>Ga0196965_1000064_pt1 | contig 86568 bp, 78 predicted proteins | sample S1_20metaG_FD_148668 | JGI IMG/M metagenome (GOLD analysis project Ga0196965, IMG submission 148668) | Soil microbial communities from Anza Borrego desert, Southern California, United States - S1_20 | ecosystem: Environmental > Terrestrial > Soil > Desert | place: USA: California | collected...
GCAGGAAACGGCACGTCTGATGCTGGCTGAGAATAGCGGCATTATCAAATTGTCATTGCGTGGCGCCTCACTGCCAAACGCAATGCAGCAGATGTCGGATCGCCATTTTGTGCAGCTGCAGAATATCGGGAAGCCTGTGGCGGAGCCAGCGATGCCAACCACAGTGGCGCCACCAAGAACAACAAAAACAGCAAGAATAGGCGACAGCCAGGTGATCGTACATCACGGTGACCGGGTCGAGGTCGTCAAGCTAAAACCATAATCATAAGCAACGACCGGAGATCGCACTTCGGGGAACAGGACGGGGACTGTGAACAAGATTTTCTGGATAACCTGCGGATTGCTGGCATGGCTGCCAGGCATGGCGTTTGCCCAACCGGATGCGCTGGCGCTGACGTTGGGCAAACAGCAAACCTACACCCATCCGCAACCTGTGAAACGCGTCGCGGTCGGCAACCCCGCCATTGCAGGCATTACTGTTGTTTCCACTCAAAGTTTGCTGATCACGGCAAAACAGGTCGGCGCTACCGATATCTCCATCTGGGAGAGCGAACAGGCCATAGAGCCAGTCCGGGTTCTCAAAGTGGTTGTCTCTGCGGATGCCAGCGTTGCCGAGCAGCGCCTGGAGGCGCTCGATGCCAATGGATTGGAAGTCACTCCGGCTGGCAATGGCTTGGTGCTGAGTGGTGCTGCCAATTCGCTGGAAGACCATGCCGCGGCGCGGCAGGCCTTAGCTGGCGATCCGCAAATACCCGTGGACATCAGCACGACGAATTTCGACAACCAAGTGCAGATTGATATCAAGGTTGTCGAAGTCAGCCGACAAAACATGATGCGCGCCGGGTTTTTTCTTGGCAGGAATCATGACAACCGCACTATTGCCATTGGTTCGCCCGGTACACTAAGCGGCGTTGAGTCCAATGGCGGCAACTTTACGCTCAACAGTTCTTCAGGATTTCTGCCACTCAATAACGCCTTCAATTTTGTGGTGGGCAATGCGGGCTCCGGCCTGCTTGGCGCACTCAGCGTGCTGGAAGCCAATGGCTTCGCCTACACATTGGCCGAACCCAGTCTGACCTCCATTTCCGGGCAGAGCGCGACCTTCCTGGCAGGCGGCGAATTTCCTGTGCCCATTCGTTCCGGCGGCGGTGCCGACAGCTCGATCACCATCCGCTACAAGGAATACGGCGTGCGGCTGATGCTTACTCCCACGGTGCTGGATGCGAATCGCATTTTCCTCAAGATTTCTCCCGAGGTCAGTGAGCTTGATTTCAACAATACCGTACAGACCGGCGGCGTCTCAGTGCCCGGCCTGCGGGTACGTCGCACCGATACCAGTGTGGCGCTGGGCAATGGCGAGAGTTTCGTCATCAGCGGACTGGTAAGCCGGAATACGCTGAGCAATGTGGATAAATTCCCATGGTTGGGCGATCTACCGATCATCGGCGCCTTTTTCCGCTCAACACGTTTCGACCGTGAGGACAAGGAACTGCTGATGGTCGTAACCACACATTTGGTCAGGCCCCTGGCACGCAATGCAAAAACACCATCGCTGCCAGGGCAAGCCATCCACGACTACAAGCCCAGCTTCAGCGACCTCTTTTTCAACACAAACGGGACTATGCCACCGTTCACTGGCATGTCGAGGTAGCGCCATGAATGACCGCCAGAGCTATATCGTCGTTAGTCAGAGTCCTGAATGTGAGCACTGGTTGACCCAATCCCTGGGAGACGGGGGTGAGATCATCCCGGCCGATGCGCCTTCCATTGAGCGTATATTGCAGTTATCAGACGCAGTGGGCGCGGCGGCGGTATTCGTGCAGATCAGCCCAGGCAGTTATCGTCAGGAAACCCTGCTGATTGAAGGCCTCATCGCGGCCAAGCCTTATCTGCCGGTGCTTATAGTTGCTGATAGCGTCAACCAGGATATGCTGCTCGCCTCGATGCGCGTGGGTGCGAGGGACTTCATCACGATCGGCACGCGCGCCAGCGATGTCATGGCGGTAGTCAAACGGCTTGCACCTAAAAGCGTAAGTGCCCTGCCTGCCCATGGAAATAACGACGGGCGTATCACCGCGGTGCTGAGTGCTCGGCCGGGTAGCGATGCACCCATGCTGGCGATGCATCTGGCGCTGGCCATACAGGAATCCAAGCCGACGCTGCTGCTCGATCTCGGTGTGCCACACGGCGACATTTCGCTGTTTCTTGGCCTTGATGCCTCTTACAGCTTTATTGATGCTGTGCGCAGCTTGCGGCGGATAGACTCAACGCTGATACAGACCGGTTTCGGTAATCACAAAAGCGGTCTCTCCATCCTCTCCATGCCTGATGAGCCATGGTCCAGCGGCCAATTTACTTCAGCTGACGTTTATGTTCTGCTGCGCACCCTGCGACAACATTTCTCGCACATTGTCATCAACATGGGCGGCATGGCACGTACGGAATTTCTCATGCTGCTGCTCAAGAATGTAGACCAGCTCATCATGCTGCTGGAGCAAAGCGTACCCAGCTGTCGGCAGAACCTGCAGCTGCTCAAGTACCTGCGTGATGAAAAGATTGATCTCAAGGAAGCCGGGCTGGTCGTTGACCGCTATCTTCCGCAGATGCCGCCAGATGCTGAAAGCATTGCCCAGTCCTTCGGCTTGCCGCTGATCGGCACCCTGCCGCCTTCCGGCATGGCGCGGCTGGCGACCATGAATTCGGGCGAAAGCATGTTTGAGCTGTCGCCCAATGATGCCTATGCCATGGGCGTGCGGCAGCTCGCACGTAATCTTACCGGCAGCAACGTGCATCCCACTCGCATCGGGCGGAGCTGGTGGCATCAGCTCAAGGACGGTTTGGCCGCCCGCTGGATGAAGGTCTAGGGAATCCTATGGACTTACGGGTCTATGGACATGACTATGGCCTGCGGCAGGCGGAGGATTACCAGGAACTCAAATTCCAGCTGCATCGCTACCTGATCGGCCAGATTGAACTTGACCACCTATCCCCGCTAGAGATGCCGCGACAGGTGCTGGACGATTATGTGCGTGACAAGGTGTCACGCTATATCACGGACAAGCACTTGGCAGTAAGCGCTCACGACATCAGCAACCTGAGCGAGGAAATGGTGGACGAGCTCGTTGGTTACGGCCCGCTGGAAAGCCTGATCAAGGACGACCACATCAATGACATTCTGGTGAATGGTGCGCGTAACATCTATGTGGAACGCGAAGGCAAGCTGGAACAGACTACTTTGCGCTTCATCGATGATGAGCATGTCGTACGTGTGATCCGGCGCATTCTCGCCCATCTGGGTCGGCGTATAGATGAATCCAGCCCCATGGTGGATGCGCGTTTGCCGGACGGCAGCCGTATCAATGCCATCATCCCGCCACTGGCTCTGGATGGGCCATGTCTTTCCATCCGCAAATTCCGCAAGGAACCTCTGCAGGCGCACGACCTGGTCCGGCTGGGTTCACTGGATGCTAATTTGCTTGCCTTTCTTACCCATGCAGTGGCTGCGCGCTGCAACATTATCGTCAGTGGCGGCACGGGTGCCGGTAAGACGACATTGCTCAATGTCCTGAGCAGCTTTATTCCACAGAATGAACGCATCATTACCATTGAGGATGCAGCAGAGCTGCAGCTCGATCACCAGCATGTGGTGCGGCTTGAAACCCGACCAGCCAATATGGACGACGCCGGCGAGATATCCATCCGTGACCTGCTGCGCAATTCACTGCGCATGCGTCCGGACCGCATCGTGCTGGGTGAAGTGCGCGGCATGGAAGTAATGGATGTGCTGCAGGCCATGAATACCGGCCACGACGGCTGCATGAGTACAGTGCACGCCAACAATCCGGGCGATGCGCTGCTGCGGCTGGAGATGCTGGCCGGGCTCGCGAATTTCCAAGGGTCGGAAGACACATTGCGCCGGATGATCGCAGCTGCCATTGAGCTGGTGGTGCAAATCGGGCGCCTGCCCAACGGCCAGCGCAAGATTCTCTCCATTACCGAAATTGCCGGGGTGCGCGACAATCAGGTCATCACCAATGAGCTGTATGCCTATGCTGAAGCCAGCAACAGCTTCGTGGCGAACAATAGCAACCCCTACAGCCACAAGCTGCGCAGCTTTGCGGGTGCCATGAAGTGGTGATGAAACCCGTCGCCATCGTCATGATTCTGTTTGCCCTGCTGATGTGCGGGCTCGCAATGTATCTTTATGTGTACAGCCGCAACCGACGTTTCCGCGAAAAGGTCACCTTTCATTTCGAGCGGGTATTGCCGCGCGGCGCCACGGTTTCCGGCGTCCCACCTGGTTTACGGGAGACGCGGGCACATCGCCTCATGGTCAGGGCTTCAATCTATGCCGGCTTTGAGCTCAAGCCGCAACATCTGGCCGGCATAGGTTTGATGCTATTTCTGCTCGGGCTGCTGGGCTGGGTATGGCTGGGTTCGTCCGGCATATTCCTGCTGCCAGCCGGCGCCGCTTTTGTATTCGGATTTCTGCTGCCGTATATTCGGCTGCGTCGTCGCCAGACGCTGATCACCTCACAGGTGCCGATGTTCGTGGATCAGATGATACGCAGCATGGGCACTGGCCGTAGCGTGGAAAGCGCAATCCGGCTGGCTGTCGAAGAGTCCCCCGCCCCCCTCAAATATGTGCTGGAGCGTGTAGTACGTGCCACCGATCTGGGGGCTGATATGGCGCAGACGCTGAATGATGCTGCCCGGTTGCATGGACTGCGCGAGCTCAGCCTGGTCGGCCTGGCGCTCAACATCAGCAATACCTATGGCAGCAGTCCTCGCGAGATGCTGCAGAGTGTGGTGCAGATGATTCGTCAGCAGGAGCTGGCGCAGCGTGAACTTGCCGCCATGACCGGCGAAACCCGGGTTTCTGCCTGGGTGCTGGGGCTGACCCCGATATCGTTGGCAGGTTATATGGTGGCGACGAATCCGGGCTATCTCGACATGATGCTGCAGGATGCCAGCGGCAAGACGGTACTGTACGTGGCCACATTTCTGCAGCTCGTGGGCGTGCTGCTATTGTGGCGCATGCTGAGGAGCGTGTAGCCATGGGTATGTGGTGGCTTGTTTCATGTCTGCTCATGCTAGGCGCCGCGCTGGTATTGTTGTTGCAGTCACAGAAAAAGCAGTTTCCGCCGCAGCTGGTACAGCGCCGTTTTGATATGGTACTGCGTCAGCAGGGTGCGAATGATGGCGCTGCCGGCAACATGCTTCACACCCAAAACCGGCTGCTACAGCGTCTGGAAAAGTTCTCTGAAAGCGAATTCGCCGAAATGCAGCTCCTGCTGTTGCAGGCCGGGTGGGGCAAGCAGCAGCATCGTCTTTACTATCTCGCTGCAGCATGGATATTGCCACTGGCGGTGGCGCTGTTTGTTGCGTTGACCGCCTTGATTAAAGGGAAGCCCATAGCAGATGCGTTGCTGCACATGCTGTTCGCATTCGCTTTCTGGTTTGTCAGCGTCAGGCATCTCCTGCGCTGGCGCGCCAGAGCCCGGCAGGCTGCGATTCGCCGCGAAATCATCACATGGCTGCATCTGCTGCGCATGCTGTTCGATGCCGGTCTTTCGCTTGAGCATGCGTTGCGCGTACTGGTGCAACAGGCTCGTGAGCTGGTGCCCAATCTGGCACAAGAGCTGGACGCTACGCTCAAGCGTATTGAAGCTGGCCAGGACCGCAGCGATGCTCTGATGGAAATGGCGGTGCCGCTGGCAGTGCCCGAGCTCAACGATACGGTAACCATGCTGAAGCAGGCGACGCGTTACGGGGGCAATCTGCGGGAGCCGCTGATTGAATATACGAAACTTATTGAGCAGCGACAGGTGTCCGAATTACGCGAACGCGTGGGCAAGCTTTCAGCAAAAATGACCGTTGTCATGGTGATATTCCTGTTTCCTGCGCTCATGATTTTTGTAGCTGGGCCGGGATTCATCGGACTCAGCAATGCACTGAAAGGGGTGGGAGGCTGATATGCGAAAAACATTACTGATGGTGTTGCTAATGGGCTGGGTAGGGCCGGTCTGGGCGAATCCCTTGTTGAAAGAGCAATATTTGGAGAAGCAGGACAAACCAGCTGCTGCAACGGCTCCGAGCAGTTGCAAGACCCTGCCTGCCGCTGAGGGAACTCGGCTTGGCATTATCCGGCAGATGCTGGACAGCGGCAGGCCGCACGCCGCCATCGCCCACCTGGACGCCGCACGTATTGAAGCGCCCCAGTCCGATTTGCTGAGGGCTGATGGGTTACGCCAGACGGGGCGCGGTGAGGAGGCGGCCTCGCTGTACCATAAACTGCTGACTACCTGCGTGGCGGGTAACGCCTATCAGGGCCTCGGTTTGCTTGCCACGCATGAAGGGAACGTACGCGAAGCCATCCTGCAGCTGCATGCCGCCAGCGAAGCCCTGCCTATAGACCCGAACATCCGCAACGATTATGGATACGCACTGCTGCTGGCGGAAGAGCATGAGGGTGCGCTGCATGAATTCCTGACGGCAGTTGAGTTGGCTCCCGCACATCGGCAGGCTGCTCATAATCTCCTGCTGCTGCTGTATCGCACAGGGCAGGCAGAGAAAGCCGGAAAATTGGCCGAGCAGTTCGGCATCAGCGTGGCCGACCTTGAGCGTTTGAAGCAGCACGCGCTACCGTCGCCGTCCGATAGTGCTTTGAAAGATGACTTCAAGTCGGCAGACATAACGACGAACGCTGTATCGGATACAACAGCCACTGCCTATCTCAAAGAGGAGGAGCTCCAGCGATGAAGCGCATATCTATCCACACTTTTATGCTGCAAGCATCTTTGCTGCTGGTGTCTGTTGCCATTGCCGTGCAAGCTCAAGCCGAACCTGAAGATATGACTGCTATTGAGGCGGCGGCAGAGACGCAGCCGCAGGCCAAGGCCTGGCTTGAACTCCAAAGCAGTGGAAGAGCATCTTCCATGCAGGCACAGCCGCTACCAGGCCCGGTCATGGATCAGGTGCAGGAGCGCTACCTGAAGAGTTTCACCCATCCTGTCCCGCCCTACTTCGAGCATGTCCAGCCCATCGATAATTAACCGACATCAGCAGCGTGGCGCTATCGGATTATGGGGAGTGATGACGCTGCTGATGGCTGTAGTTTTCATGGCGGTGGCCGTGGATACCGGTCGCTTGTGGATGCAGCAGCGCAAACTGCAGAGCATCGCCGATATGTCCGCCATCGAGGCGGCAAGGAATATCGGTTGCAGCACGGATGAAGGTGCCGTTATCGCGGCTGCGCAGGCGGCGGCGGCCAGAAATGGATATGGCGGACAGTTATCGGCAAACCCGAACCTGGTCCAGCTGGGTAGCGTGAGCACCAACTCCGGTGTTCGCCAGTTTTCGGACGACAGTGGGCAGGAGGCCGTGCGGGTTTTTGCCACACAGTCTGTTCCAGCCAGTCTGGTGGCCGGAGGGCTTTTTGGAAATCAGGTGCTGCTGAAGGCGGAAGCCGTATCTGCGGCTGATCCTTCCCTGGTGGCTTTCACAGCAGGCAGTTTTCTGCTTAATGTGAATACGGAAAATGCGGTGCTGATGAATGCTCTGCTGGGGAATCTGCTTGGCACCAGTCTCAATCTCAGTGTGCTTTCGTATGAGTCACTGGCTTCGGCCAATCTTAACCTGGCGAATCTGCTGCGCGCTCATGGCAGTGCCAGTGTGGATGAACTGCTGGAGGCCGATATGCCGGTAGGTGCGCTGCTCGATTTGATCGCACAAGGGGTCGAGGATGCAGGTACAGCAAGCGGCCTCGCATCTGCCGCCCTGCAGGAGCTAAGTTCCGGTATTACCAATAACGGCAGCATCAGGCTCTCCGATATTCTTACGGTGAGCACGCCAAACGAGGATGCCACCGCCGGCCTCGACATCAATGCCTTTTCCCTGATTACGGCGGTTGCCTTGTTTGCCAATGAACAAAGCACCGTGAATCTATCCATTGCCGGTATTGATGCAGGAATCACGATCACACAGGCGCCATTGCTGGCTGTGGGACCTAGTGACGGCAATAACTGCACTGTGGCGCGTACTGCTCAACTCGCGGTAGGAGTCTCCGCTTCCGCGGCAGGGATCCTGAATGTGACACTGAATGCAGCAGTAGCTCAGGGAACGGCTGAGCTGACAGAGTTCACCAATAATGGTGCTACGTCGCATGTCGTCATTGCTGCTACCCCTGGAGTCGCCGCGGTAAATGGTTCCGCCACCGTGACAGTCCTGGGTATTCCTGTATCAATCGGCATCAATTTGCCTGTGCAAACCGCAGTTGCCCAAGACCTTGAGTTTGATGTGATGCATCCGGCAGCTAGCCACCTGCCTCAAATGCAGACTGTGGCCAGTCCGCTTGGAGACGGTCTGGAAAACGCTCTGCAGCAAGGCAGCATATTAAATATCCCGGCTTTGAATTTTTTACTGGAGCCTTTGGTAGAGCCGATCGTCGATACGCTGCTGAGTCCATTACTGGGCCAGATCGGCCGAGTTCTGCTTGACCCCTTGTTGGAAATGCTGGGTATCCGCCTTGGCGGAATGGATGTCACGTTACATAGCATCCAGCTACGGCAAGCCAAGCCGCTAATCATCTAATTCGCTATATCGGAAGAAAAAAGCCGGAGATAACTCCGGCTTTTTTCTGCTCAGTCAACAGCTTCAGAATTTGCCGTAATAGCCTTCCTTCAGCGCATCGTAGAGATTGGCTGCCGTGTGGATTTCACCGTCATACTCGATCTCTTCGTTACCCTTGGCCTCAATCACGCTGCCGTCTTCCAGCGTGAACTTGTAAGTAGTGCTCTCGAGATCTTTCTCCGTCACCAGCACGCCCTGGAAGGCTTCCGGATTGAATCGGAAAGTGGTGCAGCCTTTGAGGCCCTTTTCGTAGGCATAAAGATAGATGCTCTTGAAATCCTCATAATCATAGTCGGTCGGCACGTTGATGGTCTTGGAAATGGAGCTGTCGATCCACTTCTGTGCTGCGGCCTGGATATCCACGTGGGCTTTGGCCGGGATGGTAGAAGAGTCCACGAAATACTCAGGCAGTTTCTCGTCTTCCTTGTCGCTGAACGGCATAGCCTTGGCATTGACCAGCTCGCGATAGGCCAGTAGCTCGTAGGAGAAGACGTCGACCTTTTCCTTGGACTTCTTGCCTTCGCGAATCACGTTGCGGCTATAGTGATGCGCAAACGAAGGTTCGATACCGTTGCTGGCGTTGTTGGCCAAAGACAGCGAGATGGTGCCGGTGGGCGCAATAGAACTGTGATGCGTGAAACGTACACCCTTGTCGGCAATTTGCTTGCGCAGCGTTTCCGGGAACTGCTGCATGTATTTGCTATAACGGCCCATGAGCACCTTGCCCTTGACCTTGGCACCGACCTTGATACCATCAGCTTTCATTTCGGGCCGCTTGGCCAGCATGTCGGCGGTGACGGTGAATTCCTCATCCATGATGGGTGCAGGGCCCTTTTCCTCAGCCAGCTGCACGCCGACTTCCCAGCCCACTTCGGCCATGACGCGCGTGACTTCCTCGGTGAATGTGACCGATGCTTCTTCACCATACTTCATCTTGAGCATAGCGAGCGTGGAGCCCAGACCCAGATAGCCCATGCCGTGGCGGCGCTTGCGCATAATCTCGTCACGCTGCTGCTGCAGCGGCAGGCCATTTACCTCGACGACGTTATCCAGCATGCGGGTGAAGGTGCCCACGACTTCGCGGTATTCGTCCCAGTCGAAATAAGCCTCTTCAGTAAATGGCTGACGTACGAACATGGTCAGGTTGACCGAGCCCAGAAGGCAGGCGCCATAAGGCGGCAATGGCTGTTCGCCGCAAGGGTTGGTGGCGCGGATGTTTTCGCAGAACCAGTTGTTGTTCATCTCGTTGACGCGGTCGATGAGGATGAAGCCGGGCTCAGCGAAGTCATAGGTGGAGGACATGATGACATCCCACATACGGCGTGCCTTGATGGTCTTGTATACGCGGCAGGCAGCTTTGCCGTCGGATTCGCGCGTCAGATACTTGCCCTTGACCGGCCACTCGCGCCATACCACCTGATCCGGATCTTCCAGGTTAAGGCCGTCGGCTTCGGCTTCCTTAGCCGTAATGGGGAAAGCCAGTTTCCACTCGGCGTCGGCCTTGACCGCTTCCATGAATTCCCTGGTGATCAGGCACGAGAGATTGAACTGGCGCAGGCGACCTGCCTCACGCTTGGCTTTGATGAAATCCATGACGTCCGGATGCGAGATGTCGAAGGTCGCCATCTGCGCACCACGCCGACCGCCCGCGGAGGAGACGGTAAAGCACATCTTGTCGTAGATATCCATGAAAGACAGCGGGCCACTGGTATAAGCACCGGCGCCGGCGACAAATGCGCCCTTGGGGCGCAGGGTGGAGAATTCGTAGCCGATGCCGCAACCTGCCTTGAGGGTCAGGCCGGCTTCGTGCACCTTCTCCAGGATGCCGTTCATGGAATCTTCGACAATGCCGGATACCGTGCAGTTGATGGTGCTGGTAGCGGGCTTGTGTTCCTGCGCTCCAGCATTGGAAGTAATACGGCCAGCGGGAATTGCACCGCGGCGCAGCGCCCACAGGAACTTCTCATACCAATGCTTGCGTTTTTCCTCGGTTTCTTCGGCATCCGCCAGAGCACGGGCGACACGCTTGAAGGTGTCGTCCATTGATTTGTCTATGCATTCACCCTGCTTGGTTTTTAAGCGGTACTTTTTATCCCAGATGTCGAGAGAGACGGGTTGCACGGGGACTTCCCGGGTGGTTTCGTTAACCGGTTTGACCGCTTTAAGCATGGGCAATTCCTTCCTTGTTCTTTTGCGCATTTGCGAGATTCAGGCAATCGGGCTTGATGCAGAGAAAACAGCCCGTACACACAATATATTGTGATTGAGTAGAAAATTATTTCATTTTATAGGGTGGGTCAAGGGATTTTTATGGCTGCTGCAGGCACCAAAACAGAGCATTTGACGTATCTCTTTAACTGGCTTGAACTTAGCCAAAGTAATCGCTAGCAAACCTCACAAAAAATAATTCGATTGACTGACTGCTACCCATATGCCGTGGTGTGTGCATGCGTCGACTGTGAGAAAATTGTCACATGTCTCGTCATATTTACACGCTGCTCCTGTTTCTGCTGTTGCCCTTCGTGCCCATCAAGCTTGTATGGCGCGGTATTCGGCAGCCTGAGTACCTCAGGCACTGGCGAGAGCGCTTCGGCTATTACCCTGCGATTTCGCGTAGTGACAAGCCAGTCATCTGGCTGCACTGCGTATCGGTTGGCGAAACGCGGGCAGCTGAACCTCTGGTGCATGAACTGCAGCAAAGAAATCCTCATCACAAAATCCTGATCACGCATGGCACGCCAACCGGCAGGCAAACCGGCGAACAGCTGTTTGCGGGTGCCGTGGAGCGCGTTTACCTGCCTTACGATCTGCCTGGCGCCGTACAGCGTTTTCTCGAATACTACCGGCCGGATGTGGGGCTGCTGCTGGAAACCGAGCTGTGGTTCAACCTGATCGCAGCATGTAAGCGGAACGGAATTCCATTGTTGCTCGTCAACGCAAGGCTGTCGCAGCGCTCGGCAGATGGCTATGCCAGGGTCGACAAACTGACGAGACAAGGCTTGGGTTCCCTGGCTGGTGTTGCGGCTCAGGCAGAAGCGGATGCAAAACGGCTGCAAGCACTTGGCGCGAATCGCGTGGAGGTTTTCGGCAATCTGAAGTTTGACGTACGTCCGCCGGCGGCAGCGCACGAGAACGGAAGCCAGCTGCGGCGCCAATTCGGATCTGCCCGCCTCGTATTCTTGGCGGCGAGCACGCGTGACGGCGAAGAGGCGATGATTCTGAAGGCGGTGGCTGGATTAGGTATACCCGGCCTGCTGACCTTGCTGGTACCCAGACATCCGCAGCGGTTTGGCGAGGTGGCTGAGCTGCTAAATCAGCATAATTTGAAATTTCTTCGTCGAACAGGACTGTCGCAGGAAACAGCGATGCCAGCCGATGTCGATGTTGTACTCGGCGATTCCATGGGCGAGATGTTTACCTATTACGCCAGCTGTGATGTTGCATTCATAGGCGGCAGCCTGTTGCCATTTGGCGGCCAGAACCTGATCGAGGCGGCAACAATGGGCAGGCCCCTGATCATCGGGCCGCACACATATAATTTTGAAGAGATTGCGGAGCTGGCGGTGGCAAGTAACGCGGCACTGCGTATCAGGAATGAAGCAGAGCTGCGGCAGTCGCTGCTGCAGCTCATGCAGGATGCGGCCTTACGTAGTCGTATGGGTGAATCGGCTCTGCAATTCAGCCGCAGCGCCGGCGGTACTGCGGAGAAAATTGCAAAGATGGTAGAGCCTTACCTGACTTCTGCGTAATGCGTTTGCGGCTGCTTGCCGCGCACCTCGAAGGAAGTGACATATACCAGCTCGCACGCACCGTCGCCGGTGTCGTTGCGCGTCAGTGAGCTGCGCCACCGCCAGTTGTCCTGGCCACGCACCTCTACCAGATAGCCGTTGAATACAACGATTTCCCCAGGCTGTACCGACTTCAGCGACTCTTCAATGATGCTGTCCGCCGGAATCAGGTGCATATTGGTGCTCTGCGACTCGATATCGGCACGCGGGATTGGGAAGGCATTAGTCTTCCAGAAATAAAAGCGTCCATCCTGTCGGATATCGATCCTGTTGAGCACGTTATCTTCCGACATGCGTTTCCAGCCCAACGCCAGATCCACAGGAACCAGTGCAGCTTCGCGATCCTGGTTGTAATGCTTGGCCCCCAGTACGCGCGCCTGAGTCTGGAACTCAGCAAGGGGTGTAATCAGGTAGCCATTTTTCTCAAAGGGCGTGAGCGGCTCATCAAGATTTTTCTGAATGGGGTCGCCGAGTACAAGTGGGTCGGGACTAAAGGTGGCGGAACTGGCAGGCAATACCGGAAACAGCGCGCCAGCAATCAATGCGGCGAAAAGCGACTTTTTGAATTTCATGTGAAACCCCCCGCCTGGTTAAACTGGTACGGCTAACGGTCCAGGCGTCGTTAGCTATATGGGCTTTTATCGAAGCAGTCGGCTGATCTGCTTGAATACCTCTCCTTCGGCTTTGCCCAGCCATTCAAAAACAATCGATTCGGAACTGCTGACGATAACCCCTGCTTGTCGCAGCCTTTCCATGGCATTCATTCTAGCTGAAGAATTCCGGGAAATCACTGCATCTTCGGCAACAAATATCTCACGTGCCGGGTCTAGTTGTTTCAAGCGCAAGGCTGTCTGCAAAATACAGATATGCGCTTCCATGCCTGTGAGGATGATGTGCGACTTGTCCTTGGTCAGCTGTCGGCAGAAAGCCGGCTCATCAGTGCAGGAAAACGCGATCTTTTCTATACGTTTTTGTGCGGGCAGAAGCTCAGCCAGTTCCGGCAGGGTAGGACCCAGGCCTTTCGGATATTGTTCCGTATGGATAACAGGTATTTCCAGCAAGGCTGCTGCCCGGATGAGCAGGCCGCAATTTCTGGTGACTGCCTGCATGGCATCGGCCGCCATGGCTGCCGCCAGTTTCTCCTGCATGTCCACCACAACAAGGCAGCTCAGGTCGCGTTGCGCGAGTACGGGATTCAAGGCTGTGGCGCGGCCGCAATGGGGCTGTTGGACATGCGCTGGCTGACATCCGCGAGATCGGATTCGTTGATCAGGCCGGTTGCAGCCTTGAGCTGCAGCACACTGAGCAGGTAGTTATAGCGCGCCTGCAGCAAGTCGCGCTGCGCAGTGTAGAGCTGCTGCTGTGCATTGAGCACATCGATACTGGTACGAACGCCAACTTCGTAACCTAGCTGGGTGGATTCAAGCTGGCTGCGGCTGGAGGCTAGTGCCTGTTCGAAAGCGGCGACCTGCGCGACATTCCCGGTAAGGTTCAGGTAAGCGCTTCGCGTTTCGAATTCAGCCTGGCGTCGTGCAGCTTCCAGGTTATCGAGCGCTTGTTGCCGCAGTGCCACCGCTTCGCGTGCACGTGCGCTGACAAGGCCGCCCTGGTAAATCGGGATTTGCAGTTGCAGCCCTATCTGTCCGTTGCTCAGATCGCTGCCGAAGCCGTTGGCGCTGCCGCCGGCGCGGGTATCGTTATAGCTGCCGACAGCATCCAGTATCGGATAATGTCCTGCATTCTGCAGTTCGACTTCTTCGGCCGCAATTTCATAAGCGCGTTGCTGGATATTGATGTTGAGATTGTTCTGACGGGAAATATTCACCCACTCTTCCATATTGAGAGGGCTGGGCGGCGTGATTTCGATGCCTGGGTTTACGCCCGTCAAGGGCGGCGGCATGGTGCCGATAATGGCCTGCAATGCCCGCTTGGCGGTTTCGAGCTGATTCACTGCCGCGATTTCCTGGGCAACGGTGAGATCGTAGCGGGCCTGTGCTTCATTTACATCGGTGATGGTTGCGGTACCGACTTCGAAGTTGGCGTTGGCTTGTTCCAGCTGACCTGAGATGGCTGCCTTCTGCGCGTTGATGAGCTCGATGTTGTCGCGTGCCAGCAATACGTCGAAATAGGTATCGGATACGCGTAGCATGAGCTCCTGCTGGGTTTGGATTAGCTGCAGATCCGATTGGAGCACCTGCAGCTTGGCCTGGTCGTATTGATCATGGTTCTGCTTGCGGAAGATGGGCTGGGTGGCGTTGACGCCGTAGCCGAAGGTTTCGAAAGACTGGGGTTCACCAACGCGAAACGGGTTGTTATCAAAATAGCGAATGTCGGTTTCAGAATGCGTGGCGTTCATGGTGAAGCTGATGGTAGGAAAGAACAGCGCACGTGCCTGCGCCAGTCTTTCTTCCGTCGCCTTGTTGGCGCTGCGTGCAGCAGCCAGTGTAGGATCGCTGGATACGGCTTGGGTATAAATATCCAGCAGATTGTGGTTTGCCTCAGGCTGGGCAAGCGCTGGCATCGCCAGCAACCCCAGGCTGATTAGCACCAATCTTGAAAACGTATGAATCATCAAAACTCGAAACGGGAAGGCTGTGGTGCGTTGGTTAGCGGCGGCAGGCAGGTTTCAAACAGTGCCTGTTGTCTGTAGTTATCGGTTGCGACACATTGAATCATGACGGCTTCCATGGCCGGAGGTTCCCCAACCACAGCAAACATTCTGCCGCCAACTTTTAGTTGCTGGCGAATATCCCTGGGCAATATGGGCATCGATCCGGTAAACACGATCACATCGTACGGGCCGTGCGCAGGCCAGCCTTGTGCGGCATCGCCGACTTCAAGCACGACATTATCAATGTCATGCTTTGCCAGCCGGCTACGCGCCAGTACGCTAAGTGCCTCAATGATCTCCACACTGCGGACCTGCATGGATAGCTTTCCCAGCAGTGCTGTCAGGTAACCGCTTCCAGTGCCGATTTCCAGTACAGTATCAGTCTTCCTGATTTCAAGCGTCTGTAGGATACGGCCTTCAATCTTGGGCGACAGCATGGTCTGGCCGTGGCCGATGGGGATCTCGATATCCGCGAACGCCAGCCCCTTGTATTGGATGGGAACGAAGTCTTCACGTGGAACTTGCTGGAACAGCTGCAGGATCTTGCTATCCAGTACCTCCCAGGTTCGAATCTGCTGCTCAATCATATTGAAGCGAGCTTTTTCCAGGCGCGTGGAATCGGATAAAAAGCTGGTGGGGTTGAGTATCTGTTCTAGTTCCATGGGATTCTTTGAATGACTTGCCAACCTTGCAATTATTCCATATTTCAAGTACTTTCACAGGCATTGCTGGGGGTCTGTCGGCCAAGGAGCTGGCGGTGAGAAATACCCTTTGAACCTGATGCGGGTCATGCCGCCGTAGGGAAGCAGATTTATCGCTTCCCTACTTTTAAGGGAAGCAGAACTACCGCTTCCCCCATCCCAATTTTAAGGGGAAGCAGTTCATCTGCTCCCTCATTTATATCTGCAAGGAGCACACACGATGAACGCCACCGACAAAGCGCTGCATGCCGCTTTCCTCAATGAAACAGCGCAGGTCGATCCCGGCGCTACACAGTCTTTTGCCAAGTCACGCAAGGTTTATATTGAAGGTTCGCGTCCCGATATCCGTGTGCCCTTTCGTGAGATTTCGCTGTCAGACACGCCGTCCGCCTTTGGCGCGGAGAAAAATCCGCCGGTGGTGGTTTACGATACTTCCGGCCCTTATACCGACCCCCAGGCTGGCATAGACATCCGCAACGGTCTGCCGCCATTGCGGGCCAACTGGATAGAAGCGCGCAACGATACCGAACAGCTGGATGGCCCAACCTCGGAATACGGCCAAGAGCGCAAGACGGATCCAGCTCTGGCGCAAATGCGTTTCAACCTGACGCGCAAGCCTCGTCGAGCCAAAGCTGGCATGAACGTGAGCCAGATGCATTATGCGCGCCGCGGCATTATCACGCCTGAGATGGAGTTTATCGCCATTCGCGAAAACCAGCGCCGCGAGAACATGTCCGAGCTACTGCAGACGCAGCACCCGGGTCAGAGTTTCGGTGCCAAGATCCAAAAAATCATCACGCCTGATTTCGTGCGCGAGGAAGTCGCGCGCGGCCGCGCCATCATTCCGGCCAATATCAATCACCCGGAAATCGAGCCCATGATCATCGGCCGCAATTTCCTGGTCAAAATCAACGCCAATATTGGCAATTCCGCTGTGACGTCGGGCATCGCCGAAGAAGTGGAAAAGATGGTCTGGGGTACGCGCTGGGGTGCCGATACCGTCATGGATCTATCCACCGGCAAGAACATCCACGAGACGCGTGAATGGATTATTCGCAATTCGCCCGTGCCCATCGGTACGGTGCCGATTTACCAGGCACTGGAAAAAGTGGACGGCAAGGCCGAGGAGCTGACATGGGAAATCTTCCGTGACACCCTGATTGAGCAAGCCGAACAAGGTGTGGACTACTTCACCATCCACGCGGGCGTGCGCCTGCCGTATATCCCGCTGACGGCCAAACGCATGACCGGCATTGTTTCGCGCGGTGGCTCCATCATGGCCAAGTGGTGTCTCGCGCATCACAAGGAATCATTCCTCTATGAGCATTTCGAAGACATCTGCGAAATCATGAAGGCCTACGACGTCAGTTTCTCGCTGGGCGACGGGCTGCGTCCGGGCTCCATTTATGATGCCAATGACGAAGCGCAGTTTGCCGAACTGAAAACACTGGGTGAACTCACGCAAATTGCCTGGAGACACGATGTACAAACCATGATTGAGGGCCCGGGCCACGTGCCTATGCATCTCATCAAGGAAAACATGGAGCTGCAGCTGGAGCATTGCGGCGAAGCGCCGTTTTACACACTGGGCCCGTTGACCACCGACATCGCCCCAGGATACGACCACATCACCTCCGGCATCGGCGCTGCCATGATCGGCTGGTACGGTTGTGCCATGCTGTGCTATGTGACACCGAAGGAACATCTGGGCCTGCCCGATAAGGAAGACGTGCGCGAAGGCATCATCACCTACAAGATTGCCGCGCATGCTGCCGACCTGGCCAAGGGTCATCCTGGTGCACAGATCCGCGACAACGCGCTGTCAAAAGCGCGTTTTGAATTCCGCTGGGAAGACCAGTTCAACCTGGGTCTCGACCCCGAGAAAGCCAAGGAATTCCATGACGAAACCTTGCCGCAGGAAGGTGCCAAGCAGGCGCATTTCTGCTCCATGTGCGGGCCGCACTTCTGCTCCATGAAAATCACCCAGGATGTACGCGAATACGCCGCGACCCAAGGCGTGAGCGACGAGGAAGCTTTGAAGCGCGGAATGCAGGAAAAGGCGGTGGAATTCGTGAAGAAAGGTGCCGAGGTCTATCACAAGGTTTAGATAGATGCCGCATGACCACACTTAAGCTCAACAAGAAGCCGGCCGATGCACCGACGATGGAAGCACCGCGTGCGCCCGTACGCCGCGCGGATCCCGCAAAACGTTCGCGTGTTGCTGCGCCCGCATCAAAGCTAACCAAGCCGGATACAAAATCATCCGTGAATGGCGAGAAGCGGAAGCCTGCAGCATCCGAGACTGCACCACGCGAACGCATCGCCCGTCCGCCATCCAGGCCAAGAGACGCTACGGGACGCGATACCCCGCGCCGTGGCGGCAAGCAACGTGATGGCTTCGAACAGGGCGAGTTCAATCGAGACCGCGCGACCAATCCCAGATTCTCTGCCAGGCCGGTAGCGAGTAATCCTGAACTGCCCAGGTTGTCCAAGCGCATGGCTGAGCTTGGGCTGTGCTCGCGGCGTGAAGCAGATGAGTGGATCGTCAATGGCTGGGTCAAAGTCGATGGCGTTGTGATAGATGCACTAGGCACCCGTGTGTCTCCTGATGCCAGCATTGAAGTGAGCGGTAGCGCACAACAGGCACAGTCTCAAAGCGTTACTATTCTTTTGCACAAGCCCGTTGGTTATGTCTCCGGGCAAGCCGAAGACGGCTATGAGCCGGCGGTGGTTCTGATCCGGCCGGAGAATCAATGGCAGGAAGCGCAACATGATCCCACACAGCCCAAATTCAAGCGCGGACACCTCAAGGGTCTGGCACCCGCGGGTCGGCTGGATATCGATTCCACAGGATTATTGATTTTCACCCAGGACGGCCGCATCGCACGCCAGCTGATCGGCGAAGATTCCCGCATTGAAAAGGAATACCTGGTGCGTGTGGAAGGCGATTTATCCGAAGAAGGGTTGCGCAAACTGAATCATGGGCTGGAACTTGATGGCGTCAAGCTCAAGCCGGCCAAGGTCTCATGGCAGAATGAAGACCAACTGCGGTTCGTGCTGCGCGAAGGTCGCAAGCGGCAGATACGTCGCATGTGCGAGCTAGTAGGGCTCAAGGTCACAGGCCTTAAGCGTGTGCGCATCGGCAGCGTGGCTCTGGGTAAATTGCCGCCGGGACAGTGGCGTTACCTGAGACAGGGCGAGCAATTTTAGAACATGGCCGTCAGGCCTCCAACACCAATAACGTCGCAAAAGCGGGACAAAAAAATCCATGGAGCTGTTAATTCTGCTGAAGGCATTCATCCTCGGGCTGGTGGAGGGTGCCACCGAATTTCTTCCTGTAAGCAGTACCGGCCATCTGATCATCATCGGCGATGTGCTCAACTTTACCGATGAGCGCAGCAAGGTTTTCAAGATCGTCATCCAGTTGGGTGCCATCCTGGCCATCATGTGGGAATACCGCGCACGGCTCACACACACAGTGACTAACCTGCAACAGAAGAGCGCTCAGCTTTTCGTGCTGAACATTGCCATTGCTTTCATCCCGGCAGCGGTGCTTGGCGTACTGTTCCATGGCGATATCAAGGACCTGCTGTTCAATCCCTTCACGGTATCCATTGCCCTGATTGTGGGCGGTTTCGCCATCCTTGCCATCGAGCGCTGGGCGCCTGCTTCGCGCACGCCTACTGTGGACGACATGACGCCGCTGCAGGCGTTGAAGATTGGTCTCGCACAGTCCGTTGCCCTGATTCCCGGCGTCTCGCGTGCCGGCGCGACCATCCTCGGCGGGGTGGTATTCGGCTTGTCACGCGAGGCAGCCACGCAATTCTCCTTTTTTCTGGCGATTCCCATCATGTTTGCAGCAACCGGCTATGATCTCTTCAAGAGCTGGGATTTGTTGTCGCCAGCCGATTTCCCGATTTTCGCGGTGGGCTTCATTACCGCTTTTTTTGCCGCACTGGTCGCAGTCAAAACCCTGCTGCGCTACGTCGCGCATCACGATTTCCGCATTTTTGCCTGGTACCGCATTATTTTCGGGCTGGTTGTGCTGGCTTATTACTGGTAATCCATGAGCGACTATCAACAGCTGGTAGCTACTCTCGAACGTTTTGCCGAAGAGGCAAAAAAACGTCCGTTAACGCTGGGGGAAGCGCTCGATACGCTGGATGAGGCAGCCTACGGCTTTATTGCACTGATTCTGGCACTGCCCTTCATGCAGCCTATTCCGCTGGGACCGATCACGGTCGCCGGCGGGCTGACATTCGCCACCTTGGGCTGGCAGATGTGGCGCGGGCATGAATCACCGGTATTGCCCAAGAAGATGCGTGATGTGGTCATGAGCGAAAAGAGCTGGCGCATTCTCGTTTCAACCTGCCTCAAAATCGTCAATTTCGGCCGCAAATTTACCAGACCACGCATGGATTATCTGGTGTCCGAAGAGAACGGGCCGCGTATCGGCGCCATTATTCTGATGACCTCAGGCCTGCTGATGGCGATTCCTTTCGGCGTTTTGCCGTTCAATAATGTACTGCCCGCGCTGGCCGTGTTTTTCTACTGTTTCGGTCAGCTGGAAGAAGACGGGCTGATGGTGATGATTGCATTCGTATGGATCATCCTTACGATACTGTATTTCGGATTTTTCTTTTTCGGGTTATGGTATTTCGGTAGCGCCGCCATGATGCGCTGGCTGGCCTGATAACATGAACCAATAAAGAGACCATCCCGACTGGAGCTCTCGCATGAACAAGATTCTAAAATATTCGCTATTCTCCGTTGGCGGCCTGGTCTTGCTGGTATTGGTTGCTGTCGCCATTATCGCCGCCACTTTCAACCCCAACGATTACAAGCCGCTGATCGTCAAAATGGTGCAGGAGAAGAAGCAGCGGACTCTCAATATCGAAGGGGATATCAAGCTGGCTTTCTGGCCCAAACTCGGTGCCAACCTCGGCAAGGTATCTCTCTCGGAACATCAGAGTGACAAGGAATTCGCCTCCGTACAGGGGCTCAAGGTGTCATTGGCTCTACTTCCGTTACTCAAAAAAGAACTGGTAGTGGATACCATTTATGTGGACGGCGCGCGCGTGAATATTGTGCGCTACAAGGATGGCACTACGAATTTCGACGATTTGCTGAGCAAGGAAGAAGAAGCATCCGAGCAGATCAAGTTCGACGTTGACGGAGTCGTCGTCACTGACACGACACTGACCTATACCGATGAGCAGGCTGGCAGCCGCTACCAAGTAAGTGATTTGGACATCGAAGCTGGTCACATCGCAGTGGGCGAACCTTTCGATATGGAGACGGATTTTCTGTTGGAAGCCAGCCAGCCGGCAGTCAAAGCGCAAGTAACAGTGAGCGGTAATTTCATGGTGGACACGGAGGCCAGGCATTATGTCGCCAAGGGCCTGGACGCCACCATCCAGGGCGCGATTGCCGGCGGCAAGGATGTGGATATCAAGCTGGCTGGTGATATCGACGCCAAACCGGACAACACGGAGCTGCTGGTCGATGGCCTCAAGCTCGCGCTATCCGGTGATTTCGACGGCGCGAAACTGACGGCGGATATGCAGGCGCCCAAGCTCAACATATTGAAGGACGAAGTCAGCGGGCAATCAGCTCGGCTTGAATTCAGCTGGGAGAAGGATGCCGATAAGGCGCACGGCAATCTGGAGCTGGCCGATATCAAGGGTTCACCACGTGCAGTGCAGAGTGGCGGCGTCAAGGGCAACGTCTCCATGACACAAGGCAATCAGCGCAGTATCGAGAGCCAGTTCTCGTCACCGCTGAATGCCAATCTGGAAAAGATGGTGTTCGACCTGTCCAAGCTGGCAGGAGACATCAACCTCAAGGATCCAGCCCTGCCGGGCGGCCAGTTGCAGGGGTCATTTGTGCTGAAGGTGCATGCAGATGTTGAGCAGGAGCGGGCCGAAAGCGATTTCAGCCTTAACGTCGACAAGAGCAATCTCAAGGGCAATGTGCAGGTGGCAGGCTTTGCCAAGCCTGATATCAGGTTCAACCTGAGCGCGGACCAGCTCGACCTCAACAAGTGGCTGGGCAAGTCTCAGACGCCATCAGCCAGCGAGAAAAAAGCCGCAGAGCCGGCAAAGCCCGCTGACCTGTCTGCGCTCAATGATCTCAAGCTGCAGGGCAAGGTAAACATTGGCAGCATGCGCTATGAACAGTATCAAGTGGCCAATCTCGCCATGACGGTGAGTGCCGACGGCAGGCAGCTCAGCGTAAACCCTTTTGCCGTCAAGCTGGATGACAGCAACATTAAGGGCACATTGGGTGTCAGCAGATACACGAATCCGATTTATGCCTTTGACGTGGACATCGACAAGCTGGATGCCGATCGCTATGTCACGCAGCCTGAAGGCAAAAAGGCCGAACCCACCGCCAAATCCGACCCCAATACACCGATAGACCTTAGCGCATTGCGGCAGCTTAATGCCAACGGCGAACTACGCATCGGCTGGCTCAAGCTCGCGAATGTGAAAAGCACCAATGTGCGCATCAAGCTCAAATCCGAAGGCGGCGTTGCCGAGCTTTCCCCGTTTTCCGCCAACCTGTATGAAGGCTCCATGACAGGCATGCTGCGCGTTGACGCCCGTACGACCCCCAGCATCGCCTTGAAGCAGGACATGAAGGGGATCATGATTGGCCCGCTGCTGGTGGATGCCATCAACAATGACATGCTCTCGGGTAAGGGGAATCTCAGTGTGGATGTGACGACCCAAGGCAACACCGTGGGTGAATTGAAAAAAAAACTTGACGGCAAGGGTGCGCTCAATCTGAGCGACGGCGCAGTCAAGGGCATCGATATTGCAGGTACCTTGCGCGGTTTCAAGGACAAGCTCAGTTCGCTCAAAGGTGAAAGCACGGTACAGGGTGACAAGGCCAAACAGACGGACTTCAGCGAAATGTCCGCTACATTCAACATTAAGAACGGCGTGGCGCATAACGATGACCTGAGCCTCAAGTCGCCCCTGTTTCGTATTGCAGGCAACGGCCAGGTGGATATCGCCAATGAAACCATCAGCTATCTGGTCAAGACCACAGTCGTAGCGACCCTCAAGGGCCAGGGCGGTGCGGGAATTGAAGAGCTCAATGGCGTGACAGTGCCTATTAAGGTTAGCGGCACATTCGCCAAGCCATCCTATGCGCTGGACTTTGCCGGGCTAGGCGCAGCACTGGCGCAGAAGAAAGTGTTGGAAAAGGTCGGCGGTGAAAAAGGCGAGGCTGTGCAGAAACTGCTCAAGGGTGACAAGGCCGGCGCACTTGAAGGACTGCTGAACAAGAAGAAGCCCGCGGAGCCGGCTGACCAGCAAGCCGCTCCGGCTGAACCTGCGGACGCAGCAGCACCTGCGAAGCCGGCCCCCGAAGAGCAGAAACCAAGTCGCGAAGAAAAGGCCCGCAAGAAGCTCAACGATCTGCTGGGCCTTTGATTGGTTCAGCTTGCTGTACCCCGTTCCATGAGCGATGACCAGGTGATGCCAGCCACCGCTCCTGCACAGGAAATGCCCGACTTTGCATCACGCATTGTCAGCTGGCAGAAAATCCACGGTCGGCATGACCTGCCCTGGCAGAACACGCGTGACCCGTATGCCGTCTGGGTTTCCGAGATCATGCTGCAGCAGACCCAGGTGTCGGCCGTCATCGGCTATTACCACCGTTTCATGCAGCGCTTTCCTGATATCGCTGCGCTCGCGGCAGCCAGCCAGGAGGAGGTGCTGCAGTACTGGAGCGGACTTGGCTACTATTCCCGCGCCCGCAATCTGCATGCGGCGGCACAGCAGATCATGCAAATACATGCGGGATCGTTCCCTCAGACCCTTGATGCCATACAAGCGTTGCCGGGCATAGGCCGCTCGACTGCCGCAGCGGTTGCGGCTTTTGCCTTTGGTCAGCGTCAGGCCATCCTCGACGGTAATGTAAAGCGTGTCCTTGCGCGCTGCTTTGGCATCGAAGGCTGGCCTGGAAAGCCTGATATAGAAAAACGGATGTGGCAGCTGGCTGAGCGACTGCTGCCCGAAAGCGATATTGAAGCGTATACCCAAGGGATTATGGATCTGGGCGCCACCCTGTGCGCACGCCGGCCAGCATGCGGCAATTGTCCGTTGCAGCAGAACTGTGTTGCCAGGCGTGAAGCACGGGCGCATCTGTTGCCCAGCCCCAAACCGCGCAAGCCGGTCCCGCAGCGGCAGACTGTCATGCTGCTGCTGATGTCGGGTAATGAAATACTGCTGGAAAAGCGCCCATCGCCGGGTATCTGGGGTGGGCTCTGGAGCCTGCCGGAAATGAACAGTGCCTTGGGCGCCCAGCAGGAAGTGAAGCGGCGCTTCAATCTTGAAGTAGAACCTTTGCCCGCACTGCCGCCACTGGTGCATGCGTTTACGCATTTCACGCTGACCATTACGCCTCAGCCATTGCATGTTCGGCAACGCCTGCCGCAGGCCATGGAACCAGGGGTGCTATGGCTGGATATTGAAGATGCGGCCGGGGCGGCGCTGCCGGCTCCAGTCAAAAAACTCCTGACGCAGTTGAAAGTTGCGGAGGCTGGCGCGGCGACATAAGCTGGCCGCTGTTAAAGCAAACTGCAGGCGATAAAAAAGCCCCATAACGGGGCTTTTCGCTAGCTGAGGCTTTACTTCTGGTCCCAGCTGTCTTCCCACATGCAGTGCTTGATGGTGTGGCGGTTCTTGATCAACTCGTCGATGCTGGGTTCATCGTTGAGCGCGCGCTTGATCGCCAGCTTGGTTGCCTCGTAGTTGTTCTTGTACATGTCGGCCTTGTCCAGCTTGCCTTCCTTGGCCAGCGGCGCACAGCCCGGATCGACCCATACCAGGCTGATGATGCACAGATCGTTGGCCTGGTCCTTGGGGATAATGCCTTCGATGACACAGTCGATGACAGCATCAGCAGTTGCAGCCTGTACTACGCCGCCGAACAGCTCAATATTAGCGGAATCCTTGAGTGTGACCTTGGGCACCATCATGGTGGCGGGGCGCACCATCTGGTTGATGTCGCGTACGGCGAACATGGCGGTATGGCCCTTGCTCTGTGCCATGAGGTTTGCAAAGGCGGCGCCAACCGGGCCGTCAACTGCGCCGATGACGATTTCCGGCATGGCGGCGGTGACATCCTTGCCTTCACTGAAAATGGTGGCTTCGCCAGCCTTGAAAATAATCTTGTTCGACATGAGGTTTCCTTACTGAATCTGGAATGTTGAATGGGAGGTTGAGGAGGGGATTGTATAGAAGCAGACCGGCACAGGCAATTTCAGCGAAGGTTTTCCATGCGATTCAAATGCTTAGTTTGAGCTGCATGTCGCGGTGCGGAATGCCGGCATCCATATATTCATCGCTGCAGATCACAAATCCGCTGCGTTCATAAAAGGGAATCGCATGCGTTTGTGCAGATAGCGTGATGCTGTTCCAGTCGCGTTCGCGGCAGCAGCAAATCGCATACTCCAGCAATGCATGGCCTGCACCCTGCTGCCGGCATTCCTTCAGCACTGCCATACGGCCGATGATGCCATTTGCGAGTATACGTGCGCAGCCGACCACTTTGCCTTCTGAGTCCATGGCTAGCAGATGGATGGCATGTTCATCGCAGCCATCCCATTCCAGCTCAATAGGAACGCGCTGCTCTTCAACGAAGACCTGCAACCGGATTGCACGCAGTTCGGCTTGCGCTTGCTGCCAATTGACTTGCCGGATTGAAAAACGGGCGGGATTATTGAGTTTGTTCATCCACCTGCTGGCTGTTCTTTTCTGCTGATTGCTGCAGCACATCCTCGACGGCCTTTGCCTGATCCAGAATCTCTCGCTGATCTTCTGCTACCTTGGGTTCCGGATCGCCAGGCGAGCAGGCGACGAGCAGGGATGTCAGGCCGAGGATGAGCAGTGTGGTTTTCATGGTGGATCTCCTTGTCGGTGTTGCGGCTGGCGGCGCTTACAGGCATCATGCCCTCTGGTATTTTGATGCTGATTTGAGTAAAGGTAAAACAATGAACAAATACTTGGGTCTGATCGCCCGCCTTCTGCTGGCACAGGTTTACCTGATTGTAGGGCTGTATGCGCACGTCTACCAGAGTATGACCAATCCCGTCTTCTATAACGGGTTCCAACAATATCTGGGGTCGGTAGGGTTGCCCGGCGTTTTTGCACCTTTGATGATTTTGATTGAAGTCGTCGGCGCCGTGCTGCTGCTGGTTGGTTTCAAAACTCGTTTTGCTGCGTTCCTGCTCGCGGGCTATAGCGTATTCATTGCGCTGGTTTTCCATAACGACCTTGGCAATCCTCAGGAACTGCTGGCCTGCCTGCAGTATCTCGCAGTCGCCGGCGGCATGCTGGCAATTGCTCATGCGCCTGTGACTGCCTGCAGCCTGGACAACCTCGGCAGAAAATAGACTTCAGGCTGCTGTCAGATTTTTTGGCAGCTGGAACACTACGTTCTCGACGACCCCTTGAAGCTCGACCACGTCGGATTCGCCAAGCGTCTGCAGCTTGGCGATGACTTCCTTCACCAGGACTTCAGGGGCTGAGGCGCCGGCAGACACGCCGATGCGCTTCTTGCCAGTCACCCATGCGGGATCAAGATGGCTGGCATCGTCCACCATATAGGCTTCGACACCCTGATTATGCGCAACTTCACGCAGGCGGTTGGAATTGGAACTGTTGGGTGAACCCACAACGATAACGAGATCGCAATCCTTGGCCATAAGTTTGACCGCATCCTGGCGATTCTGGGTCGCATAACAAATTGAATCGCTGCGCGGCGCGAGGATGTCAGGAAAGCGCGTTTTGAGCGTGTCCACCACGCGTGCGGCATCGTCGATGGATAGCGTGGTCTGCGTGACGTAGGCGAGTTTCGAGGGGTTCTGCACCACGAGGTTGGCAACATCTTCAGGCGTTTCCACCAGATAAATGCCCCCTTCACATTGACCCATGGTGCCTTCGACTTCGGGATGGCCGCGGTGACCAATCATGATGACTTCATAGCCCTTGGACTGCATGCGCGAGACTTCTACATGCACCTTGGTGACCAGCGGGCACGTCGCATCGAAAATCTGCAGGCCGCGGGATGCGGCTTCTTCGCGTACCTGGAGGGAAACGCCGTGGGCACTGAAAATCACCGTGCTGCCGGAAGGCACTTCTTCCAGCTCTTCCACAAAAACCGCGCCCTTGCGCTTGAGCTCATCGACCACGAACTTGTTGTGCACGACCTCATGCCGTACATAAATGGGTGCGCCGAATTTCTCAAGCGCCTGCTCGACGATAATAATGGCACGGTCTACACCGGCACAGAAGCCACGGGGATTTGCTAACAATATTTCCATCAGTTTTTCTCGATTCAGTTGCCCAGCCAATGGGCAAACGTAAGTAGCAGCAGGATGCCAAGCATCAGCACCAGCACACGCCAGATCAGCCCGATTGCGCTTTGCAGATAATCTGCATCAGCTTCGTCACCCAGGCCGAGTTCAGGGCGGAATTGTAAAACACCGCGGCTGGCCAAAGGTTCCCCTAGTCGTGTGCCAAGTGCGCCGGCGCCGCTCGCCAGCACGATGCCCAGCTCCTTGTCAGGCCAGGATTGCGCTTGCATGCGCCAGCAGTACACTGCATCCTCAAAATCGCCGACCACGGCAAAACTGCCTGCCGTCAGGCGCACCGGGAGCCAGTCGAGCAAACCGAATGCGCGTCTGGCAAAATGGTTGAATTCATTATGCTGCTGCGACGCCCAGGTCAGCTTTAGCAAGTGCGAAAGACGATAAAGGCAGGCGCCTGCCGGCCCCAGGATGACAAACCACAAAATAGGTGCAAACAAGCCATGGTGCGCGTGTTTCAACGTCGACTCTATGCCGAGCCGGGCAATTTCGGGGGCGCTGTAGTTTTCAGTTTCGTCATTCTCCCAACGGGCATAAATTTCGCGCGCTGACGCCAGATTCTCATTCCGCAACGCCGTCACGATTTTTTCCGCAGGACGTCCAAAGCGGTTGAAACGCAGCACGAAATAGAGGATGACGATACTAAACAGCAAACCGAGGACGACATTGATTTGCAGCAATACATAATAGATCGCGCCAACCAGTAAAGACGGCAAAAATGCGCCTAACAACCAGGCAACGATTCCATGCTGCTTGCGACTGCCGTTGAAATTTTGCTCGAGCCATAAAGCGTAAGGGGAAAACAGATACTGCAGCAGGTCGGACTTGAGGTGTGGACGGTAATAGCTCAGAGTCAGTGCGCTAAGCAGGGCGAGAAAACTCATTGCGTGATCCTGATTTGTTGCATGCTGCCTGTTTGAAAGACCTGTTTGATTTGAAAGATACCACACAATCCACTGATTTTGCCGCGATGCACCAGCCCTGCCGTATTATTAAGAAATGGGCCAAACCAGTATAATCCGAGCTTTGCCAGCCTAAGGTCACGATGAAGAATACCGCCATCCTGCTGATCAATTGTCCGGACCGCAAAGGTCTGGTCGCCGCCATTGCGGATTTTCTGTACCAGCACGACGCCAATATTCTGCATGCTGACCAGCATCAGGATGCAGAGAACAACCTGTTCCTCATGCGCGTGGAATGGGATTTAAACGGTTTCGCCATCGCACCTGATGAATTTGCCAGGCACTTTTCCCCGATTGCGGAACGCTTCGACATGGATTGGGAGCTCAAGCTTTCGCAGAAACGGCCGCGCATAGCCCTCATGGTGTCGCAGTATGACCATTGCCTGGTTGATTTGCTGCATCGCCACAGCAGCGGAGAGCTGGCCTGCGATATTCCGCTGATCATCAGCAACCATAGAGATACCGAGCGGCTCGCGGAATTCCATGGCATACCGTTTCATCACATCCCGGTTACCAAGGAAACCAAAGCGGAGGCAGAAGCCAGGCAGTTCGCGCTATTCGATGAGCACGAGATCGATTTGATCGTGCTGGCGCGCTACATGCAGATATTGTCCCCGGAATTCGTAAAACGTTACCCCGAACGCATTATCAACATTCATCACTCGTTCCTGCCGGCATTCATCGGTGCCCGGCCCTATCACCGGGCACATGAACGCGGTGTGAAGCTGATTGGAGCCACCAGTCATTATGTGACCGAAGTGCTGGATGAGGGCCCGATTATCGAGCAGGACATTGCACGCATTTCACATCGCGACCAAGTGGAAGACTTGATCCAGAAAGGCCGCGACCTGGAGCGCATCGTGCTGTCACGCGCCGTACGCTGGCATATCGAAAACCGCATCCTGCTCTACGCTAACAAGACGGTCATCTTCGACTAAGGTAGCGTTTTCTCCAGCGCGAACAGCTGCGTAACCGTTTCGCGCTCGCGAATTAGGTGACATTGGTCGCCGTCCACCATGACTTCTGCTGCGCGTGGCCGTGTATTGTAGTTTGAGCTCATGCTCATGCCGTAAGCACCGGCGGAAAGAATCGCCAGCAAGTCGCCCTGACTGATAGCCAGCTTGCGATCGTGACCCAGGAAGTCGCCACTCTCGCAAATCGGGCCTACAACTTCGTAAATCTGCCCTTTGGCGGTTGAGGGCTTTACCGTGACGATCTCATGGTAGGCATCGTAAAGTGCCGGGCGCATGAGATCGTTCATGGCGGCATCCACGATGGCGAAGTTTTTGGACTCGCCGTGCTTGAGATACTCCACTCGTGTCAGTAGTAGTCCGGCATTTCCCACCAAAGCCCGCCCCGGTTCCATGATGAGTTTCACCCTGCGGGTACCCAGTTTCTGCAGAATAGCTTGCGCATACGTGGCAAAATCGGGCGGTGTTTCGTCGCTGTAACGAATCCCGATGCCTCCGCCGATGTCGATATGGCTGATGGCAATATCTTCTGCGGCAAGCCGATCGACCAGCGCCAAGACACGATCAAAGGCATCCAGGAATGGGGCAAGCTCGGTCAATTGAGAGCCGATGTGGCAATCTACTCCATGTATTTCGATGTGGGGCATAGCAGCAGCTCTTCGATACAGCTCGAAGGCGTCTTCATAAGCAACGCCGAACTTGTTATCGCGCAGTCCGGTAGAGATGTAAGGGTGTGTCTTGGCATCCACGTTGGGATTGACTCGCAAGGAAACCGGCGCCTTCGTGCGCATTTCGCCCGCTACAGCATTCAGCCGCTCCAGTTCGGCTGCAGATTCGACGTTGAAGCAAAGGATGCCGGCTTCAAGAGCCCCACGCATTTCCGATTCTGTTTTGCCAACACCGGAAAACACGACTTTAGCAGGGTCACCGCCTGCTGCAAGCACCCGGGCCAATTCTCCACCTGACACGATGTCAAAGCCGGCACCTGCTTTTGCCAGCAGATTCAGGATTGCCAGACCGGGGTTTGCCTTGACGGCATAGCAAGTCAGATGATCGATGCCATCGAATCCTGCTTCAAAACGCTGGAAGCAATCGGCTAATTCTTTTCTGGAATAAACATAACAAGGGGTGCCGAAGCTGTTGGCTATTTCGGCCAGCGAAACATCCTCGACGCACAACTCGCCATTTTTGGTCGTAGTTAAATTCATGGCAGGTTAGCTGGCAGAATCTTCGGTGGGCTGCGGGTATTGTTGCTCCGGAATGTACAGATCACCCTTGGTTCCGCATGACACGATTGTGAGAGATATCAATAGAATGAGTAGAAAGGGACGCATGAAAAATCCGGATTAAATGTTGGATTTATTTTAGCATACGGCTGGGCCTGCTTAATGCGGTTACTGGCACTGCTACCGCCTGAGAGCCTAAAATAACCAGTTATCAGTTTAGGCTAGACCTTGATTTTTAGCGTAGGCATGATTCAGTTACCAATGAAAGGATTGCGCATGTCCAGAAAAGTACAAGGCTTCACACTGATCGAGTTGATGATCGTAGTTGTGATAATTGGAGTGCTGGCAGCTATCGTCATACCTTCTTATTCCGATTACGTCACTCGAGGACGGATTCCCCAAGCCACGGCCGGGCTTGCATCGAAGCGCGTGCAAATGGAGCAATTTTTTCAGGATAACCGCACGTATGCAGGAGCGCCTGCCTGTAACTTAGATACTGCTAGCAGCGAGTTTTTCAATTTTTCATGCGACGGTACACCGGATGAATCCAGCTTCACCTTACAGGCAGTTGGTAAAGGTGCCATGGCTGGTTTTACATATACAGTAGATCAAAGCAACACAAAAACCTCGACAGCTACTGCCTCAGGTTGGACAGGTAGTACAAGTTGCTGGGTAACAAAAAAAGGTGGTACTTGCTAGATGGTTGACTCCTCCTTTCAATCAGGGGTATCGCTCATTGAGCTTATGATCGCCATTCTGATTTTAGGGGTTCTCAGCTCGATAGCTGCCCCTGCATTTACACAATGGATTCAGAATTCGCAGATCAAGAATGCGGCGGGGTCCATACAGGAAGGGCTGCAACTCGCGCGCGTGGAAGCCGTCCGGCGAAACCAGAACGTGCAATTCCTATCGGGTGGAGGGGCAAGCTGGACGGTGGGGTGCGTGAATTCAGGTACGAACTGTCCGGGGGCTATTGAAAGCCGTGATGGCAGTGAAGGCTCTAGTAATGTTGCAGTCGCAACTGACGAATCGACGATTGTTTTTAATGGCTTGGGCCGTATCACGCCAGCCCCGGCCGCTAACCTGAATTTCGATATCACTAATCCAACAGGCGGGGACTGCATTGCATCATCTGGCCCCATGCGCTGCCTGCGTGTGGAAGTAGCGATCGGCGGCACGGTACGAATGTGCGATCCGGCTATACCTGATACTGATCCTAAAGGCTGTTAGGGATTGCATGCGAACTGATTATTCACATCCGCAAAATGGTTTTGTACTGCTTGAGGCGCTGATCGCCATTCTTATTTTCTCAATGGGCATTCTGGCCATTGTCGGGCTGCAGGCTGCGTCCGTCCAAGCATCAACAGATGCCCGGTATCGCACCGAGGCGAGCCTGCTGGCGAATCAGCTTATCGGCCAGATGTGGGTAAGCGATAAGAATTCTTTAGCCACAAATTTCAGTAGCGCTGAAGGGGCAGAATATCTGGCATGGAGAGGTGACGTATCCGCACCGGTAGCAGGTACCGTTATAGGCACTCTTCCAGGTGCCGCTGCCAACCCGCCTACTGTCTCTATCGTGGCTACAGCGCTCCCCAGTGGCACGAGCAATCAGGTCACTATCACCATATTCTGGAAGGCGCCCAGCGAGCCAGCTGACGACCCTCCGCATCGATACACCACTACAGCGCTCATCATCTGATCATATATGAATATCGTGATCCAAAATAAGGCATCGGGTTTCAGTCTGGTTGAAATCATGGTGGGCATGGTTATCGGATTATTGGGTTTCCTGGTCATCCTGCAGGTGTTTTCCATGTCCGAGAGTCGCAATAGGACCACCATCGCTGGTGACGACGCGCAAAACGGTGGGGCAATCGCACTCTACGGAGTTGAGCGCGATATACGCGTCAGCGGATTTGGAATTACTGCGTCCAATATCCTAGGCTGCAACATGGTACTCCCTGGTGGGTGGACGCTGGCTTCCATGGCCCCTGCCACCATCAATCACGCATCAATACCAGCCGGAGATGCGAATACCGATACACTGCTTATAGTCTATGGCAGTGGCAACAGTACTGCGGAGGGGGATGTCATCACTGCGCAGCCGGGTGCCGCCGTATACACCGTGCAAACGCCGACTTCCTTCAATGCAGGTGATCAGGTGGTAACCCAGTCACAGGCTCGTCCTGCGCCGTGTGACCTTGCTCTTAACAGTGTTGTAAGCACGGACCCCTCTGCCGGTAGTGTCACTTTGGAGTCAGCAGTGGCAGGAATGAGCAATGGCACCATGTTCAATCTTGGCCAGGTGCCCAGAATCCTCGCCTATGCTGTCAGAAATGGCACATTAACTGTATGCGATTACTTACTGAATAACTGCGGTCTGGCGGCGAATACCGGCAATGACACGATATGGACACCCGTGGCCAGTAATGTTGTCAGCTTGCGAGCAGAATACGGACACGACAGCGACGGCGATGGCACGGTCGAGACGTATAACCAGACGACACCCAACACCCAATGCGGTTGGGTGCGAGCTGGCGCCATACGGATTGCACTGGTTACGCGTAGCAACCAAAGAGCGCCTCAGGCAACAACTGTGGCGCCGGCATGGGCAGGTACCACAGCCATAAATCTCACAGGTTTTGCCGATTGGCAGGATTACCGTTACAAGACGTTCGAAACATTGGTTCCCATCAGAAATCTGGCGTGGCAAGCAGCAGCGGGATGCTGAACATGAATATTCACCACAGACAACAAGGTGTGGTCCTGATATTGGCACTGATTGTTCTGGTAGCAATGACGCTGGCTGGCATTGCTCTGGTTCGTTCGGTGGATACCACGAACATCATCGCGGGTAACCTTGCATTCAAACAGGCAGCGACCCATTCGGGTGATGCTGGTACCGAGGCGGCAATTACGTGGCTGGAAGCGAACAATACGGGCACAACATTGCATGCACATGACATCAACAGTGGGTATTCAGCGAGTCGCCAAGACCCGGGGCCAGGGCAGTCGTGGGATGTTTTTTGGGATGCAGTTTTATCGGATCAGGCCGTAACCCTTGCAGCGGATGCCAGTGGCAACGTAGTTTCCTATGCCATCCAGCGCATGTGCAATGCAACAGGTGATCCGGCAAATCCGGTAACCGGTTGTGCGGTGTCAACAACATCGGCCAACGCTACAGGTAACAGTCAGGATTCAGGAGCTGTTGCGCTGCTATATAGCGATCAGAGATATTACCGCATTACTTCCAGAGTAGAAGGTCCACGCAATACGGTGAGTTATATCCAAACCATTGTTGCGTTATAAATCAGGGTGGGCGTCATGAATATAAAATTGATTAAAAAGCTTGCATGGATTCTGGTGTTTTCAGCCATTGCATCAGTTTCTCACGGGGAGGTCACTGAGCTTGCGACTGCGCCGCTGGTAACTTCTTCTTCCACATCCGTTCTGCCTAATATCATGTTCATCCTGGATGATTCTGGCAGTATGGATTGGGACTACATGCCTGATTGGGCCAATGACAGTGGCTATGCCAGCAGGCCTGAATTTTTTGCCAATGCAGGTTTTAATGGACTGGCCTACGATCCGGCCACTACCTATTCTCCACCTACGAAGTACAACGCGGATGGAAGCCTGAACACCACGACTTATCCAAGTAACACCTCAGCTGCGACAAACGGCTGGCAATCGGTTAAGAACGATGGTTATGGCGTGCAAAGTTGGGGTACCACTAACCTCCTTACAAGAGGGGCGTACTACTATACATTTGTTGCTGGGGAATATTGTACATCTCCAAGCCTGCGAAGTTGTGTTGCGGCTTCTGCTCCAACACCTACTCATCCTTATCCAGCACCCTTACGTTGGTGTACTAGTTCCTCAATGACCTCCTGCCAAGCCGCTTGGATTGATAACTCCTATGAATACCCTCGCGATGCCGGCAGAAGTGCTACCACCAGCATGACTGTTGGCAGTAGTGGAAGTACGTCGGTCACCAGTATCAAGGTTAATGGCAAGGAAATTTTATCAGGTGCAACCTCTTCCGATAATGACAGGGAGGACGTTGCTGAACGTATCAAGGACAAGATCAACGACTGTACTTCGGGCATTACCGGTAATTGTCAAGTTGCGGGCTATAGTGCCACCCGGTCAAACAGAACCATAACTATCTATGCTCCCAGTGGTACTGGAGCAATCACTTATGAACCTGTAGTGACAAAATCTGGGAGCATGACCATCAGCACTGAAGAATTCAGCGGTGGATTGCCAGGTTCGAATATCAGGACAGACATCATTGCGTCAGATGGCAGCTATCCTTTTCCGGGCTCTGCTACCAAGGCATCCACCCGAACGGACTGTGCAGCGGCAACTTGTACATATGCTGAGGAGATGACCAACTTCGCCAATTGGTGGTCCTACTACCGTACACGTATGCAAATGATGAAAACTGCGACCAGCAATGCTTTTGCGTCGATTGGCTCCAATTATCGTGTGGGTTACTCAAGCCTCAACAACAACACCGGCAGCGATTTTCTTAATATTTCGCAATTCAATACCGCGCATAAGATCAACTGGTATAACGAACTTTTTGCTGCAGATCCAGAAAATGGTACCCCTCTAAAAGATGCTTTAGGCAAAGTGGGTCGTTTGTATGCGGGCAAGGTCAGCACTTTTAATGGGGTCAGCGTTACGGATCCGGTCCAATACTCTTGCCAGCAAAATTTTGCGATTCTGTCTACCGATGGTTACTGGAATGGTGCCAATGGTGTACAGCTAGACGGATCCACATCGGTCGGTCATCAGGATTCTGCAGAGCCAAGACCATTTACTGACGGTGGTACCGTGACTTATCAGAAAACCACCAGACAATTGCAGGAAACCCAAACTCAAAGCGAAGTGACTACTAACCAGCTGACAAGAAGAGTGCAGCAAATTCAGAAGAGAACACAGCAACTTAAGCAAACTGTTAGCCAGGAGCAAAGGCGCACAGTTCAAAACCAGCGCAGGATTATTCAGTACCAACGGTGTAGAAGTAATGGTAGCAGTTGCCAGGATATTGGCACTTGTGATCAGGTAACGAGCCAACGGCCTCTGTGTTCTATAGACTCGGATACAGGTTGGACCAACATACGATCATGTACGGAGAGTAATGATTCCAATGGCCCTTTGACAGACTGTAGAGTTGCGAGCGACGTAACCCAGGATGTGAGTTCTTGTTTAGCTTCTAACCCAACTAACGGTCCTACGGTAACTTGTTCAACAAGTGTTGTAACTACCAATGTAAGCTCATGTACAGCTTCTGGTCCCACTGGCGGACGAACTGTCAGCTGTTCTACTGAAGACTCCGGCTGGGTGGATGCTGCGTCCTGTAGTCCAAGCTCCGGAGGGGGGCAAACTATAACTTGCCGAACTACCGATACAGGTTTTGTGGCTGCGAGTTCCTGTGCCCCAGGTTCAACTGGCGGCCAGACTATTACTTGTAACACTGTTACAGCAGGGCCAACTCCTGCCGCTTCATGTAATTCGCAAGCTGCAGGTTCCGGCAATAATTGGACACAGACGACCTGTAATACGAATACTATCTCTGCTACGAGAGGGGTCGCTTCCTGTACTGCTGTATCTCCATCAGGTCCCGACTTTGTCAGGACTACCTGTAACACTGCTACATCAACTACTACTGTATCGGCCTGTACAGCGGCAGCAGCCAGCGCGACTAATGACTGGACAGAGACTACATGTAGCACGCCTACTGCTTCTGGCGGAGTCTCAAATACACTGGCCGACGTTGCCCAGTACTATTACAAGACAGACTTGAGAACTTCTGCGCTTGATAATTGTACTAGTGTTATTGGCGAGACCCTGTGTTCCAATACCAGTCCGGATCCCTATAACAACGTTCCCACTAGCGGGCTTGATGGAGCCGCGTCGCAGCACATGACTACCTTCACGCTAGGGCTTGGTGCATCTGGTTACATGCAGTATTCGCCGAGTTACCAGTCTGCAACCAGTGGAGATTTCTTCGACATCAGCAATGGCACTCCAGCAAATCCAGCGGGGGGCGTGTGTTCATGGCAGGCTTCAGGAGCATGTAATTGGCCGGTACCATCAAACGATTCCCAGGCGAATATTGATGATCTGTGGCATGCCGCGGTCAATGGCCGTGGCGCGTATTTCAGCGCGACCAATCCGGCTTCGCTATCGGCCAGCCTGGCAAGTGCCTTGGCTGGTGTATCTGCACGCACCGGCGCTTCGGCTGCTGCAACCACCAGTAATCCGAATATCACATCTGGAGACAATTTCGTATTCAGCTCAACATTTACAACCCTGAACTGGGATGGCGAGCTTGTGCGCCAGCAGCTGGATCTGACAACCGGCGCAACCTTGTCTGCGATTGATTGGGCAGCGCAGGCCAAACTGGATGCCAAGCCATATGCGGACAGAAAAATCTATACCTACGATGCAGCCGCTGCCAGCCGCATGCAGGATTTCGTTTACAGCACAATGGATAGCACAACGAAATCCTATTTCGAAGCGACCCATATCGCTGCCCAGTCGCTTTCCCAATTCTGTACATCCGGCGTGACGTGTCTGAGTGCGACGGACCAGACAGATGCAGTAGGTGAGAAGCTTGTAAATTTCCTGCGTGGCGATCGCACTAATGAAGGTGTTTCAACAGATATTTCGAAATACTACCGCCAGCGCAGCCATGTACTTGGAGATATCGTTAACGCCGAAGCGGTATATGTAAAAGGATCGCTGTTCAATTATGGTGATTTTGGTTACAGCGATTTCATCATCAGTACATCTACTCGCCAAGGCATGGTGTATGTCGCCGCCAATGATGGCATGTTGCATGCCTTCTATGCTGCCGATGGCACCGGTGTTACAGGCGGGGAAGAAGCCTGGGCTTATATCCCCTCTTTTGTTCTGCCTGACTTGTACAAGTTGGCAGACAAGGATTACGGAAATAAGCACCGTTATTACGTGGACGGAACGCCTGTAGTCGGCGACATATGTGTAAGCGATTGCGGAGATGCCGACACGGCAGTCTGGAAAACCATCCTCGTTGGCGGTTTGAATGGTGGAGGCCGAGGGTATTACGCACTGGACATTACCAATCCCGCTGCGCCAAAGGTCATGTGGGAGTTCAGCAATACCAACTTGGGATACACCTACGGCAACCCCAAGATTGCCAAGCTCAGGAATGGCACATGGGTAGTGCTGGTAACCTCCGGTTATAACAATATCGACCCTGGTGATGGTCAGGGACGGTTGTTCGTTATCAACGCAGCAACGGGTACCTTGGAACCATCGGTTAACTCTACAGGCATCATTGCAACTAGCGCAGGCAGTACCGGAAGTGTTTCCGTGGTTTGCGCTTCAGCGCCTTGCCCAAGCGGTTTGACCAAGATCGCGGCGCAGGTGGTTAACCCGGCCACAGATAATACGGTTGTGGCTGTTTATGGCGGCGATCTATTTGGCAACCTGTGGAGATTTGACGTTAATAATAATATTGGCGCCACGGGCTACGATGCCCAGTTGCTTGCAACTTTGCGCGGCCCCACCGGAAACGTCCAGCCTATAACAACCAAGCCGGAAGTTGGGCTGGTCAGTGGCGCAACCCTGGTATATGTGGGCACGGGGAAGTATCTGGGCGGATCAGATGCAAATAGTTCTACAGTGATACAGACGATTTATGGCATCAAAGATCCGTTAAGTGCAGGCACGACTCCTTCTGTTGCCATCTATGACAATCCGCGCACGCTGAATACCTTCGTGCAGCAAGTCCAGACACAGAGCACATGCCCCGACAATACGCCAGCGTCGATTTGTACTACGGGCGAAATAGTCAAGCAGGTCGCAACGCCGCGGGCAGTTAATTACGCTACAGACACCGGCTGGCTACTGGATCTAGGAGAGGGGGAGCGTGCCAACACCGACCCGACACTGGCTTTGGCGACACTAGGCTTCACTACCAATGTGCCTGAGTCTAGTGCTTGTACAGTAGGCGGCTTCAGTTTCCGATACTTCCTTGATTATCGTACTGGGGCGCCTGTTTCAACCTCGACGGGGAACATCATTGGCAGCAAACTGGGCAACGCCTTGGCGACTCGACCGGTTTACGTGCGCTTGCCGAACAATACCGTTGTTGAACTAACGCGTACTTCAGACGGGGTGACGATCACATCGAATGTGCCTATAGGTTCTGGTGCGTCAACCACTCGCCGTACATCCTGGCGTGAGCTTATTGCAGAGTAAGGGTGGTAGCTGGTCCTGCTAACATAGCTGGCGCTGTAAGGATTTGCGCTCGCAGGCGGAAAGCAGCGTGAGTAGAAACCAGCTTAGGCGTTAGTGCATGCGTCCTGCAGCGCATCCATGAAGACTGCTGCAGGATTGCACTCCGTCTGCTTTGCAATTTCAACCATGCCTGTAGGGCTGGTTACATTGATTTCTGTCAGGCAGTCGCCAATCACATCCAATCCCACAAGGAATAAGCCGTGTTTTTTCAGTTCGGGACCTACCGTTATGGCAATCTCTCGATCACGCAAGCTCAACGGCTGAGCGACCCCTTTGCCGCCAGCAGCCAGATTACCTCGCGTTTCCCCAGTTTTTGGAATACGCGCCAACGCGTATGGAAGCGGATCGCCGTCAATGATGATGATGCGCTTGTCACCCTGACTGATGGCGGGCAAATAACGCTGTGCCATGACAGTACGCTGACCAAAACGGGTCATGTTTTCCAAAATGACGCCGATGTTGTAATCCTCGTTATGTAACCGGTAGACCTCGCTACCGCCCATACCATCTAGCGGCTTGACGACGATATCGCTGTGTTCAGCGAGGAATTCCCGAATAAGGTCAGCGTCGCAGGTGACTAGAAAGGGCGGGGCGAAATGTGGAAACCTTGCAATAGACAATTTCTCGTTCCAGCCGCGTACCGATTCGGGACTATTAAACACCCGAGCTCCTTGTGCCTCAGCCAGCTCCAAGAGGTAAGTGCTGTACAGATATTCGTTGTCGAAAGGCGGATCCTTACGCATGAGCACCGCATCGAATTCTGAGGGCAAAAATTCATGCACATCACCTAGCCCAAACCAGGCGTCCCCTTCCTTAAACCTAAAATCCTGGGCTAGGAAACGCACTTGCTCATGACGCAGCAAAATACCGCTCTGCATCGCGACGAATAGCTGATGCCCGCGATTTTCAGCTTCACGCATGATAGCCAGGCTGGTGTCCTTATAAGCCTTGAGCTTGTCCAGTGGATCTAGAATGAAAAGTAGCCGCATGACTATTCGGACAAGCTGTCCGGATCGTTTTCCTGCATTTCGATTGCGGCTGCCAGCAATGCCAGGCGTGCGATCACACCATAGACATAAAAACGGTTTGGCAACGCATCAGGGGAGCCGGCACAATCCGGCAGAGTGCACGGCGTCTCGAATGCCAGAGGCACAAAATGCATGCCGGGTGAGTTGAGATTCTCATCCTTGTCGCGGCCAGTATGTACGCGATAAAACCCGCCTACGACGTAGTGATCCATCATGTAGATGACGGGCTCCGCGACTGCATCATTAATGTATTCGAAGGTGTAGACACCCTCCTGCACAATCACCTCGTGCACCTCCAGGCCTTCCTTCACCACGGACATCTTGTTTCTCTGCTTGCGGTTCAGGTCACGCACATCGTCCGGACTTTTGACGGTCATGATGCCCATGCCATAGGTGCCTGCGTCAGCCTTTACGATGACGAAAGGCTTTTCTTCAACGCCGTATTCGTCGTATTTAGCCTGGATTTTTGTCAGCAGAGATTCCACCTTGACAGCCAAGCAGTCCTCACCCTGGCGGGCATGAAAATCCACTTGGCCGCAGGTTTCGAAATAAGGATTCACCAGCCATTCGTCTATACCAATCAGCCCGGCAAATTCCGCAGCAACACGGTTGTAAGCTGAAAAGTGCTGCGATTTGCGCCGGGTTGACCAGCCTGCATGCAGCGGTGGGATGACGGATTGTTCGAGATTCTTGAGGATATCCGGGATGCCTGCGGATAGATCGTTGTTTAGCAACACCGCGCAGCTGTCGAAATCACCAAGCTCGGCATTTTCCAGCACCAATCGGTTGCCTTTTCTACGCACAGGCTCCAGCAGGATCGCGTGGCCATCATGCGTATCGAGGAAAGTAGGCTCGGTGATTTCCGGCAACAGGCTGCCGATGCGGACTTCCAGACCAGCCTGTCGCAAAATGTTTGTCAGCGCAGCAACGTTTCGCAGGTAAAAGGTATTGCGCGTGTGATTCTCGGGGATAACCAGCAAGCGACGGGCTTCGGGACAAACCTTCTCAATGGCAACGGTGGCAGCCTGTACGCACAGCGGCAGAAAGTCAGTATTGAGATTGTTGAACCCGCCCGGGAACAGGTTGGTATCCACCGGTGCCAGCTTAAACCCAGCATTCCGCAAATCTACCGAGGCATAAAAAGGCGAGCCGTACTCCAGCCATTGCGTGCGAAACCAGTGTTCAATGCGCGGCATTGCTCCCAGAATACTTTTTTCGAGGGTTAGTAGCGGGCCTTTAAGTGCAGTCGTCAGGTGTGGAATCATGGCAGACATCAAAAATGGACTGCATAGATTTTAGCCTACTTGCTTATCTGACGGCGATGGGCAAAAAAAAGCGGGCACCGAAGTGCCCGCCAATCAGACAACCTGATTAATAGTGATAAGCGCGTTCGCCGTGCTCGGTGGTATCGAGACCTTCGCGTTCGGATTCTTCGCTGACGCGCAGTCCAATCACAACATCCACGATCTTGTACAGGATGAAGCTGCCGATGGCGCACCATACGATCGTTACCACGACGGCAAAGATTTGAACGTAGAGCTGCGAGCCCATGGTCACGCCTTCTGCAAAACCGACGCCGCCCAAAGCAGGAGCTGCCAGTATGGCAACCCCAATGGCGCCGATGATGCCGGCAACGCCGTGGATGCCGAAGACATCCAGCGAGTCGTCATAGCCCAGTTTCGTTTTCAGGCTGGTAACGGCCCAGAAGCTGATGATGCTGGCGACGAAGCCAAGGGCTATTGCACCCAGTGGGCCGACGAAAGCGCAGGCAGGCGTGATGGCAACCAAGCCGGCGATAGCGCCGGATGCGCCGCCCAGCATGGAAGGCTTGCCCTTGGACAGCCATTCAACCAGGATCCAGCCCAATACTGCAGCTGCAGTTGCTACTTGGGTGTTGATGGCTACCAGACCGGCGGTGCCGTTAGCGGCCAGACCACTGCCAACGTTGAAGCCGAACCAGCCTACCCACAGCATTGAAGCGCCGATCATGGTCATGACCATGCTATGCGGAGGCATAGCTTCTCTGCCGTAACCGATGCGTTTGCCAATGACCATCGCACCAACCAGAGCTGCGATACCAGCGTTGATGTGTACGACAGTGCCGCCGGCAAAGTCCAGCGCGCCATCTGCAAACAGAATGCCGCCGCCCCATACCATGTGCGCGATCGGGATGTAGACAAAAGTCACCCACAGCGCAACGAATACCAGCAGCGCGGAGAACTTGATACGTTCTGCAAAACCGCCAACGATGAGCGCCGGAGTCAATGCCGCGAAGGTAAGCTGGAAGCCAACAAAAACGTACTCGGGAATTGTGCCACTGAGAGAATCGGGCGACACGCCGGCCAGCAATGCCTTGCTGAACCCGCCTATGTAGCCGTTGAGGTTGCCGCCGTCGGTGAAGGTCAGGCTGTAGCCGTAAAGCACCCAAAGCACCGAGATCAGCGAAACGGTAACGAAGACCTGCATGAGCACAGACAGCATGTTCTTTGCGCGTACCAGTCCGCCATAGAACAGTGCCAGACCCGGGATGGCCATGAACAGCACCAGGATCGTTGCCACAATCATCCAGGCGGTATCGCCGGAATTCAACGTGGGGGCCTCAGCGGCTGCTTCAGCAGGGGCAGCTTCGGCTGGCGCTGCAGCTTCTGGCGCAGCTTCGGTAGTCATGGCCGGATCAGCCACTTCGCCTGCAAAAGCAAGCCCGGATGTGCCGAAGAGGCCCAGTCCCAAGGCACTAGCCAGCGCAAGCATCGATAGGATCTTTTTCATTATGTTCCTCCCCTTAAAGCGCATCGGGACCGGTTTCACCGGTGCGGATACGATAAACTTGCTCGAGATCGAAGACGAAAATCTTGCCATCGCCGATTTTGCCGGTAGTGGCAGATTTTTCGATCGCCTCGATGACCTGCTCCAGCATGTCATCCTTGATGGCGACTTCCAGCTTGACCTTCGGCAGGAAGTCGACGACATACTCGGCGCCGCGGTAAAGCTCAGTATGGCCTTTCTGGCGTCCAAAACCCTTTACTTCGGTAACTGTGATTCCCTGCACGCCAATGGCGGAGAGAGCCTCCCGCACTTCATCAAGCTTGAATGGCTTGATAATCGCAGTGACAAATTTCATTTTAATCTCCTGTTATAGAGTACTCATGAGGATGCGAGCCGCAGTCTGCGGCTCGCAATCCGTGCGCAAAACGTTAGAACAACTTCTGTACAAACACGGTGAACTGACCGTCACGCATTTCTTCCGGCCAGAAATCCTCGTCGGCGTTATTGTCGGTCCAGTGGCCGCCTACCTTGACACCGTTATTCCATGCCTTGGTAACTCCTACTTTCCAATCTTCGTAGTCGTATTCGTCGTTGTCTACGCCGCCGACTTCACCATCAAACTGGAAGGTCCCAACGTGTAGATTCAAGGTAAAGCCGCTCTCACCGAAAGGAATATCGGCATTGGCTTCCCAATAGATCGTGCCTTCGGCATCATCGAAACCCCAGGCTTCATCAGAGGCCGTGTAGGAAAGCTTGGTATTGACCCACTTGTAGCTGAGAGCACCATAGACTTCGGTTGCATCAGTGTCCGCTGCTCCGCTGGCACTAGTACCTGGGTAGAGATATTGCAGCAGACCGACGTTGTAGCCGATGCCGGTCTCACCGAGGGTGCTGGCATAGCCGCCGTAAAGGTCAAGTTCAAGGCTGTTTGAGTCCATGTAGTTGTAATCGGTGGTCCAGCTGACATTGGAGGCCCAAGTGCCGAGGTAGAAACCGCTGGAGTGCGCGTAATCTACACCGCCTTGTAATGCGGCTGCCTCATCAGTTTGGGTCATGCCGCGCCACACGTATTGACTGAACAGGCCGATGTTATAAGAAAAAGTATGAGGAGAAGCGGCCTCTTCCGCTGCAGCCTCCCCAGCTACGGCTTGAGAAGCACTGAAAGCTCCCAGCACAGCAACCAATAGCAGTGATTTACGCATCAAAGTCCCTTTCATGAAACTAAATTAGAATTGTGTTAGAGCTGAAGCATTAACATCAAAGCAACACTCATGCCATAAATTAATTTATAAAAAACAGCACGTTATGTTGAGATTTCTGGACTAGGTGATTTGGAAACTGCTAAACTGGCAACAAGCTCAAGGAGAAAACGATGCTGAATTCACAATTTTTGGACGATTTATCGAAAAAAATCCGGGAAACGATCAATTCAACCCCTGCTTCTGATATCAACAAGAATATTCATGCACTATTACAGAGCGCGTTCACCAAATTGGAGCTGGTGTCTCGTGAAGAATTCGACATCCAGGTGGAAGTACTGCAGAGGACACGCAGCAAACTCGAACAACTGGAAGCGCGCGTGGCTGAACTGGAGTCGCAGCTGAATAAAGACAAAACCCTCGGATGAGCCTGGCCGTTCTCAAAAGCAGGGCACTGGAGGGCATGCATGCACCAGAAGTGACCGTTGAGGTGCACTTGGCTAACGGCTTGCCCAGCTTTACCATCGTCGGCCTGCCCGAAGCCGAGGTTAAAGAGAGCAAAGATCGCGTAAGGGCCGCGCTGCAAACAGCGCAGTTCGAGTTTCCAGCTCGCCGCATCACGGTGAATCTGGCGCCGGCAGACTTGCCAAAGGAGAGTGGGCGTTATGACCTGCCTATCGCCTTGGGCATACTGGCCGCTTCAGGTCAGATACCTTCTGCCATGCTGGAGCGGTATGAAATCGCAGGAGAGCTGGCGCTTACTGGGGATTTGCGGCCTGTGCGCGGCGCATTGGCGATGGCGTTTGGCATGAGCCGGGCCGGTAATCCAGGAGCACAGTCTCGTGCATTTATCCTGCCCAAGGAGAGCGCATCAGAGGCGGCGCTGGTTACCAGTGCAGAGATTTACCCAGCGAATTCCCTGCTGGAGGTTTGTGCGCATCTTTCCTCACATACGCCAATCCAGAAGCACGCACTTGGTAATGCGACACTGCCGGCTAGCTATCCTGACTTTGATGAGGTCAAGGGGCAATCCATTCCAAAGCGTGCACTAGAGATCGCGGCGGCAGGCGGCCATAGCGTACTGATGTCAGGCCCGCCGGGCACGGGGAAGTCCATGCTGGCAAGTCGTTTCCCTGGCATTCTGCCCGAGATGACAGAACAGGAAGCTCTGGAGTCAGCTGCGATCCAGTCACTTAACGGTGGCTTCAAGATTGAAGCCTGGAGACGGCGGCCATTCAGGGCTCCGCACCATACTGCCTCGGCGGTGGCTCTGGTAGGCGGCGGCGGCGTACCACGACCTGGCGAGATTTCTCTTGCTCATCACGGCGTGTTGTTTTTGGACGAGCTACCGGAATTCGATCGCAAAGTATTGGAAGTTCTGCGTGAGCCATTGGAATCCGGCCGCATCACCATCTCTCGCGCTGCACGGCAGGCAGACTTTCCAGCCAGTTTCCAGCTAGTGGCTGCCATGAATCCCTGCCCTTGCGGCTATCTGGGACACCACAACAACAAATGCCGCTGTACGCCGGACCAAGTGTCTCGTTACCGCAGCAAATTATCCGGTCCACTGCTCGATCGTATTGACTTGCATGTGGAGGTGCCGGCCCTCAGGGATGATGAGCTTACCAGAGCGCCTGATGGGGAGACGAGCGCTGGAATCCGTCAGCGAGTGGAACAGGCCAGACGTCTGCAGATGCAGCGGCAGGGTAAATCGAATGCACTGCTGGGCAGCAAGGAAGTGGATGAGTTCTGCATGACGGATGATGCAGGCATGAACCTGTTGAAACAGGCTGTCAGCAAACTCAACCTATCGGCTCGGGCTTACCACCGTATTCTAAAGGTGGCGCGCTCCATTGCCGACCTGACTGCCGACCATATTATCAAACCCGTCCATGTTGCAGAGGCAGTGCAATACCGCCGTTATGACCTCTGACCAATGGCTGCGGCGTATTCCAGGATGCCAACTGCGCTGATGCTGTGCCTGTGCCTCGTGAGCGGGGTGTTCTATAATGATGGTCTTACCCCACACCTGCCTAAGCAGTCATAAACCAGACTGCCATGGCTTTGCCTTGAGAGTGCCCGTGTGAAACACAACGTAACGCCTTTGGATACTGTCTCCTCTGTTGAAGCACAGCTGCGCGAGATTCTTGCGCGCCGTATCATGGTGCTCGATGGCGCCATGGGCACCATGATTCAGCAATACAAGCTGACGGAGCAGGATTACCGCGGTAATCGTTTTGCCGATTTTGCAGCACCAGCCGGCGAGCGCGAGCTTTTCCTCAGGGGCAACAACGAGCTGCTGTCACTGACCCAGTCGCACATCATCCAGGAAATTCACGAGCAATATCTGGATGCGGGCGCCGACATCATTGAAACGAATACCTTCGGCGCGACCGGCGTCGCCCAAGGCGATTATTTCATGGCCCATCTGGTTTATGAAATGAACGTACAGTCAGCAAAGCTGGCGCGTGCAGCTTGCGACAAGTACAGCAGCGCTGACAAGCCGCGTTACGTGGCTGGCGCTCTGGGTCCCACCCCCAAAACAGCTTCCATCTCTCCGGATGTGAATGACCCTGCTGCACGCAATATCACTTTTGACGCGCTGGTAGCCGCCTACCTGGAACAGACGCGGGCGTTGGTCGAAGGCGGCGTGGATATCCTCATGGTCGAGACCATTTTCGACACGCTCAACTGCAAGGCTGCATTGTTTGCCATTGACGCTTTCTTTGAGGAAAGCGGCAAGCGGCTGCCCATCATGATTTCCGGTACGGTCACCGATGCCTCCGGGCGCATCCTGTCAGGCCAGACCGTGCCTTCCTTCTGGCATTCGGTACGTCATGCGAAGCCGCTCACTGTCGGCCTCAACTGCGCACTGGGTGCGGCACTCATGCGTCCATACGCAGAGGAGCTGTCGCGTATCGCCGATACCTATGTCTGCATCTATCCCAACGCAGGACTACCCAACCCCATGTCCGATACCGGCTTTGACGAAACGCCGGATGTGACTTCCTCCCTGCTCAAGGATTTCGCCACCAGCGGCTTCGTGAATGTGGCAGGGGGCTGCTGCGGCACGACGCCCGCGCATATCCGGGCGATTGCGGAGCAGGTCAAGGGTTTGCCGCCGCGCAAGATACCTGATGTACCGCACGCCACGCGGCTATCAGGCTTGGAGCCTTTTGTAATTGATGACGATTCGCTGTTCGTGAACGTCGGCGAACGTACAAACGTCACTGGCTCCAAGGCTTTCGCCCGCATGATTCTCAATGGTCAGTTCGACGAAGCCTTGTCGGTTGCGCGCCAGCAGGTCGAAAATGGTGCGCAGGTGATTGATATCAACATGGATGAAGGCATGCTGGACGCCGTCGCTGCCATGACGCATTTCCTGAACCTGATCGCATCCGAGCCGGATATCGCACGCGTACCGGTGATGATTGATTCATCCAAATGGTCGGTGATTGAAGCGGGGCTCAAATGCACGCAAGGCAAGTCCATCGTCAACTCGATCTCCCTGAAGGAAGGCGAGGATGAGTTCCTGCGTCAAGCCAAGCTATGCCGCCGTTATGGTGCAGCAGTCGTGGTCATGGCATTCGACGAGCAGGGGCAGGCGGATACATTCGAACGCAAGACGGAGATCTGCAAGCGTGCGTATGACTTACTGATAGAAAAGGCTGGTTTTCCCCCGGAAGACATTATTTTCGACCCGAACATCTTTGCCATTGCGACCGGCATTGAAGAGCACAACAACTATGCGGTGGATTTCATCAATGCCACACGCTGGATACGTGAGCATCTGCCTTACGCCAAAGTGTCAGGCGGCGTCTCCAATGTGAGCTTCAGTTTCCGCGGCAATGACCCTGCGCGTGAGGCGATACACACGGTATTCCTCTACCACGCTATCCAGGCCGGTATGACAATGGGCATCGTCAATGCTGGCATGATGGGCGTATATGACGACCTGGAGCCGGAACTCAAAGAACGCGTCGAGGATGTCGTCCTCAACCGTCGCCCGGATGCTACAGAGCGCATGATCGAGTTTGCCGGCACGCTGGTCGCCGGCAGCAAGAAAGAGGCTTCCATCGCCGAATGGCGCGGCACTCCCGGGAATCCGGTGCCGGTTCAGAAACGCATCAGCCATGCGCTGGTGCATGGCATCACGGATTACATCGTTGAAGACACCGAAGAGGCACGCCAGGAGATCATGGGTGCCGGCGGACGTCCTATCAATGTGATTGAAGGCCCACTCATGGATGGCATGAATATCGTCGGCGATCTCTTCGGCCAAGGCAAGATGTTCCTGCCCCAGGTGGTCAAGTCGGCCCGCGTCATGAAGCAGGCTGTTGCGCATCTGATTCCGTATATCGAGGCAGAAAAGCTCGAGGAAGAAAAGCGCACAGGCATCGTTGCCAAGCCCAAGGGCAAGATGGTGATCGCCACCGTCAAGGGAGACGTGCACGACATCGGCAAAAACATCGTGTCCGTGGTACTGCAGTGTAACAACTTCGAAGTTGTGAACATGGGCGTGATGGTGCCTGCTTCGGAGATCCTCGAAATGGCCAAGAGGGAGAATGCCGACATCATCGGTCTTTCCGGCCTTATCACGCCTTCGCTTGAAGAGATGGCGCATGTCGCACGCGAAATGCAACGCGATCCGTATTTCCAGGGTCTCAAGATGCCGCTGCTGATAGGCGGCGCAACGACTTCTCGCGCCCATACGGCCGTGAAAATCGCTCCGCATTATGACGGCCCTGTGGTTTATGTGGCCGACGCCTCGCGGTCTGTATCAGTGATGCAGGCGCTGCTGACGCCAGAGCAGCGCGAGGGCTACATCCAGGAAATCGCCACCGATTACGAGCGCGTGCGTATTCAGCATGCCAACAAAAAGGGCATCCCGCTGCTGACGCTGGAAAAGGCGCGCGCCAACAAAACCAAGTTGGAGTTCACGGGCAAATATGCGCCCGTGAAGCCCAAGTTCATCGGTCGGCGCGTATTCAAGAATATTGATCTGGCAACGCTTGCAAGATACATCGACTGGGGTCCCTTCTTCCAGACCTGGGACCTCGCCGGCGCATATCCGGCGATCCTAAAGGACAATGTAGTGGGCGAAGCAGCGACCAAGCTTTTTGAGGAAGGCCAGGCGCTGCTCAAGAAGATCATCGAAAACCGTTGGCTCATGGCCAATGGCGTGATTGCCTTGCTGCCGGCTAATAGCGCCAATGATGACGATATCGAGATTTACACCGACGAAAGCCGCAGTCAGGTGGCTTTCACCTGGTACGGCATGCGGCAGCAAACCGAGAAGCCGGTGATTGATGGCGTGCCGCGCCCTAATCAGTGTCTGGCTGATTTCATTGCGCCCAAGTCATCTGGCATCGAGGACTATATCGGCATATTCGCCGTCACCGGTGGGCTGGGCATCGAGAAATATGAGCAGCAATTCCGCGATGCCAATGATGACTATAACGCCATTCTGCTCAAGTCACTCGCCGACCGTCTGGCTGAGGCCTTTGCAGAATATCTTCATGAGCGCGTGCGTACCGATCTATGGGGTTATGCAGCAGATGAACGCTTGGGCAATGAGGAACTCATCAAGGAGAAATACCAGGGTATACGCCCGGCCCCGGGTTATCCGGCATGCCCTGATCATACGGTGAAAACCGAGATGTTCAGGCAGCTGCAATGCGAGGAAATCGGCATGCAGCTGACAGATTCCTTCGCCATGACGCCGCCTGCCTCAGTCTCGGGGTTTTACCTCGCACATGCGGAGTCGCGCTATTTCAGCGTGGATAAAATCGGCGAGGACCAGTTGAACGATATGGCCGAACGCCGCGGGTTACCCAGGGATTATCTGCAAAGGTGGCTTGCGCCCAATCTGTAGGCCGCATGCCCTTTAAGGCCTCACGGCGACGGGAGTTTGCTACAATCTCCCAAACTTAGAATTGAATTCCATGCATATACACATCCTCGGCATTTGCGGCACATTCATGGGCGGCATTGCTGTTCTGGCAAAGCAGGCAGGGCATCGCGTGACCGGTTGCGATGCCAATGTTTATCCCCCAATGAGTACCCAGCTTGAGGCTCAGGGCATTGAGCTCATTGAAGGTTTTTCTCCCGAGCAGGTCAGTCTGAATCCTGATATCTACGTAATCGGTAATGTCGTTTCACGCGGCAATCCGCTTATGGAAGAAATCCTCAACCGCGGGCTACCTTATATCTCCGGGCCGCAATGGCTGGCAGAGCATGTGCTGCAGGGCAAGTGGGTACTCGCTATTGCCGGAACGCACGGCAAAACAACCACGACGTCCATGCTGGCGTGGATACTCGAATTTGCCGGATTGGCGCCGGGATTCCTGATCGGCGGTGTGCCGCAGAACTTTGGCATTTCGGCTCGATTGCCTGGCACACCCAAACAGGATCAAAACAGCCAATCTCCTTTTTTTGTCATCGAAGCGGATGAATATGACACCGCGTTTTTCGACAAGCGTTCCAAGTTTGTGCATTACCGTCCGCGTACGGCAATCCTGAACAATCTGGAGTTCGATCATGCGGATATCTTTGCTGATCTTACAGCCATAGAAACCCAGTTCCATCATCTCGTGCGTACCGTACCTGCTAACGGGCTGGTAGTTATGAATGGCAGAGAGGAAAGCCTTCAGCGCGTGATACAGCGCGGTTGCTGGACACCCGTCGAGCACTTCGGCACCGCTGAAGGCTGGGAAGCCGAGAATTTTTCTGTGGACGGCAGCTTTGATGTTGAGGTTAACGGTCGGCCGGCAGGCCGCGTAAAGTGGGAATTGATGGGCGAACACAATCGGCTAAATGCATTGGCTGCACTGGCTGCAGCTCGCCATGTGGGCGTGCCGGTGGACCAGGGCATCGAGGCGCTGGGACAATTCCAGAATGTAAAACGGCGCATGGAAGTGAAGGGTGTCATCAATGGCATCACCATATATGATGATTTTGCCCATCATCCGACCGCCATCACGACAACAGTGGCAGGCTTGCGGTCGCGCGCAGGTAACGCGCGTATCCTTGCGGTATTGGAGCCGCGTTCCAATACGATGAAGCTGGGGACCATGAAAAACGCGCTGCCGGCCAGCCTAGCAGATGCAGACAAGGTGTTTTGTTACACCGCCAATCTGGGCTGGGATGCTGCAGAAGCGCTTTCTCCCATTTCAGCGAAATCCATCATCTCGGACAATCTGCAGACACTGGTTGAAGCTATCCTGCAAGAAGCACAGGCTGGAGATCATGTATTGGTCATGAGCAACGGCGGATTTGGGGGAATTCACGGCATGTTATTGGACAGATTCAGGGCGGGGTAGGCAGGTTGGACTTTTCCATCCTCAAGACCCGGGACCCATTCGTCACCACCCTGGTGTTGTCGGCCGTGCTGCACTTGGTTGCGATTGCAGCCGTCACGTTTGAACCTCCTGATCTGAAAACCATCAAGGACCGCATGCCGCCTCTCGAGGTGGTGTTAGTCAATGCCAAGACCAAATCGGCTCCCACAAAGGCGGATGCACTTGCACAGGCCAGTTTGGACCGCGGTGGCAACACTGATGAAGAGCGGCAGATGAAAACAGCGTTGCCGCCTCCCAAGAAAAAAACGCCTGAAGTAAAGGTAAAACCAAAACCAGCAGAATCCAAACAGGCTGTAGCACGTGCGCTCAAAGCCCAGGCAGAAGCCGAGCAGCAACAGAAGCGTGTAGCGGAGCTGGAGCGGCAGGCGCAAGAGTTGATGACGCAGATCAAAGCGCAGCAGAAACTGGAGACCGAGCCCGTTAAAAAAGCAGCGACGCCCGAGCCTGAGCAAGGCGAGCAGCAGAGCGCAGCCAAAGCCCCTAGCGCCGCTGAGCTCATGGCCAGCAGCATGGATATTGCAAGGCTGGAGGCGCAGATCGCCAAGCAGCAGGATGAGTATCAGAAACGGCCCAAACGCAAGTTCATCGGCGCGCGTACGTCAGAATACCGTTTTGCCATGTATGTGGAATCATGGCGGCAAAAAGTGGAGAAGATAGGTAATCTCAATTACCCCGAAGAAGCGAAGGAAAAGAAGATCTACGGGAGGTTGCGTTTGACGGTCTCCATCATGGCGGACGGTAGTATCGAGAAGATCGAAATCAACCAGAGCTCTGGATTCAAAGTGCTGGATAATGCGGCCCGCCGCATAGTCGAGATGGCAGCGCCGTATGCACCATTCCCTGAAGACATTCGCAAGGATACCGACATCATCAGTATCACGCGGACTTGGACATTCACCAAGGAAGACAGCCTGGCCACGGATTTCTAATGAGTCATTATTACCAACATCATGTCTTTTTCTGCCTCAATCAGCGTGATGATGGCAAGCAATGCTGTGCGCAGTATGGCGCAGAGGCCATGTTCGACTATATGAAAAAGCGCATCAAGAAGTTGAGCCTGAACGGCAAGGAGAAGGTTCGCATCAATCGGGCCGGTTGTCTGGACCGTTGCTCCGAAGGTCCTCTGATGGTCGTATATCCGCAGGCTGTTTGGTATACCTTTGTGGATGAACAGGACATCGACGAGATTATCGAATCGCATATCCTCAGCGGTAAAGTTGTCGAGCGCCTGCTGGCCTGACTAGCCTAGAATTCTCTGGATAGCTGACTTAAGCTCTTGCGCAGTTTGCTTATCGAGAGGATGTGGCGGCGTTTCATGTGTGGTCTCACCCCATACTGCATTCGGAAAATGCCTGTCCTCATGAAAACGCGGAATGATGTGCCAGTGCAGATGAGGTGTTTTATTGCCCAAGCTGGCGAGATTAATCTTGTCGGCGCGTAAGACTTCTCGCACCACCTGCTCTACGGTGAGCACAACTGTCATGAGCGCAATGCGCTCACTCCCCGGTAGATCCGTCATCTCCTTGACATGCCGGTTCAGAATGACGCGGCAAAACCCCGGATAATCGTCGTTTTCTATTCTAACAACCCGGCACAAACTGTCCTGCCAGATGAGTTCACCGCCCGGGGCGGTACATAATTCACAAGCCATTTATATCCCCAATAACTACTCTGATCCTTTATTACAAGAGAAGCGAAGTTCACGTCGGCCGCCGACGGCGCTTTCGAACTTATCTAATACTTCGTAACCATTCTTGCATAGATTCTTGGCCTTCCTATGACAACTGCCCCAGTCTTCTACGGTGCCGCTGCATGTGGTGAAATAGCCCCCGGCTTCTGGGATAACAGGCTGCAGCTGACCTTGTTTCAGTTGCGCACAGCCTGTGAGAGATACCAATAAGAATAGTTGTAATATTTTCATGTGATTTCCTGATACAAATTAAAACGGCTCCCGAAGGAGCCGTTTCTAGCAATATGCCTTCCTAAGAAATCTTAGAAGAACAGAATTGCGCCCAGAGACAAGGTCTTGGCTTCACCATCGAAACCAGTGTCATCATCTTCAATGCTTTGATCGGTGTATTCAGCAACCAGATTCAGACTCTTGGTCAGAGGATGATAAGCACCGATGATCCAGGACTCATTTTCAAGGTCGTAAGCGCCAGCTGCATCGCTTTCAGACTTGCTGATACCCCAGGAAGCGCCGAGCTTGGTACCAATGCCAGGCAGCACATAGGTGGCTTGAACGTAACCGCCTTCGTCATCGGAATCATCGCCGCCCAGGAACTGCAGGCCGCCAATGCCGATGCTTTGGGAATCCAGGCCGTCGCCTTCATAGTAGTAGCCAACCAGGCCGATACCGGCGATGGTGGTCTTGGCACCGATTTCCCAACCGCGTGAGGTGTAGCTATCAAACGTGGTGGTCGCGCCGGGGATAACAGTAGGCACACCACCAACAATACCTACGGTATCTGGTGTTGTTACATCGTCACCGTCATGCTTCTGTGAAACGAAGCCTGCCCAAACCTTACCGGCGTAGTCGCCAGCCCATTCGTAGGAAACCTTACCTTCGAAGCCCAGGTCATTACGGTCATGGCCAGCAGAGCCATTGGTCCAGGGCTCACGTACGCCAACAGCAAAGCTGAAGCCGTTCCAGTTAGGAGAAGCGTAAGAAATTTGACCGATCCAGTCGGCATAGATATAACCAGAGCCGATGCGACCCAGAGTGGAGTTTTCCAGGTTGTATTGTTGACCAACACCAACACCCAGCAGGGTCATGTCAGACAGAATAGCGTCGGAACCGAAGATGCCTAGGTCACGACCAGCCTTGATGGTACCCCAGCTCTTGTCACCGAAGGTCATGTAAGCTTGACGAATGTTCAGCGTGTTGTTGCCAGCAGCGCTTTGCGTACCGGAGTTAACACCGGTGAAGAACGTGAATTGGAAAGCAATATCCAGATCGTTCTGGCGGGTCTTACCACCAACGCCCAGTGCGGAAGGCAGCAGGCCGGTGGAGATGTCGTTGATCTTATCTTCGCCGCCGGTGTCGAGGTCACCGTCGAGCTTGGTGTGGCTGTAGTAAGCATTGACGTTACCACCGATGTCGATGGTCCAGTCACCGGCTGGAATGGTAATACCAGCGTTAGCGGCAGAAGCGCCAAATGCCATTACGGCACCAGCAACTGCCATACTCAGTTTCTTGTTCATAAAAATCTCCTATTGCGTTTTTAGTAACTCTCGTGAATCTTTTGCATATTCATCGAGAGAGTTCGCGAACTCCCCTTGCGAGAAGGTAGGTGCAGTATGCCAAATGCAAAAGCGACGCCGCAAGGCAAAGATGTGGATTTTGGATACACAGCAGAGATTTGTTGCAATATTGCAACAAATGGCCGATAAAGCCGCTATAACTCGCGCTCTGAGATGATGAATATCCGCTGGTATTCCTTCATGGCGTAGCGGTCGGTCATGCCGGCAATGTAGTCCGAAACAGCGCGTGGGATGTCCGATTGGGTTCGTTGTTGGAAGTCTTCCGACAATAATCCGGGGTCTTGCGTAAAGGCTTCAAACAATTCGCGAATGGTTCTCTGCGCCTTCGCACTCATGCGATTAACCCGATAATGTCTATATAGATTCGCACGCAGGAATTGCTTGAGCTCCAACTGTTGCTGCTGCAGTGATGAGCTGAATTTAACCAGTGGGGGAAGCCTGCGCACATCCTCAATGGACTTGGGCTTCCCGTCCGAGATGAGCTGGACGGTTTGTGCGCATAAATCCATGACGAGCGAGTTGATCATGCGCCGTATAGTTTCATGAATAAGTCGCCGGTCATTCAGATTGGGATACAGCTTCTGCACGAGCTTGAGGTGCTCGGAAAAAATCCGGACTTCCTTCAGCTGCTCGAGCGTAATCAGGCCGGAACGCAACCCGTCGTCAACATCATGGTTGTTATAGGCGATCTCATCAGCGAGATTCGCAACCTGCGCTTCCAAGGATGGCTGCGTTTTATCCAGAAATCGCTGACCTACTTCACCCAGCGACTTTGCATTTTTGACTGAGCAATGCTTGAGGATGCCTTCCCGGACTTCAAATGTAAGGTTCAACCCATCGAACTCTGCGTAACGTTGTTCCAGATGATCGACAACGCGTAGTGATTGCAGGTTATGTTCGAAACCTCCATGCTCACGCATACACTCATTAAGTGCGTCTTGTCCCGCATGGCCGAAGGGCGTATGGCCGAGATCATGCGCGAGGGAGATAGCTTCAACCAAATCCTCCTGCAATCGAAGTGTGCGGGCGATAGCTCTGCCAATCTGTGCAACTTCGAGGCTATGCGTCAGTCGGGTGCGAAACAGGTCACCTTCGTGATTCACAAACACCTGGGTTTTATATTCCAGCCTGCGGAATGCGGTGGAGTGGATAATTCTGTCGCGATCGCGCTGAAAATGATTGCGACCCTGAGGTGGGCTTTCCTGATGTTGTCGGCCTCGGGTTTCCTCCGGATGTGCCGCGTACGGCGCCAGGTCATGCATGAATCTGGTCCAGGGTTTCTTTCAGCAGGGCTGGATCATACTCGCTGGTAACGACTGAGCTGCCGATGGCTTTTAGCAGCACCAGACGAATCTTGCCATCGACCACTTTCTTGTCCATGCCCATAAGGTCAAGGTATTTTTCGACACCAATAGCGGGGGGATCTACAGGAAGACCAGCTGCCTTGAAAATGTGAATGATCCGCTGAATATCCTCTTCACTGAGCCAGCCCAGGCGATGGGAGAGCCTGGCAGCCAAAACTGTACCCGCAGCCACAGCTTCTCCATGCAGCCAAACGCCATAGCCCATGGCATTTTCAACTGCGTGTCCAAAGGTGTGGCCCAGGTTGAGCAAGGCCCTCTCGCCTGTCTCGTGCTCATCGGCTGCCACCACTTCCGCCTTGTTCTGACAGGATCGGTAGATGGCGTAACTTAGCGCAGCGGGATCGAGTTTCACCAGCTTGTCCATATTGCGTTCAAGCCAGACAAAAAAATCTGCGTCGCGGATGAGGCCATATTTGATTACCTCAGCAAGCCCCGCAGACAACTCGCGTTGAGGCAATGTCTTGAGCGTCTCAATATCTGCCAATACCAGTTTCGGCTGGTAAAAGGCACCTATCATGTTCTTACCCAGGGGGTGGTTGATACCGGTTTTCCCACCTACCGAGGAGTCCACTTGGGACAACAGCGTTGTCGGAATCTGGATAAAGGGCACACCGCGCAAATAAGTAGCAGCGGCGTATCCAGTCAGGTCGCCGATAACACCACCGCCAAGGGCAATCAAGGTGGTGCGCCGTTCGCAACGATGTTGCAGCAGGGCATCGTAGATGAGGTTGAGCATTTCCGAATTCTTATACTTTTCCCCGTCGTGAAGAATAACGGGAAGCACGTTGATGCCTGCCTGCTGCAGAGAATCCGCAAGCGGTTTCAAATATAGCGGTGCGACGGTGGTGTTGGTAACAATAGCGATTTGTTTGCTTGCTAAATGAGGCAGCATCAGCTCTGCCTTCGCCAGCAAGTTGCTGCCGATGTGAATTGGGTAGGAGCGGTTACCCAGATCAACGTGTAATGTTTGCATCAACTTTTGAATCCCTGATCAATTGCTCAATTCGTGTAATGATGGAAGTTACCGTTTCGCCTTCGGTGTTAATAACATGAGCAGCGACTTCGGCATAAATGGGATCTCGTTCCAAGAATAGCTGCTGCAGTTTGGCAAAAGGATCCTGGCCTTGCAACAAGGGACGGTTCTTGTCGTTGCGGGTTCTCTGCCATAACTCGGGCACGTTGGCTCGCAGATAGACGACAATGCCATTTTGCTTGAGATTCTGTCTGTTTTCCGGCGCCAGGACTGCACCGCCGCCTGTCGCAAGCACGATATTACTCTTGCGAACCAACTCCTCAATCACAGCGGATTCGCGCTTGCGGAAACCGCCTTCCCCCTCAAGCTCAAAAATCAATGGAATATTAACACCCGTGCGACGTTCGATTTCATGATCGGAATCATAAAAGGCCTTATGAAGATGTTTTGCCAGCAAACGGCCTATGGTCGTCTTGCCGGCCCCCATAAGCCCGACAAGAAAAATATTATCGGCCATAAAAAATGCCCATCATTTGCATGACGGGCATTTTAAGACAAAGCGAAGAATATGTCAGACAGGCTTATCGTATCGCGAGGTTCTCATCCATCACACGCGGCGTGATGAAAATCAGCAATTCGGTTTTGTCGTTCTGTTTGATGCGACGCTTGAATGCATTGCCTACAAATGGCAGATCACCAAAGAAGGGCACTTTATCCACATCGTTCCGCTCAGTCTGTTCGTAAATGCCACCAAGAACCGCGGTTTCGCCATTGGCTACAAGCACTTGGGTCTGTACTCGCTGCGTGTCAATGGATGGAATACCGCCAAATACCTGACCTACCCGATCCTTTTTGACTTCAAGATCCATGATGATTTGCTGGTCTGGGGTGATTTGAGGTGTTACCTCAAGGCTCAGCGATGCCTTTTTAAAGGAAACACTAGTAGCACCACTGCTGGTAGCCTGTTGATAAGGTATTTCCGTACCCTGTTCTATAATTGCTTTTTGCTGATTTGCCGTCGTCACCCGGGGACTCGAAATAACTTTGCCTCGCCGGTCTGTTTCCAGCGCAGAAAGCTCCAGGTTCAGCAAAAATCCTGCCGGTAGCCTGAACAGACTGAATGCAAAGTTACCAAAGGAACCTGCTACGGGAAGGTTGACATTCAAATCCTGATTCGTAGCTGCAGCACCAACTTGCGCATTGTTGGTTGCAAAGGATGAGGCTACTGGAGAAGTGGCACTGATACCTATCCCCGTGTCATTTACCTGCTGTTTCTGAACCCCGAACCGTACGCCAAGGCTCTTGCCAAAACGCTCATCCGCGATGACGAGACGGGATTCGATCATGACTTGCCTTACCGGGATATCGATCTTGTTGATGATCTGCTGTACTTCTTCCAAATGCTTGGCGGTATCCTGTACAAACAGGGTATTAGTGCGGATATCCACAACCGCGCTGCCGCGTTTGGAGAGGATTTTCTGCTTTGCATCGCTGATGAGATTCTTCACCGCATCAGCCTTTTGGTATCGAAGTGTGAATACTTCGGTACGCATGGGCTCCAGATCTTCAATCTGCTGACTGGATTCCAGTAGCAGCTTTTCTTTGGCGGCCACTTCTTCTGAAGGTGCTACCCATATGACATTGCCGGTTTTACGCATGCTCAAGCCTTTGGCTTGCATGATGATGTCCAGCGCCTGGTCCCAGGGTACGTCCTTCAACCGTAATGTGAGATTGCCAGTGACGGTGTCACTCGTGATGATATTAAAGCCTGTGAAATCAGCAATTACCTGCAGGACTGAACGTACGTCAATATTCTGGAAGTTCAGTGAGAGTTTTTCACCTGCATAGCCAGCTTTGGAACCTTGAACCAATTTGTTAGGGTCTTGGACTACAGGCCTGACATCAATGATAAAGCGCTTATCAGTCTGATAGGCAGACTGCTCCCAGTCTCCCTGTGGCTCTATGATCATGCGGGTGTTATTGCCTTGTTTCAATGTATCTACATAAAGTACAGGCGTATTGAAATTCACGACATTCAGGCGCCTCTGGAGATTGGCTGGCAGTTCGGTATTGATGAAATCTACAATAATCTTCTTGCCTTGTTGTTTGATATCAATACCTGCCGCCTGATCCGAGAGGTCCACCATGATGCGACCTTCACCATTCTTGCCGCGCATGAAATCTATGTTTGTAACGGCATGGGTTTGATCAGTAGCAGACACTTCCGCAAAGCGGGTTACATTTTCTCCTATAGCCTGCGTGGCAGTCGCATCAGCCTGCAATATGATGGTTGTTTCATTTCCACTCACAGTAGTGTTATATGCAACAACTTTCGATAAATTGAGCACCATGCGAGTGCGCTCTTTAGCTTGGGCAATGCTAATACTCTTCAGCGCGCCTTGCCCCACATTCATACTCGAGCTATTGAGTCCGTTCGCAGTATCCGGAAAATCAAGCGCGATTCTGGGGGGATTGTTCAGTGTGAAGCTAGGCGGAGGGTTCTGAATCGGGGAAGCAGTCTGAATTTTAATAGCGACTCGGCTACCCGGAAGGGTAGCAAAATCTACTTTTTCAATTTTATTAGACAACCCGGGTTGCTCTTCAGCATGCGCAATACTGGCAAATATAATCAATATGCCGATGGTAAATTTTTTGATATTCATTTCGACCCCTATTCCTGCAAAGCAATACTTGCAGACTGTTCAGTCCAATCGCCCGAGGCGCTATCCTGAACGATTTCTTTGAGTTGTACTTCAGCTTCGTTGATGTCAGTAACTATTCCAAAATTCTGCCCAATATAATTTCCTATGGTGACTTGCTGGACGTTATTGTCAGGCGTTTTAATCAGGGCATATTCAAGAGTTTCTTTGGATAAGGAGCCTACATATTTCAAGCTTTCCAGTGGATAGGCCTCTAAAGGTTCTTTAGGGCGATTGAAGTCTGGTTGAATGCCGGTAGCCTTGACCGATTGGGTTTTCCGTGGCTTGAAAGGGTCATGTAGCACAGCATCAGCGTTATATTCCAATGGTGTATAAGGTTTCACTTCAGGCAATGGATCAATTTTTGCTCGCAGGCCCTGACCGGCTTCTTGCATAAACTTGTCAAGATCGTCTCCCTGATCGCTGCCACAAGCTGCTAAAAGAATAGCCAGAGATAACCAGATTGTCTGTTTGCATTTCATAGATAACAGTCGTTACTTTTTCTTTTTGGTTTTGTTTGGGGAAGTGCTTATTTCGCTCGAGTCAAGGTAGCGATAGGTTCTAGCAGTAGCTTCCATTACCAGCACATCCTTTGTATCATTTTCTTTATTGTTAATTTTTTTGATGGATAAATCATTCAACGTCACAATTCGAGAAAGTCTGGCGACGTCTGCAGCGAATGCTCCAAGGTTATGATAAGTACCAATTACTTTGAGAGAAATTGGCATGACTGCATAAAAGTCTGCTTTTGTTTCCTGACCTGGTCTGAATAGTTCAAATTCCAGACCGCGTTCCAGCCCTGCCTGGTTGACATCCGTTAGTAGGCCATCCATTTGCGATTTATCCGGGAGCTGTTTCAATAAGGCGCCGAAGGTTTTTTCAATCTCAACCATTTGTTGTTTATAGGCTTCAAGGTTAACAGCCTGTCTTTTCTTGTTCAGAAAGACGTCACGCAATTCCGCTTCCTTATTTTTGGCAACATCCAGCTCTTCTAATGAGGGTTTCCATAAAAACCAGTAACCTGCACCTGAAATCAAAATGAACGCCGCAGTAAGCAACACTGCCTTCACCGGTAGTGGAAGATTACCGGCATTGTTGAAATCAATATTATTGAAATCTTCTAGCTTCATTTCTTGGGGCTTTCGGTGTTCTCTGGGACCACCTTCTTCAAATTTACAGTAAGAGTGAAATTGTTCTGTTTCACACCATTTGCGTTGACTGACTTGATCTCAATCAACTTCGGCGCTTCTAACCAAGGGGATGTAGACAGATTCCTGACCAGGGTTGCGACTCTTGCATTGGTGTCTGCAATTCCAACCAGGGTAATGGTTTTCCCTTTCTGGTTCAGAGAATTGAGATACATTCCTTCAGGAAGCTGGCGCGTAATTTCATCCAACACCACGACGGCCTGGCTACGGTCGGACTGCAAGTTCTCAACGACCTGCTTGCGTTCAAGTACATTGCTGATTTGATTCTTTAAATCCTTGATTTCGGAAATTTCTTTGTCAAGCTTAGAATTTGCCGCCTCAAGCCGCGAATTTCTGCTCAGCTGGTTATCTATTTGTGACCCTATATAACCCTGACCCATAAAGACAAGTGCACCCGCGGCAATAGCTGTAGCAGCCAGCATGAGATTGAACTGCCGCTGACGCTCAGCCCGTTTGATTTGCCGATGAGGCAGGAGATTGATGCGTACCATCAGCAGAATCTCCGCAAGGCAAGTCCGCATGCAATCATGAGTGATGGCGCGTCGGTCATTACCTGCTGTTGCTTCATGCGTGGGTTGATTGACATGCCGCTGAAAGGGTTCGCAATAACGGCATTAACCTGAGTACGTTCCTGCACCATGGCTTCTACGCCGGGGATTGCAGCGCAACCGCCGGCGAGCAGGATATGATCGACACGGTTGTACTGGGTAGAGCTCGTGAAGAATTGTAGGGCGCGCGCAACTTCTAACGCCAGGGATTGCATGAATGGTTGCAGAACTTCCAGTTCATAGCTGTCCGGCAATCCGCCTTTGCGTTTGGCAATTTCGGCCTCTTCCACGGAAAGTCCAAATCGGCGCTGGATTTCCTGCGTAAGCTGCGAGCCGCCGAAAGTCTGCTCGCGAATATAGACCGACTGATTATCGTGCAGCACGTTGATGTGCATCATCGAGCCTCCGATATCCACGATCATCACTGTCTGATCCTTGCCATTCCCGGGCAGCTGGGAGGCGATCAAGGCAAAGGCAGCTTCCGTCGCATAGGTTTCAACGTCCATGACCTCGACCTTGAGGCCTGCACCTTCGGCAGCAGCCACGCGATCTTCGATTTTTTCCTTGCGGGAGGCTGCGATCAGCACCTCAACCTCCGACTCAGGATTGTTGGGTGCCGGGCCTATGACCTGAAAGTCGATATTGACTTCATCCAGTGAAAAGGGAATGTATTGATTGGCTTCAGCTTCGACCTGGAGCTCCATGTCTTCTTCGCGAAGGCCTGCCTGCATGAGGACTTTTTTACTGATGACAGCTGCAGCAGGCAGGGCAAGGGCAACTCTTTTTTCACGCGTACCCAGCATTTTCCACGCGCGTTTGACGCCATCAGCCACCAGATCCAGGCCTGCAATATTGCCATCCACTACCGCATCCTTGGCGAGCGAGGCAATAGCATAGCTCTCGAGGTGATAATTACCTCTCCCGCCCCCCGCCAACTCCACCATCTTTACCGAAGTGGAGCTGATATCAACTCCAATCAAAGGTGGTGTGCGTTCTTTAAAAAAGTCGAATTTCAAAATTGAAATTCCCTTTCGTTATGATTATTTACACACAATACTAATAATTTACCTTAAATGCTAGCAACAACTATAACCCCTGTAAAGCAAATTTATTTTCAGTAAACAGTGCTCAGACTCTATAATGCAGTATCGCAATCTTCGGTAAAAGAAGCATGTCATTACTGAAATGGTTCCGGTCCCTCGTCTTGATTTTTATCACATTGGGGCTGGTATTGGCGGCACTGATCACTCTTGCCGCCGCACTCATTTATCCAACGCTCCCTTCACTCGAAACGCTGACTGACTACCGGCCCAAGGTACCCTTGCGGGTCTATTCTGCCGATGGTTACCTGATTGGTGAATTCGGTGAAGAGCGCCGGGCTCTCGTTGAAATAGAGAATGTCCCTGACAAACTGAAGCAGGCCATTCTCGCCGCCGAAGATGAGCGATTCTATTCACATGGTGGTGTGGATACACTGGGAGTGCTGCGTGCCGCAATGGCTAACGTGAGTGCCGGCGGGTTCAAGGAGGGCGCCAGCACGATTACCATGCAGGTCGCGCGCAATTTCTTTCTGTCGCGGGAAAAAACCGCCACCCGCAAATTGAGCGAAGCGTTGCTTGCGATCAAGATTGAGCATAGCCTCACCAAGGATGAGATTCTCGAGCTTTATATCAACCAGATATATCTGGGCCAGCGTGCCTATGGTTTTGCAGCGGCGTCTCAGGTCTATTACGACAAGCCGCTCAGCAAACTGACCGTGTCTGAAGCAGCCATGCTGGCAGGCCTGCCAAAAGCGCCTTCAAGATATAACCCATTTGCCAATCCCAAGCGCGCAAAGGCCAGGCAGCACTACGTACTGGGTCGAATGAAAGAGCTCAACTACATCAATGACGCTGAGTACCAGGCAGCATTGAAACAGCCGCAGCGTTTCCGCACCAAGCAGCAGTACAGTGAAGTGCAAGCTGAGTATGTCGCCGAAATTGCCCGTCAGGTCATGTATGAGCAATATAAGGATGACACCTACAACACGGGCATGAAGGTGTATACCACCATCAAGAAGTCGAACCAGGAAGCTGCCTCCAAGGCTGTGATCGAAGGTATTCTGCATTACGACTGGCGTCATGGCTATCGTGGTCCGGAGAAAATCCTTAAGCCCGAGGGCGGCCAGTCTCTGGACAATACTGTTATTGATGAGGCGCTGGATGGCATTACCTCTTATAACGGCCTCATTCCGGCAGTCATCACAGAGCTGGATGCGAAGCGCGTGAAGGTACGCAGCAAAATAGGCCAGGAACTGGAAATCACGGGCGAAGGATTAGCGCTCGTCCAAAAAACGCTCAACGAGAAAAAGCCCGAAAAGCGCAAACTTAAGGTCGGCGCGGTTGTGCGCATCATCCAAATGGGAGACTACTGGAAGCTGGTGCAATTGCCTGAGGTGGAAGCATCGCTAATTGCGCTGGATCCAGAGACTGGCGCAGTCAGTGCTATGGTGGGTGGTTTCGAATTCAGCCGCAACAAATTCAACCACGTCACGCAGGCGTGGCGTCAGCCTGGTTCCAGTTTCAAGCCATTTGTCTATTCCGCGGCGCTGGAGAAAGGCTTCACGCCAGCCAGCATCATTGAAGACGATCCGATTACCATTTCTGCCATCGAAACCGGCAGCGGATCTGCATGGGAACCGCACAACTTCGATAACAAATATGAAGGGCCAATTAGGCTCAGGACCGCGCTGACCAAATCCAAGAACATGGTGTCGATCCGCATACTACAGTCCATCGGCATCAAATACGCCCAGGATTACATCACACGTTTCGGCTTCTCTGCCAAGGATCATCCTCCATACCTGCCGATGGCATTAGGCTCAGGTTCTGTCACATCGTGGCAGCTTGCGGGCGCTTATGCGGTATTTGCCAATGGCGGATATCGTGTTCGCCCCTATCTCATCAGCAAGATTGTGGACGCCAACGGAAAGGTTGTGCTGCAGGCAAAACCGGACCAGGTCGGAGAAAATGCAACCCAGGTGATTGACCCACGTAATGCATTCATTATGAACTCCCTGCTGCAGGATGTCGCTCGTATCGGGACCGCCGCCAGTGCGCGCAAGCTGGGTCGCTCCGATCTCGCAGGCAAGACCGGTACAACCAACAACCATGTGGATGCCTGGTTCGCCGGCTATAACCCCAGGCATGTGGCGATTGCCTGGATGGGCTATGACCAGCCCAAATCGTTGGGCGGTACCGAAACCGGTGGCCGCGCTGCGTTGCCGATCTGGATCGACTACATGGCGGTGGCGCTGAAGGGTATGCCGGATGAGCCCTATAAGGCACCTGAAGGTGTGGTTTCCATCAAGATCGACCCGCTGACTGGCACGCGGGCTGAGGAAGGCGAGAGCGGCCTATACGAGTATTTCTACAAGGAATTCCCCCCGCCTGAGGTTGAGCGTCCGCTGGACACGATTCGCGATTTCTTCGAATCACTGCTTCCCGGCGCGCAGTCGACCGATGGCACAGAGCCACCTGCGCCGCCATCGCCAGCTCCAAACTCACAGCAGCAGCCGGCCAAGCCTAAATCGTTTACACCGATTCCGGGTCATGCATCCGGGGTAGAAGAGGAACAGTTGTTCTAGTAAAGCCATGGCAAGGGAGATTGGATATCGGCAGCATCAGTTGCGTCAGCTGATTGCGCAGCAAGCCGCCCGCATGATGGCTGAAGAGGGTATTTCCGACTACGCGCATGCCAAGCGCAAGGCGGGACGCCAGTTGGGCGTGACGGATGCGAACTGTTTTCCCAGCAATGCCGAGATAGAAGAAGAGATCAGACTGCATCATCAGATCTATCACCAGGAAGACCAGCCACTGAACTTGCGACAGTTGCGCATCGATGCTCTGGCTGTCATGCAGTTGCTTGGAAGATTCAATCCGCATCTGACCGGGCCGGTGCTCGATGGTACTGCGGGGCGCTATGCCGAAACTGATATTCAACTATTTGCAGATAGTCTGAAGGATGTCGAAATCTTTCTCCTTAATAGCCAGATTCCATACAGCATGCAGGAAAAAAGCTATCGCATCGCCAATGACAAGCGTAACCAGGAGAAAAGCGGAGAGCGTAAAAAGGTGCCGGTATTCGTGCTGGAAGGCCCCAGCGGGCTCATCAAACTCAGCGTATTTACACCAGACGATATGCGGATACCTACGAAAAACCCGGCAAATGGCAACAACACAGTCCGGGTGAATATTGCGAATCTACAAGCGCTTATCGACGCCTCAGCGGACGCCACCGCTACCAAAAGTTAGTCCCGCAGCCAGCGGGCTGCATCCATCGCAAAATAGGTCAGAATGCCATCGGCGCCGGCTCGCTTGAATGCCAGCAGCGCTTCCAGTACACAGGCTTTTTCATCCAGCCAGCCATTCTGCACAGCAGCCCTGAGCATCGCGTATTCACCGCTGACCTGGTAGGCATAGGTGGGAATGCCGAATTCCTGTTTCACCCTGCGTACGATATCCAGATACGGCATGCCCGGTTTGACCATGAACATGTCTGCACCTTCCTCTATATCCAGAGCGACTTCGCGCAGCGCTTCGTCAGAATTCGCCGGGTCCATCTGGTAGGTACTCTTATCGCCCTTGCCCAGGTTGGCCGCTGAGCCCACGGCATCGCGGAATGGACCGTAGAAGCTCGAAGCATATTTGGCTGAATACGCCAGAATCCGCGTATGAATGTAGCCTTGTGATTCCAAGGCGTCACGGATTGCGGCGATGCGCCCGTCCATCATGTCGGACGGCGCGACCACATCGGCACCAGCCTCGGCATGACTCAATGCCTGCCTGACCAGCACAGCTGTGGTCTCGTCATTAAGCACATAACCGGTCTCGTCAATGAGGCCGTCCTGACCGTGCGTGGTATACGGATCGAGTGCGACATCGGTAATGATGCCGAGCTGCGGATAGCGTGTCTTGATCGCGCGTACCGTACGCTGTACCAGACCTTGAAGATTGTATGCTTCACTGGCATCCAGGCTTTTTGCCGATTGTTCAACCACAGGGAATAGGGCCAGTGCGGGAATGCCAAGCTTCACGCATTCCCCGGCGGTATCGAGCAGCAGGTCTATGCTTTGACGTTGTACGCCTGGCATGGAAGGCACAGACTCTGTCCGGTTGTCGCCATCCAGCACAAAAACCGGATAGATGAGGTCATTGGCCGTCAACACATTCTCGCGCATGAGCCTGCGAGAGAAATCATCGCGCCGCATGCGGCGAAGCCGTGTACGTGGAAATTTGCCGTGCTGGTGTGTCATAGCAACGCTCCCGTTTGAAATACCCGTGTTAGTTCCAGGCCCGGGTCAGGCTGGCGCATAAAGGCTTCTCCCACCAGGAAGGTATGGACGTTATGGTCCTGCATGAGGGCCACGTCATCTGCCGTGAATATGCCGCTTTCGGTAATGACCATGCGGTGGTCGGGAATTCTGCCTAGCAAATCAAGGGTGGTATCCAGCGTGACATCGAACGTGCGCAGGTTGCGGTTGTTGATGCCGATCAGAGGCGTCTTGAGTTGCAGGGCAAGATCCAGCTCGGCTGCATCGTGCGATTCCACCAGCACGGCCATGTTGAGTTCATGCGCAACCGCTTCCAGCTCCTGCATCTGGGGCAAATCCAGCGCTGCCACGATCAGTAGGATGCAATCAGCGCCCATGGCTCGCGATTCATAAATCTGGTACGGGTCAATCATGAAATCCTTGCGCAGCACTGGCAGACTGCAGGCTGCACGCGCCTGTTGCAGATACTGCGGGCTACCCTGGAAATACTGCTGATCCGTGAGCACGGACAGACAGGCGGCACCACCCTTTTCATAGCTGGCTGCGATTTCTGCCGGCTGGAAATCGGGGCGGATAATACCTTTTGACGGGCTGGCCTTCTTGATTTCGGCAATGACGGCAGGCTGTTTTTTCACAACACGCTGGCGAAGGGCGTCAGTGAAATCGCGCGCGGGCTCTGCATTCTCCGCAGCGGTACGCAGCTGATCCAGGGGCGTGGCAGCCCTGGCTGCATCCACCTCCAGCCGCTTGGTTTCCAGGATCTTGTTGAGGATATCGCTCATGTTGCTGCCGCTAGCTTTTGTGAGAGTGCGGCAAGCTGCTCGAGCTTCTCCTGCGCTGCACCGCTATCTATCATGCCCTGGGCCTGTGTGATGCCCTGCTGCAGATCAGCGGCCAGGCCTGAGATATAGATTGCGGCGCCGGCGTTGAGCAAAACGATGTCACGTGCCGGAATCTGCTTGCCTGCCAGTACGTCATCGAGCACTTCGCTGGCCTGCGCGGCGTTCTCGACCTGTATTGTTTTCATATCATGCAAGGCCAGGCCGAACTGTGCCGGATGCAGGACGTACTCGCGGATTTCCCCATTCTTGAGTTCCGCAATATAGGTATCGCCGCTGAAGGATATTTCATCCATGCCGTCAGCGCCGTGCACCACCATAACGTGCTGGCTGCCCAGACGCTGCAGCACCTGTGCCAGCATGCCGGTCAGGTCGCGGTGAAATACGCCCATAATCTGGCGAGCAGCCCCTGCAGGATTGGTCAGCGGACCCAGTAGGTTGAACAGCGTACGTACGCCCAACTCGCGCCTTACTGGTGCTGCATGGCGCATGGCGCTGTGGTGATTGGGTGCAAACATGAATCCAATGCCGATGTCATCAACACATTGCGCCACCTGATCCGGTCGCAAATTGACATTGACTCCCAGTGCTTCCAGCACATCGGCGCTGCCGCAGGCTGAAGAAACAGAACGGCCGCCGTGTTTCGCTACCCTGGCGCCGGCTGCTGCAGCTACGAAAGCCGAAGCTGTGGAAACGTTGAATGTGTGTATGCCGTCGCCGCCCGTGCCGCAGGTATCGATGAGATGCGTGCGGTCTTGCACAGCTACATGCGTTGCCAGCTCGCGCATGACTTCAGCAGCGGCAGCGATTTCGTCCACGGTTTCGCCCTTGATGCGCAGGGCCACAAGCAGTCCGGAGATCTGCGCAGGTGTGAGTTCGCCCCCCATGACCTGGTGCATGATGTCCAGCATTTCAGCATGCGACAGATCGCGCGCATCGAGCAGGCGCTGCAGGGCTTCCTTGAAGGCGATGGTCATCAGTAGGCCTTCAGGAAGTTATCCAGCAATTCGTGACCGTATTCGGTCAGCACCGATTCCGGATGAAATTGCACGCCCTCGATGGGCAGAGATTTGTGCCGCACACCCATGATCTCGCCGGCGTCAGTCCATGCGGTCACTTCCAGGCAATCCGGCAGTGTATTTTTTTCAATGACCAGCGAGTGATAGCGCGTCGCGGTATATGGATCAGGCAAGCCCTTGAATACGCCTGCATCTTTGTGATGGATGAGGGAAGTTTTGCCGTGCATTAGCTGTTTGGCATGCACAATGTTGCCGCCGAATGCCTGACCTATGCTCTGATGGCCCAGGCAAACGCCCAGCAGGGGAATCTTGCCGCCGAATTCATGGATCAACGGCACGGAAATACCTGCCTCGTTGGGCGTGCACGGCCCCGGGGAAATCACGATATATCTGGGTTTGAGCTCCGCGACTTGGGCGAGGTCGATCTCGTCATTGCGGAAAACCTGCACATCCTGGCCCAGTTCGCCCAGGTACTGCACCAGGTTATAGGTGAAGGAATCGTAGTTGTCGATCATGAGCAGCATTATGCAATCCCTTCCGTATCCAGACCGGCGAGCACCATCTCGGCCGCACGCAGCACAGCGCGCGCCTTGTTCTGTGTTTCCATCCATTCGTTATCCGGGATGGAGTCTGCCACGATGCCGGCGCCCGCCTGCGAATACAACATATTGTCCTTGATGACCCCGGTGCGGATGGCGATCGCCAGGTCCATGTCGCCATTGAATCCCAGGTAGCCGACAGCGCCTGCATAAATGCCGCGCTTGCTGGGCTCCAGTTCGTCAATGATTTCCATGGCACGCACCTTGGGCGCACCGCTGACGGTACCCGCGGGGAAAGTCGCCTTGAGCACATCGATGGCATCCAGCCCCGGCTTGAGCGTGCCTTCGACGTTGGACACGATGTGCATCACGTGGGAATAGCGCTCTATCATCATGTTGTCGGTCACGCTGACCGAGCCCGTCTGGGATACGCGGCCGATGTCGTTGCGGCCCAAGTCCATGAGCTGTACGTGCTCGGCGCATTCCTTGGGGTCGGCCAGCAGTTCATCGGCCAGCGCCAGGTCTTCCTCGCGAGTTTTGCCGCGTGGGCGCGTGCCGGCGATGGGCCTCACCGTGACTGTTTCATCCTCCAGGCGTACCAGAATTTCCGGTGAAGCGCCGACGACATGATGATCGCCCATATCGTAATAGAACATGTAGGGCGAAGGGTTAAGACTGCGCAGCGCGCGGTAAAGCGACAACGGCGGTGCGGCGAACGGCTGTGCCATGCGCTGCGACAGTACGACCTGCATGATGTCGCCTTCATAGATGTAGTGTTTGGCCTTTTCCACCGCAGCTTTGAAACCCGCTTCGCCGAATTCCGATGAAGCAGTGGAGAGCTGCATGCGCGGTGCCTCGGGAATGCTGGCCGATTTACGCAGCTTGGCAACCAGATTCTGCAGCCGTTGTCGCGCCGTTTCGTAAGCGTTGACTTGCGCCGGGTCGGCATAAACGATGAAGTAGAGCTTGCCGGAAAGATTATCCACCACGGCGATTTCTTCTGACACCATGAGCAGGATGTCGGGCACGCCAAGCTGGTCCGGCTTCGTTTTTGCAGATAGTTTGCGTTCTATATAGCGGATGGTTTCGTAGCCGAAATACCCGGCTAAACCGCCGGTGAATCTGGGCAGGCCTTGATAAGGTGGCGTCTTGAATTTTGCCTGGTAGGCTTTGACGAAATCCAGCGGATTGATGTCCTCGGCGGACTCAACCACGATGTCGTTTCGCAGCACTTCAATCATTTTCCCGCGCACGACGATGCGCGTGCTGGCCGGCAGGCCGATGATGGAGTAGCGGCCGAAACGCTCACCGCCCTGCACCGATTCCAGCAGGTAGGAATAGGGCTGGTTGGCGAGCTTGAGATAAAGCGATAGCGGTGTGTCGAGATCGGCAAAAGTCTCGACGACCAGCGGTATGCGGTTATAACCCTCGCGCGCGAGGGTGTCGAATTCCTGTTGGTTGATGGTGTGCAGCATGTGAATCCCCAAGTTTTGTTAGTTGTCGATGTTGACGGCATGCGCCGTCGGTAGCGGCTGGATCAGCGCCACCATCGCCAACTGAGGTGTTTTGCAAAACTCGGGGATTGCATGTGTTGATTAAACCTTGGCCAATTCGTCACGCAGCTGCTGGACGATGGTGTTGTAGCGGTTAGGGTCGTTGTCCGAGCCCTTGCTAAAGATGGCCGAGCCAGCGACAAAGGTATCGGCACCTGCGCGCGCGATTTCGGCGATATTCTGCGGATTCACACCGCCGTCGATTTCCAGCCAGATTTCGCGGCCAGTCTTTTCGGTATAGGCATCAATGCGGGCACGGGCGTGACGCAGCTTGTCCAGCGTGCCGGGAATGAATTTCTGGCCGCCGAAGCCCGGGTTGACTGACATCAGCAGAATCATGTCCACCTTGTCCATGACGTAGTCTAGATAATCCAGCGGTGTAGCCGGGTTGAATACCAAACCCGATTTACAGCCATGGTCACGTACCAGCGACAGGCTGCGGTCAATATGGTCAGAAGCTTCCGGATGGAAAGTGATGATGTTGGCGCCAGCCTTGGCAAAATCCGGAATGATGCGGTCCACAGGCTTCACCATCAGGTGCACGTCGATAATGGCATCGGTCACAGGGCGGATGGCTTCACAGACCAGCGGGCCAATGGTCAGGTTGGGAACGTAATGATTGTCCATTACGTCAAAGTGAACAATATCGGTGCCGGAAGTGATTACGTCGGTAATCTCCTGGCCCAGCTTGGCCATGTTGGCAGAAAGAATGCTTGGTGCGATCCGGAATTGTTTAGCCATGATATTAAATAGTCGCGCTGTAAAAAGCCGGTATTTTAACCGTAATTGCTTTAAAAAACAGTCCGGTTAAAGTGGAACTTGTTGCTTAAGCCCCTCTGATACGGGAAAATCGCGGCCATGCATTTATTCACCGTCGGCATTAATCACCACACGGCGCCAGTCTCTATTCGTGAACACGTTGCCTTTCAAAACGAAAACCTCGGCCATGCCTTGCGTGATCTGACGACGCATACCCAGAATGGAGTGCCGGTTGCCAGGGAAGCCGCCATCCTTTCCACCTGCAACCGCACCGAGCTCTACTGCAATACGGAACACCCCGAACAGGCGCTGGAATGGCTGGCCGCCTATCATCAGCTGCAGCCGCAGAAAATACAGCCCTATGTCTACACACTGCCGCAGGAAGATGCCGTCAAGCATGCTTTCCGTGTTGCCGCCGGGCTGGATTCCATGGTGCTGGGCGAGCCGCAGATCCTCGGGCAATTCAAACAGGCGGTAAAGATCGCGGAAACGGCCGGCACCTTGGGTACGCTGCTGCACAAGCTTTTCCAGCGTACTTTTGCGGTGGCGAAGGAAGTGCGCACCAACACGGAAATCGGCGCCAGTTCCATCTCGATGGCGGCTGCGTCGGTACGGCTGGCGCAAAAGATTTTCGGTAATCTGCAGGGACGCAAGGTTCTCATGATAGGTGCCGGTGAAATGATAGAGCTGTGCGCGGAGCATTTTGCCGTGCAGCAGCCAGCTTCCATCACGGTCGCCAATCGCACACTCGAGCGCGGGGAGAGTCTCGCCAACCGCATTCAAGGCACCGCCATCCTGCTCGCCGATCTGCCGGAACGGCTAGCGGAGTTCGATATTGTTGTGACGTCCACCGCGAGCCAGTTGCCCATCATCGGCCTAGGTATGGTGGAGCGTGCTGTCCGCAGCCGCAAGCATCGCCCCATGTTCATTGTCGATCTCGCCGTGCCGCGCGACGTAGAGGCGGAAGTAGCCGAGCTGGACGACGTGTTTCTGTATAGCGTGGATGATCTCGCGCAGGTGGTACAGGAAGGTTTGGGTAATCGTCGTGAGGCGGCTGCAGAAGCCGAAGCCATCATCAATCTGCGCGTGGATAATTTCATGCACTGGCTCAAGACGCGTGAAGCCGTGCCCACTATCCGCGCGTTACGTGACCAGGCCGAGCGTCTGCGGCGCAACGAATTAGAGAAGGCGAGAAAAGCCCTGGCACGTGGCGAGGATCCCACGCTTGTGCTCGAGGCATTGAGCAGCGCCCTCACCAACAAGCTGCTGCACGCGCCAAGTCATGCATTGAATACGACGCAGGGTAACGATCACGCGCAGCTCGAAGCGCTTCTAAGGCAGTTATATCGCATTCATGAATAAGCCAAAAAAATCCCAGATTTTGTTTCGGACAGGAGTACAAGGCGGCAAGGATGAAGCGGTGATGAAAGTGCAAGTAGTACGGCAAGCAGCCGAAAACGCAGCCAACGCAGTAATCGTGTTTGAAAGAAATTTGGTATGAAAGAATCCATAGCAAGAAAGCTTGAGGGGCTCAGCGAGCGCCTGGACGAGCTCAACCGGCTGTTGAGCAGCGAAAACGCTACGGCCGATATGGACAGCTACCGCAAGCTGTCGCGCGAGCATGCCGAAATCACCCCTGTCGTCGAGCAGTTCCAGGCTTATCAGCAGGCTGAAAAAGACATCGCTGAAGCTCAGAACATGCTTGGTGACCCTGAGATGAAGGATTTTGCTCAGGAGGAGATGGAGTCCGGCAAGGCGAGGCTGGAAACTATCGGATTGGAACTGCAGAAGCTGCTGCTGCCCAAAGACCCCAATGATGAGCGCAACATTTTCCTGGAAATCCGCGCCGGTACGGGCGGGGATGAATCCGCACTTTTTGCTGGTGACCTGTATCGTATGTATTCACGTTATGCCGAGCGTCAGCGCTGGAGAGTCGAAGTGGTATCCGCCAATGAATCAGAGCTGGGCGGCTACAAGGAAATCATCGCCCGCATCGAAGGCCATGGAGCCTATTCCCGCCTCAAGTTCGAATCGGGCGGGCATCGCGTGCAGCGCGTACCGGAAACCGAGACCCAGGGACGCATCCACACCTCGGCCTGCACCGTCGCCGTCATGCCGGAAGCCGACGAGATTGCCGATGTTGAGCTGAATCCAGCCGACTTGCGTATCGACACCTACCGCGCGTCTGGTGCTGGCGGCCAGCACATCAACAAGACCGATTCGGCGGTGCGCATCACCCATCTTCCTACCGGCATCGTGGCCGAATGCCAGGATGGCCGCTCGCAGCACGCCAACAAGGCTTCAGCCATGCGCGTGCTCGCCGCCCGCATCAAGGATATCCAGGTGCGTGAGCAGCAGGCCAAGGAAGCTGCTACGCGCAAAAGTCTGGTAGGCAGCGGTGACCGTTCGGAGCGCATCCGTACTTACAATTTTCCGCAGGGCCGCGTGACCGATCACCGCATCAACCTGACGCTGTACAAGATCGATGCCATCATGCAGGGCGATATGGATGAGCTGGTGGGGGGGCTGTTGGCGGAGCATCAGGCGGAATTGCTCGCTACCCTAGGCGAAGAGTGATCAAAATTCAAATTTCGTCGCGATACTTTGTTGCTCACAAATTTAAATCGCTTACATATCACACCATATGCGGCGCGCTTTAAATTTGTTCGCGCCGCGTTTCGCTTAGAACTTTAAATTTGATAGCACCATTGACGATTCGCGGAATTTTGAAAGAAGCGCAGGAAAAGATTTCCGCTGCGCTTGAATTGCCAGCGAATGAAGCCCGTCTCGAAGCTCAATTCCTCTTGCAGCACTGCCTCAGCGTGAACCGCGCCTGGCTGCTGACGCATGAGAATGATGTGATGGAAGGCGACGCGCGCGTTGCTTTCGATGCGCTGCTGCAACGCCGTCTGAACGGCGAACCTATCGCCTACATCCTTGGTAAACGTGAATTCTATGGTCTGGAATTCAAGGTGACGGCGGACACCTTGATTCCGCGCCCGGATACCGAAACGCTGGTGGAAGCCGCACTTGAGAAGATTCCCGCGGATCAGTCCTGTCCTGTGCTGGACCTCGGCACCGGCACCGGCGCCATTGCCCTTTCCGTTGCCAGGCATCGTGTGCACGCTCAAGTAACAGCAGTGGATACATCTTCAGCTGCCTTGACTGTCGCGCAGGGGAACGCCAAAAACCTGGGTGTAAGCAACGTACAGTTCGTCTTGAGTGATTGGTTCACCGAACTGCAGGGCCGCACATTCGATGTCATCGTCAGCAATCCGCCCTATATCGCTGAAGAAGATGTGCATCTTCAGCGTGGCGATCTGCGCTTTGAACCTGTGTCGGCATTAGCTTCCGGAAAGGATGGACTGGATTCCATCAGGCACATCATCAGCCAGGCTCCGCACTATCTCAATCCTACTGGATGGCTGATGCTGGAGCATGGCTACGATCAATCTCAGGCAGTAGCCGGCTTGATGGAAGATGCCGGCTACCAATCTATTTCTTCATTCTTGGATCTGTCGGGACTTTATCGCGTAACGGCGGGTCGCCTTCTTCCTTGACCGGCGGTTTGGCACGGTAGCCACCCTGCAGCGCCAGCATCCAGCCCGGATATTCACGCGGCAGTTCGCTTACTTCATCCAGCGCCTTGAGGTCCTGGCCACTTAGTACTACCTTGGTGGCGGCAATGTTGTCCGTGAGCTGGTCTACCCGTTTGGCGCCAATGATGACCGAACTGACGGCAGGCTTGCTGAGCAGCCAGGCGATGGCAACTTGCGCAACCGAAACCTGTAGCTGCTCGGCAATCGGCCGCATGACATCGATGCAGCGGAAGGCGCGGTCCTTATCCACGACCGGGAAATCGAAACTTGCACGGCGTGAACCCTCCGGCCCAGTGCCGTCTGGCGAGAATTTGCCGCTCAATAGGCCGCCTGCTAGCGGGCTCCAGACCATGAGCCCCAGCTTCTGATCTTGCAGCAGGGGAATGACTTCACGCTCCAGATCGCGCCCGGCAATCGTGTAATAAGCCTGCACGCTTTCGAAGCGCGTCCAATTGCGTTTGTCCGAGATCGCCAGCGCTTTCATGATGTGCCAGGCGGACATATTGCAGAGGCCGATGTAACGCACCTTGCCTGAGCGCACCAGGTCGTTGAGCGTGCTCAGGGATTCTTCCAGCGGTGTCAGCGGATCCAGCCCGTGCAGCTGATAGAGATCAATGTGATCCACTTGCAGCCGCTTAAGACTGGCATCGACCTCATTCATGATGTGGTAACGCGACTGGCCGCGGCCATTGGGTAACTCATTCATGACGCCGGTGGATTTGGTGGCGATGATGAGCTCGTCACGTGGCAGGCTGAGTTTCCTGATGGCCTCGCCCGTCATTTTCTCGGATTCTCCCAGCGAATACACGTTGGCGGTGTCGATGAAATTGATGCCGGCATCAAAGGCCTCTTTCACTAGCGCATTCACTGCATCCTGTTGCAGGCCGCCCATCACTTCCCAGAAGCCTTTATTACCGAAGGTCATGGTACCGAGGCAAAGCTCGGAAACGTAAAGGCCGGTCTGGCCTAGTAAACGATAACGCATGCTGTCTCCTTAAGCCTGGCCCAGGTAGGTGTTCTTGAGCCGTATATAGTGATTTGCCGAGTATATGAAATGTTCGAGCTCCTTTTCAGTGAGCTGTCTGACTTTACGTGCCGGGCTCCCCAGATACAGGTAACCGCTTTCCAGAACCTTGCCTTCGGGCACCAATGTGCCGGCACCGACTAGTACATGCTTTTGCACGATAACCTTATCCATGATGATGCTGCCCATGCCGATCAGGCATTCGTCCTCGACAGTACAGCCATGCAGGATCACCTTGTGCCCGATGGTCACGTTGCTACCGATGATGAGAGGCGCGCCTGCCGGATCCCAGCTCGATTTATGGCTGACGTGTAGCACAGATGAGTCCTGAACATTAGTGCCCGCCCCGATACGGATGAAATTGACGTCGCCGCGAATGACTGTGCCAGGCCAGACGGAAACGTTATCGCCAAGCTCGACATCGCCAATCACTGAAGCGGATGGATGTATAAAAACGCCAGAGCCAATGCAGGGCATGACATTCTGATATGCAGAAATATTGGTTTGTGTCATTGATGTGCTTATGAAAATTAGCGTTGCTAATGACCCATAGTATAATCGCCGCCATGTCTGAAACCACTTCTGTAGGCATCGTTTCCCCGCAGGTCGCGCATTTCACCGAACCGCTCACATTGAAGAGCGGTGTCGTGTTGCCACAGTTCGACCTCGTCTACGAAACCTACGGCAAGCTCAACAGTGCCAAATCCAATGCGGTGCTGGTATGTCATGCACTGTCGGGCAACCATCATGTGGCGGGCAGGTATAAGGAAGACGACAAATATCCAGGCTGGTGGGACAACCTGATAGGACCCGGCAAGCCGCTGGATACCAACCGATTCTTCGTTATCGGCCTCAATAACCTGGGCGGCTGCCATGGCAGCAGCGGCTCAAGCAGCATGAATCCGGCAACGGGCAAGCCATGGGGCTCGCTGTTTCCGGTTGTGACTGTGGAGGACTGGGTGGCTTCGCAGGCCATGCTGGCGGACCATCTGGGCATCAAACAGCTGGCTGCGGTCATGGGCGGCAGCCTGGGCGGCATGCAGGCGCTGCAGTGGGCCATCGCTTATCCCGATCGCGTGCGGCATGCACTGGTGATTGCTTCTGCACCCAACCTGACTGCGCAGAACGTGGCGTTCAATGAAGTCGCACGGCAGGCCATCATCACAGACCCGGAATTCCACAACGGCGATTATTACGAACATGGGGTGGTGCCCAGAAGAGGGCTCAGGATTGCGCGTATGCTGGGGCATATCACGTATCTGTCCGACGATGCCATGGGCGCCAAATTCGGCCGCAAGCTCAAGGATGTCATCAAGTACAGCTTTGATGTCGAATTCGAGATGGAATCCTACCTGCGCTACCAGGGCGACAAGTTCGCCGGCGATTTCGATGCCAATACCTATCTGCGTATGACGCGAGCGCTGGATTACTTCGATCCGGCGGCAGAGCATGACGGCGACCTTTCGGCCGCGCTGGCCAAAGTAAAAGCCGAGTTTCTCGTGGTTTCTTTCACCAGCGACTGGCGGTTTTCACCGGCGCGCTCCCGCGAGATCGTCCAGGCGCTGCTGGATAACGAGCTGTCGGTGAGCTATGCCGAGGTCACTGCGGCGCATGGGCATGATGCCTTCCTGATGCCGGACCCGCATTATCACGACATTCTGCGCGCCTATTTCCAGAACATCGAATTGCGGGGTTCGTGATGAGCGCAGACAAAAACTTTGTGGAATACGCAAAAAGCCGCAGGGATTTTGCGCTGATCGCGCAGTGGATCGCGCCAAAAGCCAAAGTACTCGACCTCGGCTGTGCCGATGGCGCGCTGCTGGGTTATCTGCGCGATGAGCTGAATGTGCGCGGCTACGGAGTGGAAAAGGACGATGCCAACTGGCTCGCCTGCATGCGGAACGGCATCGATGTCATCCAGATGGACCTGGAAGCGGGCCTGTCCGGTTTTGAAGCGCAGTCGTTTGACGTGGTCGTGCTTTCACAGACGCTGCAGGCCATGCACAACACCGAAGGTATCGTGAAGGAAATGCTGCGTGTGGGACGCGAGGCGATCGTGACTTTTCCCAACTTTGGTTACTGGCGCAACCGAGTGCAGCTGATCGCCGGTCAGATGCCGGTGTCGGACAACCTGCCGTATCAATGGTACGACACGCCTAACGTGCATCTTTGCACTATCAGGGATTTCGACGAGTTTTGCGGCAAGCACAATATCCATGTAGAGGAACGGCTGGTGTTGACCGATGACCGGCCGGTCAGCGTACTGCCCAACCTGCTGGGCAGTCTCGCCATGTATCGCCTGAAGTCCGGTCTGTCCTAAGCTGGCCTAGCCGCCGCTCAGGTTTTTGATGTTGCCGCGCATGCCCCATAGCAGGATCAATCCTGGTAGCGCAATCACGAAGGTAAACCCGAAGAAGGCCACCCAGTCTACGGCTTCCACCAGATAGCCGGAAGCCGGGCCTACGTACACCCGTCCGACCGCAGCCAATGCCGACAGCAGTGCATACTGGCTCGCGGTAAAACGCGGATTACACAAACTCATGAGCAGCGCTACGAATGCTGCGGTGCCCATGCCGCCCGCCAGATTTTCTACCCCCACTGCCATCGCCATGAGCCAGTAATTCTTGCCGGCAGCCGCCAGCCACATGAAGCTGAGGTTGGACAACGCCTGCAGGATGCCAAACACCATGAGCGAGCGGAACAGCCCCAGACGAATCATGAGACCGCCGCCGATCACCACGCCGACCAGCGTAGCAATCAGCCCCATCCCTTTGTTGATGGCGCCGACTTCCGTAGGCGTGAAGTCCACGCCGCGAATCAGGAATGCTGTCGTCAGCGATCCTGCAAATGCATCGCCCAGCTTGTAGAGTACAATGAGCAGCAACAGGAGCCAGGCTCCGCGCCGAGAGAAAAACTCATTGAAAGGCTCAACGACCGCTTCTGTTAGGGTCTTTGGCGGCTGTACGGCGACATCCGGCTCTGGTCCCCATAACGTTGCTAGCACAGTCAGGCCCATGAGGCCGGCCATCAGATAATACGTGGCATTCCAGCCGATCTGGTCAGCCATGATGAGTGCAAGTGCGCCCGAGGTCAGCATGGCCAGCCGGTAGCCCAAGACCGAAGCCGCCGCACCCATGCCGCGCTCTACCGGCTTCAGCAGTTCGGTGCGGTAGGCGTCGATGACGATATCCTGAGAGGACGAGGCGAAGGCGGCAATGATGGCGAGGCCCGCCAGCGCCCATGGGGCTGCAGCTGGATTGAGCGATCCCATGACGGCAATGGCCAGCATCAACATCAGTTGCATGACCACTATCCAGCCGCGCCGCCGACCCAGGAATGGGGGCACATAGCGATCCATGAACGGCGCCCACAGGAATTTCCATGTATAGGGGATGCCGACCAGCGTGAAGATGCCGATGGTAACGATATCCACGCCGGAAACCGTCATCCAGGCTTGCAGCGTGCCGCCCGTCAGGGCAAGCGGCAACCCTGAGGCAAACCCAAGCAGGAATACAATGGCGACGCGGCGGCTGCGGAAAATTTCCAGGTAGGCATTCATGGCAGAGGGGTCTCTTTCAATTTGAACGTACGGCTAAGCTGGTTTATCTGCCGCTTACTGCGGCATCAGGCCGGCAGATCCGCAATATAGTCGATGGTCAGCGGCGCGTGGTCGCTGAACCGCTCTTCCTTGTAGACTTTGGCAGACAGCGCGGTCTTTGCGATATCAGGGGTTGCGATCTGGTAATCGAGACGCCAGCCGACATTCTTGGCCCAAGCCTGTCCGCGATTGCTCCACCATGTATAGCATTCATCAGTGGTTTGCGGATGCAGCAGTCTATAGACATCCACCCATTGCACACGGCCGAACAGATCCGTCAGCCAGGCGCGCTCTTCGGGGAGAAAACCGGAATTCTTGCGATTGCTGCGCCAGTTCTTGAGATCGATTTCCTGGTGGGCAATGTTCCAGTCGCCACAGATGACGATTTCGCGGCCGCTCTTCTTGAGCGCTTCCAGGTGCGGCATGAAGCGTTCCATGACACTGAATTTGAAAGTCTGCCGCTCTTCACCGCTGGAACCCGAAGGCAGATAAAGCGAAACGACACTAAGCTTGCCGAATTGTGCTTCGATGTAGCGGCCTTCATTGTCGATATCAGGAATACCCAGCCCTTCAATCACGGCATCCGGCTGACGGCGGCTGTAGATACCAACGCCGCTGTAGCCCTTCTTTTCCGCGTAATGGAAATAACCATGGTAACCCTCCGGCTGCAGCATCTCGCGCGTCATGTCTGCCGCCTGCGCCTTGAGCTCCTGCATGCAGATGATGTCGGCATTCTGCTTCTGCAACCAGGTATAAAAGCCCTTGTTGGTGGCCGAGCGGATGCCATTGAGATTCACGGATATAATACGAAGCACATCTACCTTTCCAATTATCAAACCCAGACATGTCAGACCTCAGCCAGGAGTTTATCCAATTCGCGGTGCAAAAGCAGGTGTTGCGCTTCGGTGAATTCAAAACCAAAGCCGGCCGCCTGAGTCCTTACTTCTTCAATGCGGGCTTGTTCAATGACGGCGAAAGCCTGCTGCAGCTGGGGGAATTCTATGCGCAAGCGATCAAGGAGTCCGGCATTGCCTTCGATATGCTGTTCGGGCCTGCCTATAAAGGCATTCCGCTGGTTTCCAGCATTACCATCGCCTTTGCCCGCAAAGGCCGCAATGTGCCGTTCGCCTTCAACCGCAAGGAAGCCAAGGACCACGGCGAGGGCGGGACCATCGTTGGGGCGCCGCTCCAAGGCAATGTGCTGATTATCGACGACGTGATTTCCGCCGGAACTTCGGTGCGCGAGTCGGTCGAACTCATACGGGGCGAGGGAGCCCGGCCTTGCGGCGTTGCCATCGCCATTGACCGCCAGGAGCGCGGATTGAGTGAATTATCGGCGGTGCAGGAAGTAGAAAAGACTATCGGCCTCCCTGTCTGCAGCATTGCAAAGCTCGAAAACCTTATCATTTATTTGCGGAATCAAGCGGATATGGCGCAGAATCTCAGTGCAATAGAGGCATATAAAAACAATTACGGCACCTCATAGCCATGGAGTAAACATGCATACCCGCCACTGGAAATCCTTCCTCATCATTGCTCTGATGCTGGCCAGTGGGTGGGCGCATGCCGAGGGCAAGCGCATCAAGAAGTGGGTGGATCAGGAAGGTGTGACGCATTACGGCGATGTATTACCGCCATCCTATGCAGGTGAGCAGACCACGGAAATGAATTCGCAAGGCATCACGGTCAAGCGCAAGCCGCCGCCTGGCAATCCCAAGAATAAGCAAGCCGCCAACAAGGAAATGACTGAGCAGGAGCGTCGTGACAAAGCTCTGCTGAACTCCTTCACTACCGCCAAGGAAATCGACTTGGCGCGCGATCGCAATCTGCAGATGGATCAGGCAGCGGTGCAGAGTCTGAAGCTGCGGTTATCTGAAGCGGAACAGCGCTTGCAGAAAACCAATACGGCTATCGGTGAATTTAGTACCAACAAAAAAACTGTGCCTGCGGATTTGGTACAGGAGCAGAAGACGCAGCAGGCGGAAATCAGCAACATCAATACTCAAATTGAGAAGAAACAGGCCAGCATGGATGCCACGCGGGCCCGCTTCGATAATGACAAGCAACGCTTTCTCGAGCTAAAGACAGACGAAGCGCCTGCTGAAGGTGGCTCGTTGGCGGCAGATGCTGTACCCGATGCCACGCCGGCGCAGCCTGCCCCTTGATACTTAGCCCGCCAGTTTCTTCCTCAGGATTTCGTTCACCTGAGCCGGGTTGGCCTTGCCTTTGGAGGCTTTCATGGCTTGGCCTACCAAGGCATTGAATGCTTTTTCCTTGCCGGCTTTGAATTCTTCCACCATGGCCGTATTGGCCGCCAGTACTTCATCAATCATTGCTTCAATAGCGCCAGAATCGGTGACCTGTCTCAGGCCCTTTTTCTCAATGATGGCATCCGCTTCACCTTCACCGGCCCACATCGCATCGAAAACTTCCCTGGCGATCTTGTTTGAAATGGTGTTGTCGCTAATGCGCTTCAGCAGGCCAGCCAGCTGCGCAGCAGATACTGGCGCCTGGGAAATATCCTTATCCCCTTCGTTGAGCTTGGCGGAAATGCTGCCCATGACCCAGTTGGCGGCCAGCTTGGTATCTGCCCCGCTTTTCACCGTTGAAGTGAAGTAATCCGCGATTGCGCGCGATGCGGTCAATGCGCCGGCGTCATACGCGCTAAGGCCGTATTCCTGCTCGAACCTTGCTTTCATGGCTTGCGGCAGTTCGGGCATTTGCGCCTTGATGGCGTCCCTGTCCTGTTCACTGATGGCCAGCGGCAGCAAGTCGGGGTCGGGGAAGTAGCGGTAGTCGTTGGCTTCTTCCTTGGAGCGCATGGCCCGCGTCTCGCCAGTATCCGGGTTGAACAGCACCGTGGCCTGCTGGATGGTGCCGCCGTCTTCCAGCGTTTCGATTTGCCAGCGGGTTTCATATTCAATGGCCTGCTGCATGAAGCGGAAGGAATTCAGGTTCTTGATCTCGCGGCGCGTGCCCAGCTTATCCGAACCCTTGCGCCGCACGGACACATTGACGTCGCAGCGGAAGCTGCCTTCCTGCATGTTGCCATCGCAGATATCTATCCACTGCACCAGCTCGTGCAGCTTCCTGGCATAGGCTACAGCTTCCGCAGCTGAGCGCATGTCGGGTTCGGTGACGATTTCAAGCAGTGGCGTACCGGCACGGTTGAGGTCGATACCGGACATGTTTTCATAGGCATCGTGCACGGATTTTCCGGCGTCTTCTTCCAGGTGCGCACGCGTGATGCGCACGGTTTTTTCCTGGTCGCCGACCAATATCGTCAGCTCGCCTTTGCCGACCACCGGTAGTTCATACTGGCTGATCTGGTAGCCTTTGGGCAGATCCGGGTAGAAGTAATTTTTGCGCGCGAATACGGAACGCGGCGAGATTTCGGCATTGATAGCGAGGCCGAATTTGATGGCGCAACGCACGGCCTCCTGGTTAAGCACAGGCAATACACCGGGGAATGCCAGATCCACCACGTTGGCCTGTGTATTGGGTGCGGCACCGAAGGCGATGCTGCTGCCCGAAAAAATCTTGGATTGTGTTTTGAGCTGGACATGGGTTTCCAGCCCGATGACGACTTCCCATTCCATCATTCGATTCCTTGTGGCATTTGCAGGTGCCAGTCCGTTGCCTGTTGATAGGCATGGCCCACATCGAGCATGCGAGCTTCGTCGAAATAGTTGCCGATAATCTGGATGCCGGTAGGTAAGCCATCCACAAAACCAGCCGGAATGCTCATGCCGGGCAGCCCGGCGAGGTTGACGGCGATCGTGTAAATATCCTGCAGATACATGGACACGGGATCGTCTGCTTTTTCGCCAGCTTTAAAGGCGGTGGAAGGCGCAGTCGGGCCCATGATGATGTCGCACTGCTTGAATGCTTCAGTGAAATCATTCGCGATCAACCGGCGAATCTGCTGGGCCTTCAAATAATAGGCGTCGTAATAGCCGGCACTCAGTACATAGGTGCCGATCATGATGCGGCGTTTGACCTCGGCGCCGAAGCCTTCTGCGCGACTCCTGCAATACATGTCCATGAGGTCGCTGTATTCCGCTGCGCGATGGCCAAAACGCACGCCGTCATAGCGCGAGAGGTTGCTTGATGCTTCTGCTGGTGCGAGCACGTAGTAGACAGGAATCGACAGCATAGAATTGGGCAGGCTGATGTCGACCATTTCCGCGCCCAGTTTGCGATATTCGTCAATGGCGGCTTGCACAACTGCACTCACGCCGCTATCTAGTCCTTCGGCAAAAAATTCCTTGGGCAAGCCGACCTTGAAACCGGCAAGCGGCTTGTCCTTGTTTTCGACATTGCCGAGTCCGCGCGTGTAGTCTTCCTTTTCACGCTGCAGGCTGGTGGAGTCCCGTTCGTCGAAGCCCGTCATGACATTCATCATGAGCGCCATGTCCTCGCAAGACTTGGCCATGGGGCCAGCCTGGTCCAGCGACGAGGCAAAAGCGATCATGCCGTAACGGGAAACCAGGCCATAAGTGGGTTTGAGTCCAGAAAATCCGCACAATGCTGCCGGCTGGCGAATCGAGCCGCCGGTATCGGTGCCCGTTGCCGCTGCACAAAGCCGCGCGGCGACTGCCGCGGCACTGCCGCCCGAGCTGCCGCCAGGCACACGTTCGCGGTCCCAAGGGTTTTGCACCTTGCCGTAATAAGAGGTTTCGTTGGAAGAGCCCATGGCGAACTCGTCCATGTTGGTCTTGCCTAGGTTGACTGCACCCGCCTGGTCGAAGCGCTCGATGACGTTGGCGTCATAGGGCGAGATGAAGCTCTCAAGCATTTTGGATCCGCAGGTGGTCCTCCAGCCCTTGGCGCAGAAGATGTCCTTTTGCGCGATGGGGATGCCGGTCAGTGGCGTGGCGTCACCCTTTGTGATGCGCTGGTCGGCCGTGGCGGCCTGCGCCAGGGTTTTATCATGATCGAGCGTGATATAGGCATTAATTTGGGGGTTATGCTGGTCAATGCGCTTGAGGAATTCCTGCGTCATTTCGACGCTTGAAATCTGCTTGCTGGCGAGCATGGCCGCCAGTTGCTTGAGGCTGCTGTTGATCATGATTATTCGATGACTTGGGGGACGAGATACAAGCCGTCAGCGACGGCTGGCTCTGTAGAATCATTGCCGAGTTGCGGTGCGACGGATTGGAACATTGCGCGTTGGTCAGTCTCGGTCACGGTATCCGGACGTAGGCGCTGAGTTATATCCTGCGAATGCGACATTGGCGTGATGCCGGTGGTATCGACAGCCTGCATTTGCTCGATGAGGCCGAGTATGCCGGAAAGCTTTTGCAGCAGGGTATCCGCCTCAGTATCAGTGACCTCGATGCGGGCCAGGTGGGCAATGCGTTTGACGTCGCTGCTATTCAGTGACATTTTGTGGTTCCAAACCTTAAAATCCTTGAAGATATCAGTTATTATAGCCCGATTTTCAAGCACATCTTCAGCCGCGAACATGTGCAAATTTCGAGATGCGGCAGCTCGTCTCAGGAAGCAGATACCATGTTAGGTCTACTAAACAGCTATTTTTCCAATGATCTGGCAATCGATCTGGGTACCGCCAATACCCTGATTTACGTGCGTGGCAAAGGTATCGTCTTGGATGAGCCTTCAGTCGTTGCCATTCGCCAGGAAGGCGGGCCCACGGGCAAGAAAACGCTGCTTGCTGTAGGCATTGAGGCCAAACGCATGCTGGGACGCGCGCCGGCAAATATCACAGCGATTCGCCCCATGAAGGACGGCGTGATAGCCGACTTCACCATTACCGAGCAGATGCTCAAGTATTTCATCCGCAAGATCCACGAATCCCGGCTTTTCTCCCCAAACCCCCGCATCATCATCTGCGTGCCCGTAGGTTCCACCCAGGTTGAACGCCGCGCTATCCGCGAATCAGCCATCGGCGCGGGTGCCCGGCAGGTGTATTTGATCGAGGAGCCTATGGCGGCTGCCATCGGCGCCGACATGCCCGTGGCGGAAGCAACCGGTTCCATGATTGTGGATATCGGTGGCGGTACAACTGAAGTGGGCGTGATTTCGCTGGGCGGTATTGTCTATGCAAAATCCGAACGCGTCGGCGGCGACAAATTCGACCAGGCCATCATTGATTACATCCGCCGCAATTACGGCATGCAGATATCAGAACCGACCGCTGAGCTCATCAAGAAAAATATCGGTTCCGCTTTCCCGGGTTCCGAAGTACTGGAAATGGAAGTTACCGGGCGCAACCTGGCCGAGGGCCTGCCCCGCAAGTTCACTATTTCCAGCAATGAAATCCTGGAGGCATTGACCGAGCCCTTGAATGCGATTGTGGGTGCGGTCAAATCTGCGCTTGAGCAGACGCCACCTGAGCTTGGTGCCGATATCGCTGAAAAGGGCATGGTCGTCACCGGCGGCGGTGCATTGCTGCGCGACCTCGATCGCCTGCTCATGGAAGAAACAGGGTTGCCGGTCATCGTGGCGGAAGATCCGCTGACCTGTGTGGCACGCGGCAGCGGGCGCGCACTGGAGGAGATGGACAAGCTGGGCAATGTATTCGCCAACGAGTAATGATTCGGAAATCCGCCTCGTACAACAACAGGTTTTTTCGCAGACAGGGTTTTTCACTTGATTGAAGCCGGACGTTAGCTAGGTATCACGCAGCATGGAACCTCAGCAGACTCCGGCTTTCTTCGTTCGCGGCCCTAGCCCCATTGCCCGGCTGGTCTTCTTTGCCGCACTTTCTATTACGCTGATGGTGACAGATGCGCGCCTGCATTATCTGCGGGAAGTCAGAGAGGGGTTTGTAGCTTTGATGCATCCCTTGCAGGTGGCCGCGAATATGCCGGTAGATCTGTATCGTCAGACAGCCGATTACCTTACTTCTCATCACCAGCTGTATCTCGACAACCAGCAGCTGTCTCGCCAATCTCTGGAACATTCGGTCGCATTGCAGAAGCTACAAACGCTGGAAGCGGAGAATGGACATCTGCGGCATCTGCTTGGCGCCGCGAAATCATGGACACAGCCGGCGCAACTGGCGGAAATCATGCATGCGGGACGCGATCCGTTCTCGCGCAAAATCGTCATCAGCCTAGGTTCCAACCAGGGCATTCTGGCAGGTCAGGCGGTCGTCGACGAGGCGGGTGTGATCGGCCAGGTCACGCGTGTCTATCCCTTCAGCAGCGAGGTGACGCTGGTAACGGACAAGGAGCTGGCGATACCCGTGCAGGTTGAGCGTAACAGCCTGCGTGCCATTGCCTTCGGTCACGGCCGCGACAACACCATTGATCTGCCTTACCTACCCGCCAATGTGGATATCCGGAAAGGTGACAGGCTGATCACCTCGGGTATTGACG
>Ga0196965_1000068_pt1 | contig 84436 bp, 74 predicted proteins | sample S1_20metaG_FD_148668 | JGI IMG/M metagenome (GOLD analysis project Ga0196965, IMG submission 148668) | Soil microbial communities from Anza Borrego desert, Southern California, United States - S1_20 | ecosystem: Environmental > Terrestrial > Soil > Desert | place: USA: California | collected...
TCCAATACCGCTTCAATCGGCGTTTCAATCTCAAAACCCTGCTTCAACGGCTGGCGCGCGCCGCGGCGTTCGCTAAGCCTCGACCCGAGTGGCAAATTCGCTTGGCTGAAGTTCATCGCTAATCAGGAAAAACTTTTGCGCAAAATTTGGGCAGCACGCCAAAATAAAAAAGGCCTGCATCGCTGCAAGCCCTTGATATTCCTGGTGGGCCGTGCTGGATTCGAACCAGCGACCACTGCATTAAAAGTCCATTGTCAGTGCGACGAAAAGCAACGTAAAGCAACTAAAAACAATGACTTAAAGAGGTGTCGGCAGCAATGAAGGGGCACAAAGTCGCTTTGCCGTTGACGCTTCGTTGACAGGGTTACATAAGTCAAACAACGAAAGCCTATACCTTTTCCGTGCTTTTCTGGCCGCTTCTTAGGCCGCTAGCTCGCAATACTCGACAACGGTTGAAGGCGTAGGAATAGGCAAACCGTCCTCTCGCAAACCGGCTAAGTGAAGTTCAATCGCTTCCCGGATATTTTGCTCGACCTCTTCGATGGTGGCTCCGGTCGTAACGCAACCCGGCAAATCGGGAACATAAGCCGAATAATTGCCCTCGGCTTGCTCGATGACTACGGCATAACGCATAGTGATTACCTCTTTAACTGAGCCTGTTTAAGTATGCTGTTCAGAGTGCCAGGCGCTAAATCATCGCTTGGCTTGCCGGGAACGGTAACGCGACCGGGTTTTGAATCATGCTTAAACTGGCGGTGACTGCCGCGTGTCGCAACTGGAAACCATCCATCCTCCGCCAGCAAACGTAAAACCTCTGAGACCTTCATCCTTAGATTCTACGATCTTGGCTTTGGTTTGCCCAACGAAAGGCCAAAGTCGCGAAACTGAACTAAGCTCAAAGTTACCGTGTTGTTGTCTCAGCCGATGCGCTTGCGCCCGATCCTACGGCAACACGGCACAAAACCCGGCCAGCACCCCGCAGCCGGTTTTTTTTATTGACCGGTGTGCCACCGCTGGAAAAGAACGCTCCAAGCATGGGGAAAGCTAAACAACGAAATTCTGACCCCTCCCCGTCTCTGGCGTTTATGATTGCTGCCTGTTCGGAAGACCTCGGGCTTTTCGCTCAGGTTTGCGATAAAATCAACCCTATTAGTCGCGTCACTGCCCTTCTCGGCAGTGAAAACCCGGCCGGGAATCGGCGCCAGACGAGGGGAATATGGCCGCTAGAGTCCGCAACTTCGACCCAGCCAAGGCAATAGAAACAATCTTGTTTGTTGCCGAACGGCTCGAAGATCCGACCTTTCACACCGTCTCGAAAGTGCTCTACTTTGCAGACAAAGAACACCTGCAACGGTACGGCCGTTTAATTTGTGGCGACGACTACGTTGCCATGAAGCACGGTCCGGTGCCATCGAGAATCTACGACATGATGAAGTTCCCGGTTGGCCGTTCTGTCCTCCCTGAGCAACAAGCGAACAGCGTAAACGAAGCATTCCTCGTCTATAACGCCTACTGCATCGGCCCGAAGCGTTCGGCCGACGAAGCAAGGCTAAGCCCCTCCGAAATCGAATGCCTGCTTGACAGCATCCGGCAATACGGAAATAAGAGCTTTGACGAACTCACCCAGCTTAGCCACGATCAAGCCTGGGACTCGGCCGACGAAAACGATCTCATCTCCGTCGAGGAGATCGCCCGAACGCTTCCAAACTCCGAAGAACTCCTCGAATATCTCCGGTCATAGGAACGGCCGGGAATGCCGAAGCTTGGGGATTTCTTCAACGACGAAGACCGTAAAGCGTCCGTCGAGCGCCAACTTGTGCCCGGCGCTGTCATCTACCTTGAAGTTGCTTTCCCTCAAATCACCAAGAACAAATTCCTCGTGTTCGTTGGCGAAGAAAACCCCGACGTTCTAACCTTCATCGTCAACAGCCAAACCAACCCGTTCATCCTGAACAAACCGCATCTCAACATCTGCCAAGTCACCTTAGACGCGGCCAGTCACCCCTTCCTAAAGCACGATTCCCATATTGCCTGTCATCAGGTTCTACGCCTCTCCAGAGCTGACGTTATTATCGATCTATCCGCCGACCTCAGCCGGATCAAAGGAACGGTTTCCAAAGCCGTAAGAGAACAAATCGTTTCCGCCGTTAAATCCGCCAAAACGCTAGACCGCTATACTCAAAACGTCATCATCCAATCCCTGGCGATCGACGAGTGAAAGCGCTTTTGATTTTGATGCTGGCCATGTCCTTCGGCCTCCGGGCGGAAGAACGCCCGGTCAACTACTGCAAAGATCCGGAAAAGGCGGCGGAGTGGGAAAAGCAACTGGCCGACACCCCCGAAGATCCGCTCATCATCAAGCTCTATGCCCTACGCGTCGGCCTCTGCAAAATGGTCGATGAAGGCAAAGTCGAACTGAAAGAAGCTATCCGGATCTGGGACATCGAGCACGCGCGGAGCGTCAATGAACGCCTGTTCGACGAAGTGAAGCACAGCCGGAAACGGATGTTCTGAACCATGGGGCATCAGTCAAATAACGAAAGCCTGACACCTTCTTTTTTATGCAACATAAAGACAGAAATGACCTTCAAAGATCATTGGTAATGTACCGTTAATGAGTGAATGGTTGACGAACTTACCTTTGAACTGATTGCTTTCAAGTACCCCGGTTGCCGTTGCGTTGACGCTGACAGGCAAATTGAACGGCAATTTCACCTTCTTCCAGGTATTAATATCGATCAATTCCTCGCCTTCGGGGAAAATGACACTATGAGCATATGTGAATGTTGTTGGCCGCTCTGGAGAGCTTGAAAATGAGAAATCGTTGCTTAACATCTCAAACTTAGAAAGACCCAATCGCTCTGTGAACTCTTGCAATGATCTACTTGGGCCTGACAACTCAAGAAATGCAACCATCCGTCCTTCTGAGTCTCGCTCAACCGCGCCACCGATAATTGTTGCTTGGAATTCGGTTAAGGCTGGCATTTGAAACGAACTCTTGTCGTAGCGAATATAACCGCCGGTAATTCGAATAAATGACCGTAATCCAGGACCCAACGGGGGTTTGGTATCGATTTCACTAGGTGGGTGATCCCGTAAGACGGCATTGGGCGATAGAATATTGAATACAATTTCCTGTTTGGTCTGTTCCTCCAGTTCTTCATAGGCGATTTCAAGAAGAGCCGGGGCAGATGGTGCCCTATTCGTTTGAAAAATTAAAATCCGTTTGCCATTGCACAAGACAAAATATACGGCTCTAACTTCAGGGTGGTTTGCATAACTCCACGCCTGCTCAATCTCGTCCGTTCCGATTTCACAAGTTGGCGATTTTGCTTCAATAACCCATCTTACAGATCCACCTGCCTCCAGTATGTAGTCTGCTTTTCCGCGAAGTGGTGGATCTTTATTGTAATCTTTGCGTCCTAGGAATATACGTGGATACCTAAGTGATTGTTCTCTTAGAACATTGTGTAAAGTCCCTGAACGATAACCTAACTTACGAATTAAGGGCGCAATAATTTCTTCGCGAACATCTGTTTCGTTTAGGTCTTCTAGGTTCATTGTTTGACTAAAGATGAGTGATTTTAATATTTGCGCTTTGACCCTGAGCCATTAGTCAAACAATGAAAGCCTGACACTTTCATTGTAAAATTCTCGTCACCATGTCCATGGTCCGAATCCTCAGAAGTTGTCTCTAATCTTAAGCTCTCTTCAGAATTATCCTTAGCTAAGAGGTTGTTTTTAATCTCGGATGGCAGCATAGGGGCGATAGCGTGTAGCGCATTATTGAGAGCGTGTTCTGATCGATGCAAGATAATATCTAAATAATCTATGGCATTTGCTACGTCTTGATTTGTCTGTATATCTCGTTCTAAGAAGCAAGTTCGTACTAAGGTTATTGCGCTATAGGCTCGTGAAACAGATGCTGCGGCGTTTGGTCCTAATACACCTAAAGAATTTGCATTGTGCTCGAAAACCGTTCTGTCAATATTAGGTAAGTATTGCCGTAGCGAAGTCTCTGCTTTCTGCTGTGCAGTTTCCGGATTCGCGCCTTTTTCCATATAGCGCTCTTTCTTAACGAGAAAGGCCATTTTACGTGCGAGACATTCAAGCTTTGCAGAGTGGAGTTCTGCATATAGGGCAGCCGCAATTGATAGTTTGTCATCATGCAACCTATTATTTCTGGCCCGCTCGCTCAAATGATAATTTCTCATTATTGTTAAACAAACTCCGAGCAAACCAATTAGTGGGCCTATTGAAATGGCTAAAACCTGTTCCCAAGTCAAGGGTTATCCTCCAAACAATGAAAGCCTGACACCTTCTTCACAGAGGGGAATTCGTTTAATGCATCGACCCACCCCACTTTTCGAACACGGCCTACGCGATTTACTTGTCGGACTGGCGGAACCGGCTTCACGGGGCGTACGCGAGCCACTCGTTTAACGGGCGTTACTTGGTTGGTCTTACGGAGAATGTAGTTCTCATTACAGATCTCACCAAGGAAGGAGCCATCTGCTCGCCATACGCGACCGTCTTCTGTTACCCATCCGAGGTAATCGCCGACCGCGTTAAACAGTCGGTCACGTTTCAGGAAGCCGAAGTACTCGCCGTTCCAACGGTAAATAGCAGTCAAGTAATGCTCCTTTTCGGCCGCTGTGGCCTTAACGTTTGAGATGAGCGGGGATTGACCAGTGCAGCCGGTCGGGCATCCGCTCGATGGAAGGATTAGAGCTCACTCAGCTCCTTTCGGATGACTGGTCGCGCGGGCGGACCGCATGCGACAAAGTTAGACACATTCCTAGGATACAAGACGCGAGAGATCCAAACTTCTTCTCATCATCGATAAACGGCTCTGTCGGATCAAAGTTGCTTTGCATCTCCACGAAGTCTTTGATGTGTCGATCAAGTTCTTTCGGTTCGAGCGAGTGGGCCAGTTTGTTGCGAAGCGTATTCAGCTTCTCGACCGTGCGCCAGAGCTTCGCTCTCGAAGGGTCCTCATCGAGCGCTCTAGCCAGGCAAAGGCATTGCTGGAAGGTCAATCGCGCGTCAGGCAACTCGTCCGGGTGCCTTACACGTCTGTCGACAAACTCTCGAAGCATTTCCTCGACCAGCAGATGTCCCTTGAGAACAACCAATGTCTGATCCGTCGTTTCGAGCGGCAGATGGGCAACGAACCGATGCAACAGCTTCTCAGTTGGATCTCGCATGGTTTCTGTAAGCTCTAACATGAAGTAGACGTCCCAGACGACGTCTTTTTATAGCGTCAAAAATAAAACCTAATGATTTCTCAGATGCGGGACTGAATTTCGAGGTCAAGCCCAACACGGTATGAAGTTTAGTAACGGAACTTCCTATTACGATGTAAAGGGCCGGGGAATTTTTGTAAGCTTTGGCGGATTTTTTTGTCAGCTTAGGCTTACAGAGGTTTGGGCAAAAAAATATTAGCGCTGGCTGGCTAACCCCTTCCATCTTGTCAGCGCTCTTCCGGCGATTATCCAGCCCCTTTTAGATTTCTTCTGGTCTCCTCGATCTCCGGGCTGATCTGCCCGGCTTCAGGAATCGTTTTTCCTGTTGTTATCCAATAAGCGTATTCAGGCCAAAGTCTTATACAAGCATCGAGCTCTTCCGTCGATGCTCTTACCCTGCCGGTTCTTATGTCGGCCCATCTCTGAGCGGCTATTCCGGTCTGTCGGTTCAACTCTGCCGGCCCGACTCGTTTGAAATCCATAAGTCGGATTAGCCGATCTTTCGTACTTTCATCAGAAATCATTATGTAATAATCACATGGAATTATTCCATTAAGCCCGGATGTATGGAATAATTACATTGAGCTCGGCAAATGCCACCCATAGCCACGCAAAGCGACTGTTGAAGAGGAAGCGTATGGAAGACGAACGTCTGGGTCAAGTCACCCCCTCGGTGCCGCCCCTGCAAATCCCGATCGCCTACATCACGAGGCAACGCTACGCCGAACTCTCCGGCGTCCCGATCGGCATCGTCGACGCCTGGGTCGACCGGGGTCACCTCCCGTCCAAGGTCATCGGCAAGCACCGCCTGGTCAACGTCGCCCTGATGTGGGCGCAAGCCTTTCAAGCCGACAACTTCCTGTAACCGCACCGGGGGACACGATGAAAACCGCCAGCAAAAAAGCCATCGGCCAGACCGTCACCGTCAAAGTCAGCGCCATCCAGGAACTCTGCGACTACGCCCTCGCGTTCTACGAGCGCCAGCGCCCCAGGGGCGGCGACCTCGAACTCGCCGCCTATCAAGACGCCATGGGCCACCTCCACGCCCTGCAAAAACTCTTCATCGCCGACACCGCGATTGTCGAGCGGGTCAACGCCTACATCGACCGCCTGACCCGGCTGTTTCTGGGCGACTACTACCCGTCGGCGACTCCTCCGGCTTCGAGCGGCCCCGAGGCGCTTCCCCCAACCGTTCTCGAAAGCGGTGCCGCTCAGGAGGCCGTGTCATGACGGTCTCCCTTTCCTTTTCGATTTCGGGCACTCAGGGGCGGTCCCTCCCTCAACCCCCAACCCCCACCGCCCCGCCCACCGGATCGGCGCTCGTCGATCCGGCCTTTTCACCTCCGATAATCCACGTCGGGCGGTCCGCTGCTCTCTGCCGCGCCCAACCGGCCGGACCCCTCCCCCTGAGTCCGGCCTTATCCCCCGAAGGTCTCAGCGCGACCGAGCCCCACCCCGGCCCCACGTTTCCCCCGGTCCGGATCTACAAGCGCCGTGCGCTTCGCCGCCCAACCTGGTACTGGATCGTCTACATCGGCGACGCGGGCGAATTGCTGTGCGATGAACTGGGCCGCCCCCGCCGCTTCCGCTCCACCCGCACCGCGCGCGCGGCCGGAATCCGCGTGCTTCGCGACCGCCAGCGGACGAACGAAGAGGAGACCGCCTAATGTCCACCCTCACCGCGACCGACCTCCGCCATCCCACCCATTGGACGGATCGCCTCCCGGCCAACCGCGCCCGCTCCGGAATCCCCTGGGGTGTCACGCCTCCCGATCCGGCCCCCACGCTCCCAAGCGCGGGCACGCGCCCCCCTGAGCTCAAGCGGTCCATCGACTCCGGCGAAGCCGCCCCAGGGGTTCCGCCCGCTGCCCTTTCAAGCCAGCGAACCGCCCCTCTCACTGCCCAGCCCCAAGGCGACGACAAAAAGCCGACGGCCTACCGCTGCGACCGCTGCGGCACGGTGCGCCATTGGTCCCTAACACCCGGCCCCCAGGGCGGTCCCGGCGTCTGCGCCTGCGGCGCCGATCCCCTCTCGTGGTATCCCGTGGCTCCCTCCGAAGCCCGAGCAATTCCTACGCTTCCGGGGATAACCCATCCCGCCGCCCCCGCGCCCGCCCGTTTGGCCTCCGTCCGCTACCGGCTCAAAGACGGCTCCGCCGGCTCCATCGTCGGCGCCTGTCCCGTCGCGGAACTCCTCGAAGATCTCCAGCGGATCTACGGCGACCGCCTGGCGTCCGTGGAACCGCGCCGGCCGGAACCCGATTCGCCTTCCTCGCCCGATGTCAACGACGGCCTAGCCGCCCCCGTCACGGCTAGATCACCGGATAAACAAAGACGGCAACCGTAATCGAGAAACGACCATGCAACAAATCATGACCACCTTAGTCCTCGGCGCCAACCGCTACCGCATCGACGGCCAGCAGGGCGGCGCGATCTACCTCCTCCAACCGGGCGACGACGACGACCCCAACACCCTTGGGCTCGCCGTCCACAAACTCAAAATGCCCTACGACCTCTTCGACCAGCTCAAGGAAAAGCACGTCCCCGGCGTCTTCCAAGTCCTCATGGAAACCGCGCGCGGCGGTCAGGAAAGCGACAGCGAAACCGTCCTCAGCGTCAAAGGCGAAGGGACATTGAGCCTCGACGTCCTCCAAGCGCTGTTCAACGTCGGCCCGACCGCCAAGGCTTCGGCCAAGGTCCCCGACCAACCGATGGAAGGCGCCACCATCGGCCTCGTCATCGGCGCCAGCCGCTACGAACTCGACAACGGCGCCAAGGGTGGGAGCCTCGTCGTCGCCCAAAGAACCAGCGGCCGCAACGACAACCAACTCGGCTTCGAAATCATCCGCTTCGCGATGCCCTACGAACTGTTCGGCGTTTTGAAAGAGAAAGGCCTCCCCGGCGAATACAAGCTCCTCGTCTCCTTCCGGAGCAGCTCCAGGTTCAAGGCCCGGCTTCGGGTCGACGGCCTCGAAGGCGACAGCTACCTCGATAGGGACCGGCTGACGACCCTGTTCGGAATTCCGACCGGTTCGCCCACGAACAAAAGCGAACCGGCCTCTACCCCGGCGGCCCTCGCCGCCGACAAACGCTAACCGGCCCCCGCATGGCGGTCGGTTCAACGCACACCGTCGTGGTGTGCACGATTGCGCAGACCCCGTGTCCTGAACCGAATCAGGCCACGGTGTCGGCCTACCTGGTTGACCCCTCGCAAGGCACTCAAATGGAACTGATGCTGGTCAACTCGGGCGTGGATTGGGCGGCCGTGGGAGAAATCTTCCTCGGCGGCCTGGCTCTCTGGGGGGTCGGCGCGGGCGTCGGCCTCGTGATTAACCAACTCCGAAAAATGAAGGTGTGACTATGAAATTCATGAATCTGAAAAAGTTCCTCGGTGCCGGCGTCGCGGCTGGCTCGGCGGTTGTATCCGGCGCGGCCTCGGCGGCTTTGGATACCACGGCGGTTGAAACCGCTATTACTGCGGCGTCCGGCACCGCGGAAACGGTTGGCGGCTACGTCGTCGCGGCGGTGGCGGCCCTGGTCGTCATCGGCCTTGTGATCGGCATCGTCAAGAAAATCTAAGGGGTCGGGCCATGCTCGAAGCGGTGTCTATTGCCATTGGCTTGGTGTGGGCGCTCTGCTTCGTCGCAGGGGTCCGTACTACGGCGATTTAAAGGGGGTCACGGTGCGCAACGTGACCCGCTTTTCCTTCTTCCTCCTTGTTCTTACTCTCCTTTCGCCCTGGGTCCGGGGCGAAATCAACATCACCATCGAATGCGACGCCACCGGGGTTAACTCGGACGGCTCGCCCTGCACCGAACCCCCGCCCGGCGAGAATGGCGGCTTGACCAACGGCGGCACCGGGGATGCGCCGATCGGCCAGAAAACGCCAAACCTTTTAGCCTGCAAGGACGGGGAGTGCACCCAAGTCCCGATCGGCTCCGGCGATCATAATACGCCCACGACGCCCGAAGGGTGGGATGGGCCGGATAGTCCGCCTTCGGTTACTTCTCCAGCGGTTCAATATTATTGGGGCCGTTTCGCGGGTGAGCATGCCGGGTCGACGCCTCAAGCGGCTGCAACACAGTTATGCGCGGGCGGTTCTCATTCTCAGACCGGCGGCGATGGTGTTACGACCTATACCTTTCAATGTACCTCGGGAATGTATAGCGGGTTTACCAACTCGGTGACTCGTCAATCTGAAACCGTCTGTCCTGCGGGATATACGGCGTCTGGCAATGATTGCGTCCTGAGCGACGCGGGCGCGGCTCAGTGGCCGTCCGATGGCAAGTGTGACGGGAAACGCGACGGCAATACCTGGATCGATCATCCGCGCGATCCCGATTGTCCGTCCAATGGCGGCGGGTCTGGTTCGTCGGTGCCCGCGGGGTTTTCCAAATCGGCGGGCAACGATCAGCTCACCGGCGCCGATAGCAGCGGGAAAAGCGTCTCCGCCAAGCAAAACGCGGACGGCTCGGTCACGGTCACGATCACGGCTCCCAACGCGGACGGTAAAACCTCCAGTCAAAAGACCATCCAGCTCGGGCCGCCGGGTGCCGACGGTCTGGCCCAAGTCACGGGCAAATCCGAGGGCAATATACCGGGCCAGGGCTCCTTAGCGGGTCAGGGTCCGCAGCAAGGCGGAACGATGGACTGTCCCGACTGCGCCAAGGAAGGCACCTTGAAGGCAATCAAGGACGAGCTCCAGAAAGCAAGCGGCAAGTCCGCATGGGTAAAGCCCAATAAGGACGCGCGGGACGAGATCGACAAAACCGAGGAGATCGACCAAGCGAAGGCCGATCTTCGGGCATTGCTCGATCAAATCAAGGCGGAAGCTTCGGGCCTCCTTACGGCGGGCATTTCGGGCGTTTCCTACAGCTGCACGCCGTCGACGGTTCCGGGGCTGAATGTCACGTTCGATCTGTGTTTGACGCCTTACCTCGACGAGCTCTCCATCATCGGGCTCGGGCTCCTGTTCCTGGCGTTTCTCATTGCCCTGTTCTGGGTGCTGTCATGATCGATCTGTTGAAACAGCTCTTCGATTCGGTGTCCAACTTCTTCACGGCGCTTTGGGATTGGCTCTGGGACGGGCTTTACGATCTGATCGTTTGGGCCTTTGCGGGTCTCGTCGAGTACCTGACTCTCGCCAGCATCGAATTCGCCATTTGGGCGGTCGGCTTTGCCTGGGATGTGGCTAAGCAAATCCTCCAGGATCTCAACTTTTCCTCTTATCTCGCGTCGGCCTGGTCGGCGCTGCCGCCCGAGGCGTCGGGAATCCTAACGTTGCTGAAGATTCCCGAAGTTCTAACCATTTTGGCGTCCGCGGTGGTGACCAAATATGTGCTCCGGTTTATCCCGTTTGTGTGAGCGGTTCGATCTTGATTGGATCGCCGCGTGCTGTTTGCTGGCGATCGCCGGCATCATCGGCTTTTGCATCGGCTATGCCGTGTGCATCTTCGAGGCGATGGAGGCCTTAAAAGCCCTATGAGCATCAAGATCCACCACGGGCCGCCCGGCTCCTATAAGACCTCCGGCGCGGTCATGGACGACTTTATTCCGGCGTGTAAAGCGGGCCGGGTCGTCATCACCAACGTGCGGGGGCTCGACAGCCGCGAGCGGATCGAGGACGCGCTCGGCGATCTGCCCGACACGTTCGAGCTCCTGCATCTCCCGACCACCGAGCACGCCGAGGCCGAGGCGAATCTGAAGCGGCTCGCCACCTTCTGGCATTGGGCGCCGCACGGCGCCTTCCTGATTCTCGACGAAGCGCAACGGATCTGGCCCAAGGAGTGGAAAGGGAAGGATCTGGACGCCTTGGCGTTTCCCGGGGGTCTCGAAGCCGCCAACGCGGAAAACCGTCCGTTTTCCTTCCAGGATGCCTTCGACATGCACCGGCACTACGGCTGGGACATCGTCCTGACGACGCCCAAGATCTCGAAGATCCACGATTGGATTCGGGGCGCGTCGGAAGGGGCCTACAAGCACAAGAACCAGGCGCTGGTCGGCATCAAGGGGCGTTATCTCGAAGCGTTCCACATGGCCGAGGACAACGGGACAGCGACCAGCGATTTCATCTCCGTTCGGATGCGGAAAATCAAACCCGAGGTGTGGAAACTCTATGACAGCACGGCCACCGGCACCGTTAGCGATACGAAAGCGGGGCTTTCCCTCCTTAAGAACCCTCGGCTTCTCCTTTTATTGGCAATATTGGCCGGTTGTCTGGGGTTTATTGCTTCTCGCGATCGACCTGCTATCTTCGGCGGGCCTCGGCCTGGGGCGGCTGCTCCGTCCTCTGGCTCAGGGTCTGGGGCGTCTCCTGCTTCTTCTCCTTCGTTACCTCCTCCTGCGGGCTCTGGTGCTCCTGGTGGTGGTGTGGGGCGTCGCCAAGGTCCTTTAGACGATCCTTTGACCGGGTACGCGCTCCGCGTCGTGGCGAGCTTTGCCGATCCGGAGGCCTCCGGGGTCTTGGTCGAGGCGGAAAGCGACACCGAACGGGTCGTCTACTACGACCGCGACCTTCGGACCCTCGGCTATCACGTGAGGATCGTCCGCGACTGTCTGGTGAAGCTGACCTACCAGGGCCAAAGCCGGTTCGTCACCTGCCGGCGGGTCAAGGACACCCGCCGCGCGCCGTCGGCGCTGACGCCGTGAGGAGGTACGACGAGCGGCGCAGGCGCCGCGGCGCGGCGGTCGGGGACGTTCTTGTAACACGTCTATGAACCGGTATCGGCAAGGCGCAAAAGGACCGCAATAAGGTAGCAATACCGAAAGAACCAAGACCAGAACGGTTTTGGATGGGTTTTTTGTTTTATTGAAAAAGAAAAGGGGGTTCACGATGGCCGCATTGCATCGCTGGGAACGGTATTCCTTAGGGTCGTTGGAACAAGGGACGGCCGAAGATCCGAAGGGGCGGATCTTCGCAACGCCCAAGGAACTGAAGGATTTAAGCCGGATAAGGCTGTGCGGAAGCTCGGTCGACACCGTCCGCCAGCTCTACCACGGCCGACTCAAGGCCGACCGGCTCGAAGCGATCCAACACGCGATCGACGACCAATCCTTCGAGATCCGCTACCCGGCCTATGGCACCTTTCGCGTCGCGAAGCTCGGCAAAGGCGCGGGAGCGGGCTACCGTTACAAGCTCCAGAACAACGAAGAGGGCCTCGTCATCCTGTTGGCCCACTTCTACAGCAAGGAGGATCGGCCGGGGACCCACCTCAAGATCGAATTGTCCCCGCACTTCATCGGCCAGCGCGGCGTTCAAGAAATCCAAAGCCGCCTGGACCAGTTCGCGGGGTTTTTCCTCGCCGAATCCCGCCCGGTCGGGGTGGCGGTGCATCTCGCCCTGGACGTTCAGAACTGGCGCGTCCCGCTGGACTTCGAAACCCGCTTCGTGACCCATGCGCGAGTCCAGCGCCGCTATGACGGCGTGGCCGATTGGGAACTGGAGGACCTCGCGACGGTGGCGATGAAGTACGGCAAGAAAGAAGTCGAAACCCTCATGTACGGCAAGGCCAACAGCCTTCAAACCGTAGTCTACGACAAAAGCAAGGAGATCAAGGTCACCGACAAGGTCGACTATTTCCACGACTATTGGAAGTCCTACACCTTCGGCGACTTCGAGCCCGAGAAACCCGTTTGGCGAATCGAGATGCGGTTTCACCACAGCATCGTCCAGGAAATCGGCCACGGCCTCGGCGAAGCCTTGAACAGCTTTAAGGACCTGGCCCCCCATCTGACCGACCTCTGGCGCTACGCCATGACCCGGAACCGGCTGATGATGAGCCCGACCTATCTCGATCCCTATTGGCAGCTCTTCACCGAAGACGCCGAATTCATCCACCCGGCCAATGGGCTGTGGCTGCGCCGAAAAAAAAAGCGGGATGTCTCGGCGGTCGGCAAGAACCTCTCCCTGATCGTCGGCAACCTCATTACGCTCGCGGCGCGTAAGCATCAAACGGTTCGGGAGGTCATGAAAAACCTGAAGCGCCTCGACTGCTTCGACGATCTCCTCAGCTACTACCGAAGTCGAAACCTCACCGAAGCCGATCTCCGGGAACAAATCGAAAAGGGCCTGGCCCTTCGAAGGCTGATCGGCAAGGCGGCTTAACGCGCCATCCCCATGGCCATCAAAAAAACCGAGGCCGGCTGGCAGGTCGATATCCAGCCCGGCGGAAGGGGCGGGAAACGCTTTCGCAAAAGTTTTACCACCAAGCTCGAAGCTAAGCAGTGGGAAAACTGGATTAAGGCGAAAATCCTCAAGAATCCCGATTGGCAGCCCGAGCGTAAGGATTCCCGCACGTTATTGGAATTGGCTCAGCTTTGGGAAAGGCTGCACGGATGCAATCTGAAATCCCGCAACTATCCGCGTTTAAAGCGCCTTTGCGAAACCATGGGAAATCCGATTGCTGCCGACTTAACGCCCGAGTCCTTTTCCGAATATCGGGAAAAACGGCTAGCGATTGGCATTAGTCCCAATACAATCAACCGCGAGCATGCAACGCTTCGTAGCGTTTTCAACGAACTCAAGCGCTTAGGTCATTGGACGAAGCCGAACCCGGTTCGATCGATTCGCCGTTTCAAAATCGACGACAAAGAGCTTGCCTTTCTAACGGGTGCGCAGATAGACGAATTACTAAATGCTCTTCGAGGATCACACAGTGAAGATGTTTACCTCGTTGCCCTGGTTTGTTTGGCTACTGGCGCTCGATGGGGTGAGGCTGTCGGCCTTCGGTTCAGTCAGATACGCCACGGAAAGCTGCATTTCTCGGGAACCAAGAGCGGCAAAAATCGATCCGTTCCGATCGATGAACGTCTTGAAAAGCTTCTGCTGGCGCATTGGGCTAAGAAAGGCAAGCGTACCGATGGACGTCTTTTCGGATCTTGCATGTCCGCGTTTCGTCGTGCACTGGGGAAAACCTCGATTTCTCTTCCGCCTCGTCAGGCAACGCACGTGCTACGGCATACGTTCGCAAGTCACTTCATGATGAACGGGGGAAACATTCTTGCGCTTCAGCGCATTCTTGGCCACGCCAACCTAACCATGACCATGCGCTATGCGCATCTTGCGCCGGATCACCTGGAAGAAGCGAGAAAGCTTAACCCGGTATCGGCGTTGACACTTGGTTGACACCGGGCAAGCCCAAAATAAAAAAGGCCTACGCAGCAACTACGTAAGCCCTTGATATTCCTGGTGGGCCGTGCTGGATTCGAACCAGCGACCACTGCATTAAAAGTGCAATGCTCTACCGACTGAGCTAACGGCCCAAAGAAGCGGAAATTATAATGACTGATTTCTTGTTCTTCAAGTCCATTACAAATGCTCTTTGCAATCCGCGACGGATCGAAGATCGGAATGAGCATTCATAATCTCTGGGCTTTCGTGTGCCTTCGATGGAAGGGATAATCACGGCTTCTCCCGCTTGCACCGCCGGCCCCACTCTGTCTCACTGTCTTTCCAGATATCCATGGCGCGCCTGAAATCCCCGCGCGCGTAACATTGCGTTATCCTAACCTGCCTGACAATTACTAAATCTACCAAACTATCGGCTATCGACCGGTCTTTTCCGGTCGTCGCATGAATCAATGTGGTGATCTGCGATTACCGCCATTACCGAAACTGCGCCGAGCTATGAGATTCACAAAAAGTCTTTTCAATACGCTGCTTTTATCCTTTTTTCTTTTCGCCCTGAGCGGATGTGTTTATTTCCGGCTGCTGGAAGCAAAAAATCAACTGGCCGACTTCGAACGGAATTTCCGGGTTCAGGTGACCGATGACTATTTTCACCTTGATTTCTTGCACCCGGTGCTATTGAGCGAGGATTTCCGCTATCTAACCAAACTCCATCCCAGCCGAATCGAAAAATTGCCACTGGGGTACCGGTGGTACCTGGATTTCCACCAAATGGATAGCCCTGCTCAGCCGGGAAAAACCATCGTTTTCCGCATGACGTTCAACGGGAAAGACAAACTCTCCGGCTGGGATTTCTCGCCGGTTTTTCTGGAAATGGCCCCCGCGACGTTTCTTGAGGCATCGATCAGGTCTCTCGGCAAAGGCAAGGTTGACGAGGGTCGTCGACAGTTGAAGGTCGATGCGGAAGACCTGCCGAGGGTTTCGGCAGCCCCTCCAAACCGGCGAAAAATTTTGGAAGTGTTGGGCCACCCGGCGGAAGAATCGCTGAAGGACGGTATGACGCTCTATGTTTACCGATTCAAGGCCGACGCCGTTCCGCTGGGTGAAGAAGGCGAAAATAGGCGGATTGCCGTAGCCAGACTTTATTTCAATCCGGTTACGGACGAATTGGTAAGAATGTCCAGCCGCTTTGTAGGCTTGAAGATCGCCATCGATTACCGAAAGCTCATCCAACTGAGCGGTCCCGGTTGAGATTTGTCGGTAAGAATCACCAGGGAACCTTCAACCTGTCTCACGGTCATTACAGCAAATACCAAGTGTTTTCCTTGGTTTTTTAAGTTAAGACCGGAGGTTGTTATGGCCGTATTAGAAGCTACGACGTTAGTACTGGCACTTGGAACGATGTTCGGCATATTGATTTCTCGCTTCAAGTAATTCAGTAGTTCGTTAAATACGCGGCAGGTGTAAATGTCAGCGCTCTGGTTGAATAAACGCATCGGCCGCGTCATTTACGAATCCCCGCGCCGCCCGTCTTCGCCAATTGGACTAAGGACGGGCGGCGTTTTTTTTTCGGCTCTATTCGGTCCTGCAATCGACCTGTTGTAAGGCCCGGACCACGAATCATTAGCTCTTTTTTAACCGCACGATACCCATCAGCCTCAAACCCAAGCGTTCGTAGAAGGGTTCGCTGATACCTTTACGAATCTTGCGGATGAAATACTTCTCGAATGCGATCTTGGCCAAGTGTACCCAGCGCCCCTTGCTGGCCCAGGTGACGTTGCGCGGCGGAATCTGGGGGCGAGCTATGAAGGCTACGCCGGTATCGCCGAGATCGGCCAGGCAAAGGGCATTCCAGGTCGCCTTATGCGAGGGCTCCTTGCCGTCCAGCTGCTCGCGGATATTGTGCGCGGTAGCGGTCACCATGGATTCGATCATATAGCCGGTCTTGGGCGATCCCGTGGGTACGGGCGTGGCTTCCACCGGCGGAATGGCCACGCATACGCCGACCGAGTAGATGTTCTTGAAAGTCGGGTTGCGCTGATACTCGTCGATCATTACGAAACCGCGGGGATTGACCAGCCCTTCGATTCCGGCCACGGCATCGACGCCCCTGAAGGCGGGAATCATCATGGCGTGTTTGAACGGCAGTTCGTGCTTCTGTTTTTCCTGTCCCTTCTCGTCCACCTCGGTTACATGCATCACGCCCTTCTCGATGCGGTCCACCTTGGCGTTGGTGATGGCCTTGATGTGATGCTGGCGCAGTTCGCCTTCCAAAAGACCCTTGGTGTCGCCCACGCCGCCCAAGCCGAGATGGCCGATATAGGGTTCGGAGGTGACGAAAGTGATCGGCACTTTGTCGCGGATCTCGCGCTTGCGGAGATCCGAATCGGCGATGAAGGCGTACTCGTAGGCCGGCCCGAAACAGGATGCACCCTGAACTGAACCGACGATGATCGGGCCCGGGTCCTTCACGAACTCGTCCCAGAATTCGCCGGCTTCGGCGGCGTGATCGACGTGGCAGACGGACTGCGTATGCCCGTGCGGACCGAATCCCGGCACTTCCTCGAACGCCAGCTTGGGCCCCGTGGCGATGACCAGGTAGTCGTAGTCGACATTGCTGCCATCGGCCAGCTCGACCTGGTTTCGGTCGGGATGAACCCGAGTCACTTTCTGGTTGATGAAGTTAATCCCTTTTCTCTTGAACATCGGCGCCAGTTCGACCTTGATGTCGTCCGGCTTTCGCCACTTGACGGCCACCCAAGGGTTCGACGGGACGAAGTGAAAAGTCGGGCTGTCCGAAATGACACAGACCTCGTCTTCTTTCCGGGCCAGGTGTTTCATTTCGAGAGCCATCGGAACGCCGCCTATGCCGGCGCCTAATATAACGATGCGGGCCATGATCAGCCTCCTCCGTTCTAGTTGTTAATCAGACTTTTGGTCGAACTACTTTGACGAACTACGCGACGCGCCGATCTCGCCGGCGTCCATATTGCATTCTGCCTCCAGCCACATCGCGTTGATGATGCCGAATGCGCAAGCGAAACCGACACCCAATATCCAAGCGAAATACCACATGTTTCTACCTCAATATAAAGAATGCTGATCCTTCAGCACTTTCTCCGGGGTAACGCTACCCCACAACACCCTATACACCCAGCGGGTATAAGCCAGAACGATGGGCAGGAAGATCACCGTGATCCAAAAGGCCAAAGCCAGGGTGAAATGGCTGGAACTCGCGTCCCAGATAGTCAGGCTGTGATTCGGATCGGTCGACGAAATCACGAGATACGGAAACAGCCCGAAGCCAAGCGATAGCAGCACCCCGGTGATGCCCAGCGAACTGAACAAAAAAGCTCCGACGGACGTGTGTTCCAGGGCCGAACGCCAAGCCAGGAGCAACCCCCCGAAACCGAGCGCGGGCGCGACTAGCATCCAGGGATGGGACATGAACTGACGCAGCCAGCCGGACGTCATGGCCACCGTCTTGTTGAGCGGGTTGGACGGGGCATCCGTACCCGGCATGGCTGTGATCTCCGGAAGATTCATCCCGAAGACAACCCATAGAGCCGCCAGGGTCACAGCGCCGATTACCACGGGCCCCAGGACCCGCACCACCGCCAGTGCTCGACGGTAGAGCACGCCTTCGGTGCGCCACTTGAGGTAAATCGCACCGTGAAAAAGGCTGATGAGCAGGCCGAGCACGCCGCAGAACAGCGCGAAGGGATTGAGCAGGGCGAAGAAGCTGCCGTCGTAATACGGCCGGAGATCGGCATCGAAATGGAACGGCACGCCCTGAACCAGATTTCCCACCAGAACGCCCAAGAGGATCGGCGGCACCGCTCCTCCGATAAACAGCCCCCAATCCCAGGCATTGCGCCAGGCGGGATTCTCCAGCTTGCTTCGATAATCGAACCCCGCCGGTCGGAAGAACAAGGCGAACAACACCAGCAGCATGGCCACGTACAACCCCGAGAACAGAGTCGCATAGACCAACGGCCACACGGCGAACAAGGCACCTCCTAAAAGGACCAGCCACACCTGATTGCCTTCCCAGGTTCCACCGACGGTATTGATGACGGCGCGGCGTTCGAGGTCGTTGCGGCCGACAAACGGCAGGAGCGCGCAGATGCCGAAATCGAATCCGGAAGTCAGGACAAAGGCGATGATGACCACCCCGGTGAACAGCCACCAAATGATTCTTAGAGTCTCGTAATCGAACATGGTTTTTCTCCCGGTATTACGGCACTGAAGCCGCCGGATTCGTCTCGAAGTGATACTTCCCGGTATGCAGACTGCTCGGCCCCAGACGCACGTACTTGATCATGAGGAACATCTCGATGATCAGCAGAGCGGTATAGAAGAACACGAATCCGCCGATGCTGAACCAGAGCTGGTCGGAACTGATGTTGGACGCGGACAGATGGGTCGGCAGCACGCCCGAGATGGTCCAGGGCTGACGGCCGTATTCCGCCACGAACCAGCCGGCCTCCGAAGCGATCCACGGCAGCGGGATGCACCAGGTGGCGAGCCTGAGCAGCCATTTCTTTTGGTCGGCTACGCGCGTCGCGCAGAAATAGAAGGCCATGGCGAACACGAACAGCATGGTGAACCCGGCCGCGACCATCAGGCGGAAAGTCCAGAACAAGGGAGCCACCCGCGGAATCGTGTCGTTGGCCGCCTGTTGAATCATCTCCTCGGAAGCGCTGGCCGGATCGGCGGTGTACTTCTTCAGCAACAGGCCATACCCGAGGTCGGTGACGTGCTGGTCGAACAAAGTCTTGGTCGGCTCGCTCTTGTCCCCTGCCCGAATTTTCTGCAACTGACCGTAGGCGATCATGCCGCTTCGGATGCGCTTGGCGCTCTCGGCCCGGAGGTCCTTTAAGCCCTTGACATCCTCGTCGACGGAGCGCGTGGCGATGAGTCCCAGTACGTAGGGCACCTTGATGGCGAAATGGGTCTTTTCCGCTTCCTGGTCCGGGAATCCGATTATGGTGAAACTGGCCGGCGGCTCGTGGGTGTCCCATTCCGCTTCGATGGCCGCGAGCTTGATCTTCTGTACCTCGCCCGAGGTATAACCGCTTTCGTCGCCGAGAACGATCACCGACAGCACCGAAGCCAAACCGAACGCTGCCGCGATGGAGAACGAACGGCGGGCGAAGCCGAGATCGCGCCGCCGGATCAGGTACCAGGCGCTGATGCCCAGCACGAACATGGAACCGGTGACATACCCAGCGGCAACGGTATGCACGAACTTGACCTGCGCCACCGGATTGAAGAACACGTCCGCGAACGACGCCATCTCCATGCGCAGGGTCTCGTAGTTGAACGCGGACCCGACCGGGTACTGCATCCAGCCGTTGGCGATGAGAATCCACAAGGCCGAGAAGCTGGTTCCGAAGGCGACCAGCCAGGTGACCGCCAAGTGCTGAACCTTGGTCAGTCTGTCCCAGCCGAAGAAAAATAGGCCCACCAAAGTGGATTCCAGGAAGAACGCCATCCAGCCTTCGCTGGCGAGGATAGGGCCGAAGATATCGCCGACGTAGTGGGAATAATAGGCCCAGTTGGTTCCGAACTGGAATTCCAGGGTGATGCCGGTGGTCACGCCCATCGCGAAGTTGATGGCGAACAGCTTGCCCCAGAATTTCGTCATGTCTTTATAGACTACCTTCCCGGTCATCACGTACACCGACTCCATGATGGCCAGAATGAAGGCCAGCCCCAGGGTCAGGGGCACGAACAGAAAGTGATACATGGCCGTGAGGCCGAATTGCAGCCTCGACAGGTTGACGATTTCTTCACCGGATATCATTTGATGCTTTCCTGGCGGACAAGAGGCGTGCGGTCTGATGAAAACAGATCCGCGACGGCGGGTTTCGGGACGTTTGGATCATGCCGGAAGAACGCGAACCACAAGACACTCAGCAGGACAATCTTGAGGACCAGAGCCAAGGCAATTTCCCACCGGAAATGGTCGCGTCCCTTTGAGAAATCTGAAGTGACGTTATTCATATCGAGTTTCCGGATGTTATTAGTTCGTGGGCTACGGCGCTGCGTTACCCATTGGTATCCGGTCTCACGAAAGAAAAAGCCGTCCCTGGCCAGGGGGGAAACGCCGTTCTTTAGGGTTGGTCCCGCATGTTCGCTGATGACGGCGGAGGCAGCTCGCCATCGTTTCCGGAGGGATTAGCCCTATATCACACTTTGCTAATGTAATAACAAGCTCCGTGCCAAGCCATATAACCCTTCCCTAGCAGGCCAAGAATCGGCTGCACCGCGATTTCGACGTTTCACCTGAAACGGCATTGAAACGGCGCGGTATATCCTGAAACAAAATGAAACTTAAAATACATCCGAGCGCTGGCAGCCCTCGTCAAGGCAAGACCTTGCCCTTCCGCTGCAAAGTTCAATTCGGTACAGGCGACGGGGGGCCGGCAAAAAACTTCGGTCGACAGAAAACGGAGCTCGAAACTCGTCCGATGGAGAACCTTGGTTGAAACCTGAGTCCCGATCCCCGCGTCTCAGGCGTAGTCCTTCGCGTCACAGCCACTGCACGCAACCCCAGGCAATCAACCCGAAGCCGATCAGTTTTCGTGTGCTTTCCCCTGCGCTGGGAACGTAGCGCTCCGCCAAGATCGCAAGGGTAATCAATCCCATCCACAGGACGTTCATGATGCCCACGGCGAACATCACCAGCATCTCCGCCCAACAGCAGCCCACGCAATAAAGACCGTGATGCAAGCCCAGTCGCAATCCGCCGCGCCAGCCGGGCCGTCCATGACTGAGAAGAAATCCCATGGGTGCGCGGCAGTGGCTCAGACAAGCCGTTTTCCATGGCGTGAATTGATAAAGGCCGCTCATAATCAGAATGGACCCAGACACCATGGAGCTGCGGCTATCCATCATCGGGGTTAGCCATCTCAAGCCGTGGAACTGCCACTGAAGCAAAGTGGCGATGATCCCGAACCCTACCCACAGCACGAAATAACCCAGTAGAAATGTCGGCAGATTAATCCGCGTTTCCGCCCGTCGCCCTCGGTCGATACGCACGATCAGCATCGTCATGGGCGCAACCACCGGCAGCATCATGGCCAGCATCATGATCAGCCACATCGACGCGGTCAGCCCGAAATCGGTCAAAGACCAACGCCAGGTACCGGTCGGCGGCATCCACATCCGGTCCATGGGCAAGCTGTTCATCGCCACTTGCTGCTGATAGAGCGCCCACCACGCGGCGATCGTGGCGGCGCCCAGTCCCGCGGCAATCAGCAAGCCCTGGATCGTACTCTTAGAAATTCTCGCCGAAACGGCCATGGCCTAGGAGTGATATACGAAAGGGGAGAAATAGCCGTTGCGCCCGGAAAACTCCCAATCGAAGCCATAATCCCGATAACGGTAAGACTCCGACTTTGCCACCACGGAAGGGTGAGACGGCACCACGCACAGAGGCGGATTGGCAATCGTGGCCTCGCCGCCGGCTATGCCGTCGATGGCGCGGATACTCACTTCCGCGAGATCGGACATCAGAAGACGCCGCTCCTTGCCGAGAGCCTCGTAGGTCATGGGCACGTGCTTCACACCGAGTACCTGGCCGACGAACCCCGCCAGTACGGCTGGATGTCCGCCGGACTGGCCGGAAAAGATTCGGACCAGAGCGTCCGACTGGGCACTATCCGCCCGTTCATCGAGATAAAGCGCCGCCTGCCAGTTGCCCTCCTTCATGTGTCCCGGCGCATAACACGCCAAAACCACATTGAGCCCGTCCAGCGTAACGCCTTCCGAACGACCTTTATCGATATGCCAGGCGACGAGCAGCTTGCAATCTCCTTCGCTAGGGGGATTGAACCACACGCACGGGCAGGCCGTTTCGCAGTTGCACGCTTCGAAATAGTTGCCTTCCAGATGCCAGGAATTGGATGTACTCATAAGTCGACTCCGTTAGATATGCTCGATGAATCGGCGTTTTTGGATAAATTCCGGTCTAAAACCGGGTTATCGATCCTTGGCTGTCTTGGACCTTTGAGGGCGAAACAGCGACGGATCGATGTCGAGCTCGCTCAGTTTCAGATATACCGCGCGCGGCGTCAGCTCCATCCATTCCGCCACCTGGTTGACGTCGCCCTGAAAACGCTTCAGCGCTTGCTCGAGGTATTCGCGTTCCGCTCGGTCCAAGACGTGTTTACGGATTGCCTTCCAGCCGCTTTCCAAAGGAGCGGCGCGATTCGGCCCGAGTTCGGCGTCTTTAATGAAGTTACCTTGAGTGAACAGCACCGCCCGTTCCAGGACGTTTTCCAGCTCTCGAACGTTGCCGGGCCACGAGTATGCCCGTAGCCTGTCCATGAGTTCGGCCGTCACGCCATGGATTTGCTTCCGGTAGCGAACGGCCAGACGCTTCAAGATCAGGTCGACCAGATGAGGGATGTCTTCCGGTCGTTCGGAGAGCGGCGGGATTTCCAATTTCACGACGTTGATACGGTAGTACAGATCCTTGCGGAAACTCCCGTCGGCTACTGCCTTTTCCAAATCGCAGTTTGTGGCGGCAATGATCCGCGTGTCGACACTCAAAGTGCGGTGCCCCCCTATCCGCTCCAACTCGCCCTCCTGCAATACCCGGAGCAGCTTGGTCTGCACCGCCGGCGTCAGTGAATCCACCTCGTCCAAGAACAAGGTTCCGCCATCGGCCCGCTCGAAATAACCCCGGTGAACCTCGATGGCACCCGTAAATGCCCCCTTCTCGTGGCCGAACAGCACGCTCTCCACCAAACCTTCGGGAATCGCCCCGCAGTTCACGGCGATGAAGGGTTTTTCGCTGCGCTCGCTCATGGCATGGATAGCACGCGCGACCAACTCCTTGCCTACCCCCGTCTCGCCGCGGATCAACACCGTGGCCGGGGTAGGCGCCACGATTTCGATCGCTCGCAATACCTGCTGCATGGCGGGCGACTGTGCCACGATGACCGGCCGTTCGACGCCCGGGAGCGTGGGACAGCGGCCGCTCATTTGGCACCATATCCGATGCATACGCTCTTCGATGCGGGCTTGTAAGTCGCCGGCAAGCGTCTGATCCGGCTTAGACTCCGGTTGGTTTCGATATTCGACCCCCGACAACCCTGCGGCGGTCTCGGGATTCAGATAGACCCCCACTTGACAGCCGTCATGGCCGAGCGCGATACGCCGCTCCAGCACGACCTTGGCGTAGCCGAAGTTGCGCGCCGCGATGGCGCCGAACACGCTGGACGTCATTCGGCACAATTCCGGTGAGTTCTTCACCCCCTCGCCGAACGGGCAGCAACTGCTGGCCACACGAATGCACTCGGCATCGCTGGAAACCAATGAAAAATGGCCGCCGATCTTATTCTTGAGTCCAATGATCAAGTCCGCGTAGCGCTCTCGATCGAGAGCCTCATCGAGGCCGTATTCGGCGCGGAACGTCTCCTCGAAAAACCGGCCCGCGCTACGGGCGATTCGCTCGATGATCTGCTCCGCCTGCGCCGTGCCCGCCTCCTCGCACAGATCCATCAGTTCGATGACGAAGGTCTGGAGAAATCCAATCGGCGTCAATTGCGAAAAGCTTGCCTGGTTCATAAAGGGCGCTCGTGCTACATCATGGACTTAATAGCCTAAACCTGATTTTCGAATTAAGAAATCATTTTTCATCAACTGAAATAACATTTCATAAACATATCGAATAGCTATTTACTACAATACTGATTTTATTGGCTTTTTTCGTTAAATAATCCTGGCATACAAGCTGCTGCAAAATGCACGTCCCACTTTAGGACACTGGCGCAATCTGATTACAACATTACAAAAAGAACATTCCACGAGGATAACCTTTATGTCTCAAGAAAGACCGCCGCTCGATCCGCATCCCTTAAGTCCGTATGTTTCCTGGGCGGGACACCGCAACCGCGATCCGATCCTGGAGGTTTTCAAGCAGAAATTCCCGTCGACACCGGGCAACGTCCTGGAGTTCGCCAGCGGGAGCGGCATGCACATCAACTATTTCGCGCCATATTTCCCGCATCTGACGTTCCATCCGACCGACCTGAACGAGCACGCCCTGGAAAACATCATGCGGGTTACCTGGGAAAACCGAGTGCAGAACGTCGCACGGCCGAGCCAGCTCGATCTGACGCGCGATGAGACCTGGCCGAACCCGGACGAGCGGCGCTTCGACGTCATTTTTGTCATCAATATCTTCCAGGTGGCTCCGATTTCCGTCGCGGACGGCATGATGAAGTGCGCCTCGCAATTGCTGAACGAGGACGGCTTTCTGTTTGTCTACGGTCCCTTCAAGGACCACGGCCGATACACCACCGCATCGAATCATGAGTTCGATCAGATGATCCACTCAGCCGGGGTTTCCGAGTGGGGCCTGAAGGACATCGCCGATTTGGAAAAAGCGGCGAGCGCTTATGCCCTGGGGTTGAGCGAGAAGATAGATATGCCGGCCAATAATTTCGGCTTGATCTTTAGCCGAAGTTAGCGAACCGAACGGGTACCATGATATGAACGACCATAAAGCTGTCGTCATCGGGGTTGGGCCTAGCAAGGGTTTGGGGGCCGCCCTCGCCCGCCGCTTCGCGCGCGAGGGGCTCAGGGTTTATGTCGGAGGCCGCACTGCCGAAAAACTGGAGCGCGTCGCCGGGGAAATCCGAATGGCCGGCGGCCGGGCGGTTCCCGTCGTAACCGACGCCACCGTCGAAGGCGACGTCATATCCTTGTTCGAAACGGTTTCGGGCGATCCCGGCGAGCTGGACATTGTCGCCTGCAACGTGGACAGCAATCGCCGGGCACCGCTGCTCGAAACCAGCGGCGACATGTTCAGACAGCTTTGGCTGCAGAACGCCTACGCCGCATTTCTGGTGGGACGGGAAGCCGCGCGGCTGATGGCTGATCAAAGGCACGGGACCTTGTTCTTCACGGGCGCCAGCGCTTCGCTACGCGCCCGTCCTCCGTTCACCGCCTTCGCCGCGGCAAAAAGCGCTCTACGGGCGCTGGCTCAGGGCATGGCCAGGGAGTTCGGACCGCAGGGCATCCACGTGGTGCATGCCATCATCGACGGCGTCATTGACGGCGAGCGGGCCCGAAACGCATTTCCCGAATTCGTCGCCCAAAAAGGCGCCGACGGACTCCTCGATCTCGACGCGATTGCCGATACCTACTGGCAGTTGCACAATCAGCACCGAAGCGCCTGGACGCACGAATTGGACCTGCGCCCGTTCAAGGAGCCGTTTTGATCTCGTTTCCTTTGCCTCTAAATGGAGAGGGCTCCGTTTGCGGAAACATAAATGTCGGGAAAGGATTCCCGACCTACTGGACAACACAAGTTCGTAGGTCGGCCATCCTTTGCCGACGCCCGTTTCCACGCTTCTTTTCATCGAGCGGCTACCCCGGCCATTCCAAGCGGTCTAACATGCGGACAGTCCGCGATTTTCGGAGACTCGCCGCCATGGATACCTATCTTTTGACATTGGGAGCGCTGCTCGTCGCCGTGCTCAGCGCATTCTTCGTCGGGGCCATCCCCTACCCTTACGGCTGGCTGATCTTGACCGCACTGCTCATAGCCCGGTGGCTGCAACTCAAGCAAAGCGATGATCGAACCCGGCGACGTTAGCGTCCGATTCGGGTAGCCGTCCGTCCGAACGCCTATTTGGTGAACTTGAGAGTCATCCGGTCGCTCTCCCCGATCGCGAGGTAGCGTGCCCGATCTTTTTCGCCCATCCGCAAGGTCGGCGGCAGAGTCCATACGCCTTCCGGATGATCTTTGCCGTCTTTGGGATTGGCGTTGATTTCCGATTTGTCGGCCAGCTTGAAACCGGCTTTTTCGGCCAAAGCAATCACATAATCCTCGGTCACATAGCCGCTTTTCTTCATATCCTCGAGCGAAGTGCCGGGCTTCGCGCGATGTTCGACCACGCCCAGCGTACCGCCGGGTTTCAAAACCCGGTACATGGCTTTGAACATCTCGTCCGCCGTACCGTCCGCCATCCAGTTGTGCACGTTCCGGAAGGTCAACACCAGATCGGCCGTGCCCGGCGGTGCAAAATCGGCCTCCTTCGGATTCTGCATCGAAGTCGGCACAACCCGGTCGTAGACGTCGGGGCGCGCCTTGAGCTTGGCTTCGTACGCTTTCTGTATCTTAACGGCGTAATCGGGCATGCCCGGCCGAACCGGGCCGAAGCCGGCCGCGTAGAGTTTTCCCTCGTCACGCAGGACAGGAGCCAGAATCTCCGTATACCAGCCGCGTCCGGGCGATATTTCGACTACCGTCATATCCGGCCGCAGTCCGAAAAATTGCAGGGTTTCCTTGGGATGCCTGTATTTGTCCCGCTCACGATTTCCGGGGTCCCGGTAATCGCCTTGAAGCGCCCGATCCAGCGATTGGTCGAGCGTAGCGCTCTCCGCCAACTCCGGCGCCGAGACGATTCCGCTGATCAGCGCACCGAACAAAAGGGTCTTGAACATCTGTGCCAAGGAATGCAATTTCATGCTGGTCTCCATGCTTTTCGGGAATAATGTGACGTTCTCTTTTGCTTCCGGCGCAGAAGCAACCGCGCCGTATCCGTATTCACCCGCCCGGTTCTATCAAAATCGCCAGCCGAGGTAAACCAAGCCCCTGAAGGAGACGATCGTTCCGAACTGACTTGCAACCAAAAAGCTCGGACCGCTCGATCGCTTGTTCTACAATCGTTTGGAATATTCAACCAAGGAGAGAGATTCCCATGCATTGGAGAGAATGGCTAGACCGCAACGTTCTCGACCTCGGCCGCCAAATGCGCCTGAGCTATCTTCCGCCCCTCATGGTCTACATGGCGGCCGGAATTTCCGGACTGACCGGCATCGTCGGCACCTTTTTCGTCAAGGAATATCTGGGCCTGTCCGCGGAGTTCCTGGCCGCCCTCAGCTTTTGGATGATGCTGCCCTGGACCTTGAAGATGCCGATGGGGCATCTGGTCGACTTGATCTGGCGCCACAAGTCCGGCCTCATCATTCTCGGTGCCGGGCTGATTTCCGCCAGCCTCTTGATCATGATCGGTCTGCTCGACAAACCGGACGCCATGCGCGAGCTTATGCCGATCGAAACCTGGTACGTTCTTTCCGCCCTGCTGGCGCCGGTCGGTTACGTATTGCAGGACACGGTGGCGGACGCCATGACCGTCGAGGCCGTACCTCGCGTGGACCGAGAAGGCCGTCCGGTCGGCGACGAACAGCTTCGCCTGGCCCACACCACCATGCAGACCCTGGGGCGAGTCGCGATCATCGGCGGCACCGTTCTGGTCGCCGCCGTCAACGTATACCTTTTCAGCGGCGTCGAAAACCTTGGCGAATTGGAGAAAGCGGCGGTTTATCTTCAGATTTACCGCCTGGCGCTGATCATTCCGGCCGTTTCCGTTCTTGGCGTGGCGTTGGCCGCCGCTTTGCGCTGGCGCGACGTACAGCGGCTAGCCGCCCAAGGTTTCGAGATGGACCAGATCGAGCGGTTCCTGGGAAGACCCATGGACGAATTGCCCGAGGCCAACTGGTGGATTCTGGGCGGCGGCCTGGTGTTCGTCCTGTTCTCGGCCAGCATGGGCTTGGCCGCCGTGCCACTCAACGAGGAAATCATCTTCGCGGGTTCTCTCGGCATCGTGTTGTTCCTGATGCGGCAATTGACCCGAGACCTTCCCGATCGCGCGCGACACGAACTCTACGCCACGGCTATCGTGATTTTCGCATTCCGCGCGATCCCCACGACCGGCGCCGGTTCGACCTGGTGGATGATCGACGAGCTCGGTTTCGATCAACAGTTTCTATCTCAGCTTTCGCTGGTCGCCAGCGCATTGACGCTGTTCGGCATGTTCATCTTCCGCCGCTTCATGGCCGAGCGTCCGATCACCTATATCATTGCCTTCTTGACCATTGCCGGCGCCGTCCTTTTCTTGCCCAATATCGCGATGTTCTACGGATTTCACCATTGGACCGCCGCCCGCACCGGCGGCGTCGTCGATGCCCGGTTCATCGCCCTGATCGACACGGCGCTCGAGTCGCCCCTGGGCCAGATCGCGATGATCCCGATGCTCGCGTGGATCGCCAACTCGGCTCCGGAAAGACTCAAGGCAACCTATTTCGCGGTCATGGCCGCCTTTACCAATCTGGCGCTATCGCTCTCGCAACTCGGCACCAAATATCTGAACCAGATATTCACCGTCACGCGCGAGGTCAGAAATGCAAGCACCGGAGCCGTAGAAATTCCAGCCGATTACAGCGAACTCGGCGCGCTGTTCATCACCGTCGCCATCGTCGGACTGGCGATGCCGATGGCGGCTATCTTCTTCGTCAAGCGCTCGCTGTTGGCGGAACCGAAACCCGAACCGGCCGCCGCGACCGGCTTCGAGCGCTATTGACGGGCTGAGGCACGGCGATCGAATAGGGTCACGGTGGACGTGAAGCTCTGGTCAGTTCCTGCCTTGTCGGGATAAGAAACGATCCAGCTGATTCGCGAACGCCTGGCGGTCGCCCTGGCTCAACGACGAGGGGCCACCCATTTCGACCCCGCTATTGCGCAGCTCCGTCATGAAGTTTCGCAACGTCAGTTGTTCGCGGATATTGTCTTTCGTGTAGAACTGCCCCCTCGGGTTGAGCGCATAACCACCCTTCTCGACGACTTCGGCGGCTAACGGGATATCCGCGGTAACCGCGAGATCGCCGGGCTGAATTGCCTGAACGATTTTGTTGTCGGCCACATCGAACCCGGCGGGCACCTGAATGGCCTGGATATAACGCGACGGCGGCGTTCGAAGGGGCTGGTTAGCGACGAGAGTCAGCGAAATTTGCCGTTTTTCCGCCGCACGATACAGAATCTCTTTGATGACGTTCGGACAGGCGTCGGCATCGACCCAGATTTGCATGACAAGTTTCTTCACTAGTTAAGGCTGCACCAAGTAAATCCATCCGCCACAGCCACCGGTGAATCATCGAATTGAGCTATCCTGCCCATCTTCAACCCATGCCCGTGATTCAGCCGATTGTAATACGAATGGTACCAAAGGACGCTTATACCATCGTTTGGCGCGAGCGGAACGTTCGCAGATTGTCCCGGTGATAGGCACGGAGTGCCATAATTATTGATAGTTAAGAAAGTAAAGCCGCAAGTGCCCCCTCTCCCTCCGGGAGAGGGATGGGGTGAGGGCGATTCGAATAGGGCTTTACTTTCTTTACGCACAGTAAGTCAACCGTCAGTGCCATCATTGCTCTTTCACGGTGACATCGACCGGACCGCGATAAGCCTCCGCCTAATCGCCATCGGGTGCTCTGGCCCCTGCCTCAGCGATCGTGATTCGGTGCAAAAAACACGTTTTTCTGAATCTTCCGTATCGACGTATTGCGGCGAATGATGTCGGACAAGCGCGTTTGGCGCACCATAGCGAGATCCTTCCCCTTCAGGGTCCGCGTATACCAGTAGCGATCTCCGGAACGAGTGCGGTGGAACTGATCCATCAGTATGGCTCTCAGCGTTTCGCCCAACATCGTGCCGGGCATGTCGTCCTCGCAGAGAAGACCCACGAACATATCGATGTCGTCGACGTTGCCGTAAAGGCGCTCCAAGCTCGTTGCCATAGCCCGATCCGAGGTGATCTCGGAGAAACTGGATCTGCGGGGTAAGCCAAGATCCGCACGCGCGGTATTGAAATCGGGCAATCCCATGTCACGGCCGCGCTGGATATTGAACGCAACCAGATCCAACCCGCCGGCCTCCGGCGCACCGAACAGAAAATTGCGAACATCATCAACGATTTTTTCATCCAGCTCCTGCATGCGCTGCACCGCCACACCGCGGATGAGAGGATCGATGCCACGGCCGGCCAGCATGGGAGGCGTGGCCTCGAAGAATGCTTCCCGCAATGAAAGCGCGCCCTCCCTGATCGGCGAGCCGTCTTCGTTGAGACGCAAGATTGACGGGCTGAGCATGGTATGCCCGAGCCGAAAGGCGGCTGTCGAAAAAAGCGAGCTGAGCCCCGGATTGACCCCGGCATCGTAGCTCGATCTCATATGAAGACCGCCTCGCCCCAAAAGCGCCGGCAGATATTCCTCGTACGTAACATGCTGAATTTCGGCGATGACGATTTCCCTGGCGCGCTGATACAGTTCTTCGTCATCGAGATCCGGATTTGCCTCGCGAATTCGGTCGACCTGGTAATTGTGTTCGCGCATGAACAGCGTATGCATGGCCGCAAGCGTGGGCTGCTCGTTGGCCCGGATGTCGCCCGCGACGAATAGAGCCGACGAAAAATTCGGTTGCTCGGGCGAACCCGCATTGGGTTGGGTCCCGTCGTTGTACGGGAGCAGATTGCCGGACGAACCTTTCAGATACGGCCCGGTCCGAAGCCAGCGGGCACGAGCCTCGTCGGACCCGTAAATCATGGAGCCGTCGATGTAAGCGGTAATTTCATTGATCTGCTCGCGCGGGTTGCCGGTGCTCGTCCCGGTGGCCGGATCGAAGATGGCGCGCGAGAAAGGCATCGTCTTTGTGCCTGTTCCCCGGGGATCGAAAAACGGATCTCCCGCTGGAATCTTGATCGGAAAGCTTTCGGCCGTTCCTTGGGTGAGTCCCATATCGTGGTCCAAAAATTGCCCCCAGGTCCACATGAAATCGCTCTGGCGGCCTTTCGCGGGAATCAGATCGTCATTTTGGGCGAAAACGGCATTGCTGATTTCGCGGGGACTCGGACGCGAGGCCCCAGCCGGCAAGGAAATGCCGTCCGTATAGTGAGCTCCGCTCGCGCTGCGCAGCAGGTAAGCACCGGCCATACCCCATGTCGGATGGGCGATGTTATTTCCGTAACCGTCGATGCTTCGGTAGTCCTTTGCATGAACGGCTCCCAACACGGAATAAACGGTTAGCGCCACCGCAGTCCAAAGCGCGGCGCCACCTCTTTCAGGAGTCTGCCGTAAATCGGCGGGGTGTTCGTCGGATTGCATAGCGTTTACGTCCCTGTGCGCTACTGTAAAAAGACGTTTTACCGGGCGTTAAGGATTTCTCCTAATGTCCAAATCCGTTTAATACGGCCATCGAGTCAAACCGGTCGCACGACGCCCGCGAGCGCACCTGCTCGACCGTTAATCAATGAACCGAGCCCTGACTAAAGATGCATCTCCGGAAAAACAAAAAGTATCGCGACTTGAACAAATAATTACTCAAATGCGACACGAAAAATAATCAGGATGATTACCGATCAAGAATTCTGGGACAACCGCCCAAGCTTAGCGGCGAATCCAGGGAAGTTTGCGACGATGGTTCACGGCTGAATTTTCTTTACCGTCTCCTGTGGCCGGTTACAACGATACAGGCTCGAGTTCCTTTCGCGTCGGCCCCGATATCACCTTTCCTTCGGCATCGAAGCGCGAGCCGTGGCAAGGACAATCCCATGACTTATCCGCTTTGTTCCAGTGAACGATACAGCCGAGATGCGTGCAAACGGCGGATACGGCGTGAATTCGGCCTTCCTCGTTTCGATACACGGCGGTTTTTTTGCCGTGGAGATCGATGATCTCTCCTTCCCCGGGCGCAACCGTCTCCACCGTTTTTCTATGACCGGACGCCAATTTGTCCCTTAACCACATTTCCCCGACATGGACGTTCTCCTTCAGCAACTTTCCGCCCGATGCCTTGAGATTCACGCGCGTAGCCCGGTAGAGCTCCGCCCAGCGGTTGTGGTTGCCGATAATCTCGTCGGAAATGATCGTAGCGGCCACCGTGCCGCTGGTTAAACCCCAGGCATTGAATCCGGTTGCCGTATAAAGGTGCTTCGAGCCGGGCGTGAGATGACCGATATAAGGCACTCGGTCGGCAGCGTCGTAATCCTGATTGATCCACTCGTATTCGATAGAGGTGACCTGAAAGCGGTTTTGGACGAACCACCTGAGCTCTCTCGACTTCTGCGCCGTGTCGGCGTGCCCCGTCCGATAGCCCTGTCCCGAAACGATCAGCAACGGCCCTTTATCCGTCGGATGGACGCGAACCGAATATTTGGGCTCTCCCACCGACAGAAACATGCCGTCGGGGACTTGCTCCGGGGCAACTCGAATCCCGACGACGACATGTTGTCTCGGAAACACTTTGGCGAAGAATCCGCCTTTATCCAGAATGGGAATATTGGTGGCGATGACCACGTCTCGCGCCTCGACTTTCCCCTTATCGGTCAGCACCCGGCACGGGGTACCCTCTTCGACGTCCAGCACTCGAGTATTCTCGAAAACCGCACAGCCGTCGCCGCTCACCGCCTGTGCGACCGACAGCAGGTATTTCCGAGGGTGGAAACGCGCCTGGTGATCGAAGCGTACCGCGCCGGCAATCGGAAAACGCAAGGTCGTTTCGGTGACGAAATCGACCGGCAATCCAAGCTTCGCGGCAGCTTCCATCTCGGCTTCCAATGCCGGCACCTGCTCCTCCGACTCGGTAACGGTAAATGCCGACTGACGCTCGAAATCGCAGTCGCTGCCGAGTTGCGTCCGTATGGTGTCGACTATCTCGATCGCGGCTTGATTCGACTCGGCATAGGCGCGAGCGCCGTCTTCGCCGAAAGTTTTGATCAGATAGGAATAGATAAGACCGTGGAGCGAGGTCAATTTGGCGGTGGTTCGCCCCGTGACCTGCCCGACGATCTTCCGCGAGTCGATCACCGCCACGCTGCGCCCAGCCCGTTTCAGCAGAAGCGCCGTGGTGAGGCCCACGATACCGGCACCGACAACGGCTACATCGACGGAAAGATCGCCCGGAAGTTCCGGATAGCCCGTTTCCGGCGTCGAATCGATCCAGTACGAGACATGTTTGGTGGGAATATCGGCCATCCTAGCCTCCGTTTAGTCCTTAGGGATCCCTGAATCGCTTACTAAACGTAAGCGTTAAGTCGCGAAACGAAGCGGCATGGGCACCGCTTCAGGGAAGATTAATCGTCGCCTCCAGAATTCGTCAACCGATCTCCTCGACAAGCGACACGCCGAAATTCTGTGCAAAGAAAAACCCCGCGGCAAACCTGCGGGGTTTTTGACGGCGTCACCGTTCAAGCGTTCCTACGTCCCGGCGGATTTGATCACCAGATTCACCACGGCAATGACGGCCACCACGAACAGCACCGTAAAAATGATGCCGCCGATGATATAAGCCTTGGCTGAGCCAAAGGCGAAATCGCGCTCCCGGTTAGCCGAGCTTTGAACGCCGAAAGCCGCCGCGACGACACTGGCAATCACCTGAAATACCGTAGGTCTTTTTGAATTAGAATCACCGGAACTCATAGTTGTCATCAAATCTGCCGAACAAAGCCTATTTTTAAGATGCGATCGTTTTCTTTTTGTTCAAATAAAATTTGACGCCAAAGGCAACTGCGGTAACCAAGAGAGCAATCGATATCGAGATCGCGTTACTGCTGATGACATCTTCATCCACGTTTAAGGCGTAAGTCCGCACGTAGGTCGCGATGAAGTACAAGGTTTGCACCGTGGCTATGGAAAAGAAGAACGAAACCAAGAATTTATCGAGCGCCCTGTATTCCGTGAACTCCATATGATCGAAGAACAGCTTGGTAATCGCGTAGCCCGGCAGAAACATGATAAAGATCGTGATCAGAATCCGTTTCGCGTAATAGAAAGGGGACGTGGTCGTAAACAACGACATCAGCACGATAAAGATCGCGCTAATTCCCAACATGCCCAGCCACATCGTTCGGTCATCTTTATTGAACTGAAAAAACTTATTCATATCCGGTTTCCTCTAATTATTGTTTTTTAAAGAAATAAAATCCTTCGATACCGCCTTTCAGGATCATTCGGTCGGGCGTTTTTTCGTAGACCATGTAATCGATCGTTTTTCCCGGCCGCCCCGGATCATCCGCCACGATCTTGCCGTCCACGACCTTGTACTTCCACTCGTGCCGATCTTCCGCTTTGAAATGCCGGTTGTAACCCGAAGTGACGATGGTACCGTCAGATTTGAATTCCCAGGTCCTATTTTCCTCGATCTTGGGTTTATTAAGTGCCGGAGCCACCGACTCGAGGCGCCACGTACCCACAATTTCGCTGTTGTCTTTTAGCGGGACTTCTCCCAAAGCGGTCGTCCCCATGGCTCCAACAAGCCAAATCAGGCCGGCTGCGCCGAAAGCTCGAAAATTCATAGAAATCTCCCCGGAACGTTTATTGTAGCGGTTGCTCTTCCCCGCAAAAAAAGAGGCATCCGTGGGGCGGAACAGCTTGCTATTCTTGAAAGCGAGCCGAATTTTGACATCATTCATTTCCTTATGGCAAGGAATACACCGGCTTGCCGCGCATGAACCGGTTTATTGCCGGACCGTCTGTCTCTAAAATAGAACTCTTTGCCGTCAAAACGCCGGTTCGAATTCTCCCTTACCCCGGAATATCCCACGATGACCGATTTGAACGCCCGCACCGCACTATTGAGACAACTTCTTTCCGAAAGGATTCTCTTCCTGGATGGCGCGATGGGCACCATGATCCAAAGCTACCGGCTCGAGGAAAAGGATTATCGCGGAGAGCGTTTCGCGAACTGGCCGAAAGATCTCAAGGGCAACAACGACCTGCTCTGCCTCACTCAGCCGCAGATCATCCGGGCGATTCACGACGCTTATCTGGAAGCGGGTGCGGACATCATTGAAACCAACACCTTCAACGCCAATCGGGTCAGCCTCGCCGATTACGGCATGGAGGAACTGGCTTATGAACTCAACGTGGAAGCGACCCGGCTGGTGCGGCAAGCGGTCGACGCCATGTCCGAGAAGACTCCCGACCGGCCGCGGTTCGTCGCCGGCGTATTGGGCCCGACCAACCGCACCGCCTCGATTTCGCCCAACGTCAACGACCCCGGCTTTCGCAACGTCAGTTTCGACGATCTCGTCAGCGCTTATTACGAAGCCACCCAAGGCCTGGTCGACGGCGGCGCGGACATCATTCTCATCGAAACGATCTTCGACACTCTGAACGCCAAGGCCGCCGTCTTCGCCGTGGAACAGTACTGCGACGACCGCGGACTCCGCTTGCCGGTCATGATCTCGGGCACGATCACCGACGCCTCTGGCCGCACCCTGTCCGGGCAAACCGTGGAGGCTTTCTGGAATTCGCTGCGCCACGCGCAACCCATTTCCATCGGCTTCAACTGCGCGCTGGGCGCCAAGCAGCTCCGGCAGTACATAGAAGAGCTTTCGCACATCGCCGACACCCATGTCTCGGCCCACCCCAACGCCGGACTTCCCAACGAATTCGGCGAATACGACGAATCGGCGGAAGCCATGGCCAAGGAAATCGCGGAATGGGCGGAGCAGGGATTTCTGAACATCGTAGGCGGCTGCTGCGGCACTCGCCCGCCCCATATCAAAGCCATTCGCGACGCCGTGGAGCATTTCCCGCCGCGACATCTGCCGGCTATCGAACCGAAGTGCCGCCTGGCCGGGCTCGAGCCCCTGAACATCGGCCCCGAATCCTTGTTCGTCAACGTGGGCGAGCGCACCAACGTCACCGGCTCGGCGGCCTTTCGCCGCCTGATCCGCGAGGAGAAGTACGAGCAGGCCATCGACGTCGCCCGCCAGCAGGTAGAGAACGGCGCGCAGATCATCGACGTCAACATGGACGAAGGCATGCTCGACTCACAGGCCGCCATGGTCCGTTTCCTGAACCTGATCGCCTCTGAACCCGACATCGCGCGCGTGCCGGTGATGCTGGACTCGTCCAAATGGGACATCCTGGAAGCCGGACTGAAATGTCTTCAGGGCAAGGGCATCGTCAACTCGATTTCGCTCAAGGAAGGCGAAGACGCGTTCATCCGCCACGCCAAGCTGGTCCGCCGCTACGGCGCCGCGGTCATCGTCATGGCCTTCGACGAGCAGGGCCAGGCGGACACCCGCGAGCGCAAGGTGGAAATCTGCGCCCGCGCTTACAAGATTCTCACCGAACGGGTCGGGCTCCCGGCCGAAGACATCATCTTCGACCCGAATATCTTCGCCGTCGCCACCGGCATCGAGGAGCACAACCGCTACGGCCTCGATTACATCGAAGCCGTGCACCAGATCAAGGAAACCCTGCCCCATGCCCTGGTCTCGGGCGGCGTTTCCAACGTGTCTTTCTCTTTTCGCGGCAACAATCCGGTACGCGAAGCCATCCACGCCGTCTTTCTTTACCATGCGATCCGTGCCGGCATGGACATGGGTATCGTCAACGCCGGACAGCTCGCGATTTACGAAGACATTCCGGCGGAACTTCGGGATGCCATCGAGGATGTGATCCTCGCGCGCCATCCGGACGCCACCGAACAGCTTCTGTCCATCGCCGAGAAATACCGGGACGAAGGCGGAACCGTCGAAAAGAAGGAAGACCTCGCGTGGCGCCACTGGCCGGTCGAGAAGCGCCTGGAGCACGCGCTGGTCAAAGGTATCGACGAATTCATCGAGCAAGACACCGAGGAGGCCCGCCAGCAATACGCGCGCCCCTTGCACGTCATCGAAGGCCCGCTCATGCAGGGCATGAACGTGGTCGGCGACCTGTTCGGCGCCGGCAAGATGTTCCTGCCGCAGGTGGTCAAATCCGCCCGGGTCATGAAGAAATCGGTGGCCTATCTGATGCCCTTCATGGAAGTGGAAAAAGCCGGCGGTACGATTCAATCGAACGGCAGAATCCTGCTGGCCACGGTCAAAGGCGACGTGCACGACATCGGCAAGAACATCGTCGGCGTCGTGCTGCAATGCAACGGCTTCGAAGTGATCGATCTGGGCGTCATGGTGCCCTGCGAGAAGATCCTCGAAGCGGCGCGCGAGCACGACGTCCATATCATCGGACTCTCCGGTCTGATCACGCCTTCCCTGGACGAAATGGTCCATGTCGCCAAGGAAATGGAAAGACTGAGCTTCACTCTGCCGCTCCTGATCGGAGGCGCAACCACCTCGCGCGCCCATACCGCCGTCAAGATCGAGCCGAACTACAGCGGCCCGGCGGTTTACGTGACCGATGCCTCGCGAAGTGTCGGAATCGCCGGGAGTCTTTTAAGCGAAGATTTGCGGGACGATTTCATCTCGCAAACGCGGCGCGAATACGAAGAGGTGCGCCAACGCCACGCGGGACGCAAGGCACAAAACCCGCTGCACGAGATCGCCGCGGCACGCGCCAACGCCTTTCATGGCGATTGGCAGCATTACGTGCCGCCGCATCCGACTTTCTTGGGTCTACGGGTATTCGATCATTACCCGTTGCGGGAAATTGTCGATTACATCGACTGGTCGCCTTTTTTCCATACCTGGGAGCTGGCGGGCAGCTACCCGAAAATTCTCGACGACGAAGTGGTCGGAGAGCATGCGCGCACCTTGTTCAAGGACGCTAAGGCCATGCTCGAAACCTTGGTCACGGAAGAGTGGCTGACCGCCCGCGCGGTGGTCGGATTCTTCCCGGCTAACGCATCTGCCGACGATATCCTGCTGTATGCCGACGATACCCGGGAGGAAACGCTGACCGTCCTTCGCCATCTGCGCCAGCAGGCGGTGAAACCGCCCGGCCAGCCCAATTACTGCCTGTCCGATTTCGTGGCGCCGAAAGAGAGCGGCGTGCCCGACTATATCGGGGGCTTCGCCGTTACCGCCGGCCACGGCATCGAAAAACATCTCGACCGCTTCGCCGCCAACCACGACGACTACAGCAGCATCATGCTCAAGGCCCTGGCCGATCGTCTGGCGGAAGCCCTCGCCGAACTGATGCACCGGCGGGTTCGCCGCGAGTTCTGGGGCTACGCGCCGGACGAGCAGCTCAGCAACCAGCAACTGATCGCCGAGGCGTATCGGGGCATCCGCCCTGCCCCCGGCTATCCCGCCTGTCCGGACCACACCGAAAAGGCCGCGCTGTTCGAACTGCTGGCAGCCGAACAGAACAGCGGCATCCGCTTGACGGAGTCTTTCGCGATGTACCCCGCTTCCTCCGTCAGCGGATGGTATCTGGCACATCCGGCGGCGAAATATTTCAACGTCGGCAAGATCGGCCGCGACCAGGTCGAGGATTACGCGAAACGGAAAGGCGTGACGCTTAGGGAAGCCGAACGGTGGCTGGCGCCGATCCTGGCTTACGAACCGGATTAGCCTTCGATAATCGCTAAACACGATTCATGGTCAAGGTGGGCAAACGGGGTCTGGCCGGTCCGGCCGCGGTCTTACTGATTGCGCAGTGTGCACCGGCTTCATTGCGAGCGGATATGACGGAACTGCCTCCGGTGACCGTGATTCCCACGGAAGGTCTGCCCCAAACCACCGACAATCTCTCACGAGCGCTTACGAACAATGCCACTTTTCGGTCACGGAATGACGTCGAAAGTTCGCAGTACAGCAATATCAACGATTTCCTGCGCGGAACGCCGGGCGTTTTCGTGCTCCGGGGCAGCGAGGGTCGCGCCGTGGGACTGAGGGTACGCGGCGTGACTTACACCCAAGGCATGGTGACATTCGATGGCGTACCATTGCTGACGGCACTTCCGGCACTGAGCTGGCTCGATACCATTCCCGCCGAAGCCTTGGGCGGAGCCACCGTAGTTCTCGGTTCCAACCACGCCTACTACACCAGCCAAGCTTTGGGCGGCAGCATTCAGCTGAGTTCCAAACGGACCACGGAAGATTATGGTTTGGTTCACGCGGAAGGGGGAAGCTTCGGAACCTTCCGCACGACACTGAGCGGCGGCTTGCTGGCCGAGCATGCCGACATTTCCGTCACCGGAAGTCGGGTGAACCAATTCGACGGTGCGTACGACGCCATACCCGACCGGGGCAATCCGGAGCGGGACCGCTTCGGCAGCACCTTAGGGATAGCGCGATACGGTGCGCGGTTCACGCCGGATTTGGCCGTGGACGGCAGCGCCCTCTACAAAGACTCATGGCAAGACGCGGATCTACCGGGGATGACTCCGGCCGGTCTTCCAACGTTCGTCGACAGTGCGACCACGGATTTTCACGAAAAACTGTGGCTGACCCAAAATACCGCCTCAGCGCATCTGACCGATGACTGGACCAGTCGGTTGCAGCTGGCCTACACCGAGAACGACGTCGCCGCTCGAGCCGGCCGTCTACCGTTCAGTTTCAGCAGCCATTTGATGTTCGCCGATTGGCGCAACAGTCACGCACTTTTAAACGATCAGACGCGCCAGCGATCCTGGCGACTGGTGTGGGGTGGGCAGGTGCGTCACGAGCATGGGGAAAGTGAACATCCCTTGCAATCGTCGCAATTCCACGACGAGCGAAAGACCGTGATCGGATTTGCCGAGCTGCAGGCCGATTTGGGGAAATGGTACCAAGAAGCGGGCGTCCGGGTGGAAAGCCACGACGACTACGGCAAACACACGCTACTGCATTTCGGGTCTCGCTGGGACGTTTCGTCATCCTTGAGCCTCCGGGCCAACGCGGGCACCGCATTCCGCGCCCCCAGCTACGGCGAACTGTATATGCCGCTCTTGGGCAGTCCCATTCTCAAACCGGAGAAAGGCTTGACGGCAGATGCCGGATTCGATTGGGTGCCGATCCGCAATCTATACATCTCCGTAACCGGCTACTACGGTCGCTATAACGACCTGATCACTTCAGAAATCAGCTTGGGACGCTTTGTTCGCCTCGGCAACACGCCGCGGGCCCGCATCGCCGGAGCAGAGGCTTCGTTGGAAGTTCTCTGGTCCGAACAGCTCCGCAGCGGTCTGGACTTCACTTATCAGTACAGCCGCAATCTGGACAACGACCGGCCTTTGCCGGTGCATCCGGAAAAATCCGGCCGCATCTGGACGCAGTGGAACCTGGATGCCTTGCCGCTGAGCCTCCGCGCGAATGCAACATACCAAGGCTCGCAATGGAACGATAGCGCGGCGACTTTGGCCACGGACGACACCGTCCGTGTCGATCTCATAGCCACCTATCGCGTGTTGCCGCAACTCGATCTTTATGTGCGCGGTGACAATATTACCAACAACCGAACCGGCGGCATCTACGCCCGCTACACTCCCGGAACCACGGTATTCGGCGGAATTCACGCGAAGTTTTGATTTGGAATTACTCGCAAATGCCGGTTAACAGCGGATGTCGCAGCAGCGACTGACGCAGGCAATCCGCCTCGTCCATGGATTCGGCCAAGCCTCGAAGTATCGCTGCGCTGCGATGGCGGTAGGTTTCTGCTTCAGGGAGGCGTCCCCTTCGGCTATCCAGCTCCGCAGCGGTTGCGTACACCCGCCATGCCGCGAGTGCGGCCTCGATCGTACCGAGATGGGACAACGCCTGTTCGACTTCCGCGCCTGCCGTATCCAATGCCTTTCGGCCCATGGCCACTTCGGCCAACAGCCGATGTCCCAGCGCCAGATAAGCCGGATCGGGAGGCAAGGCCGAGAGCTCGCAAACCTTGTTGGCCTGCTCTTCGGCTTTTTCCCACTGGCCTTGCGTCAGCCAGTATTCACCCAGGCCCAAATGAAAGAGCGGCCGCAGGTACCAATCCATCAGTCCCTGACAGGCATCCAGCAGCTGATCGGCTTTGGCGAAACTCTCGAAGGCTTCGGCGTGTTGCCTCAAACCCAAATGGGCCGCGCCCGACCGGATCAGTCCGAAAAAGGCATTCGAGGAATCCCGCTGGTCGTGCATTTTTTCCATCGCGGCCTGGCACAGACTCCGTGCACCTTCGTAATCCAAGGCCTGCTCGTGTAACCAGCTCATGAGCAGAGTGAAATGGATGATTGCAAAGACATTGCCGTTCCTTTCGGCCATCTCTAACGCTTTGGCGATATGGCGCCGGGCTTCCCCCCACTCTCCGATGTGCAGCATCGACCTTATGCAAAGGGCCTCGCAAACCATGTATTGCAATGCGTCGCCCCGGTTCTGAGCGATCTCCATTGCCTCGCGTGCGAGAGCGATCGCCGACCGATAGTCGGCCCTGGCGTATTCGAAACTGGAATGCAAGGTGAGGCTGGCGTTAAGCAATTCGCGATTCCGCGTTGCGCGGGCCATATCCATGGCCTTTCGACAATCCCGGATGTAGTGCTCGCTCCATCCCTGCAAAGTGTTATGCCATCCGGCCCAGGAGCCTCGAACCAGGATTTCGATCATCTCGTCCTTTAAATCCAGAGCGCGTTCTACCGCCTCGGTCACTAACGCGAGGCAGCGGGGCCGATCCATCCAATAACAAACCCTGCCTTGTTCAATCAAGGCTTTGAGCTCCCAAAGCGGAAGACCCGCGCTGACCGCAAGCTTGCGAATAGCCGAAAAGTCTTCCATGGCGCCATCGGTGTCGTCCATAGAACGCTTTACGACACCGCGTCTGAACAGCAATTCCATGATTAAGGCCTCGCGTTCCGCCTCCGGAAACGACTCGGACAGGCGTAGCGCGTGGCTGATGTAGTCTATCGCTTCTCGGTTGGCATAGCGGCTCACGGCGTTCTCCGACGCCAGACGCAGATACATGATTGCCTTAGACAGCTGTTTGCCTTGCTCGAAATGATTGGCCAATTCCGCCGCGATCGTTTTGGATTTCTCGCCGTATCCATTTTCCAAGCATTCTCCGGTGGACCGGTGCAACTGCATCCGGCGCCCGGGCGCAAGGCGGCGATAAAGGATTTCGCGATAGAGGGAATGCCGAAAACCATAGCGTCCGGCCATTATCCCGTCCGCCCACTCGTCGGCACCGCATGACTTCAACATCTGGCCGCGCCGGCTGAGTTCATCGCAACACAGTTCGATCGTCGCCAAATCTTCGCCGGATACGGCTGCCAGCAGTGCCGCAGACCATTCGACGCCGAATACGCTCGCCATTTCGAGCAAGCGCCGCTCGGAAGCGCTCAGGCGATCGATTTGCGCGTCTATCATTTCCAAGAGATTGTCGGGTATCGCCAGCTTCGAGCCGGTATCGTAGGAACTCGATGTGAGGCGCCCCAAATCGACCAGATGTTCGACCAGATTTACCATGAAAAAGGGATGGCCCTCGGTCCATCGGTAAATGGACGACGATAAAGTCTCATGTCCCGCCTCTTCGGGATAGCGCGATACCAAATATTCCTTGATTTCGTCCTCGCCCAGACCGCACAAGGCCAGCTCGGCGCATAAACCGCGCGCCTGCAATTCGTGCCTGATCCGCTTGATCGGGTGTTGCGTCAAACTTACGTCGACCGGTCGGTATGTCGCAATGACGAATAACTGAGCCGGTGAACTTCGACGCCCTAATAGAGAGATAAGATCGACCGTCGCATAATCGCCCCAATGCAAATCGTCGATCACCAGGACCAAGGGAAATTCGGAGCTGATGCTCTCGAAAAACTCCGCCGCCTCTCTGAGCATTCGGGCATTCGTTGCGCCCAGGACCTGCTGGCTGAGCTTGTCCTTATCCGCGGGCGTCAAGACCGAGTTCATTTGCATCAGCCAGGTCGGTGCATGTCGGTGCAGCCGGTCGACCAATTGCTGCGCGCCAGCTCCGCGGCATTCGTTCTCCAAAGCCTCGATCAAAGGCATAAACGCCTCTCCCGCACCGCACTGTTCGACGCATCGGGCGCGTAGCAGCCCCAGATTCGTGCCGTTGGCGCGAGCCAGAAACATATCGATTAGGGTGGTCTTGCCTATCCCGGCCTCGCCGGTGAAGAAGACTATCTGACGCTCACCACGCCTTACCCGTTCGAAGCGTGCTTCCAGCCATTCCAACTCGCTCCGCCGCCCTACCCAATACATCGAATTCACATCATGGGCGGCGCGATTGGCCGCTATTGGCGACAGTGCCGGCGCACGAACTTCCCGGCTGTCTGCCTGCATTACCTCGGCAATGAAGCGATAGCCGTGTTTCGCCACCGTTTCGATGTAAGTGGGTGACTTCGGATCATCCGCCAGAGCTTTGCGCAATTCGTTGACGCATCCTTTAAGAACCGACTCGCTGACATAGCGGCGATGCCAGACCGCATCGAGCAAAGCGTCCTTGGTTAACAGCCGGCCGGGATTCATAAGCAAGTAGTGCAAAAGCGCAAAGGCTTTCGGCGGCAAGCTCACCACCTCCGACCCTCGCCACAAGACGGCGTTTCCGGCGTCTAGCCGAAAAGGGCCGAATAGCAAACTCTTACCGATCTCCATACCTACAGGCTCCGGCATTCGTGGTTAGCATTGCAGTTGGCGGAATAAACCATATTTGACCAAAAACTGACCGTTTTCTGACGACTTTCGAACCTTTACAAATCAAAATCCAACCCTCAGCAAATTCGCACGCCGGGTGGTGCGGATCAAAGACGTTATCATCGTAGCGTCTCTCCCTTCAGGATTTCGATGGAGCTTGCCGCGCAGAGCGCTTCCTCGATAAGGCAAACCGGGCGAATTGCCAGTCTGCAAGTAAATTCATTTCGCCGTCTGTGACAAATTACCTCGTTAACAATCAACAGATTCGGCCGGCGGTCATTTCGGTAATTCAGAACGCGGAGAATGCCCAACCGTCTGGCGATTTTCCGTGCGAACAACGCACGCGGCACGCGCCCGCTGCTCGCTAAACGGAGGGCTAAGCATAGCGGTTCCGGCGACCGTTTGGCGACCGGGATCGATTACCCCGCATCGTTTCCAAGCTGGAAACGATGGGACAGGCGCGCTGTCGACGAATACCTGCCATAAACGCCCACACTTCGGACGTCGTGATGAAACCACGCCCGACATTATCCGATGCGACATGAAACGGGCGTTTTCTCTTTTGTCCTCGCCAGAAAAACGACATCGCCGCTGCTTGAGTACCTCTATCCGTAAGGCCCCCCACTTGTGGAGCGGTCGAACAATCTTCGTTCGGCATGTTTCCCCTCTAATCTGATAAGCTTAGCCGCTCGCGAGCGATGTCCCCGTGACATCCGTCACTGCCCCTATCACCGAGGCCAGATTGCCGCGCTCCGGAACCGGACGACGATGCGCAAACTTCCGGTCGTATCCAGCGAGGACGAGCAAGATTGATTCGACTAATACTTTACGGCACACACGGTTGTCATTTGTGCGAAGACGCGGAATTTCTGCTGTCTAAAGCGATTCAAGCGAAAGGCGCCGAGATTCCCGTCGAGATAGTAGATATCGCCGAGAAACTCGAGTTGGAACACCGCTATGGCGTTCGGATTCCGGTCGTGCGCGATTCCGCATCGGGTGCCGAACTCGGCTGGCCCTTCGACGAAGAACGGTTAGGCGAGTTTCTCCATAGCCTGTCCTAGTCCGGCTTATCAAACATCATGCGGCCTAACTAATCCGTTAACACTTAACCGATTTTCAATGTCATGAACCAAAACGCTTTCCGCATCGAAAAAGACAGCATGGGCCAATTGCAGGTGCCGGCCGATGCCCTTTATGCCGCCCAAACTCAGCGCGCGGTGGAAAATTTCCCGATCAGCGGACTCAAGATGCCGCCGGCCTTTATCGCGGCCGTAGCCTTGATCAAGCAGTGCGCCGCCCGCGTAAATAGAGACTTGGGCGTTTTGGACTGCGGCTTTGCCGAGGCCATCGAGCGGGCAACGCAGGACATAATCGACGGACGTTACGGCAACCAGTTTCCGGTCGACGTATTCCAAACCGGTTCCGGCACCAGCACCAACATGAACGTCAACGAAGTCATCGCCACGCTTGCCTCCCGTGCCTGCGGACAAAGCGTGAGCGCCAACGACCACGTCAACATGGGGCAAAGCAGCAATGACGTCATTCCGACGGCGATCCACGTCAGCGCCGCGCTCGCCGTCAACGCACAGCTCATCCCCGCACTGGAGCATTTGCAGACCACGATCGTCTACAAGGCGCAATCGATCGAGCACGTGGTCAAGACCGGACGCACCCATCTCATGGACGCCATGCCCGTCACCCTGAGCCAGGAACTCTCCGGCTGGGCGTTGCAAATCCAAAACGGCGTTGAGCGTCTGCGCGCCTCATTACCGCGTATCTACAAACTCGCCCAGGGCGGCACGGCCGTAGGTACGGGCATCAACGCCCATCCGGAGTTCGCGGCGAAAATGGCGGAGGCGCTTTCCGACGCCACGGGCCTGCCGTTCGCGCCCAATGCCTCGTTTTTCGAAAGCCTGAGTTGCCAGGACGCGGCCGTGGAATTGTCGGGCCAACTGAAGACCGTGGCGGTCAGCCTCATGAAAATCGCCAATGATCTCCGCTGGATGAATTCCGGCCCCCTGGCGGGTCTAGGTGAAATCGAACTGCCGGCGCTACAGCCCGGCAGTTCCATCATGCCGGGCAAAGTCAATCCGGTGATTCCGGAGGCTGTTTGCATGGTCGCCGCACAAGTCATCGGCAACGATGCCACGATTACTGTCGCCGGCCAGTCCGGATCGTTCCAGCTCAACGTCATGCTGCCGGTCGTCGCATACAATCTGCTGCAAAGCATCGACCTGCTGGCGAACGTCTCGCGTCAATTGGCGGATAAGGCCATCGCCGATTTCGTCGTTCGTGAAGACAATTTAAAGAAAGCGTTGGCACTCAATCCCATTCTGGTTACCGCGCTGAATCCCGTCATCGGCTATCTCAAAGCGGCGGAAATCGCCAAAGCGGCCTACAAGCAGCAACGGCCGATCATCGACGTGGCCGCCGAAATGACCGGGATTCCGCGCGAGGAATTGTCCGAGCTTCTGGATCCCGCGAAGCTGACGGAAGGAGGCATTCAGGGCTGAAGGGATTCGTCGGCAAGGGATTGCCGACCTACGTCGAACCGCCGGGTCGTAGGTCGGGAATCCATTCCCGACAAGGAATCAATTTTTTGTAGGGTGGGTTAGGCCGCGAGGCCGTAACCCACCGAGCGACCGCGAATCGGTGGGTTACGCTGCGCTAACCCACCATCGATGGGTTTCGCTTCGCTCTACCCATCCTACGATGAATGTCCATTCGAATGCCGAACGGAATAAGCCGTTGACTGTGCGAATAAATTCGCACCTACCACGGCGCCCCCCCGTTTTTGGGATGAAACGCTCCGCTGATCTCGGGCCGCGTTCGAGTGTACGGAGAACCCGGCTCAAAGAACCATCCAGCGAGCCAGCGCGATCAGAGCCAGCATCCCACCGCTCCGCACCGCCCAGACGGTTCCGCTCCCGCGGCGCAGGACGTATTCGACGCCGTACAGCAGGATCGCCGATTGGACGGCGATCTTGGCGTAGTTGACTTGACTAAAAACCGGTAAGTTCGCCGCGACCAACAGCACGAACATCACCAGGAAGTCCGACGGCGTCAGGGTGAAGTAGCGCCCCGAAAACCGCACGCCCACGCCCACGATGACGGCCAGCAAGGCGATAGCGTAATTGAACCAGCGCTCCGCCTCCGAGTACTCGAAACCGGCGGTCTGGGCGAGATAAACCACCAGGATCACGCTCGAGTAAACGGCCACGCGCTCGATGAAGCCCGCACCGGGAAGACGAGCCCCTACCCAAACCAGCCAGGTCACCAGAATTCCCGCGGCAAACACCGCAATCTCGTCCAGATCCTCCTCCTTCGTTGTGACGGCGGTTGCGACCAGGAACAACGGCACGGCGAGACGGACGGCCTGATAGGCCGTTTTGTCCAGCCAGGCTTTCTCCAGAATCAAATTCAATTTTCGGGTGAGAAACGACGCCTGGCCACGGTCGACTCCATGCAAGCGCCAACGGAACGCCTGTGCGAGCGGGAAGAATGCTCCGACCACGGCGAACAGGGCCAGATAGATCGCCAGAACCAATAGGTCGGACTCGTAACGGAGAAAATACGCGAGAAGAATGCAGGACGCCTGGACCACGTACGTCGTCAGCACTGCCTCATAATGGTCGAAACCCAGAGACAGGAGCTTATGGTGAAAATGGTTCCGGTCCGGCTTGAACGGCGACACGCCGCGAAGTATCCGATGCCCCATGACCAGCAAAGTGTCGATGATCGGCAATCCCAAGATCAGCAGCGGCAAAGAACCGCTCAGCGCCGTATTGACCTTTTGCGTAAGCAACACGGCAAGAACGCCCGCCGAGAAGCCCAGAAACTGGCTGCCCGTATCGCCCATGAACACGATGGCCGGGTGGGTGTTGTAGCGCAGAAATCCCAAGATGGCGCCCAGGATGGCAACAGCAGTCGCTATTGTTTGATAGCCGTCGGCCAAATCGGCTAGAAACGCAATGCAAGCCAGACTCAGAATGCTGAGTCCCGCCGCCAGTCCGTCCAAACCGTCGGCCAGATTCATCGCATTCGTCACGCCGAGCAAAAAGAATACCGTCAGCGGGTAAGCGACGGCATCGGGCAGCGGTCCGCAGTCCCAAAAACACAAGCGGCGGATAACGATGTCGCCGAAAACGACCACCACCAGCACCGCCACGAACTGACCGAAAAACTTGATCTTGTAGTTCAGGTCGTAGCGATCGTCGAGTAAGCCGAACACGCTTAGAATGCCGACGCCGAGCAGGCAGATCCGGAATCCGGAATCGAGATCGAACTCCAGGAGCAGCGCCACGATGGTCGCAATGACCATGCCGATCCCGCCCACCCGTGGAATCGCCGAAACATGGACCTTCCGCGCATCGGGAACATCCACCAGGCCGAGCGGCGCAGAAAATCGGATCAGTGCGGCCACCAGCACCATGGCTAGAAACAGGGTGGTCAAGAACAGCACAAAAAGCTGCATAGAAAATCCTTATCCGTACCTGCCAATACCGCTAAATTAAGCTCCATACCGTCGTTCCGGCAGGGAATGCCGGAACCCAGAAGCCAGGGATAGCATCAGCCTGGATCACATCCCCGTGCTCTGGATACCGGCACTCCCTGCCGGTATGACAGCTTGACTTAACGGCTTTGGCGTACAACTTCGGCAAAATTAAGCGCATGCGTCTAATCCGCGATATAACGATTCAATTGCGGCTTCAAGACACGCAGGAACTCGTTGAGCCGCGCCTCGCCCGTCGCGAGCTCCTCTCCGCGGGGAAGATAGGTCGTGAGCCGCACTAGGGCGCCGTCGGTACGATTAAGCGTCAGCGCATCCCAGAACAGATACCACTTCACGGCATATTCGTTGGTCAGATTGCGCCCGCGCTGCTGAAACCAGTAGTAAACGAGCTGGCGATCCTCGCCTTTCTGAATGACCAGGCGGTTGATCCTAAGCGGATCGCCTTCCTCGCCGGGAAGATCGGCATTCACGGTCTCCAGCGATTTGATTTCCCAACCGCCGCCCGGAATGCAGGAGCGGGGCGAATGTATCGACTCGCCCTTGCGCTGGGAGGCGTAATAGGCGGAATAAAAATTGACCGGCATGACCCCGTCGCGGACATAGTTAGCCAGAATGTAGTCATCGAATTTGAGCGCATCGATGTATTGCTGCTCCATCGTCTCGCGCCGCCCCGTCCAATCGGCCAGTTGCATGGGGAAATCGACGAACTCGGCACGAGGAGGAACGAATTCTTCCCGATGCTGCAGGAGTTGAGCACCCCCCAATGCCACGACCGAAAGCCCCAGCACCGGCCAGTATTGGCGCGGCAAGGTGCGCTCCCGAAACAACGCATCCTTCGGCGACGGTTCCGGAAACGCCAAACCAAACACTTCCAGCAACGGCCGCGGCTCCCGCCCGATCCTGGCCAGCAGCCACATTTCCCCCACCAGTAGGCCGGTGCAGGCCATGAAGATTGCCCAGCCCTCGAAATCGTGCAGGAATCCTTCCGCCATCGATTTTCCCCAGTACTCGACCATTACCCCGATGATGCCGATGCGAAAGCTGTTCATCAGAATCGTGATCGGAATGCTGGAGAGAAAAATTACGGCCCGTTTCCACAATGCCACCTTGAAGAAATAGGCGCACATGAACGAGAGGCTCATCAGGGGAAAGAGATAACGCAGCCCGTTGCAGGCTTCCACCACCTGAAGCTTGTACGAGCCGAGGTCGATGACATTGCCTTCGAGATAAACGCTGATATCGCAGGCCCGAATGAAAGAGACGCCGAGTGCCGAGGAAAGGAGCTGGAGCTTGCCCGACAGGCCCTGATAAAGAAAATTGGGCAAAGGAATTGCAAAAAACAAAAAGAACAGCGGTATCCAAATCTGCTTGAATATCTTGAACCCGGTCACCGCGAGAACCAGGCCGAACGCGACGACCAGGAAGGCATACTGGACGATGATGTAGAGCGTCGCCAATTCGCCCAGAAAATAAAGTCCCAACCCCAAGCCGACGACACCTACACCGGCCCAGGAGCCTTCGAACGGCAACCGGGCCAGTTCGTTTTTTTTCTGCCAGATCAGGAAAGCGGTGATGAACGGAATCAGAAGACCGTGGCTGTATTCCTCGCTTGTCGTCCAATATCCGAAGACGAATTTGAGGCCGTCAAAAAATGTAAATACCGATATCCCTATCAAAAGGCTGAACCACCCCCAAAACTTAAGTCCGATATCCCACAATTCAGTTTTCGAATCTGTTGCAACCATTATGTCCGGCCTTTCTCTATTTCTATTCTTAGTGCCTGCCCCAAATAAGGCGATATCATCCGCTTAACTCCATTCGGCATTCGAGCGAACATTCATCGTAGGATGGGTAGAGCGAAGCGAAACCCATCCTACAAAATGAATTCCTGACTGAAAGCAATTTGGAATAAGTCCTACCCCGTCATTCCAATCGCAAACAGCCCATTCCGCTGGCGCCCAAGCTCCCGTTTGGGCGCCCTACCCGAGAAGCTCTAGCTTCCAGAAACCGCACGCGAATCGAGAAGCGGGAGCTTCCCAAACTGGGTTCCCAAACGGGAGTTTGGGAACCAGCACAACCAGCGCAAGGCGCAAACATCGCTTTAGTCGCGGGACCTTCCCTACGTGGCATGGCAGCTTACCTTAACGGCACTGGTCCAATAGGCCGTTCGCCCTGAGCAAAGTCGAAGGGCCTGTCCTGAGCAAAGTCGAAGGGTTTCTAGGGTCAACTGGAATAGCCTCCTATTACCCAAGATATCTAAACTCAAACATACTTAACGCGGTAATAAAAAAGCTTTATGAATTCTTTAAGTACAAAGGAAGCCGAGATTTTGTTTTCCCACCACAGACTTGGATTCCACCAACGCGGCCGGCTCGCGATCAAACGATAATCGATATTCGAGACACCCAATACCCGCTCGCAAACCCATCCGAGCCGCCGGAAATGTGGCGGGTCGGAAACGATAAGGACGCTGCTCCAGCCGTTTTTCTTAACCAAATCCCTTATAACGTGCGCTTCTTCCCATGTGCTTTTGGCGGAACTGTCCAGCAGAATTGTTTCACTCGACACTCCCAACGACCGGAGATAGCTATATCTCGGATCGTTCGACGGTTCCCCATTCCGATCGTGCGCTTTCTGTACTCCGGTTAAAAGAACATGCTCAGCCCACCCGTCGCGCATCAAAGATCCGCCCGTCGCCACTCGCGTTTCCCACCCGCCGCCCAGAATCACGACCAAGTCGGCCTGCCGAGGATTATTGGACTCGATAGCCAAAAAATCGCCCGCACGGCTGCCAAGCAGCAATGCAATGGCAAACACCGAAATCACTGCGCACCATGCGACACGCCACGCAACGAAAGATGCCGACACACGAGTGACAACCGACACCGACTCAAGATACCGCCCCGTCCTCAAATTCATCGCCCGAAAGAATTAGAAAGTCCTTGAATAGCTCGAATCCGAGCTCTCGGCTGCTTTCTCCGACCCGAAGGAATCCAGCAGGTCCTTCCAGGCCGCGACGGCCCGCGGACGACTGAATCGCCGCTCGAACTCGGTCCGTGCTCTCAGCCCCATTTGCCGGCAAGCATCCGGATCGGACTTCAAGGCCTCTATATACCGAACCAGTCCTTCCGGATCTCCAGCGGAAACGGCGTACCCGCAGTTCACCGCATTCAAGACTCTCGGGATTTCGCCGTCCGGGTCGCCCACGAACAGCGTCGGCCGACCGGCCGCCGCGATACCGTAGAACTTGCTGGGGACGATCAACCCTTCGAGACCCGGTTTGAGACAAACGAGATGCGCATCCGGAACGCTCAAGCTGAGTCCGAGCTTTTCTTTTGGTTGGTACGGCCGAAACAACACGTTCGTTAAGGCGTGCGCTTCGATCCATTGCTCCAGCGCAACACGCTGCGCGCCGCTGCCGATAAACAGGAACATCATCCTCTCATCCCGGTCCCGGAGGATCTCCGCCGCTCGAAGAATGGTAAAGAACTCGTGAGCCCGCCCGAGATTCCCGGAATAACCCACGACGAATTTGTTTTCGAGACCCCATTCCCGGCGCAATTCGTTGTCTTCCGGCGCCAAGGGCTTGATATGGTCGCCGTCCGCCCAATTCGGGATCACCCGAACACTCTCCGCATCGACCCTCTGTTCCGAGAGCTTTTGCGCCATCAACTCGCCCAATACCACGTTGCAGGCCGCTCTACGCAAAGACCAGTTCCGTAGGCTCCGGGCCAAAGGCATGGCCGGACCGATCGCTTTCATATCGAGTTCCGTCGCCACCTCGGGGAACAGATCCTGAATCCAGTTCACCAAAGCAGCGCCCCGAAGGACCGCGACCAGCCCACAGATCACCGATATCAGCGGCGGATCGGTCTTGGCGACAATCACATCGCCCTTGGCCGTCAACCGCAACAACACCAAAAATGCGGACAGATAAAAACTCGCATAATCCAAAGCCCGGCCGAGCAATCCGGCCCGACCGAACCGCGTGGTCCAAATCCGGAAGATGCGAACGCCGCGTATATCCTCCGCCTTGGTCAGTTCGGCAGTAGGCCGGTCGTAAAGCTGGCGGCTGGTGACGACGTTCACTGGATAACCCTCGCACGCCAGGTCGAACGCTAGATCGCTCAGCATTTGGCTGGTCGCCGAATGGTCCGGGTAAAAGTACCGGTTGACGAAAATGATCTTATGGTTAGCCATTCCGAATTCCTAATCACACGTTTTCCATTAGGTGAAGACACTCCATGTTCGGCAATGCGGTTCTTCGATGTTGAACACGAAAAACCGCTCGCGCGCATTGCCGTCGCAAAATTCGCCTGCGGCGGCGAAACGTCATCGCCCAATGAGGGTAAAACGTCATTCCTGCATCACTCGATCTTTGATTTTCCGAGCCGGGGTCCCCGCCACCACTGTCCACGGCTCAACGTCCTTCAACACCGTAGACCTGACTCCGACGATCGCGCCTTCGCCAATGACGACGCCCGGTCCCACGAAAGCGTCCGCCGTTACCCAAGCCCCTGCCCCGACCGATATGGGCGCTGTTATCAGAGGTAGGTCGGCGCGCGTGTAATCGTGGCTGGCACTGCACAAATAGCTGTATTGGCTGACCGTGGCGTGAGCGCCGAGGTGAATCTTGTCCACGCAATAGCAATCCACGTGATCCCCCAAGCAGCTGTGGTCTTCCATCTCCAGGTTCCACGGCGCCCAAATTTTCGAGGAGGGATACACATAAACCCCTTTGCCGATACGAGCTCCGAATAGCCTCAATAAAGCCCGCCGCCACGCGTGGAACGTTCGGGGACTTGGACGGAACAACAGCAGCCATGCCCAACCCCATAGCGCCCGTAGTGCCCGGTTCTTCAGCGAGTGGGGGCTAGAACTGCGAGAAAAGGTAACAGAGCTCGACATAATGAATGGTGCCGCTGAAAAAGCGATGGGTTGCAATGAATACCAATACGGAAACGATTCAACTTGACTGAGTTTGAACACCACGGGTTTACGTGCAACTGATCCACGCGGGGCGCTCCCCCCCGTGGAGCAGCCACGAATAGGTGTGCTCCATTTTCTCGGCAACAGACGACCAGGAATATTGCCGCAGCATCCAGTTTCTCCCGCGTTCCCCCATGGCGCGCAGCTCCGTATCTCCTTTCATCATTGCCTGATCAAGGCAGGCGGTAAGGGAATCTTCGCTTAATTCAATCCACCAACCGCACCGGTGGTCCTCAAGTCCCCGCCAGGGCGCGCCCTTGGTGACTACCGCGGGAACGCCGTGCGCCAATGCCTCGGCGACGGTCATTCCAAAATTTTCGGAGTGCGTCGGCAACACATAGAGGTCCGAAGAAAGCAGCAAGTTGCGTTTATGCTCACCATACACCGGACCGGTAAAATCCACCTTCCTGAGCTGCAGGGCTGCTGCCAACCGTTTTATATCGTCTAAATAGCCCCCGTCGTCAGGACCGGCTACGGTCAATTCCCAGTCCGAATGACGCTCTTCCAGGCGACCCCAGGCCTTCAGCAGGATGTCGACGCCTTTTATCTTGTGGATTCGGGCGAGAAACAACAACCTTCGCGAGCCTGGCAAAGACTTCCGCTCCTCTCTGGGCACGTCCATGCCGTTCGGTATCACCGCTACCGGCGATGAAAAACCCAAGCGGCGAATATCCTCCAGTTCGCTTTCCGCAGTGGCGTGAAAACATGCGGCCGCTTCCAGCGCACGTTTCTGCTTCCAGTGCCAGACCAAGCGCTTTTTCCATTTCGAGTGCGCCAACGCCCATGACGACAGCATCCCGCGGGGAGAAACCACAAAACGGACCCGTTGATTGCAGGCTGCCTGGTAAGCGTACAAATTCGGCAAAAGCCATAAGCCATGGTTATGAATGATATCTGCCGAACCTGCCGCACCCGTCAACCCAGATATCATCGCAGGCGATAAGCCGAATCGACTCATTAGCGGCAACCCGGTTTTTGGATACGCCTGGATGTCGTAACCGGTTTTACTGGCTGACTTAGGTAACGGTTCTAGCGTGTGAAGCTCTACATGACAATTCCTTTCTCCCAAGGTCTCACATAGCCTCGGCACCGTATACGAAGGCCCCCCCGCCAGATTATCGATTCCCGAAACAACTTGAATTATCTTCATAAGAGTGAGACACCCGTTTGGCTTCGAACCTCGTTTCTCAAGTCTTTGCTCGAAGCTGATCTAGTAAAGCCAGCCATTGCCGTTGCCGAATCGGTTCTTAGGTGTGACCTTATTGCGATACTCCGATTTTTTTGTGGCTCGCTATTTTCAGTGCCCTGGTCCGGCGGAACACGTGTCGCTACGCCGATCATCAGCCAATACAACAAACCGACACCCCCCACCGAGAAAATAACCATCTCCCCCACGTTCACAAAAATGCAGGCAAAAAACATGGCCATCCACTGGGTATTTCGCTGCGCAATCACACGCCGGCTCAGATAGATCAGCACACCGAGAAAGCTTATCCCCCCAAGTAGCCCGGTTTCCTCCAATATTGCGGTCGGCAAGAAACCCTTCTCCACTGGAGCCGATATCGGCAATCCCATGAACTCGACCGCTCCCAGACGTCCTAGGCCCCATGGATAGACGCCGAAGCCGCACCCGGTCAGAGGATTTTCCAGAAAGTAGTTCCATTGCGACTCAATACCGCCACTGCGCGATGAAAGCGCCGATTCGATATTCGTCGAACCTCGCTTATAGACATAACCCATCAGCTTTTCTTGCAGGACAGATGAAGAAGCCACAGCCAGCATTAACGCGACAAGTGCCAACGTAGAAATCTTGATGAAGCGTCCCATGCGAAACTGCATAAATTTCCTTTTCTTGAAAAAGACCACGGCCGTCGTGGCGGCCATGCTCAGCATCACAGCAGCCAATGCAGTCCTCGCCTGTGACACGATTATCAAGGCTATCAGTCCCAAAACGATGGCAAGAAAACGTAGAAAGCTCTTCGGCTTGCCGAAAAAAATGCTGGCAAGTAATGCACTGGCTGCGGGCGCCAAGATAGGACCGAAAGCTTGAGGATGGTTCAATATTCCCTGGAACCCCTGCCCGTTTCTCGCATAAGCGACCTCGGCAAATGCGAACACCGGCAGCGACAACAACACGACGGCAGCGATCAGCGAATTGAACCATGTACCCAATTCCCGCGCTTGCTCCTCGCTCAGCGATGCGCAGCCAAGAACGATGGCACACGACACGTAGGTAAACATGATCAATTTCATGACCGACACACCCGGAGCTTTGTTGTCCTGCACCACGAATAACGCGGCGACGACAAGTGAAAAGCCAACCAAAGGCAGAATAATTTTTACATTGCGTATTCTCGTGCCAAATAGCAACCGTATACCTCCCAGCACGATTACACCCCACCCCATCACTCCCACTCCCTCGGGGTATGTGTACAAAACCGGATTCAGATATTTAATGACAACAGCCAGAGATAAAGCCTGTATCGTTTGCGGGATGCCCAATAACAACCACAAGCCGAGCATGACATGGGCTCCCGCCACCACTCCGTCGCCTAGTGTCAGGCAGCCCAGAATGCCCACAATCAGAAAAAGCTGTTTAACCGATACCAGCCTGGCCTGATGTCGCAACGCCAATGCATTCATGGCTGCGTCTCCATTTCCTTCAATGGACGCTTCCAAGGAGGAATAGGCCGGATTGGATTTTTACCGGATACGTGCTCGATAATTTCCCTTAAATACTGGGCAACCACCGGTCCGGTTATGGTCTCGCTATATCGCCGAATTGCCCCTCGTTCTTCGGCACTAACAGTGCCCCGTGCAATCTGAGCGCTCAATTGATGCGCCAAACCGTCAACCGAATCACAGGCGAAGACGCCTCCGTAAGGAGTATCTCGTACCAGATCTGCCGCACCGCAGAAGTCGCTGCATACAACTCGCGTTCCCGCCATCAGCGCTTCATTGACGACGGCACCCCAACCATCCCAGTGGCTAGGCAATACCAGAAGATCAGCATTTGAAATAGCTCTGCGTACGGAAGCATTATCTTGAAAACCGAAAAACTCAACAGACGCTGAAATGCCAAGTTCTTTCGCCAAGGAAACTAGCACTGGCTTTTCAACGCCATCTCCAATGATCGAAAGTTTCCAGGGGGCGCCTTTGAGTTTCCTCAACGCCTCCAATAAAACGGTGACGCGTTTTCGCGAAATCAATTGCCCTACAAAAAGAATCTTCAGAATTCCATCAGAGTTACTACAAGCGATATCGACAGTGTCGTCATTCTTTTCTTCCACGACATAACAGAAGTCAAATATCTTATCTGGTGAAAATCCAATATTCCTATACCATTTACTTGCCAGGTGCCCAATAGCCAATACGAAATCAACATCGTCGGTGTAACGTCTTTCACATCCGAAACTATGCAAGCTGCGCAATAGTCCTTTAGACCCTCGCCAATCGCGTCCTTCCGACAACAATCCAATTAACGTCTGTTTGTTTCTAGCATGTGAAAGGACTCTCCTGAGCCTAGGCTCGGCAATAATCCCTGACACCACGTGAGTACATTCTGCCCCCCCTGCCTCCAAAAGGGCATCGAACGCTTCATTGTTAGGAGCAACACTGATATCAACAGATCCGAAGTCCGGCCTTGACCACCCCATTTCCCTGCGCCATACGTCAAGATCCTTTATAAAAACCCCCTGCACATTTACGATACCTGGAAGCTCGGCCATAGCCCGTATGTAAGCGGACTGGTGAGGGCTTGGGTTTCTTTGCCAAAAAACGATATTGCGATTCGGCATTAATTTACTTTTATGGTTTCAAGCTCAAATAGGGACGCGACGGGCACGCAAACGCTTCCGATTGGCGCCCATAACATTCAACGTGCTCTCCCACCGTTTGATTGAGCTACATGGGTTTGCTACCGCAATGACTCGATCCGGAATATCGGTTACGACCACAGAACCAGCCCCAATTAGACTGTTTTCACCAATCCGGCCTCCGCCGATAACAACGGATTCTGCCCCAGTCCAGACTCCATCTTGGATGATAATCCAATCAATTTTCCATCGGGCGGCAGTTTCAGGGCGTGTCATATCAATCTAACGAGTACCGTTCGAAATATACATACGAACCATAACACCAGAGAAAAGCAGTTTTACGAAATAGGCAAGCAATATTGCCAAACATAATCCCATCGCTTTGTAGCCGAGTTCTACCAGGATAATGACCGTCATCAGGTACACGACTGCCCAAACCATATTCGATGCAAAATGGATCCACATCCGGTTAATAGTCGCCAAGGCATTGCCCAATATATTTTGAGTCGATGCCACAAATGCGGCCAGCGCAATCATTACGAGCAGTGTGGCCGCTTCGAAGTATCCTTCCCCATAAAGACGCATGATCCAGGAGCTTGAAAGTGCAACAGCGGCGACAAGGGGTAACGATACCAATACGGTAGCTTTCAATGCTTTTCCTAGAAGCCCGCGCAAGTTGTGTTCCCGGCCTCGTCCCCCGTGATCCGCGAAGACTGGCAGGAACACGCTGGTGATTACTCCCGGAATAAATAGCAGAACAGAAAACCACTGATTGGCAGCAGCAAATAAGCCCATTTCGCCGAATCCGTCGGTCCTCACAAGATAGGCCCCGCCAATCCAGTTAACTGGGGCATATAAAATCCCCGCCATCATAGCCGGCACACTGAAACGCCATAACAAATACCATTCGCTACGGGTCAGCTTTGGTGCCCGAGGAATCCCCTCTTTGCGCATAACTCTGATACTAAGAATATGATTCAAGAGTGCGTTTATCGACGACACCCCGACAAGGCCCCAAAGGGCGCCGTCGACGCCGTAAAAACGAGCCCCTCCGGCTACCAGCAACACGGTCATGGTTCCCGTGAGGCTATTGATAAGTGCCATTGCGCGATAGGCTTCAAAACCCGCCAGAATACCCACCCGTCCACCGGATATAGCATTAAAGAATAGTATCAGTGCGCTGATTCTTACGAACTCGGTCAACTCGCCAGAACCCAGCATAGTGGTAGACATCTGTGGGGCAATCAGGTATATGACAACCCCGAAAAACACCCCGGTGACAAAAGTCGTCACTCTGGTCAGCGTGATCACTCTGGAAACTTTGTATTTATCGCTATTCCGATATTCAGCAATATGTTTCGTTGCAGTAATTCCCATCCCTAATGCAGCGATCGCCTCGAACATGGTGATACTGCTTTGGATTATCCCGAGCTGGCCATATTCCTCTTTGCCTAAAATCCTGGCCACCATCATCATGGCCAACATCAACATACCCCGATAAGCTACGTTTGCGATCGTAACCCATAACGCACCGGATAACACACGCTGGCGAAGGCCTAATGGTTGGCCTCGGCGCATCTTAGTATTCAGGACAGTCGAAGCCATATGTTCGATTCAACTACAACCTACCAACTATTTCGATTTTCCCGTCCACCTCATATAGGTGGTAATAGCTACCTTTTGGTGCCGCACTCACACGGACCCCTCCATATCCCGGCACCGTCACTTCAACATCCGCCCTATCACCTAGCGGAGAATGAATTACGATCAACCATTCCCGATCAGGCGCCACGCCTTTTTCCAAAGCCAAGGTAAATACCGGGATTTCCGTGGACAAATTCCATGGTCTTTTCGGATCCAAATCGGTATCAAGCAGGAACCACCGATCCTTCATCGCATACTCGGCTGGTATGTGCTCCTGATAAGGATGTTTGCGTTTCTTATTCGGAAGCAATATCCCATTTCTCCAAAACTCTTTGAGTACCGGGTCGTGATGGATATTATCAACAGCTCGGATCAATTCGGTAAAATAAGGATTTATGGCATTCCGAGTTTCCTCCGGAAAGCGAAATTCACGAATAACTCTGGGACGGAGTAACCACATGCCGAACTTGACCATGCCCGCATAGCGATCCGGGCTATATGATTGGCCAAGCCTGGCGTAATAGGCTCTTTTGCTGGTTTTACTTCTTGGCCGATGCCCATCCCAAACTGATAATTCGAGCCAGAAGTTTGGGTTCAGGCGATAGGCATCCTCCAACATGAATACCCAGTTCATGGAGCCGATTAGGGGGCTCATAGCTGTAAAATCAGTAGAGTTGTCCCAATCATGAACATAAAAAGACGGCGATGCGCCATCCCAAGCGAGAGGCCAAGGCTCGATCCGTTCAGTGATCGCCAGTGAATAGTTGATCCAACGCCCCCAACGGCCAAAGGCAAGTCCTCCAAAGGCGTTATAACCAACAAAGATTGCGTTCTGCTTCCAAGCGCTATTTCTCAACCCACTACGCATGCCTGCCTGAAGAGCGCGGTAACGATCGATCCAACCCTGCCCTGCGCTTTTCCGCTTGGCTTCGTCGGTTTTGGAGTTGTTAAATGTGAGGTAGCGTACGTCCAAATCGGCATCTTGCCATTTCAGCTTGGGATGTTCGTTGTTCGACACGAAGACGACGAGCGGAGGGTTCGGATACCAATTTTGCAGTCGTCTGACTACGCTGGCAGCAGTCCATTGGTAGCCAACATCGGTCCAAGGCTGAACTGGCCCGAAGGGCGACACCATAGGCGCGACGGAGCCATCCGCTTTTATCACGTTAGGATTCAAAGCTCGTGGCAGTGTCAGATAATGCGCATCATCTGATAGCGGCCTCTCCCATTGGGTACTAATGAAAGATATAGGGAGGCCGAGTTCGCCACTGCGTGTCAAAGCATTTTGGTAATAAACGCTTGAATTTTTGACATCCTTCCGCCCTTTAGGCATATCCAACTGAAACCAAGGCAGCAAAAAATGGCCCTTTTCGATCATGGCTAATTGATAGTCGGGATCTAAGGCATTTGGCCTAACACCGGTATTCCAACTAGCCGCTAACGGCAATGGCCGACCAATCGGACTGTTATTTGGCAAAGTGGCTTCATAACGAATCTCTTCGGCCACTGTTTCAGCGATACCGGCTAGCACGTATTTCGAAGTCGCCGACAGCAGAATCAGCGTGAACACGCAAAGCCAGAACCGATAACGGAGTGCACGGCAGTCAGTACCAACTCCCGATAACGTAGCCGTACTGTATATCGCCATGTCGGTTGTCCGCTGATTGATAAATTCGAGTTGGGCCGACCAATCGTTGCTGACCGGGACACGCGTGGGTCGAGAAAACCCACTTATGGCTTTGAAGCTACGGTGTGAGCCCAAGCCCACGAGAAAATTCCCGTTAAGTCTGGATATTCCTCTATATCCTCCGAAGGCAACCGTAAGTAAAACCAGCACCTGTAACTTTGAAGCCATTTTCCCTGCTTTCAAACGGAAAACCCAAACAAACCGGTCAAGTTGATACGATGGAAGATAAAAACCCTAACGTTGCTCATTAACAAGACACTCCCTCAGAGAATTCGGTTGTTAGCAAACAAATACGCAACTGAGTCGAGGCATGCACTAACCCAAGCTTCCTTAGATCTTGGTCTCCAATACACTGTACTTCGGTGCTTCCCGTAAGCGTTTCGCTACCGTCCCAACATCACGGATATACAGCGTATTCCCGGATAAATTCTTCTTGCCGTTTAAACTAACTAAACGCCGTTCAAGCGGAACGTAGGAATATGATTCGAAGCCATATTCCAACACCATCTGGTGAAGCTTATCTTCGTCAAATCCGTAACGATCGCCGCTGCCGTTTAGCTCCATGAGCGCTGCGATCAGTGCCGGGTTGGAAAAAGTCTGCTCTGCGCCTCCGATAACCTCTGTTTCGAATCCTTCAACATCGACCTTAATAAGCCTTGGCGATTCACCCGCGAGTACGCTGTCGAGCGACTCGATTCTCACGTCAATCGTATCCCCTTCAGAATCTGCTGAGCTCACTACGTGGTTCGTGGTGTCCGAAGCTTGTGTAAATCGTAGTGTTCCCGATTCACCTCCGACACCGAGATTCATTGCTCGAACTCGATCGTCAAGGCCGTTAATGCGGACGTTGTCGAGCAAACTAGAAAATGTCGCCTCTATTGGCTCTATGGAAATTGTCCTCGCCCCAACTGCTCCGGCTGCGAGAACGGTGTAACTGCCAATATTCGCACCCACATCTACGAATAAATCCTCCTCGCGAAGAAAATGGAGAACAAACGCCATGTCTTCGAATTCATGCAAGCCGCAATAAAGATTACCGGTCGCCCCTGTCATGCCCGGCCGAGTTAAAAGACGAGTCTCGTTAACAAAAGGAACGGCTACCGCCCCCGGAACAAGTCGGCTGCCAATCTGCCAAGTCACGAAACGCTTGATCGACGCCAATCGCCGTTCCGAGTTAAGTGGATGATTAACAATAAAGCTCAATGTGCTAAGTAGTGACATCTAACACTGTTCCGATTGCCTTAGGACACAACGTAAATTGGGTGGCTGCACAATGCGCCAAGAAAATCCTTATTGAATCGGGAGATCCCCCCATGACCGCCGAATGCGTCGGTGACCAATACCAGAATTCTTGTTCTTGTCGCTTTTTCAGGATTTTGCATCGATTCACAAGTTCTGTTTGTAAGAAAAGAAGCCTTCCTTCGATTACCCTAACCCCTGCCCTCTCCCAGAGGATGTGGCCTTCTTTTCTTTCTATTTAGAGCCTATCCCAGTAGGTCTCCAAAACCCTTCGACCGGCCTGTCCTGAGCGGAGTCGAGGGGCTCAGGGCGAACGGCCTACTGAGATAGGCTCTTAGTAAAACCCCGGATTGTTTCGATACCGTAACAGGCTGCTGTTACAGCTTTAGGGAAACTCGTCCAACAAAAGGTTATTTACCGTCAAAACACCCTAGCTCTTTCCACATCCCTACCAGCGCAACTCGTGTTGGTGAGCCAGGAACCAGCGATAGGTTTCTTCGATCCCTTGCCTCAACGGTATCCGCTCCCGCCACCCGAGGGCGTGGAGCCTCGACACGTCCAGCAACTTTCGCGGCGTGCCGTCCGGTTTTTCCGGATCGAACACCAAGTCGCCCTCGAAACCTACGACTTTCCGGATCATCTCGGCCAACTCGCGAATGCTGAGGTCTTCGCCCACACCGATATTGATGATGGCTTCGTCCGAGTAAGTCTCCATCAGAAACACCGCGGCATCGGCCAGGTCATCCACGTGCAGGAATTCCCGCCGCGGCGTGCCCGTGCCCCAGACGGTCACCGATTTCGCCCTCGCCGCCTTGGCGTCGTGGAACTTGCGGATGAGGGCCGGCAACACATGCGAGTTTTCCAGGCTGAAATTGTCGCCCGGTCCGTAGAGATTGGTCGGCATCAGGGCAATGGCGTCGAAGCCGTATTGGCGCCGGTACGCCTGGCACAGCTTGATGCCGGCGATCTTGGCCACCGCGTACCATTCGTTGGTCGGCTCCAAGGGACCCGTCAGCAGATAGTCTTCCTTCAAAGGCTGCGGCGCGTGTTTGGGGTAAATGCAGGAGGAGCCGAGAAAGACGAACTTTTTCGCACCGCTCCGATAGGCGCAGTCGATCAAATGGGTTTGGATCAACAGGTTGTCGCGGATAAAGTCCGCCGGGTAGGTGTCGTTGGCCCGGATGCCGCCGACTTTGGCGGCCGCATCGAGGACGATTTCGGGCCGCTCCGTTTCGAAAAAGCGCTTCACCTCCGCATGATCGGTGAGATCGAGCGCTTCTCGGGTCCGCGTCAGGATATGGGTATATCCCTGCCGTTCGAGACTACGGACCAGGGCCGAGCCGACCAGACCGCGATGGCCGGCGATGTAGATCTTGGCGTCTTTATTCATGGTAGTCGAACACCCGGTAGCCGGCTTGATGGCACAGGGCGTCGCGCTCCGCCGCTTTCAGATCCTCTTCGACCATTTCCTTGACCAGGCTCTGAAAACTGATGCGTGGGGCCCAGCCGAGCTTCGCCCGCGCCTTGCTAGGGTCGCCCAGCAGGGTGTCGACTTCGGTCGGACGGAAATAGCGGGGGTCCACCGCGACGATGCATCGGCGGGTAGCGGCATCGTATCCCCGCTCGGCAAGGCCCGTCCCTTCCCAGTGGAGCTCGATCCCAAGTTCCCCAGCGGCAAGGGTCACGAACTCGCGCACGCTGTACTGGACGCCGGTCGCGATGACGTAGTCGTCGGGCGCGTCCTGTTGCAGCATCAGCCATTGCATTTCGACGTAGTCCCTGGCGTGCCCCCAGTCGCGCTTCGCATCCAGGTTGCCGAGGTAAAGGCAGTCCTGGAGGCCCAGCTTGATCCGGCACAGACCACGGGTGATCTTGCGGCTGACGAAGGTTTCGCCCCGCAACGGCGACTCGTGGTTAAAGAGGATGCCGTTGCAGGCGTAAAGCCCATACGCCTCGCGGTAGTTCACCGTGATCCAGTACGCGTAGAGCTTGGCCACGGCGTAGGGCGAGCGCGGATAAAACGGCGTGGTTTCGGTCTGGGGGATCTCTTGAACCTTGCCGTAGAGTTCGGACGTTGAAGCCTGGTAGAACCTCGTCTTCTTCTCCAGCCCCAGAATGCGAATCGCCTCCAATAGCCTCAGCGATCCGAGAGCGTCGGTGTCGGCGGTGTAGGCCGGAGTTTCGAACGATACCTGAACATGGCTTTGCGCGCCGAGGTTATAGATCTCGTCGGGCTGGACCTGTTGCACGACGCGGATCAGATTGGTCGCATCGGTCAGATCGCCGTAGTGGAGGATGAAACGGCGGTCCTCGACGTGCGGGTCCTGGTACAAATGATCGACCCGGTCGGTGTTGAAGAGGGACGCCCGGCGTTTGAGCCCGTGCACCTCGTAGCCTTTCTCCAGCAGAAATTCCGCCAGATAGGCCCCGTCCTGCCCCGTCGTCCCGGTGATCAGCGCTACTTTTTTCACTGTGAACTCTTCTTTAGGTTCTTAGAGACTATCCCAGCAGGCCGTTCGCCCTGAGCCCTTCGACGGGCCTGTCCTGAGCTAAGTCGAAGGGCTCAGGACAGGCTTGTCGAAGGGTTACTTGAGCCTACTGGGATAGGCACTTATTCCAAATGGCCTTCAATACGGTTTCGATTTTTGTCAGGTCGGTTAGGCTGCGAGGCATTAACCCACTCTGCGATTAATGTTCTTTTCCTTCGACGCTTGAATGTCCGCGATAAAAACTTCTGCTAAGCGATCAGCCTTGTAACACATCAAATCGAACATTTTTGTTACATTCCTATTCCCGGAACCTAGGGTCCGAGATACGGCACTTCCTGACCATGTCTTAGCTCCCGTCGGATAAATAGCTCGGGAGAAACTTCGTTCTGCGAAGCGTGTCCCCGTGATTCGGGGCTGAATAACTCGAAAGCAAAGGATCTGCATACGTTGGCTCATCGGCTTATGGATTTACCTAGGGCATTTTCATACCGACTGTACGGGCACTCGCGAGTAGGTCGGGAATCCCTCCCAATCGCAAACGGCGTCTCCGGGAACACCAAGGCGACGATTTCCGACACAAAGCCCACCGGCAAAGGGTTACCGACCTACGACTGTAGCACCCTGTAGGTCGGCAATCCTTTGCCGACGTATCGGCTCGGCGAAGGGCTTTGTCGGAAGGGCAGCTCTGGCGCTCCCAGAGATGCCGTTTGCGATTGGGAAGGGATTGCCGACCTACGCTCTCCCCTCCTGGAACGAATCCGTACACCGGGATGGAAAACGCTCTAAGTACATTCAGGGAAGTCTTGCGGCATAGGCAACCTGCAGGACAACCCCGCCAATCAAGCCAATCTGTCGAGATTCCGCAAATATTTGCGGAATGTACTTAGGGATAAGCAACCTACGCCCGAAAGGACGAGTCCCCAGGGTTAGCCCGGTCGCCCGGCAACCTCGACGGATCGTCCTTCGGCATCCTCTCGTCTACTTCTTTCTCGACCCCTTCCCCCTGGAGGGACCACGATCCGTCTCCGGAACCGGAAAAGCTTCTTGCGGTCCGGCTACCATCGAGTCGCGCGCTTTTTCCTTGAGCTGGACGGCTCTAGCCAGCAGCTCATTGCGTTGGCCCTTGGCGCGGCCGGAAGCGGCGTTCCTCTCAAGCTTCAGCGCCTGACGGAGATGCGTCAGGGCCTCAGGATATACGATCAAAGTACCCTCCGTCAGAACCTCGATGGCATCCTTCGTGTCGGCCGCCGCCAATCGGATGATGTCTGTCGCGCTCCGGTCGCTCAGGCTCTGCGCTTGCAGATCCATCCGATTGGAACTCCGTATGTTTTCGAGCGCGTTGATGGTTCGCAGGAACATCGCGACGGCGACGACCTGGGACGAGTCGAGCTTGACGTGCCGGTTCTTGCCGGACGACGTCAATGAGCCGGGCGAATTATTGAACGCATCGGTGTTGTAATAGGCCACCGCTTCCTCGATCGTGCTGACGCTATTGTTGTGGAAGAAAGGCGCCGTATCCGCAGCTTCGACCAATGACGGGGTGTTGAACCGCCCGTCTCCGTAGCAGGGCTGGTCGTAGTCGGGACCGCAGTCGATTCTTGCGTGGTGCTCCTCTTTGCCGAATCCCCCATCATAAGGAATGCTGGCATCGACCAGGTGCGCCGGTTGATCCCGCATGTTTTCCACGCCGCTGTCACGCGTCGGATTCTTCTTGGTGGTCGAACTGTTGGCACCGGCATTTTGGTGGCAGCCATTGCAATTGGCCGTCTGACCGAAGATCGGATTGCCGCTGCCGTCGACGGGATTTTCCTTGGTGTCGAACAGCTGCTTGCCGCGCTCCACCAACGGAGAGGTGAACGTCAGGTCAGCCAGCACGATGTCCTCGCTGCGCCCCAGGGACAGCATATAGGCGACCAGGGCGTCCAATTCCTCGTCGGTGGCCAGACGAAAATCGACACCCGGAACCCGATTGAGCGTTCGGGTCATATGCTGGGTGATGGCGCCTTGCGCGAACAGCCGCAGAGAGCCGTCTCCCGGCGCGCCGTCCCCCGACCAGCCAATGGCGTTGGCAAATTTCGCGTCTTCCTCGAACTCGCCGCCGTCCGCCAGAGTTTCCGTGCCGATCGACGCCGCCAGGGCCAAGGTATGAGGCACGCTGCGCATGACGCCGGGCCGGTCGAAGCCGTCCACATTGGCAAGGACCAGGCCGAGTTGACGCAGCAATTGCGGCTTTTCCAAGTCCTTGAGCGCAGGGTCGTATTCGGCCACGAACAGGGGATCGTCCTTCGGAAGCTTGACGATGTATTTCGGGTCGATGGTGTGATTGTTGTCCGGCCGATGGCAGGTGGCGCAGGTGCGTCCGTTGCCGCCGAAGGTTTCGTTCAGAAAAATCTCCCGCCCTCGGGCAATCTCCGCGCCGAGAACCGCATCGAGATCGTTCCGCTCTCTGGCATCGGCGTGAGCGAGCTTGGGCAGCATGAAGTCGAACGGCTTCGCCGCGCCACCGCTATGCTGCTGGGGAGTGCTCGGCAAGTTGCCCACACGGGTCACGGTCCAGGGCTTGTCGCCGTAATAAAGTCTCTGCATGAAGCCCGGCGTACCGAACAGTATGCCCCCCTCTTCAGGATTCCCTTCCTCTCGGGTAATGGCAACCAGATCCAGGGTAAATCCGCTCATGGCCAAGCCGTCGAGACGGGTCTTCAAGATCCGTTTCCCTTCACTGTTCGGTTCGAGACGGCCGAGCCTCTGCATGGCGTTGGCCTTCTCCTGTCCGCCCGCCTTGTGCCAGCCGGTTTTATTATCGACCAGCCAAACCTCGTAGCCTCCCGCATCGAGTCCGCTGACTTCGACCGTCACCCATCCCTCCAGCAGGTCGAGCCGCATGCGTCCCTGCGCCCGGCTGAATTCTCCGGATAAGGCTTTCGAATAACCGAGCGGGATGGTCAGAAAACGATCGCCGCCGTCAGCTTCATAAGCGGTTTTCCAGCGGCTGTACGCGTTCTTCAGGGTTTCGACATCGCCGTGGCCTGTGACCAGCTCCGACTTGGAAACTTCGGTATCGGTAAGCAGCAGGTAGGCGACCGTACCCCCAAGCATGAGCGCCAGCGCCGCCAAAAGTGGAAACGTATTTTTATTCACGGACTCGTACCAGGATCGGATTTATTGGAAGAACGTAGCTATACAGACGGCGATCCCACTCCTATGGACGACCAACGCGCGAACCGCTGAGCCTTGCTCGGCCGTTGCGAAACCTTGGTCGCGAGGAGGTGTCGGACACCGCCCGCATTGGACGGCCCTGTCACTACGTTGAAATTATTGTTAAACGAATGGTTACGGCACCCGCCGAAACCGGTCATCAACCCCAAGGCCTCCGGCATCGCTTTGAGCACGCGTCTGCCGTGTTCGGATGAGCCGGGACATATCAATGCTCTATGGCCAGATCGATCGGATGAGCCCGGGAGATCGTTCCACCCGGGCACTCTTGCCTCTCTGGTTGCCAAGTTATGCCGGAGTCGGTTTCGAAGTCCGGCGGCCGATGGTAAATACGCCAACCAGGGCGCTGCCGAACAGCCATACGGCAGCGGGAATCGGAACCGGCTGGACTGTCAATTGATAATTGCCGGCTACGCCGCCCAAGGCGCCTATGATGATCGTGTATTCGCCCCCATAAGTGGTGTCGAGGTCGAATACCTGCGACAAGGTCTCGCCGACCGAGGATGCCACGCCCCAACCGAGCAGGGTGAGATCGTCGGAGCCCAGCGGATTGTTTACCGGGGTCGGATCGGTAAAGAAGGTATCGTGCCTAGAAGCGCCGGCACCGGTATCCCAGCCGCCGTAAAGCGCGTAGCCGAGTTTGAGGTTGGCGCCGCCGTCGGCAAGGTCGTCCGCCAGAGTGATTTTGAATTGCGATATTCCGGCATCCACGCAGCCCTGGGCGCTGCCGCCGCAGGACCAATGGATCAGGCCGAAGTCCGCTCCGTGGCCCCAACCCTGTCCGCCGTTGTCGGGATCGGACCAGGAAAGGCCGCCGACCCGCAGCATTCGATCCGTGGGAAGGTCGGGATCGTTATTGTTGTTATAGTTGGCAATCTGCCGCTGCAGGCTGCTGCCGTTGGTGGATGTGGGCGTGCCGGTCTCGATGGTGCGGCCGGCCGCCGCCGCGCTGTGCATGCCCGCATACCACATGACGGGCAAACTCCCGGTATAGCCGACACCGCCGTTGGTCCAAACGCCGCTCGCGTCGGTGCCCGGCATTCCGTCGGCGCCGTTGATGCTGCCGCCGGTGCCGTCGCCGTAACCGGCGATGTTGAACGTGGCGTGCGCGTGAGCCTCGGGCGCAGCGACCAATGTTCCCCCGAGCATTCCCGCGAGGGCCAGTATTGTTGCCGTGGTTTTCATACTATGATTCGTCCTCGTCACTGTTAGTGGTCGTCCAAAAGCTCGTTAACAGTGATGTCCGCGGCGCTTCACCGTACCCAATGGAGCTGCGCCGCGGTCCTCCCCATCACACTAGGAGGCGGCTCGGCCGTCTCGAATACTCCATAGCATCGAGACCCGAAGCTTTCCGGCCCCGCCTCGCGGCGGGTGTGGCGATTCGGACAGACCTAACGGCGGTCCATCCCGACAAAGATCCCTCGGGCGATCCCTGCCAGCCGATTCCTTGCGAATCCGTGTGTATCGCGTCTTTTTATGAGCCCCCTAAGCGGCGGACCCGGCCTTTGCTGAAACAATAAATATGCCACTAAATAATCATTGCTAATCAAACAGATAAATCGCATGCAAACGCCACCGACGTGGCAAATCACGCAGTCTCATGGGTGATTCCACACAAAAGTTCCCCGCTTAGAGCGCGGAAAGGAAGGCGTGTACATACGTCGAGGTCTTGTTTCAGGCGGGAACGGCCATGACGTTCTTGCGGCGCTGTCCCAGCGTGACCAAACTCGCGAGGGCGCTGCCGAACAGCCAAACCGCCGCGGGGACCGGAACCGGTGCGGTGCTGATATTCAAGCTGTACTCCGCGATGTTCTGACTCCAGTTCCCCACGCCGGCGCCGCCCAGGTAGATGGAATAAACCTGACCGGCCAGGGCCAGAAAGGTCAAACCGTCTACACCGTCGACGGTGCCATCGTGAGTCAAGTAGCTCAGTCCTACGGTGCCGAACGGGTTATCGGCTTCGTAAGGTTTCGCGGGTGTGCATCCGGGGCAGTTCCAGGAGCCGTGATGAGAGTAACTGCCGGTACCGGAGTCCATGCCGGTGAAGACGGTGATGCCAAAGTTCTGAATGTCGTAGCCGGTTCCCGTAACCACCACGGGATTCAGTGTTACCCACATAGTTTCTTCGGCCTTGATCAAGCCAATATCGGTCTGATGTCTCCAGCCGGTCGGCCCGTTGGCTGTCGGAACTCCGCTGCCATTGACGCCTGCGTCCTGCCAGGCCCCGGCGCCGGTATCGATTTCCGCGGCGAAGCCGTAACGCGTTACTGCATCTGCTTTCGAGATTTCGAGCGTGTTGCCCGCCGAGTGAAGTTCGGCCGCCCAGTTCAGATGAGACGTACCGGCATAGCCGAAAGGCAGCGTGGTGGCACTGGCGGTTCCGACCCAACCCGGCGATACCGTCGGATAGGTCGGATTGCCTATACCCCCATAGTTCCAGCCGTCGGTGGCGGACAGCTCAGTGGTGGTGAAGGTGTTGTACATCGTATGCGCCTGGGCGCCGGAAACGGCGCCTACGGACAAGACGGTACCGGTGAGGGCCATGGCCACCGCTTTGGTCAGTTTGTTTTTGTTTTTGGACATAGGAAATTACCTCGTGCTGTTCTATGGAGTTGGTCTTTGTTTTCACATAGGCAGCGATGTCCGCAGCGCTCCCGTCAAAAGCGGAAGGCGCTCCGATCTCCCCATCACCGAGGGAGGCGGCCCGGCCGTCTTGGGATCAAATTCACAAGACCCGTGGCTTTCCGAACCCGCCTCGCGGCGGGAGTGGCAGGTGCAAAAGGGACTCCGCCCTGCTACGGTCTACGCTCCCCTTCCCCGGCAATGGTTTTCGGGTTTTCCGTAGCACAAAGCGCGTTCGAACCGGAATTCGGTCGAACCGGCCGATACCCCAAGAGCAATAAGCGCGCCTGAGGTAAACCGTTGATATAGCATTTTCCGAATCGGTGTAAGGGATTCGGATATGTAGGTCGGCAATCCCTTGCCGACGTATCGGCTCGGCGAAGGGCTTTGTCGGCAAGGGATTGCCGACCTACGTTCTTCCCTCCTGGAACGAATCCGTACACCGGGATGGAAAACGCTCTATAACGCTATTTCCATGACGGAAACGACGGAAGCTGCTGGATATCCCGCATTTTTATTACGGGTATTCCAGCAAGCGCCGACCCAAATCATCCGGAGGGTCAGTCAGCCAGCTCTTTCACTACACCGTTTCAAAGCGGCGATCGGCTGAGGCCGAGGCGATGAAACGGCCGGATATCGCCGACACCGGCGCATGCCACATGGTGCGCCCAGCCTCGAAGGCAAGCTCGACCGCCTTGTCCCGCATCATGCGGCGACGGCCTTGTGTCTGTGCCGCCCGACGAATCCCATCCCGGCCAAAGCACTGCCGAACAGCCAAATGGCGGCCGGTATCGGAACCGGAGAAGACGTGATGTTCAGCACGTAAGAGTCTTTGTTCTGATTCCAAAAGGCTCCGCCGCTACCGCCCAGATAAATGGAATAAATCTGACCGGCCTCCGCCAGGAAGGTCAGACCGTTGACCCCGTCGACGGTTGAATCGTGGGTCAAATAGCTTACGCCGGTGGTACCGAACGGGTCGCTCGCGGTGAAATCTAAGCCTTGAAGCGGACTGTTCCATGCCTGATGGTTCTCATAGCCGGTACCGGTGTCCATACCGGTAAATACCGTAATCCCGAAGTTGGCAATTTCCGAATTGACGGCGGAGAGATTCAGCGTGACATAAGCATCGCTGTGCGACCTCAACAACCCGATATCGGTGGCGTGCGACCAGCCTTGCGGGGTTGCCTCCGTGTCGATCCAGGCGCCCCTGGCAGTATCGATATCCGCTGCAACGCCATATCTCGCTTGCGCATCGGCTCTGGAAATTTCGAGCGAATCACCCGCGTTATGGAGTTCTGCGGCCCAATTCAGCGTCGAATAACCGGTGTAGCCGAACGGCAGCGTCGTAGGGCTGGCGGTTCCGACCCAACCCGGCGATACCGTCGGATAGGTCGGATTGTTTATACCGCCATAGACCCAGCCGTCGGTTCCCGCATCGGTATAGGGCGTTCCGGCGTTATAGGTGTTGTACATCGTGTGTGCCGATGCCTCGGCAACAACCCCTAAAGAAAGGGCCGAGCCGGCAACCGCCATTGCGATCGCCCTGGCCAATCTGGTTTGTTTCATATGAATCCCTGCAAGTTGGAAGTTGAGATACGACGCCGTTAACCCGCATTGCTCATACCCCTTCGCTTCAGCCGTCCGCGCCGCAAAACGGTGTAATTCCAAATCGCGTCCAATCCGGAATTGATTTTCGAAGGGTGGCCGTAACCTACCCTACGCAACGTTCATTCGAATGCCGAATGGAGTAAGAAGTGCAAGCTAAGCGCAACCGATACTTAACAAGTGTCGTGCCAGTGCCCAAATCCAGGCACTACGGTGCTTCCAAGGCTTTACAAGCAGGCGCGAATCCGGGAGCTGAGGTATATGCCCCAGCATTCAGCGGCATATCGCGCATGAGGAGGAAGTCGGGCGAGGGGGGAGCCGATTGCAATGATGCGGCCTCGTTACGTCGGGAATCCTTTCCCGACGTAACGGGTTGACAGCCAAGCGAAGTCGGCAAAGGATTGCCGACCCACGAATAATTCCATTCGGCATGCGAATGAACATTCATCGTAGGATGGGTAGAGCGAAGCGAAACCCATCGATGGTGGGATAGCCCCTCGGCTCAGCGTAACCCACCGACCCTTCGACTTGGCTCAGGACAGGTCCGAGGCCGCTCGGTGGGTTACGGCCTTGCGGCCTCACCCACCCTACGAAAATCGATTCCGGATTGAACGCGATTTGGAATAAGCTGCCGATTCCGCCAGAGAGCCGCCCACGTTGCCCTCGACGTCGATCCAGAGATGCGGCAAGCCCATGGCGTCCAGCCAGGCCGGACCGTTTTCCTCCTTGAGCATGGCGATGGTCGAAGCGCTGCCGGCGACCACGCAGAAGTCCCCCACCACGCTGACGGCGGCGAGATGGCGTACCGGCCAGCCGCTTTTGGGATTCAGCACATGACCGTATCGGATACCGTCCACGACGATGCAGCGCTCGTAGTCCCCGCTGCTCGCGACCGCGCCTTCGCGCAACGCCAGGGTCTTGATCATCGAGCCTTTTTGGCGCGGGTGAGAAATTCCGACTCGCCACGGACTACCATCCGCCCGCGAGCCGATCAACTTGATGTCGCCGCCCAGATTGATCACGCCGTGTCGAACGCCCGCGTTCCGGCACAGCGCCGCGGCCCTGTCGACGGCATACTCCTTGACGATGCCGCCGAAATCGAGCTCCATGCCGGCTACCGGAAATTCGAGCACCGGCGGTTCCCACCTCAGCTTGTGCCAGCCGACCTGCTCGAGCAGACCGCGCACTTGCGCGTCGTCCGGTAATTTGCCTTGTTCGAAGCGCCAGGCACGCCGCAAAATGCCGGAGGTGATGTCGAAAAGCCCGTCGCTCTGTTCGTAACAGGTCGCCGCATAATTCAGCAAACCCGCCGTTTCGTCATCCACCGCAACCTGGCCACCCTCGGCGGCGACCCTGTTGATGGCGGACAGCAGGCTGTCGTTGCGATAGCGCGAATAGCGCGCTTCCAGGCGACGCACATCGCCCATGGCTGCATCCGATACCCGCTTGGCCTCCGAGTGACTCTCGGCAAACAGCTGGATTTCGCATGGGGTACCCATTGCCTTGAAGGCAAAGCGGAAATACTTCAGGTCGTTCGAATTCAAGGCCATTCCGGAGGGTTGCTAAGTGATGCGCTTCCTTCGTCAGCACATCCTATACGCTGCTACTGCTGGTTCCCAAACCGGAGTTTGGGAACCAGTGTGCCGAGCCCACATAGTTGCTATAACACAGAGTAGTAGGTCGGGAATCCTTTCCCGACGCCCCAGCTTGGCACAGGGGTTTGTCGGCAACGGATTGCCGACCTACGAACTATCGCGGGCTAAAGTCCGCTCCCACAGGCCGTAAATCGATCCCGAAACCAACCCGGCCCATCAAAGCGCATAACTCCAGGTAACGGCCAGTGTCCCGGTACGCTCCAGCTGATAACCGTTGACATCGTCCGACACCGGTTGCAACCACTCGACGCTGAGATTGTGGCCGGCGAAATCGCCGCTGGGTACTGAAAGATTGAGACCCAGCCCCACATCCCAATAGCGTCCGCCGTAGTTGGACGGGAAGTCCACCGGCGCGGTGGTCGAATGCTCGCGGTTGAATTCGCCACGGATAGAACCTTGAACGGTGTAAACGCCGCGCACCGAAGCCGACAGCCAGTTCGTCAGGCTGTAGCCGCCCCAGGCGGTGGTCTGAAACACGTCGCCCAGGGCATAACCCGACTTGTTTCTGCCTTCGAGCCGCTTGGTGCCGCTCACCTGCGCGCCCCAGAACCAGTTGTCCGACTGTCCGGTATAGGTCAGGCTGGGTTTGAAATCCCAGGTGCCGCTGCCGAGTTGCATACCGTAATCCTGTAATTCGCCGTCCTCCGTAGCCCCGCCATCCACGGTCATGTCGACATCGCCCGTGGGCGCGCTGACCCCCAGTCCCAGATTGAGGCGGTGCCCGGACACGTCGAACAGCTTGATCAATGCCACCATCAAGGTATCGCCGAATCCGTCGCTGCTGTGCCCGCCTCCGTGCTCGTCGTCTTCCGGAGCCCCCGGCAACGGCTTTGACTCCATCTCCATGTCGACGAGCTGCGGCATCAGCATCAGGTTCAGCCAACCCGTCGGCGCGTACATGAGGTCCAGCATGTGCATGTGCATGGTCATGTCCTTCGGCCGGGAGAGGCATCCCAGATCGCCGCAGGCCCTGGCGATGAGCGTTTGATTGCCGACGCTGTTGGTGCCGTGCAGCATATCCCCAGCCTGATTGCTGTACATGTAGCGATACCCCACCATCAGGCTGTCGGCCTGGTCCATCATATGACCGAACATGATGCCGGCGGGCACGTGAGGCACGTGACTCCCATGGTGGTGCGCGCCGTGTCCGTGGTGGCTGCCGGCGAACGAACCGGGTGCCGACAGATTGACGTTAAGCCCGGCGTGAGCCAGGAAATAGTTGAAATCGGCATAATCGCCCGCGCCGCCCCCGCCCAGCTTCAGATCGCCGGCATGGCTGTAATATTCGAAGCCCGCTTCCAGCCGAATGCCCTTGGTGAACTGCTTGCTGAACGTGATGCCGCCGCTCAGGGCGCCGAAGCCGGACAGGCGAAAATCGCTCGAATAATAGCCGTCGGCTCTGGGCGCAAGGAAGTATGGAGCGAAGAAGTCGGCTTGCGACTGCGAATAATAGCGGATGCTCGGCGCAGCCATGATGCCGAAGGGCAGTGGCTGATACCACTTCAGCTCGAAGGTGTGAGAATCGATGCCCCAATCGTCGAAGTAGTACCGGTAATCGAAATGCAGGGATGCATCCAGCGCCGGTATGTGCCGGTTCAATCGGCCGGAAAACGCCCACTGGTTGCGCTCGTCGGGCCGTCTTTCCCGAAACAGCTCGATCCCGACGACTTCGAGATCTGTCACGGATTTCCAGTCGACTTCGCCCGGCGGCGCCTGCCAAAGGTAATAGTATTCCTCGGGCGTGATTTCTCCGCGCACGTAGACGAACTTATACGGATTGGTGAGATACCCGCTCTGATTGGTATAGCTGGCCGTGGCCTGAAACAGCGTGTTCTTGCCCAGCACCTGCGCGATGCTGGTGCTGAAGCCGTGAAAAACGCTCTCTTCGCGGAGTTCCGGATAATCGGTCGGGTTATGATTCGGATCGGTTGCGTGATGGCTCCCGTGGTCGGCACTGCTGCGGGTGATATCGTTGCTGGTTAGGCTGTATCCCGCCGAAACCGTAGTGTGTTTCTCATTGAACTCGTGGCTCAGATTGATCGAACCGAAACTCGACTTGAAATCCGGTTCGAGCGAGTAGCCGCCGGATACGGCAAGCGTGGCTTCGTCGAAATAGTATTTCGCGCCGAACACCGGCATGGTGCGCGTTTCGCGGGGTTGCGTCTGGAACCGCTGAACCGTTTTCGTACCCTTGGGAACCATGGTGTCGAGCACGGCGCGGAACTGGGAGATGGCGGCAAGCCGTGCAATTCTGGCGATTTCTTTTTCCAGCGCAGCATCCCACGCCTGTTGTTCCGGCGTTCGTCCGCTCGGAGGGGTTACGCCGGAAAGTCTGACGTTGTCGAGTTCCATGCCGAACTGCTTGCCGTCCGCCGGGGTTTGCGGATACCCCTTGTAATGGATCCAGAAGGCGTTGATGTTGTTAAACGCTTCGTCCAGCGTCAGTGCGCCGTTGAAGCCGTTGGCTACGATCTGATAAGCGACCCGAGTCGCATAATTGGTGCCGTCGCCGGTGTCGAGGCCGGGATTCTCGGCGGTACTGAAGCCCAGGATCTCCCAGGCGTCGTTGGCGCCGGCATCGGGGTTCTCGTCGCCCAGCGGCGCGAGAAAATCCATCGAGTCGAGACTGAAGGCTGAACCGTTCACAGCGCGCACGTAGATGCCGGTGGAATCGGAATGGTAGCCGAGCAGGCGGTTGCTGGCGCCGCCGTTCCGGTGCAGGTGGGCGATCGGGTTGGAGGTATCCTCGACGATGCCGAGCGCCATGCCATCCTCGTAATAACATCCGGCAGAGGCAAGGCCAGGACAGTTGCCGCCGGCCACGGGCGCCAGGTTGGCCTTGCCGGCATAGGAGGAGAAGGTCATCCCCTGAAAATCGATTGTCACGCCGCCGGGAATGGTCGGCGGCGATGGCGGAGAGGGAGGCTCGGGATTCTCGGCCCTCCACTGATCTATCGCCGTGTTGGTCTGCGCTTCCGCGGCCTGCCCGGCATCTATGAACTTTTTGTAGGCGTTGAGTCCGCCGAGTATCGTCAATCCGGCAGCGGTCACGCCCCCGGAAGCCGCCGAAACCACGTCCGCCGGAGTCAGCTCGCTGGCGGGCGTTCCGTCCGCCTTTTGCTTGTACTTGAGCTGATCCGCCATGGTCTCCGGAATGCTGAACGCCGGCGTGGCGCCGCTATAGGTATCGCGGTCGATGCTGAAGGTGAATTCGAGCCGGTCGGAAACCGGAACAATGAAATCGCCGTGGGAAACCTCGACCTGCATCCGGTCATCGCTTTCCTCGTAATAACCGAAGTGGACATTACCTTGCGCTTGCGCGACCGGAACCGCGGCCGAGACATCCATGCCCGGCAGGGCGAGGGCGGCAGTCGTTAAGGCGAGAAGCGCCTTGGGCTTTTCCGATTTGACCGGCATTTCTCACGCCCCCTTCTTCGCGAGGACGGCGCTAACATCGCCGGTAAGGGATTGTCGACCTACGTCGAGCCGCCGGGCCGTAGGTCGGGAACCCCTTCCCGACGCCGACCGCGCCAAGCGAGCCGTCGGCAAGGGATTGCCGAACCATGTCGAGCCGCCGGGCCGTAGGTCGGGAATCCCTTCCCGACACCGACCGCGCCAAGCGAGCCGTCGGCAAGGGATTGCCGAACTATGTCGAGCCGCCGGGCCGTAGGCCGGGAATCCCTTACGCTGGTTCCCAAACTCCTGTTTGGGAACCCATGCCGAGAAGTCGGCAAAGGATTGCCGACCTACATCGAGTCGCCAGCGGACGTACTGTGAGTAGGTCGGGAATCCCTTCCGGACGCCGCCTGAACCAAGCCGACGCGAAAGGCGGAGTGGAAAAGCCCATTCTCCGCTGAAGCATTGACCCGCCGACGCGGCGCGGCGAGCAAATCGGCAGAGAGGCGATGAATGCGGATCAGTTGCAGCCACAGCCGCCCCCGGTGCCGCCATGTCCACCTTGCGAGCCTTCCTTGCTGGAGAAAATGTGGTCGCGCAAGCCGGTCAGGCTGGGATCGGGCGTAATGGACATCTCCGGCTTGGCCAGAGTGCCCCTTTCCCACGGCGCGACGCTGGTGCAGCCCTGGCAAATCACGAGGGAGCAGAGCAGAATCGGCTGCCGCAAACGCGCCAGTCGAAGCTTTCGGAAGAATGTCATCTCATTCCCCCAAGAGCGCGTCTACTTGTTTGCGGATAGCGTCCTGATCATCGTCGCGGTAGCCGAGATGAATCGCGCGCACCTTGCCTTGTTTGTCGACAAGATAAGACGACGGCATGGCCTTCACCTCGAAAACGCGCGGGCACTCGCCCGAGGCATCGAACGCCGTGACGTAATCCACCGGGTGGGCTTCGAGGTATCGCAGAGCGTCCTCGGTGTTTTCGTCCACGTTGATGGCGACGACTTCGAATCCGTCCTTCAGACGTTCGTTGCGCAATCCGTTAATAAAAGGCATGGATTTCTTGCACGGCGGGCACCAAGTGGCCCAAAAGTCGACAAGCACGACTTTGCCTTTATAAGCCCCGAAGTCCAGTTTTTCGTTATTGCCGGGTAATGCCGCGGGGCACCCGGGTACCGACGATCCCTCTTGAACGGCATAAACCGAAGCGCTGCAGCCGAGCAGCAGAAGAGCCGATAGAAGAAATGTTTTCATTGTTCTGCATGTAAATCCGAGGTGACAGGCTGTTAACCACCGCCCTAGGTAGCACAGGCTGTGCCATCGGTTACGAGATCGCGGCTCCGACAGCGCCACGTACTTGCCTCCGCCGCCGGACGTACGCTAGAGCCTGGATCGCGACCTCAGGGCTCGTCCTCGGCCCGCCCCGGAAGCGGACCGCCGCTCCTCGGCCATGAGGCATATGACCCAGATAGAGGCTTCAAATCCCACACTCGACTCGAACGCTTCCCCCAAGTCCGATCTTATGGAATATCCATCACGCAGGTGTGGTTTAAAGCGGGTGAGCGGGTTTTGCCCGGAACGGCAGTAACGGCCTTCAGACGAATTGGGCGTGGTATGTATTTTGCTCGTTACTGCCGCGGGGGAATGGTCCTTGTCGCAGGATAGTAACGCAGCGGCCGCACCCTCCTGATTTAGCCGGGAACCGGCTGGGTCAGCGTTTCACCGGCCGGTCGTCGGCATCGTACGCCCGGTCCTTTGTCGCGGAGTTCTTTATTTCGCCGGGCCATATTTGTCCTGGAGGAATGGGGATACCGGATTCATACGCTATGGAGATTTTTAGATGAACAAATCGAAGACAATCGCCGGAATGATATTTTCCGCGCTGACCTTGACTACTGGCAGCGCCAGCGCCGCGATCGTAAGCGACGTGACGATCGACTTTCAGGGGATGACCTTCTCGTCCTATGCCGGCAAGCCCAACCTGGCGCCGCTGGCCGGCGGCAACTGCGCCGGCACCGGCGGGAACGGCTGTTATTACGAGGACGGCATCGCGCTCGGCATCGTCGAGGATACCTCCAACCCGATCGCCCACCTGCACCGCAACGGCGGCGCCAGCAACCGCCTGCTCGGCTACCATTCCGATTCCACCGGCATCTACGTGCGCGCTCAGGACAGCACCGCGTTCAGCCTCAAGTCCATGGATTTTCACGCGCCGCTGGGCGACGAGAACCCGGATGCCGGCGCCAACGACGTCTGGGAAATCCTGGGCTTCAGCACCGCCGAGAATCCCGGCCTCGACACCGGCGACGGCACCAATTACCTGACCCGGGTGGCCTATCAAACGGTCGCCAACGGCTTCAGCGGCGCACTGACGCTGGACGAGGCGTTTAACAACATCAGCGCCTTCTGGATCCATTACAAGGGGTATCCGCAAACCCCGGCGGACGGCAAGCAGTTCGGCATGGAACTCGACAACGTCGTGCTTGGCGCACCCGTCGTCAGTGCCGTGCCCATTCCTGCCGCCGTCTGGCTGTTCGGCACCGGTTTGATGGGCTTGGTATCGCTCGGCAGAAAGAAAGCGCATCTGACCGTCGCTTGATTTCACAAGTGGCGAGTACCCTGGATTAAGGCTGCAAACCGGAATCCGGGGGAGATGCTCCCGGATTCCGCTTCACTGCATCCGGGCTACGCTGACTGGGGCTAGGGACCATCATCCCTGCCCCGCATTTTTACGAACACGGATAAGCATTTTGAGCGGCAGGGCCTCGGGGGAGAGGTTCCTAGGCCGCTTATTTCGAGGTGAAAAATGCGGTCTATCTATTACATCGTGCTGGAGGGATGCCTGCTGATCGCGCAGTCGGCACTTGCTCATGGCCCCGAACCCGTGCCCTTGCAGAAAGTGCCCATTCCTCCCGTTCCGGGTCTCTTGGACGGCTCCGATCCCATCGTCGTCAACAAGAACATGGCCATCGCCCTGGGCAAGGCGCTTTTCTGGGACATGAACGTCGGCAGCGACGGCATGGCCTGCGCCTCCTGCCATTTCCACGCGGGCGCTGACCGGCGCGTCAAGAATCAGCTGAATCCGGGGGAAAAGAACAGCAGTCCGACCGGCCAAACTTTCGAGGCACTGCCGTCGGGCTCCGGGGGCGCCAACCACACACTGACCCGCAACGACTTTCCGACTTTCCGGTTCAACGATCCCTTGCATCAAGAAAGCGGAGTCGCTTTCGCGACCGACGACGTCGTTTCTTCAGCCGGCACGTTCAGCGGTGACTTTACCGGCGCTTCGAAATTCACCGGCACGAGCGATCAATGTGCCCGCAGCGCCGATCCCGTATTTCACGTCAATCATGTCGGCACGAGACGGGTCGAGCCCAGGAACACGCCCACCGTCATCAACGCCGTATTCAACCACCGCAATTTCTGGGACGGCCGAGCCAACAACATCTTCAACGGCAGCAGTCCCTGGGGCGACCGCGATCCCGATGCCGGCGTCTGGGTAAAAATCAATGCCCGAAGCGTGGTCAAGCAGCGCTTGCATCTGGAAAACTCCTCGCTCGCCTCTCAGGCCATGGGGCCGCCCTTGAGCGACTCGGAAATGAGTTGCAGGCAGCGCACGTGGCCGGCCATCGGCAGAAAGCTGCTGCTGCGCCAGCCCTTGCAGCATCAGAAGGTCCATCATGAAGACAGTGTACTGGGACCATTCAGCCTGAGTTCGCCGGGGAGTCTGAAACCCGGACTGAGCACGACCTACAAGAACATGATCACTCAGGCATTCAATCCGAAGTACTGGTCTTACGGCGGCCTTGGTCCGTTCGGCGCGCCTTCCGGGCAAACGCCTTACAACCAGATGGAAGCCAACTTTTCCATGTTTTTCGGCATAGCGCTTCAGCTTTATCAGTCCACGCTGGTATCCGATCAAGCCCCCATCGACTTGTCGCCTCGCGATCCGCAGACGCACAGGCCAACCTGGCAGGGCATGGGCAAGACTCAGGAAGAAATCGACGTGTTGACGGATGGATTCCAGACCTTCGTGGACAATCACTGCAACCTGTGTCATGCCGGGCCGACCATGACCACCGCTGCCATGGTCACGAACAGCACTTTGGTGACACCCACGCCGGGTATGTATTTCGGTCCGGATCATAGCTTGATCGAATACGGCCCCAATGCGCTGGGTCCCTTGAACGGAGCCAAGGCTGCCGGCATCAACCGCTATGTCAATGTCGTGACCCGCGATCTCGTCATGGGCGGCCAACAGTTGGTGGACATGGGCTTCGCCAACACCGGCGTCGGCGATCCGGATGCCGATCCGGGAGTGGGAGGTGCCGACGATTTCGGCAATCCCCTGTCCTTTTCCGATCAGTACGTTCAATATTTGCTCGGCAATGATTCAGGGATAGTCGATCCGGGCGTCGACAACGTCCGCAGCTGCGATTTTCTGACGCCTTTGGCGAGTAATGTCGCGACCTCGCTCCCCACGGTATTCACCCAGCCCGACGGCATCGAAATCGACGGCAGCAGAGAGGGCGTATTGCGCGACCAAAACTGTCTGAACTCGCTTCGCAAATACATTCCGACCGTTGCGGCCGCGAATGCCGCTCTCGCTTCGGCACCGGCCAAGCTCGCCGTGGCCAAGAAAGCGGTGTTCAAAATTCCGGGATTACGGAATATCGAACTGACGGGACCCTACATGCACAACGGCAGCATGGCCACGCTGGAAGAGGTTATCGAGTTCTACTCGAGGTTCGGCAACGTCAACAATCCAAATAAGCATTCCTTGATGGACAGTGCGGCATTGGCCGACAACCCCGATCAGCGCGCCCATCTGATCGCCTTCCTGAAAACCTTTACCGACGACCGGGTACGTTATGAAAAGGCGCCGTTCGATCATCCGGAGATCATCGTTCCCAACGGGCATACCGGAGATAGCCAATCCGTAGCGGCGGGCAATCCGCTGGATCCGAATTTGGCTACAGAGGACACCTTGACGGTTCCGGCGGTTGGAGCGAACGGCGCGACCGATCCGATTCTGCCGTTCGAAAATTATTTGGAACCGTAGTCAGGCCGAAATGGATCCGGGTGCTGCGGAGGGTAAGCCGGGCAATCAATGAGTGCCCGGCTTTCATTTGCACCGGCCTCTATTTTTAGGAGATATGCATGAAACCGCTTACTAAAAACTACAAAGTACTAGCCACCTTGGCGGTAATGGGTTTATCGAGCGCCCAAACGACACTGGCGGCCAGTGCGTTCAGCAGCGACGCGACACTGACCTATACCATCACTAACATCACCAACCTCAGCAATCCGGGTGACTTGTCGGGACTCCAAATTCTCGGTTATTTCGAGCAGGCAGGCGCTCCCGATTCCTATGTGGCGACCGCCGGTGACGGTGCAATCACAGCCGACAATCCAACCGTGGGCCCGGTTAGCGTCGAAACCAGTTTCAGTCGGACATTCGCAGTAGGCGGCAATGTAACCGATGGTACGGTAGCCTCTTCCCACCTGGGGTGGTTCCGCCTGGATTTCAACAACCTCGGCAGCGACAGCTATGCCATCGAACTTGCTCTGGATTTCGAATTGACTGCTACCGCCAGCGGGCAGTCTGCGGACACCGATATTTTTCTCGACTACTTCAGGACCAGCAGTTCCGACAGTTCCCTTCCGGGCTTCACCAATGTTTCTCCCAGTTTGGGCTTCGGGTTCGTCAATGCCTCGGTATTCGGTCTGGATAATGCGGCAACGTCAGGCTCATCGGGGCCGTTGCTTTTCAGCCTAGGCCCGAATGCCTCGGAAGGTCTTCACGCCGACGTGTGGATCAACGGCAATCTGCAGGCTTCGCCGGTTCCCCTTCCTGCGGCCGTTTGGTTCTTTATCACGGGCCTTTTGACGTTTTCGAGCATGAGAAAACGGAAAGCGATGGCCTGATTCCGTCGGAAACGGATTTCCGACCTACTTATTCCATTCGACATTCGAGTGAACATGAATCGTAGGGTGGGTTAGCGGAGCGTAACCCACCGATTCAAGGCCGCTCGGTGGGTTACGGTCTCGCGGCCTCACCCGCCCGGCAAAAATGAATACCGGATTGAAAGCGATTTGGAGTTATCGTCGGCTGAAGCCAGCTTCCACGCCAACACTATAATCGTGGGTCGGCAATCCTTTGCCGACAAAGATGTCTCGTCGTGTCGGCAAAGGATTGCCGACCTACTGCGCCTTGGGGGCGCTAGCCTAGCCGGAAAATGCTCTAAACGAATATGTCTCAAATCCTCAGGGATCGTATCCAAAGCCGGCGACGAACGGCATGAGGATCTCGGACACCGGCGCAAACTCCGGTTCGTAATATCGCCAGCGCCCGACCGACGAGGCGTAAAGCGGCTGCGCCACCTGGTTGAAACTGGGGCTATTGATGTATTTTCCCGCCGCCCGCTTGTGAAAATCGGCAACCGCCGGATCCCAGGAAAGCCCGAGAAAGGCGAACACTTCGCGGAAGGTCGTCTCGAATCCGGATACGGCATCCTCGTATCGGAACTCGACGAAATCCAGCGTCATCCGCGTTTTCATGCACATCCACCACTCCATGACCTGCGCGTAAAAGGCCGCCGTTCCCTTCCAGCTCAGCAGTTGGACGGTAGAGGGGTTCGGAATCATGGTCTGCATGAAACAGCTCAAGCACACATCGCGCGGATCGCGCATGACGAAAACAAGCTTGGCCTCCGGAAAAATGCAATTGATGAGTCCCAAATCGATGGTATTCATCGTAGTCTTGTCCACGAAAATCCGTGTGTCGATCTTGTCTCCGAACCGTTCCCGCGCCCGGTTCCAGTAGAACCGGCGCAAATGCGTCACGCCGGCCAGATCGAGCTTCCCAAGCTGTTCGGGCGTCGTCCCGGTCGACCCGGACATGCGGTCCAGTTCCTTTCCCAAGGCGAAAATCAAGTCCGCTTCGTCGGCAACGAAAACATCCGGGTGGGCATCCAGAACTTCCTGAGTGAGCGTAGTCCCCGAGCGCATGAACCCCACGAGGAACACCGGGGGCGCTCGATGATCCTGCGGAAGCGCGGTTTCCGACCAGCGAGCCAGCAGTTCCCGAGTAAAACCGGCGGTGTTGGTTCTGATCAAATTCGGAACTAGAGCGGCATCCTGCTTTCTGACTTCCGGCAGCAAGGCGGACGCATCCGCGGCAGCGTGCAAATGGCCGAACACCTGGTCGTATGCCTTGAGCTTGTCGTGTATCCGCGCCAATTCCTTATGCGCCCGGAATCTTTCTTCAGGCGTCGGAAAACCTTTCAAAACGTTTTCGAGCCTTTGTTTTGCTTCGTCGCAACTCCCGTCGGCCGTTTCCAGGCTCGCCAATAAAATTTGCAGCATAGCGCTATGCGGCGCCCGTTTGACCGCCTGCCGGCAAGCCGCCAATGCCGATTTGTTCTGATTCAACCTCGAGTGGGCAAGCGTCAGCAGTTGAAAACCGCGAACCTGCGAACTATCGATCTGCACCGCCTGTTTCGCCAATTCCAGCGATCCCCGATAATCGTTCCAGAATTGCAGCTGCTCGGTAAGCCCGAGCAGCAAACCGATGTCCCGGCTCTTGCGCGCCTTTTTCAGCAATAACTGACCGGACTGGCGCAAATGGACGATGCCTTGATCGCGTCTGCCCAGCCAGCATAAGGCTTGTCCCAAGCAAGCCTTGGCCTGCGCGTCTTTCGGATTTTCCGCCACCGCCTTTTCGAACCACGTGGCGGCTTCTGCCGTGTTTCGGGATTGGATGGCGGCATAACCGCGCTGTATGAAGCTTGTCATTCGGAAACGCCTGCAAGGGCCTGTTTCGCTTCCTCGAGGCCCAGGTAATCGCTGTCCTTGACCACGGCCTTTTCCAGGCGCTCCTTGGCCTGGGCCTTATCGCCCGCCTGGAGGTACACCATGCCGAGGTGATACTGGAAAATGGGCACCTCGGGCGCCTGCGCCACGGCCTTTTCCAACAGCGGCCGCGCCGTCGTCAACTCGCCCAACTGCCGGTAAATCCAGCCGAGCGTGTCGAGGAACGCGGGCTCGGTCGCCGTCTCGAACCGCTGGG
>Ga0196965_1000069_pt1 | contig 84289 bp, 88 predicted proteins | sample S1_20metaG_FD_148668 | JGI IMG/M metagenome (GOLD analysis project Ga0196965, IMG submission 148668) | Soil microbial communities from Anza Borrego desert, Southern California, United States - S1_20 | ecosystem: Environmental > Terrestrial > Soil > Desert | place: USA: California | collected...
CGTAGTCGAAGACGACTTCCCGGAAAAATCGTTGCAGCCGGCGATAGCGTGACTTTGGGTCAGCCTGGCTCGCGAAAGCCAACGCCAGTTGCGTCAGATTAATGTGCTTCAGCCGCACTAACGCCAATAGCATCCCAATAAAACAATCCAGTCGGCACTTGCCCCAGCCTAAATGTCCTTTTAGAATCACTCTTAGTCCATCGCTTAATTTCATTTCACCTCCTGTTTGGTCGCAAGAGAGTGAAATCGATTAGCGATGGACTTTCAAGTCCTTTATTTGCCCGCCTTGTAAATCAATCAGTTAGCTTTTTTGTCGTGTACAGAGCAGCTCTCTTCAAAAGCCGGGCTATTTTTTATCGATTTAAATTAGTTGGGCTTCTTATTCTCGCGCGCTTTTCGCAATTCGAACAGAAAAAATCCTGATAACCTCCATCGGAAATAGTCAAGGCACGGATTTCATATTTGAGTTATCTTATGGATTAAGACTATGTCTTTATAGCAATTAATGAATTAATAAGGAGAACGGCTGATTATGAATATTAGAGATATTGACTTTGCCGCCTTACTGAATAAAGGCGTTGTTTTATGTCGGCAGATGTCGAAATGGCTGGATAAAGTGAAAGTGCTGGATTTTCTCGCACCGTTACTGCTGAGGCTTTATCTCGTGCCTGTTTTATGGATGGCCGGCACCAAAAAGATCATCAACTTTAGCAGTACCGTCGACTGGTTCGGTAATCCAGAATGGGGATTGGGCATGCCTTTGCCCTGGCTGATGGTTATATTGACAATAACGGTTGAGATTCTGGGCGCCTTGTTTCTACTGTTCGGGTTTGGTGTGCGCTTGATTACCATTCCGCTCATGGTCGTGATGGTTGTTGCAGCAGTCGCGGTGCATTGGCAGTACGGTTGGTTAGCAATTGCCGGAGATAGCGGAATATTTGCGACGGACAGAACAATAGCCGCAATGGAACGCTTGGAGCAGGCTAAATCTATATTGCAGCAATATGGCGATTATGAATGGCTGACTGAGAAGGGCAATTTCGTTGTGCTCAACAACGGTATTGAATTTGCCGCGACTTACTTCATTATGCTGCTGGCGCTGTTTTTTATGGGTAGCGGCCGCTATGTCAGTGCCGATTATTGGCTGAGCCGTAAATATATGGCGCAGGAGGTATAAGCATGTTGATCAAAGGCAAAGCAGACATTTTAGGCAGTGAAATCACCGACCGGGCGGTCTTTGAGTCACGCCGACAATTCATAAAAGCAGCAGTTGCCGGTTCTGCTGCACTGATGTTGCCGGGATTGGCTGATGCAGAAAGCGGCAAATATGCTGATGTGCTTACAGGACCTTATTCGGAACCTTTGGTGCCGACTAATTACGAAGATGTCACCAACTATACGAATTATTATGAGTTCTCTACCAATAAAAAGGATGCATCCATTCTGGCACGGGCACTAAAAACCAGGCCATGGAGCGTAACGGTAGAAGGCGAGGTAGGCAAGCCGGGCGTTTATAATTTGGAAGATATTTTAAAAGACAATCCTTTAGAGGAGCGCATTTATCGCTTCCGTTGCGTGGAAGCCTGGTCTATGGTCGTGCCATGGATAGGTTTTCCGCTGGGCGAGATGCTGAAGCGGTTTGAGCCAACCTCAAACGCAAAATTTGTCGAATTCACGACGCTTTATAACCCCGATGTCATGGTAGGCCAACGCTCCAGCGTATTGGAGTGGCCTTATGTGGAAGGATTAAGAATTGATGAGGCCATGCATCCGTTAACGATTATGGCTACCGGTATGTATGACGATGAGCTGCCCAATCAAAACGGTGCGCCACTGCGTCTGGTCGTGCCATGGAAATACGGCTTCAAGAGCATCAAGGCAATCGTTAAAATTCGCCTGTTGGAAAATATGCCGGATACAGCCTGGAACAAAAGCTCCCCTGGGGAATATGGTTTTTACGCCAATGTTAATCCGGACGTCTCCCACCCGCGCTGGAGTCAAAAGCGCGAGAGAGTACTAGGCAGCAACATCTTTACCGCTAAACGTAACACCGAAAAGTTCAACGGCTATGGTGAGCAGGTGGCATCGCTTTATGCCGGTATGGATCTAAAAAAATATTACTGATGGCGTTCGATAAAAAATCCTGGATGGCTATCAAAGCGTGTATTTTTTTGCTGAGCCTGTTGCCTTTTATATTGCTATTCAAGGCGGCCATCCAGGATCAGCTCGGCGCTAATCCGGTACAGGCATTGCACTATGGCTTTGGCGATTGGGCATTGCGCTTTTTATGCATAGGCTTGGCTCTGACGCCCTATAAAAAAATAACCCGCCAAAGTTGGCCGTCGCGGTTTCGGCGCATGATAGGACTGTTCGCCTTTTTTTACGCCTCGTTGCATTTTCTGGTTTTTATCGTCCTTGATTTGTCCTGTTCCTGGGAAGCGTTTAAGGACGAGGTGCCCAAGAGCCCTTATATCCTGATGGGGCTGCTGACTTTTTTCTTGATGATTCCATTGGCCATTACCTCAACAAAAGCGATGCAAAGACGTTTGGGAGCGAACTGGAGAAAATTGCATAGGCTGGTTTATGTCATTGCCATTACCGCGCTGATCCATTACTTCTGGCTGGTTAAAGCCGATTACAGTCGGCCTCTTGTCTATGCGTTGATTATTTTCTTGTTGCTGGCTTACCGCATATTGCGGTTTTTCTTGAAAAAATCGAACAAGAGCCATTCTGTCTGGGCCCGCGAATAAATCAAGAGCCAGACATAAACTGACTTATCTTATTATCTCGAAAGACGTTAATGCTTCATCAGACTGTAATTCAGCTATCTCGATATGATCAACACGGGCTGTCACCGGTCCTTTGCCACACCATTCTATGAACTCATCAATTGCCGGGCTATTTGCTTCCGCAATAATCTCAACGCGCCCGTCCGGCAGGTTTCGGGCGCTGCCTTTCACTCCTAATTGTTTGGCCTTGTTCTGGGTAAAGGCGCGGAAGTAGACGCCCTGCACCCGACCGGAGACCAGAATCTTTACTTTACGCACCATGCCTGATTTTCCAGCAATAATGAATTTTCGGATTGCGGGCAAAATCCTCGGGGATAGTATCCGCAGTAATATCCTCAACGATTAGCCCGGACAAGGCTGAGTTGTCGAGTTTAAAGCGCCTGAAATTGGTCGAGAAGTATAAAATGCCGTCCGGCGCTAACAGTGAAGCGGCATTCTTGATCAAGGACACATGGTCGTTTTGTACGTCAAACACGCCCTCCATCCGTTTTGAATTGGAAAAAGTAGGCGGATCGAGAAAAATCAAATCATATTGCCGACTGTAAGGCTGCCTGGCTTCAGCTGCTAGCCAGTCCAGGCAATCAGCCTGGATGAACTCATGCTCTCCCTGTATGTTGTTCAGCTGCATGTTTTTTTTTGCCCAGTTCAAATACGTATTGGACATATCGACAGTTGTGGTCGACCGGGCGCCGCCGACGGCCGCGTGCACGGTCGCGCTGCCGGTATAGGCGAACAGGTTCAGAAAGCGTTTGCCTCTAGTCTGTCGCTGAATCATGAGACGGATAGGCCGGTGATCCAGAAACAGGCCTGTATCCAGATAGTCTTCGAAATTGACCAGTAGTTTGCAGCCGCCTTCTTCGATAACATGAAACACGCCGGAGTCACCGTGTTTTTCATACTGGTCGGTACTTTTTTGCTTGCGGCGGATTTTCAGGAAGACCTGGTCCGGGCTTATTTGGAGTACGTGCGGTATTTCTATCAGTACGCCGGCCAGCCGTTGGTCGGCCTTGCGTTGATCGATGGTTTTGGGTGGTTCGTATTCCTGGACATTGACCCACGTTTGCTCACCTTGATAAATATCAACGGCGACCGCGTACTCCGGAAGATCGGCATCGTAAACACGATAGCAACTAATTTTATGCTGCCGGGCCCATTTGGAAAGTTTTTTAAGGTTCTTTTTAAGCCGATTGGCAAAGCTTGCCGCCCCAAGCTCATGCCCCTTGCCTACATCCCTGTCGGCAAACGGATCGGCACTGGCGCCGGCAAGCTGCTTCTTGCTGGCCTCGGTGATTTGGCTCAGCCGTTCTTCCTGTGTTTTGGCTTTAGGCATGAAGAAAGCGCTTTCTTCAACGGTAAAACGCAGGAGTTTGCATTCGAGCGCGCCGTTAAACAGGGTAATGGGTTTTTGCGAGCGTATCCCCAAGCGGAAGCCCAGTTCCGGATTGCTGATGATCATGGCGGCTTTCCAGCCGATGAAATGCGCTTTCAGCGTATCGCCGAATCGCTTGTACAGCTCGGCCGTTTCCTGCTCGTCGCCGAGCCGCTCGCCGTAAGGCGGATTACAGATGATAAGCCCCGGCTTCCAGCTTTCCGCCGGCTGCGCATCGCCGATATCGCGGCGCTCGACATGGATTTTATGTTGCAGGCCGGCATTGGCAATATGCGTTAAAGCAGCATTTATGGTGTGGCGGTTCTGATCGAAGCCTACGATAACCGGCAATTTTTCGAGTCCGGCCGTTCTGCGCTGCTCGGCTTCCATACGCAGTTTTTGCCAGCACTCGGCATCGTGTTTTTTCCAGCCGACAAAGCCGAAATAATCGCGCAGCAGGCCCGGCGCATAGTCGGCGGCGATCATCGCGCCTTCCAGCAATAAGGTGCCTGAGCCGCACATTGGATCGATCAGTGAGCCGTGCTGCCGTGCAATTTCAGGCCAGCCGCTGCGCAGCAGCATGGCGGCGGCCAGGTTTTCCTTTATTGGCGCTTTGATATTGATGTCGCGGTAACCGCGCCGGTGCAGGCTTTCGCCGGAAAGGTCCAGGCTGAGCTGAGCCATGGTTCCTTGAAGGTAAACGCTGATACGGATATCGGGTTGTTCGGTATTGATGCTCGGGCGCTTCTGGAATTTGGCCCGCATCTGGTCGACAATCGCATCTTTGACTTTTAAGGCGCCAAAATGCGTGTTGTTGATAACTGGCGAGTTCTTGGCGCTGAATGAGACGGCGAAGCTGCCTTCGGGCTGCAAATGTTCAAACCAGTTGATTCGCTTGACGCCGTAATAAAGGTCATCCTGGGTTTTGACCTCAAAAGAGCTTAATACCAACAAAATCCGGTTTGCCGTTCTGGACCACAAGCAAGCACGGTACGCTGTTTCCAGATCGCCTTCGAATGCGGCGCCCGCCAGGGTCGGCTTGACCTGCTTGATGCCGAGGGCCTGAAGCTCTTCGGCAAGAAGGGTTTCCATCGCTTTGGGTGTGGTGGCAAATAATTGGTAAATAGGCATGGTCAAACAAAGCCGAAGGAGAAAAAACGGTTGGCTATCGGTCTCAGCATGGCTTTGTGACCGATAGCGTCTATAGATGTGGCGCCAGATTGATGCACTATGCGCCAGGGGAATGTTTTATTGGATCTTGATCAGTTCCACATCAAAGATCAATGCTGAGTTCGGGCCAATTAGGCGGCCTGCGCCATGAGTGCCATAGGCTAATTCTGAAGGAATATAAAAACGATATTTGGCGCCTTCCTGCATCAATTGAACGCCTTCGGTCCAGCCGGGGATGACACGGTTTAGCGGGAATGTGGCAGGTTCTCCTCTGCTGTAGGAGCTGTCAAACTCATTGCCGTCAATTGTTGTGCCTTTGTAATGCACGGTCACGTTATCAGTGGCCGAAGGTTTCGCGCCTTCGCCTTTTTTCAGAACTTCATACTGCAGGCCACTCGCTGTTGTAATGATGTTGGGCTTTTTGGCATTCTCTGCAAGGAACGCTTCGCCGGCCGCTTTATTTTCTTCGGGTGTTGTGGCATTAGCCATTGAAAACATTGTGATTCCTACAAGAATAATAGTAATAACTGAAAGAATTCGAGTTTGAAGTTTTCTCACGGTTCTCCTCCTCTCATAAGGTAATGTGAGACGCGTAGTTTATCAAAAAAAACGGCTTTTGCTGTTTAATTCTTGCTGCAAGTGCTTAATTGGCTTTGAAATACCTGCGCTCGTCTGGCCACTTTGTTGGCCACTTGCATCAACCATGGTTTCTTCAGGTAGTTCTTGCGTAGATAACCGCCATGTCCCTCATGGTAAGCAAGATATAAATTTTTTGTGTCCCATTTCGGTATGCCCAGCTTCTTGTTGCTGATATTGCAGTACCAACCGATAAAATCAGCCGCATCGTCAAATTCATCACGATCAGCCCACCAACTGCCGGCATTATCGACATAACTGTCCCAGGTTTCATCCTTGGCCTGAGCATAACCATAGGCGCTGCTGGTCCTAAACCAGGGAATAATGCCCAGCAGCCAGGGGCGGGGCGGTCGCGCGTCGGCGACGAAATGCGATTCCTGATGCATGATCGCCATTTGGACATGGACGGGTATTCCCCATCGCTCGAATGACTTTCTGGCATCGCCATACCAGTCATCTTTTTCTCTAAAAGTCGCACAGATATTGTCGCTGTTTTTAGGCGGCATAGTCGTGCAAGCCGTTAGAGACAATAACAGAGCCAATAGGAATGGTTTTTTCATGGTAGAGCGGGAGAACTAAAATACTGAAGACTAAGGATAGAGTTAAAAAACAAGCAATAACAGAAACTCTACAATATAATGGCATGTCATAGTCTTGTACAGCAAGCGAGTTGACATTAACAGATAATCAAGCAAGGAGGCATCCCTAATGTACTATCTAGAGCGGCCTTATCGTAAGAATTTAACATCGAATGGTTCGATTTATATGGGAGGCGAAAAGAGGACGGTTACCATTAAAAATATGTCGTTAACCGGAGCGCTTGCCGAATTGAACGCCAAGTATGAGAATGCCCGAGATATTTATAAGCTATTATCGACGTCGACAATGATTGATGTCTGTCTTCCTGAAATGCATCTAGTCGGTGATGCGGAGGTTGTCAGGGTCGATATGGATAGCGGGCGTACTTTCATCGCTATGGAGTTTAAGCGTATCGGTCATGGCATTGATAAGCTGCTGTATGAAAGGAAATCCCGCAGGGAAAATCTCATCGCTCCAGGCCGCATCCTCTTGAATGGCGACTATTGGGAATTTACTACTGTCAATGTTTCGGCGGACGGTTTAATGATTCTTCTGCCTGAAACAATAGCTGTCGAAGAAGGACTGATAACCGTGCTTGATTTTGAAGAGCTGGAGTTGGAGGGGCAGGTAAAAGTGATATGGGTTGATCATACTGCCGAGGCCGGAACAATGGTCGGTTTACATTATATGTATGTGGTCAATACGGCTATCGACGGGATCCCGCTCTAGTCTGAAACAAACTGCATAACCTCCTGCCACCAGGGCAGGTCGGGAGATAGCGGCAGATTGTTATGGCTGGCGTTTTTAAACCTCCAGCTCTTTTTGCGGTGTTGCAGCGAATCGAACAGGTTCTCGCCGTATTGCACGGGAATGATTTCATCGGCTTCGGCCAATACCACTGCCGTGCTTCCTGTATAGCGCTCCAGATTCCTGACGTTGTCGAACCGATCGCGGAGTAGCCATTTAGCCAGCAGGAACCGGTAATGATGGTGTGCGACGTTGGCCAGGCTGTCAAATGGCACAAGCAGGACGATGCCTTTTACCGGCACCTGTCCGCTGGCTATTATGCCTGAAACGACTCCGCCGCCTAGCGATTCGCCCCACAGAAACAGCGGTCCGCCAAAGTCATGCAAGGCTCGTTTCGCTGTTTCAATGCCATTCGAAACCAATACAGTCTCCGAAGGATTGCCTGCTCTGGCACCATAGCCCGGGTATTCGGCCAGGACGATGCGGTAACCGAGCTTTTCCAGGGCTTGTGAATAATAAATACGGTCTATTGCCGAGCCGGCGTTGCCGTGGAACACCACAATCGTGCCTTTATCGGCCACAGGCGGCGATTGCGAGATCAGTCCGAGATAGTCATCATTCGTTGGCCAGAGCTTGAGCCCCCATTGCTGGGCCAGTTCCTGTTGCCGGTCTGGCGCATACTGAGCGGGGAAGTAGATCATCTTGCGCTGAAACAAAAAAACGATCAGCAACAGGAGCAAATAAAGCAATAACAGCGACAGCATGCGCTTGGCGATCATGGATCGGGCAATGCTTGGGAAACCGCGTATTTTTGCTTGTTCCTGCCTTTCCAGTAAGCCGTAGCCAAGTCGTGGGCCTGTTGCTGTGTATCGGCTTTGCCTAATAACTTAAGCGCAATCGCAGCCGTGCCTATGATGGCGGCTTCGGCGAATTCGTCCTCAATGTGACCCTGCCAGATCAAAGCCAGCTGTTGCGGATCGAGCAGCTCCGGCTTGACATGGCGATGGGTAAATAAAGCCGGCCAGTTTTCGTCCGACAATTGCCCGTTGTGTACGCTTTGCACCAGACAATCCATGTCGGGATTGCGTTCGGTCTCGCCGCCTTCGCCTTTCAATACGGCCATATGGGGCTGATTCAGCAAGGCCGCGGCTTGCTGGTGAACCGGGCGGTAGCCGGGATGGAATATGCCTTGAATGCTGTAGCCGGCATTGAACGGATTCAGCAGGCGGACCAGCGTATGTACCGGCGAGCGCAATCCCAGCAATGGCCGGAGTTCTATAATCTCGTGCAGTTTCGGGCAGAAATGCTCCAGCGATAGATAGCTGAAGTGATGCCGTTCGATTTGCCGCGCGGCTTCCGCGATGGAATTGGCGGGCTGAAGGTTTAAAAATTTCAGCACGTCCTGGGTGTAAATTCTGCCGGCCGTATGGCCTTCCGTGCCATGCATGAAAACCTTGACGCCGTTTTCGGCCAATAACAAGGCTGATAGAAGAAACCAGGGCAAATGACGACGCTTGCCGGCATAGGACGACCAGTCCAGGTCGACTTCTGCGGAGTGCCCGGCAAGATCGAACGATTCCTGCGCGGCCTGGGCAAAGCCGGCCAATTCTTCCGGAGTTTCTTCCTTGACCCGCATCAACATCAGGAATGCGCCCAACTGGATAGGCTGCACTTCTTCAGCCAGGATCATTTTCATGGCCCGATAGGCTTCATCCTGGGTCAAGGGCCGCGAGCCTTTTTTGCCCTTGCCGAGAATACGGATATATTCGGCGAACGGATGTTCCGGGTGCGGTGTTTGTTCGTGGTGAGTTAGTTTCATAGAGTTAATGCCACGTAATGATCGATTAACAAGGCGGCGAACATAATCATTAAGTAAATGATTGAATAGCCGAAAGTGCGCATGGCGGTTCTATCATCTTTCCTGCGCATCATCAAGATGGCGAAATAGATAAAACCCAGGCCTAACGGCACGGCGGCCGCCAAATAGATCAGTCCGCTCATGCCGGTCAGATAAGGCAGCAGCGTCACGATCAGCAATAGCACGGTATAGAGGAGGATATGCAATCGCGTGAATTCCGGGCCGTGCGTGACCGGCAGCATCGGGATCTCAACTTTGGCGTATTCCTCGCGGCGCGCGATGGCCAGCGCCCAAAAATGCGGTGGCGTCCAGACGAAAATGATCAAAAACAACAGCAGTGCATAAGGATGTAATTCGCCGGTCATGGCGCACCAGCCAAGCAACGGCGGCGCTGCGCCGGCGGCGCCGCCGATCACGATGTTCTGCGGCGTCATTTTTTTCAGATAGACGGTATAGATAATGGCATAACCGATCAATGACAGAAAAGTCAGTACAGCAGTTAGCGTATTGACCATGAAGATCAGCAGTGCCATCCCGATGGCGCCTATAACCAAGGCAAAAATAATGACATTCCTGGAGCTCAGTTCGCCTTTCGGCAGGGGGCGGTTCTGGGTACGCTTCATTGCCGCATCGGCTTTCTGATCGATATAATGATTGACTGCCGCCGCTGAAGAGGCCGCCAGCGCAATGCCTACGGTGCTGTAAAAAAGCGTATCCAGAGGCGGGACTCCCGGAACCGCCAGCAGCATGCCGACAACCGCGGTGAACACGATCAGTGTAACCACTTTCGGTTTGCACAGCTCAAGATAGTTTCGCCAGGAAAGCAAAGTAGAGTCGCTCGTCATTATTTAATAAATTCCAACTTTTTCATTATTATATAGAATACCGTGAACTATTGATTATTGAAATAGTCGGAAGCGCTACCACATACATAAAGAGGGAGTTATGAAGAATCGATTGCTATTTGCGATATTGTTATGTTTGCCGGCCTTTTCAAGCAGTGCCCAGACAAAAGTGTCGGAACGGATTTTAGGGAACGGATTGAAAGTTCTGGTCCAGGAGGATCATCGATCTCCGGTCGTGGTTTCCCAGGTCTGGTACAAAGTCGGTTCCAGTTATGAGCCGGGCGGCATCACCGGCATTTCCCACATGCTGGAACATATGATGTTCAAAGGCACGGACAAGCATCCGGCCGGCGAATTCTCCCGCATCATCGCCGAGAACGGCGGCGATGAGAATGCCTTCACCGGCCAGGACTACACGGCCTATTTCCAGACCATGGACAAGTCCAGACTGGAAGTCAGCTTTGAACTGGAAGCGGACAGAATGCGCAATCTGCATCTGCTCGCTGATGAGCTGAAGAAAGAATTGCAAGTGGTAACCGAAGAGCGCCGGATGCGCACCGATGACAAGCCGCGCGCCAAGCTGCAGGAATATTTCATGGCCATGGCGCACACCAACAGCCCCTATCGGAACCCCGTGATCGGCTGGCCTGCCGATATCGCCCATTACACCGTGGAGGATCTCCAGGCCTGGTACGGGCGCTGGTATGCCCCGAACAATGCCACGCTGGTGGTGGTCGGCGATGTCGAGCCGAAAGCGGTCTTCGATCTGGCCGAGAAATACTTTGGCGCGCTTAAACCCAGCGAGATAAAGCCGTTAAAACCGCAAACCGAAGTCGAACAGATCGGCGTCAGGGAAATGACGATCAAACTGCCGGCAAAACTGCCTTACATCGTCATGGGTTATAAAGTGCCCAGCCTGAGAACGGCCGAGCAGGAATGGGAAGCCTATGCGCTGGAGGTATTGGCCGGCGTGCTGGACGGCGGCAATAGCGCCAGGCTGGCGTCGAGGCTGGTGCGCGGCAAGCAAATCGCCGTTTCGGCCGGCGCCGGATACGATCTGACCTCACGGTTATCGGACCTGTTCACGCTGGAGGCAACCCCGGCCGAAGGCAAAACGGTATGGGACCTGCAGTCGGCCCTGAAGGATGAAGTGGTCAAACTGCAAAATGAATTGGTCAGCGATGAAGAATTGCAGCGCATCAAGGCGCAAGTGCTGGCCAGCGATATTTACCAGCGCGATTCGATGTTTTACCAGGCCATGCAGTTGGGCATGACCGAGACGGTCGGGCTGGGTTGGCCGAAAGTGGACGAATATGTCAAAAAGGTCAATCAGGTGACGGCGGAGCAGGTGCGTGATGTCGCGCGCAAATACCTGATCAAGGATCACTTGAATATCGCTTATTTGGAGCCCCAGGAAATAAAAGAAAACCAAGCAAGCCCAACAACCCAAGGAGAGCATGATGCGCGCTAGTTTCATAGGTATCGTTTTTTTATTGTTCAGCCAGACGGTCTGGTCGGCGGCCAAGATTGAGCACTGGCAAACGGCTCAAGGCAGCCGGGTTTATTACGTCCATACCGAAGGTCTGCCAATGGTCGATATTCAGATATCCTTCGATGCCGGCAGCGCGCGCGACGGGTCCCAGTTCGGTATCGCGGCCTTGACGTCGGCGTTGTTGGATACCGGAGCCGGAGAGTGGAATGCCGATGAAATCGCGCAGCGTTTTGAAAGTGTCGGCGCGAATGTCGGTTCAGGCATTTCCGATGACATGGCCTGGGTATCGCTGCGGACATTGACCGATAAAAAATTGTTCGATAAAGCGCTGAAAACGCTGCAAGTCATCCTGACCAAACCGGCTTTTAACGAGGCTGATTTTCAGCGTGAGAAAAACAGAACCCTGTCCGCGCTGAAACAGCGCGAAGAGTCGCCTGCCGAATTGGCGCACATCGCCTTTTATAAAGCGCTCTATGGGGATCATCCCTATGCGCATCCCGGCGATGGCGTCATCGAGACGGTAGCCGGCTTCAATGCCGATGATCTGCGCGAGTTTTACAAGAAATACTATGTGGCGGCCAACGCCATTGTCGTTATCGTCGGTAATTTGAGCAAAGAACAGGCCGAGCAGACGGCGCAAAGCCTGGTTGGCGAGCTGCCGGCAGGCCAGAAACCCGAGCCGTTGCCGGAAGTCGCGATGCCGGTGAAAGCGACCCAACGGCATATCGATTTTCCTTCAACGCAAACGCATGTGCTGGTCGGCATGCCGGGTACTTATCGCAAAGATCCCGACTATTTCAGCCTGTATGTCGGCAATCACATCCTGGGTGGAGCGGTGCTGGTCTCCAAACTCTTCAATGAAATCAGAGAAAAACGCGGACTGGCTTACAGTGCCTCCAGTTCATTCATTCCAATGTTCAGAAAAGGACCGTTCGTGGCGAGTCTGCAAACACGCAATGATCAGACGCAGGAAGCGCTGAAAGTGCTCAATAAAACCCTGACGGACTTTATCAATGAAGGCCCGACGGAAGCCGAGCTGACAGCCGCCAAGAAAAATATCACGGGCGGTTTCGCGATGCGTTTCGATACCAACAAGGAACTGACCAATTATGTATCCATGATCGGTTTTTATGAGCTGCCGCTGGACTATCTGGACACGTTCCAGCAAAAAGTCGAGCAGGTGACGGCCGCTTCGATCAAGGATGCGTTTAAGCGCCATATCGACCCGCAGCTGCTGCAAACCATCACGCTAGGTGGAGCCCAAGCGAAAAAGTGAAGAATAAGCTCAGAATCATCGGCGGGGAATGGCGCAGCCGGCAGTTGAGCTTTGTCGACCTGCCCGGCTTAAGGCCGACGCCGGCAAGAGTGCGGGAAACGCTGTTCAACTGGCTGCAGGGCGAGATCATCGGCAAACGCTGCCTGGACTTGTATGCGGGCAGCGGCGCGCTGGGATTTGAAGCGGCGTCCAGAGGCGCCGCCTCGGTCATACAGGTGGAAAGCAACGCCCAGGCCTGCCGGAGCTTAAAGGAAAATTCCATTGCATTGACCGCCGGCCAGATCAAGATCGTGCAGATGGATGTCCTGCGCTACCTGGCCGGCGATGCCGAAGCGTTTGATGTCGTGTTCATGGACCCGCCGTTCGCCAAAAACTTGGCCGTTCAAACCTGCCAGTGGCTGGAGGAAAAAGGCTGGCTGGCCGATCACGCCAAAATCTATGTCGAAACGGAGCGCAAGCTCGATCTGTCCGGGGTGCCGGGCAACTGGCACTGCCTGAAAAGCAAAGCCGCGGGCGAAGTCGGCTACCATTTATTCGAGCGATCAAGCTGATTTATTTTTTCAAGCCGGCATATTGTTATAAAATATGCAGTTTTTTACAGCTGTCATATGAACATTACCGCGATCTATCCTGGCACATTCGATCCCATCACCAACGGGCATCTGGACCTGATTGCCAGAGCGTCCAAGCTTTATGGCAAAATCATCGTCGCCGTCGCCGTCAACCGCGGCAAATCGCCGCTGTTTTCGATTGAAGAGCGCGTCGCGCTGGTGCGGGGCGTGACGACCGAGTACGCGAATGTCGAGGTGATCGGTTTTGACAATTTGTTGGTCGAATGCGCCAAGCAGCACGGGGCGCATGTGATTTTGAGAGGCCTGCGCGCCGTATCCGACTTCGAATATGAATTTCAGCTGGCCGGCATGAACCGGCGCCTGGCGCCGGATCTTGAAACGGTTTTTTTGACGCCGGCCGAACAATATGAATTTATTTCTTCGAGCATGATCAGAGAGATCGCGCAGCTGAAAGGCGATGTGTCGAGTTTTGTCCCTGATCTTGTGCAACAGCATTTGATTGGGAAATTTAGTTAGGAGTAAGTATGTCCCTTTTTATTAGTGATGAATGTATCAATTGCGATGTCTGTGAACCCGAATGCCCGAACGGCGCTATTTCCCAGGGCGAGGACATCTACGTCATCAATCCTGCCTTGTGTACCGAATGCGTAGGCCATCACGATGTGCCCCAGTGCATGGAAGTGTGTCCGGTCGACTGTATCTCTAAGGATCCTAACAATGTCGAGGATAAGGACAGCCTGTATCAGAAGTATCTGAAACTGACGCAGTAACAGCGTTCATCACGGCGAAGATCACGTCGTTTTATCGGCGTGATCTTCCAGTCCAAGCTCTCTAAACCAGTCCAGACTGTCTAACGTCATTCCCAGCGGCTTATACTCGGCGCCGACCCAGCCGGTATAGCCCGATGTTTCAATCGTTGAAAAAACCTGCTGAAAATCGATGTGTCCGGTGCCAGGCTGTGCGCGTCCGGGGCAATCGGCAAACTGGATATGGCCGATCTTGCCGGCATGAGCGGCAATGAATCCGGCAGGATCTTCATTCATCATCTGCATGTGATAGATATCGTATTGCATGAACAGGTCGGGCCGGTTCAGCTCGTCCAGTACGGCCAGCATCTGCGCGCCGCTGTGGATGATAAAGCCGGGCATATCGTGCGTATTGATCGCTTCAAAAACCGTTTTGATGCCCAACGGTGCAAAGGCATCGGCGGCAAAGCACAGGTTTTCCTTGAAGGTTTCCACGTATTCCGGCAGGCGGCTTTGCGTGAGGCAGCGCCCCGGCAATACATTGATCGCGGCCGGCTTCAGCACTTCCGCATAAGCGAGCGTTTGCGCGACCGCCTGTCTGAACTGGGCCTTTTTTTCCGGCACGCAGGCCAGTCCTTCGCCGCCCTGTAATAAATCATCGGCATCGACATTGAACAGCACCAGCCTTTGCCCTGCAGCCGCCAGCGCATTTTTTAATATCCGCGCGTCCAGCACATACGGAAATTGAATCTCAACGGCATCAAAGCCTTGCCGGCTGGCCGCCGCGAAACGATCGACCAGTTCGACTTCGGTAAACAGCAGACTCAGATTGGCGGTAAATTTAAGCATCGGTTTTGCCGAAGAGTTTGATTAACGTGGACGGGTCCTGCTCCAGAAAGCCCTGCCGGCCGTGCAGTTGCATCAGCTGCGCGGCCAGGGCGGACATGGGCACGGCATTGCCCTGCCGGGTCGAGACGTCGACGGCCATGTTGAGATCTTTCAGCAGCGTCTTGACGCGCCATTTGACCGGTTCAAACGTGCCTGTCGCCATTTCCGGGCCGACGATCTGCAGCGGTTTGGAGTCGGCGAAACCCCCGGCCAGCGCGGCCGGTATCTTTTCCGCGTCGACGCCGGCCTGCCTGGCCAGCGCCATCATTTCGGCGATAACCATGACATTGCAGCTGACAATCATTTGATTGCATATTTTCGTCATCTGGCCGCTGCCGACATCGCCCATGTGCGTCAATTGCTGATACAACGGCGCCAGCACCAAACGTGCGATAGCAATATTCTCGGCGCTGCCGCCGGCCATGATCGCGAGAGTGCCTTGCTGGGCGCCGGCGACGCCGCCCGAGACCGGCGCATCGACCCAGCCCATGCCGCAGGCTTCATGCAACGTCGCGGCCAGTTGCCGTGTGGTCTCGGGATGAATGCTGGACAGATCGATCAGCAGTTTGTCTGCCGAACCGCTGGCTAGAATATCGGTTTTAACGACGGATTCGACAGCGGCCGTATCAGCCAGGCACAAAATAATGACATCGGATGCCTGAACCAGGTCCGCGATTGAGCTACAGGCTTGCGCGCCGGCTTCGGTGACCGGGATCAGCTTTTCGAAGCTGCGGTTCCAGACGTTGACCTTAAAGCCGGCATCGAGCAGGCGCAAAGTCATCGGCTTGCCCATCAGACCGATCCCGATGAAGCCGAGCGTGTATTTTTTATTTGGCATGAGGATTAGTGTTTTATGCGCGAAGCGATAGGGAGTAAGCGATGAAATCTATAAGTGAAGAGGGTGCGGGAAATTCATTGCACCCTCTTTTAACATTGCTGGGTTTTCTTATTGACCAATGGATTTGCGCATATGCACCATGGCTTCTTCCGCATGCTTGGTCGCTATGTCGGCATGATTTTGCTTGGCGTGGTCTATGGATTGCTTTAAGTGATCAATGGCCTCGGTCATGTGTTTATGCGCTTCGGCATGTTCTTTTTCCGCGGCCTCGGCATGCTTCAAGCCTTCTTCCGCATGCTTGAGCAGCTGGTCGGCGTGACCGTCCTGTCCGTGAGCCGTGGCCATGCCCGAGTGTTCCAGTGCCTGCGCCGTATGATGCTCGGCGGCATTGGATTGGACACTGAGGCCAAGCGTGAAAGCACCAACTAAAACAGTAATATATTTTAATTTCATAACAGCAGGTCCTTGTTTGTTTATTTTTGGAATTATTAACGCCTCATTTTGATTAAATGAATGAGGCTTCTAATGTATAACACATATTAAAGATGCGGCACAATATAAGTAAATATGTAATGGGCCGATGCATTGACTTGCGCCATTTAATTGTTAAATTTCAACAAATCGTGATCAAACCATTACTTATTGCCGTGAGCTCGGCATGCGCGGTGGTTTAATAAAAGAAATAAATCGATCATTCATCAATCAAAACTCGGATCAGGGGAAAAGATGCTAAAGAAATGTTGTGCAGTGCTGATATTGACGGCGGTTTTTGGGGGAACGCAGGCTTATGCCGATGGCAAGGCTGCCATTGCCAGCGCACATCCTTTAGCAACTGAGGCCGGTTTTGAAATTCTGAACAAAGGCGGCAACGTGTTCGATGCCGCGGTCGCGGTCAGCGCCGCGCTGGCCGTGGTCGAGCCGTCCGGCTCGGGGCTGGGCGGCGGCGGCTTCTGGCTGCTGCACAGGGCCAGCGACGGTTTTGAAACCATGATAGACGGGCGCGAAAAAGCACCGCTGGCAGCTCATCGCGATATGTTCCTGGACAAGAGCGGCAACGTGGTGCCTCGCTTGTCGGTCGATGGCGCGCTGGCGGCCGCCATACCGGGCATGCCGGCGGCGCTGGTGCATCTGTCGGAAAAATACGGCCGCCTGCCGCTGGCGCAGAATCTGGCGCCGGCGATTCGCTATGCGCGCGATGGCTTTCCCATTGGCGAGATACACCGCAAGCTGCTCAAGTTCAGGCTCGATGTGATGAAGAAAGATCCGGAAGCGGCGCGGCAGTTTCTCGATAATGGCAAGGTTCCGGAGTATAAATCGGTGTTGCGCCAGCCTGATTTAGCCAACACTTTAACGCGGCTGGCCGAAGACGGCCGGGACGGTTTTTATGATGGCGATGTGGCCGAAAAACTCGTGGCCGGCGTCAGAAAGGCCGGCGGTATCTGGACTTTGCAGGACCTGGCGGAGTATCGAGCGGTCGAGCGGGAGCCGGTCAGAGGCTGGTATCGCGGCATAAAGATCACCAGCGTGGCGCCGCCTTCTGCGGGCGGCATCGTTTTGATCGAGGCATTGAACATTCTTGCCGGCTATGATCTGAAGCATGAGGATGAAGTAACGCGCAAGCATCTGATAGCCGAAGCCATGCGCCGCGCCTACCACGACCGGTCCCTGTATCTGGGCGACAGCGATTTCGTCAGCGTGCCGGTCCGGCGTTTGCTGGATGAGGATTACGCGGCCGGGCTAAGGAGCAGCCTGAGGCCGGATAAGGCCTTGCCGAGCACGATGCTGTCCGGCGACATACAGGATGCGGCGGACGGGCCGCACACGACGCATTTTTCCATCATCGATGCCGAGGGCAACCGCGTGGCGGCCACGCTCAGCGTTAACTTCCCGTTCGGTGCCGGTCTCGTTGCGGCCGGCACCGGCGTGGTGCTGAACGATGAAATGGACGATTTCGTCAGTCTGCCGGGCGCGAAGAATGTTTACGGCCTGGTCGGCGGCCAGGCCAACGCCATAGAACCCGGCAAGCGCATGCTGTCCAGTATGACGCCGGCGTTTCTGGAGGATGGCAAGCGCGTCGCCGTGCTGGGCACACCGGGCGGCAGCCGCATCATCTCCATGGTCTTGCTGGGCGCGCTGGATTTCGCCGACGGCAACGGTCCTGATTCATGGGTGCGCGTGCCGCGCTTTCATCATCAGTTTATTCCAGACGAAATTCAGTATGAAAAAGAGGCCCTGACCGCCGATGAGATCAGCAGTCTGTCGGCCCGCGGCCATCAGCTGAAGGTCGCGCGTTACCGCTACGGCAATATGCAGGCGGTGATGCAGGACAAAACCACGAACACGCTGACGGCGGCCAGCGACCCGCGCGGCGAGGGACGTGCCAGCGTTTACAGTTGGAGGTGAAGCATGTCGAATAAGGGCGCGGTCGATATCTGGCAGGGCCTGATTTCGGCAGAGGAGCGGCATTACCAGCGTTATTGCGTGCTATTGGACGAAGCCGAGCGGGTGCACGCCGATAGAATAAGAAATCCCGCGTTGCATCGGCGCTATGTCGAAGTGCACGGGCGCACGAGATTGTTGCTGGCCGATTATCTGCATGAAAGCCCGGCAATCATCCGGATAGGCAAAGGCGAGCATGGCAAGCCCTATCTGATCGATTATCCGCAGCTGGCATTCAACCTGTCCCACTCTGGCCCGTATCTGGTCATGGCGCTGGGCTGGGCTTGCCAATTGGGCGTCGATATCGAAATCTGCAAGGAAAGGTCCAGCTTGGCCGATTTGGTTCACAAATGCTTGGCCGATGAAGAAGCAACTTACTGGCATGCACTGCCCGAAGCCATGAAGACGCGCGAGTTTTACCGTTTCTGGACCCGCAAGGAAGCCTTTGTCAAGGCGACGGGGCGAGGGCTGGGGCAGGGCTTGAACCGATGCGTCATCGATCCTGCGCAGCCGGCGGCATTTTTAAGAATTCCCGAAGAATGCGGCCCGGCTTCCGCATGGCGCGTGCATGACCTTGATCTAGGGCAGGATCGCTGCGCCGCTCTGGTGTTAGATAACGAAGGTCCGATCCGTATCAGGGTCGGTGATCTGGTTATATGATTTGCGTTAGAAATTGCGTTTAACGCAGGCGGTTTCCGCTGACGGCGTCATAAATCGCCGTTTCCTGTTCGAGACCGCCCGTAGGGCCGTGCAGGAGGAAAATGCCGCGGCCTGAAAAAGCTTGTACCAGTTTGCGGGCCTGCCTGATGGCGGGGCGGGCGCTGGCATTGGCGCTGGTCGATACGATAGGGCCGCCGTAGCGGGCGCATAACCGGCGGGCGACGGGATGAGCCGTAACCCTGACCGCCAGCGAATCATGCGCCCCGGTCAGCCAGGCAGGCACCCACGGCTGGGCCGGAATCACCCAAGTGACAGGGCCGGGCCAGGACGGCGTGATGCGTTCGACCATCGCTTGGTTCAAGACAAGGTAGGGTTGCAGCTGTTGCAGCGAGGATGCGATAAGGATCAGGCCCTTGTCCACAGGGCGCTGCTTGATGCCGAGTAAAGTCAGGACCGCATCTTCATTGAGCGGATCGCAGCCTAGGCCGTAGACCGCTTCGGTCGGGTAGGCGATGACTTCGCCGGCCTTGAGGTGGCGGACGGCGTTTCTTATCTTAAAGTCGGAATAATAAGCCATAAATCTCAAAAAGCCGCGCCGTGACAGGAGCGCGACGGGGACTTGAATCAGAAGCCTTCCTTAGGCCCTTCGGCATCGGCAGGATCGCCCTCGTAAGGCGTAGCATATTTGCAGTCTTTTTGCGGGCACACTTTCTCCGCGCCGTGCCGCTTCGTGACTTTGATGGTCAGGACCGGCCAGTGGCATTCGGGACAACTCTCGGCGATCGGCGCGTTCCACAAGGCATAATCGCATTTCGGGTATTCCGAGCAGGAATAGAATACCTTGTTGCTTTTGGATTTGCGTTTGAGAATGTTGCCTTTTTTGCATTTCGGACATTCTACACCCGTGTCCAAAGGCTTTTCCAACGGCTCGATATAACGGCATTTGGGATAGCCGCTGCAACCGATGAATTTGCCATAGCGGCCCGACTTGATGACCAGCGGCAAATTGCACTTGGGGCAGGTGCGGCCTTCTATGATGTCTGGCTCATCAGGCGTATTGTCGTCATTCAGGTTGCGCGTATAAGAGCAGGCCGGATAATTCGTGCAGCCGATAAACCGGCCGTTCCGGCCCAGCCGGATCGACAGGGCGCTGCCGCATTCGGGGCATTTTTCGTCGATGGCTTCCTGCGTCACGTCTTTGCGCTGGACGCTCTCTTCCTTCTCATGGATGAGTGTGTTGAAAGGGTTCCAGAAGGCGTGCATCAACGGAATCCAGTCTTTTTCGCCGCGCGATACGGCGTCGAGGTCGTCTTCCAGATTGGCCGTAAAGTCGTAGTCGACGTATTTCGTGAAATGTTCGGTCAGAAACTTGTTGACGATACGGCCGACATCGGTCGGATGGAAGCGCTTGTTTTCCAGCGTGACATATTCGCGGTTCTGCAGCGTCGAAATGATCGACGCATAGGTCGAAGGCCGCCCGATGCCGTGTTCTTCCAGCGCCTTGACCAGGCTGGCCTCGCCATAGCGCGGCGGCGGCTCGGTGAAGTGCTGCGCGGCGATGATATCGTTCAATGGCACGGGGCGGCCTTCTTCCAGCGGCGGCAGGTAGCTTTCCTGATCGTCGCCTTCCGCTGTGTCGTCCATGCCTTCGAGGTAAACGGACATGAAGCCGGGCGTGGCGATCGTGGAGCCCGTCGCCCGGAAAATATGCTGACCGTCGCCGCAGCTCAAATCGACTGAGACCATGTTGATGGTCGCATGAATCATCTGGCAGGCGATGGTGCGTTTCCAGATCAGGTCGTAAAGCTTGTACTGCTCGTCGCTCAAATACGGCTTGATGGCATTGGGCAGATGGCGCGCGGAGGTCGGGCGTATGGCTTCGTGCGCTTCCTGCGCATTCTTGGATTTGGTCTTGAACTGGCGCGGCTCCTTGGGCACATTGTCGGCGCCGTAATTTTCCGCGATCAGTTCGCGGATTTCATCGACCGCTTCCAGCGACAGGTTGACCGAATCGGTACGCATGTAGGTGATCAGGCCGGCCGTTTCACCGCCGATGTCGATGCCTTCATAGAGCTGCTGCGCGACCATCATGGTGCGCTTGGTCGTGAAGCCCAGCTTGCGGGCCGCTTCCTGCTGCAGTGTCGAGGTGATGAAGGGCGGCGCCGGGTTGCGCTTCCGCTGTTTCTTTTCCAGCTTGGCAACGATTAGCTGGCCGTCCGCGGCATCAAGCAGGGCCTGTCGGGTTTGTTCGGCCTGAGCTTCGTTATCGATACTGAACTGGCTCAGCTTTTCGCCGGCGAAATGCGTCAATTTGGCCTTGAAGGCCTGCTCGTGCGCTGTCAGCAAGGCATCAACGGTCCAGTATTCGCGCGATTTGAAGGCTTCGATTTCCTGTTCGCGCTCGACGATCATGCGCAAGGCCGGGCTTTGTACGCGGCCCGCCGACAGGCCGCGACGGATTTTCTTCCATAGCAGCGGCGACAATTTAAACCCGACCAGATAATCGAGCGCGCGGCGGGCCTGCTGGGCGTTGATCAGGTTGGTGGACAGTTGCGCCGGATGGGCGATGGCATCGGTGACGGCCCTTTTGGTGATTTCATGGAAGACGACACGGTGCACCGGTTTGTCTTTCAACAATTTTTTTTCCTTCAGCAGCTCGTACAGATGCCAGGAGATGGCTTCGCCTTCCCGGTCCGGGTCGGTCGCAAGATATAAGGTATCGGCGGCTTTGAGCGCTTTACTGATGGTCTGGACATGGCGTTGATTGCGCTCGATGACCTCGTATTTCATGGCGAAATCGTGGCTGGGGTCAACGGCGCCTTCCTTGGGGACGAGGTCGCGCACGTGTCCATACGAGGCGAGAACCTGGAAATCTTTTCCTAAATATTTTTCTATGGTTTTGGCTTTTGCAGGCGATTCTACAATGACAAGATTCTTACTCATTTAATAATAATGCGAGCGGGCGAGTGTTAGTGTAAATAAGTCGGAACGAGGCCATAAACGATGTCCTCCATTCTGGAGAAAGCAAGTTCTTCATCCGGCTGGCTTAACAATATCATCAACACGATCCATTTCAGTTTTTCCAGCGATATTTCCTCATTTTCCAGTGCCATGGCACGGTCAATGACAATTTCGCGATTGGTCGAGTTCAAAATGCCGCTATGTTCCAGGAACATGAGCAGATTGCGGCATTCAAGATCCAGTTTTTCCTGTTCCTCGCTGCAGAAAACGCGGAAGGCGGGCGATGTCGTCGATCGAATAGGGCGCTGGAAGCTGAGCGATTCAAGCCAGTCGAACGCTTTATTGACCTCGACCTGTTCGAAGCCGGCTTCCATCAATTCGGTTCTGATGATATCGCTGTCGGGAAGTATTTCGATTTCATCTTCCATGTAATTCTCAAATAAGTACATCAGGACATCAAAAATATTTTCTTTCATAGGTATGGTATGTGCCGTTTATTTTATGCGTGTATAGCAACCACCAGCAGTCGCTTCTATGTAACCTTGCAGTTCCAAAACCAGTAGCATTGATGAAATCACTTCCACGGATTGCCCGGTATTTTCAACCAGCATATCGATAGAAGTTGGGCTGAACATGACGAGATTCAATAATGTTTGCTGCTCCAGGTCAAGTGTTGTTTGCACGGGCGGTGGAGCCGAAACATCATCCCGTTGATTATATTGATGTAATTCTTCCAGGATGTCCTGGGTGGTCTCGACAAGTTTTGCCCCTTCCCGAATCAGCGCATTGCAGCCCCGGGCCAGCGGATTGTGGATGGAGCCCGGAATCGCGAATACTTCACGGTTCTGCTCCAGGGCCATTCTGGCCGTAATCAATGAACCGCTTTGTTTGGCCGCTTCAACGACCAGCAAACCCTGGCACAAGCCGCTGATGATGCGATTGCGCCGCGGGAAATGGTTGGCTTTCGCTGGTGTGCCGGGCGGAAACTCTGAAACGATGGCACCGGTATTGACGATTTCGGTGGCCAGGTCTTTGTGCCTGGCCGGATAGATGCGGTCCAGCCCCGTGCCGGCCACCGCGATAGTGTATCCGCGCACGTCCAGTGCGCCGCGATGACTGGCCGCATCAATGCCTAAAGCCAGGCCGCTGGTAATGACAAAGCCGTGCCGGCTCAGCGTTCTGGCAAAATCCCTGGCTGTCTCCATGCCGGAAACGGATGGATTGCGGCTGCCGACCATGGCGATTTGCGGCAGAGACAAAAGATCGGGGTTGCCGCGCACGAACAGGACGGGAGGGGGATCGGCTATTTCCTTTAACTGGGCCGGATAGTTCCCATCATGCAATGTGAGGGCGTGATTGTTTTTCTGTTCCAGCCAGGACAGATCATGGTCGATGGCCGTCCAGTCCGGATTCCTTATGGACTTGATGACAGGACTTGTTAACCGTAAAGCCGCAAGCCTTGATGCCGATTCCGCAAACAGCTGCTCAGGCGTATGGCTTTCGAGTATCTTGAGAAAGGTTCTACAACCGAATCCTGGCGTGCGCAAAAGCGCAAGCCAGTATTTGATGTCGTTGTCGGATTGGCGGGTAAAAATATTCAGGGGGTTTGAACTTTATCTAAAACGTGAATGTTACGTGAGGCTTTCATGACCAAGGCATAACTGACACGTTCAAAAGGACGAAAAACCATCAATGTGCCAGCCATTTCATCGGGCAGTTTAACGGCATCGTTTTGAATGGCGCTGAACGGGTCCGGGGTAATTCTGCCATTTTGATAAATATCCAGTTCATGGCCGGGCAGAAGACCGTCAGCCGTGCCTTTGTCAATAACCACGACATTATAGCGTCCAATTTGAGAAACACCATCAAGCACGCTGATAATGTTGCCTTTTATGCTTTCTTCGGGCGGACGAGGGAAATAGGTTAGAGTCAATTCCTCTTCAGGCGCGGTCATTACCTTGTCACCCATGCGGATTTCACTGGCCATTTTGGTAATGGACAAGGTCGCGGGATCTCCTTCCTGCTGCAAGGTGGCATCGGCGATGTACTTGGCTTCATAGCCTAAAAGCTCTCCGGTTTCAGGACTGACATAAGGCTCTCCCTTTCGGTAGACAGTATAGGACAGCGTTTCCGGCTTAAGGATTGAACGCACATAGAGTCTGTCGCCGGTGCCCGCCAATAAATGCTCGCCGGCAAAGTCAACGATATAAGGCGCTTCATTAATTTCTTTTTCGCTGACAACCCGCGGCGAAGTTAAAAATGTGGCTATGACATCAGTCGGTATTAATTTGACCGCCTGTTCCTGGCTGGTTTCTCGTATGCACGGGGCTAGTTTTCCGTTTTCCGAAGCGGCAAAATACGTGCGCCCATTTTCAATATCTTGTTCCTTCAGAACGCATGGCGATTGCTGCAGGGCTCCGGAGGAGGCGGGTCTGGATAAGCTAAGTTGGGGTCTGCCGTTGACCATGGTGAAATAAATCGTATCGCCAGGGTAAATCAGATGTGGATTCTGAATTTGGGAATTGTAGCTCCATAATTCGGGCCACTGCCAGGGATGCTTCAAAAATTTGCCGGATATATCCCACAACGTATCTCCTTTGACGACGGTGTATTGGTCAGGATGAGATGGGTTTATTTGTATTTCGTCAGCCCATGCGCTTACGCTGAAAGAGAGAGCAACTATACATCCAATAAGTGTTCGAAAAGCCATATTTGATTCCTGAAGGAGGTCTTTTTAAGTCTGTCTGAATTCAAAGTTTAGATGAATTCATCTAGAAATCTACCCAAAACATAAGTTATTGATTTTTTATAGAGAATAGTCGGCCTTGGGGCGTGCCTGATAAAAGTGTGGCACTTCCTGGGAACAGCCGGCATCTATCATAAGGATAGTCCGGTTTTTGTGACTGTGAAGGGCAGCTTGAATGTAAGTTTGAGTTATCAGGTTTCCGTCATTGTTTTATGGTTTAAGGTTATGCCCCATCGCCAGGATAAATCATATGAAAGGCCGTTCCATTAGTTGTGCTGCTAAAGAACAGTTTCTTAGGCCGTCCCATTTTGTAGGAAATAGCGAAAAAGCGTTTCTATAAAACCGGGTATTAAGCCAGCAATGCCTCAATTTCCTCGGTCGGTTGATAACGCCCCGACTCGAAAGACCAGTCCAGGTTTCCGCGCATCCAGGCGCGCATGACGGCTATAAATTTTTCAATGTCGCGGTCGATATCTGCGCCGAAGCTGGGCAGGGATTTTTCTAAAATGATGAATTGGCGGACTTGGCTCTCAATAAGCCTCGCTACCTGGTCAATTGCTGACTGTAAACTGATTTGCCGATGATGATGGAAGACCAGGACCAGATTGTGCATGTCTTGATGGTTGAACTCCTTCTGCAGTGAAATGATGTCATTGGACCAGCAAACGACATTATTGGTTATCACGGCAAGCTGCTGGATGCGCGGATGCTTTCGGATCTGCAGGGGCAATGCGATGCCATTGGTCAACTCGATCAAATCAATATCCGTATAAAGCCCCCCTGTATAAGGACGCATCAGGATATAGGTCGGGGAATCAGGCCAGATGCCTTGAAACCGGTTTTTTGCCTCCCAGACGGTGGATTCGAAATATTCCGCGGCACTTTGCACAAACCGCGTCAGCCATGAAAGCGACATTAAAGGCTGGATGCGCGTGCGGATGTCATACAATGCGTAAACCAGAGCAACGTCTTCACTATTAGGCATGCTGCCGGAGAGGATTTCCAGACATCTGGAATGCAAGGCTGCGAGTTGTTCTGGATGTTTGCCTAGACCCCATTCATCACATTGATCATCGAGTATGAATAGCCAGGTATTCCAGTCTGAAACAATTTCAAGCCGATCCAGAGGCGCATCCGGATAGGCTCGCGCAGCCAGCCGTCCGAATTTGGATGCCCGCAGGCGTTTATACGCTTTCTCGCTTGTGACGAGATTAAGTTGTTGTACCCAATCAAGCGTATGTCTGTGTATTTTTTCCGCATAAGGGCTGATTGCGGACGGAAAAGGACAATAAATACTTGGAATAGTGAAGTTTTGCATTATTGAATATCCGTAGTATGGCTAATTTGTCTCAAGGGATGGTCAGCAAAAATATAAAGTCTCATGCTTGGATAGCATATTCAAACAGGAACATGGGCCGGCCGCGCTTTTTCTATAGAGGAATTACAGTCTTTGTTGGGATGACTGATATAGTACCCTTGAATCAAGTCCACTCCCATATCCTTAAGTAGTTCGAATGTTGCAGCGTCTTCAACCCCTTCGCCGATAATCTTCTTGCCATAGGCGTGTATCATCAAGATAATTGCCCGAACAAAGTTACGGTCTTCTTGATTGGCGACAATATCCTTTATCAGAGACTGGTCAAGCTTCACATATTTTACCGGCAAATGTTTCAAGTAGTACAGAGAACTGAAGCCCGCACCAAAATCATCAACCGCGAACTGGAATCCCAATGACGTTACCTTGTTGGTAATTTGCCTGGCCTTTTCCATATCGGTGATCACGGCAGTTTCGGTGATTTCGAAAATCAACCGACCAGGCGCCAGTTGCTGGTCTTTAACAGCCTGGGCAAGGACATCTGTCCAGCCATGATGACTTAAAGCGGCGGTCGAGAGATTGACGAAAAGGCGTTTTCTCGAATCGCCTAATAATATTTTCAGGGCAGCCCGCACTACATAGCAGTCAATATCATAATTAAATCCGGCGCGTTCCGCGGACGGAAGGAATTCGCCTGGCAGGGCAATCCTTCCATCCGCCATTCTCAGGCGCAGCAACGCTTCGTTGAATATTATTTTTCCCGTTATTGCATCAACCATCGGTTGGAAATGGAAAAATAGATGTTCCTTTGCGATGGCATGGACCAGGATATCTTTCCAATAGACATTTTGCGTTAGCATTTGCAATTGCTTTTGATCGCCTGCAAAAACACGAGCGCAGGAACGTCCGGCTCTTTTTGCCTCGTACATCGCTATATCGGCATTGGCCATGACTTCTTGGATGTTGGCGCCGTGCTGGGGCAAAAAGGCAATGCCGATGCTGGCCCCTATCCGGTATCGTTTGTCACCGAAAACAAATGGCGCATTCGCGAGGCGCTCGTTGAAATGATTTGCAAATGTTTTGGCGCCGTAACCATCGGTTTGCGGCATCAACATGGCAAACTCGTCGCCTCCCAATCGTGCGATAATGTCGGAGTTCCTGGCCCGTGCTCGCAATTCATCGGCGACCATGCGCAACAATGCATCGCCTGCGGCATGGCCGCTGGTATCGTTGACTTCCTTAAAATGATCCAGATCAAAAACCAAAAGAGCGGCAGAGCTACCGGTGCGCGTGACTTCGTCATAAGTGCGCGACAGGTCTTCGATGAAGCGATGCCGATTGGCTAAAGAGGTCAATGGGTCATGATTCGCCAGCCAGCGCATCTGAGTCTCCGCATGTACCCGCTCGGTAACGTCCATGCCCACGGAAAGAACCACGGTATCGTCTATGAATTCCTGGTGCAGGAGGGTATGAACCCAGACTATCTGGCGCCGCTTCTTGTCCTTGCAGACCAGTTCATGTTCATGCTCCATCTGTTGCAATCTGTGATTGCACAGAGCTTCCAGCTTTTTGAATACTTCGAGTTTCGCATTGTCATCGGCAATTAAATCAATAAAGCGCAGCCCCTGCAGTTGCTGGGAGGTATATCCGGTAAGCATGGCCGCAAAGTTGTTTCCAGCCCGGATGACGCCATGGCGAGTCTGGGTCAAGACCAGAACTTGCGCTGAATCCAGAAGCCCCTGGATAAAATCGCGCTCTTTTGCAAGCTCGCTGTTTTTCGCGGCTAAGGTGAGGCTGTTCTCCTCAAGCTGATGGGACAGCGTAACCGCGCTGTCATATAAGAAATCAATTTCATCACGGAACCGGGCTTTTTTTCGGTGATTGGAAAAACGATTCCGGGCTTGATCATAGGCGCCCTCCGCGAGAAGCGGCAGGGTCCGGGTTAATTGTCCAAGGCGCCACAAAGGCACTCTTATCAGGTAGAGCAGAATCAATTCCGCGGCTAAAAGACTGCCCAAAGCCATCAGCATGTCGTCATGAAGCGCGTTTCTAATATCATTCAGACGCTGGCTCACATCAGAGATCAGGACAATGAAACCGGGCTGGTCGGGTATGATCTCGTTCAAGAGGACCCGATTGACGTCATAGTGCGCATTATTCCATTTGATCAAATGCCCTTGGTCCAGCGCGGAAGGGTTGGGGTAGAGATCGGAAAGATATTGTAGCAAGGCGGTGAGCTTGGAGGCATCCGTCAAGGCCGCCACTTTTACGCCCCATTGAGGCTGCTCGGAGCCCGCATTTGCATGTGCCGGAACCGCTAAAGCGATATCCGCTCCGGTAATCAGGTGGAAGTCGATAATGAAATCCGCAATTGATTGGCCAAGGGCCACTACTCCCACATTTTTACCTGAAAACAGAATCGGTACGAATGCATAGATCAGGCAAGTGGGCCGGCAATACAGAAGCGATAAAGGCCTTTCCTCATCCTTGACCGTCTTGATTGCGCGTTGAATATACTCTTCAGGCAGTTTTCCCGCACCCGACTGGACCCAACTGCCCACAAGATTCGCATCGATAGTGTACAGTTCGATCTGCCGTAAGTCGAGCTCGTATCTGAGACTCGCGTAGTCGGAAACAGCCGCGGCAATTTTACTGGGGTTGCGCCGGTAGAGGGCGTCTCCCAGATTGGCTACCGAAGCCAGAGCTCCCCCGAGACGGATGAGCCGGTCCGATGTGCCGGTGAATAGCCCCCGAATATGATGGTGCAGAGCGGTCACCTCGGCTTGGCGCTGGGCGCGGAATTGTGTGGTCAGAGAATAATAATTCAGAGCGTAAAACGCCGCGCTCAGGCTTAGCAGAAGAATGCTCAGCCATAGAAAGCTTTTCCACTGCAGACCGATGAACCGTCGCTTGCTTGTCTCGGATTTTGTTCCGCGCATGAACATGATGGATTGCCTGATCTTCCCTGTGTCAAAAACGGTAGGAAATCATCATGGTTAACAAATCCCAACGTTCAGGACCGTTTCTCTGCCTTAAGTCGGGATTGTCCACTGGCGAGAGTAACGCTGTGCCCCAAACCGTATGATATTCGGTCGCCATAAGCCAATTGCGTTGAAACTCCCAGCGAAGGCCGACGGTAAGATCTCGGGTATAGAAATTATGCTTGGGCTGGCCGGTTCTTTCCGCGTTGCTTCTGCCGTCCCTATCGTTAACATCGAAAGTAAAGTTTTCAAAGCGCAGAAGGGCCGACCAATCGGATTTAAACCGGTACTGGGCCTGAACATAGAAGCTTTCGGACGTATTTTCCTGAATGTCAGGAGCAAAGCCTTGGCGTCTGGTGGTAATGCGCCCATATTCTCCGGTAAAGCTCCAGGCTTCCAGGTTCAACTGCGCTGAAGCGAGGGGATAAAAGGTTTTGGTATTTCCTGACGGCATGTCGGGCGTAGTGGATTTGAAGTCCCGGTCGAGATCGACGGCACTGAACATCAGGCGGAAGCGTCCTTCCTGCCATTCATAACCCATGCGGCCTATAAACATAGGGCGGCCTCCCATTTCCCCGCGAGCATTAGGGCCTACCAGGAATTCGGCCGCGCCGCCGGTATTGTCCTGCGGTTCGGCGACCAGAAACTCAGCGGTTAAGGCATGATCTCCGGCACCATAGCGCCCGTATAGAATGCCGCCGTCGGAAGATATCATCGCTTGCCGCAAGGCCAACGAGTCGAAGTAAACCGACTGAGGCAAAAGCACGGCGGGACGGGTCCAGACGACATCCCGCGCCTCGTTGTATAAACCGAACGGATTCTTGACGCGGCCTAATCGAATGCCCGCGGTTGCCTGCTCGCCTACCGACAGGTGATAGTCGAGGTTGGCGAAATCCAGGCGAAAGTCCTCGCGGTCCGAGCCGCCGGTATTTCGGTAAAGCCCTTGCGCCGCGAGCAGGAGGTTGGGGTGCAGATGCCCCGATAAATTGATCCCGATCTCAGTGAAATCAAGACTTCCGTCTCCCCGGCTATTGCCAAAGAAATTGTAATCGGAGGTTAGCGTATAGCCTTGGCTTGCAAAACCATGAACCTGCCAGTCATCGACACCGAGATCCAATGCGGATGTGCATTGCGGATAGGTGAGTAATATTATGAAAATGCCGATTACGGTTTCATAGCAACGCAAGGCAGTGCTTTGAATGTACAAGTATAGACTCCTATTTTTCGATATAACCGATAGCACCGGGCGTCTCCTTGATAAGGGTTTTCATTTGTTCGAGAGATTCCACTAGCGCGGGAGGCGTCCCGGTTCCCGAGTAAATCATACGGTCCCAGGCGGAGCGCAGTTGGTATGGATAGACACCTAGTACCTCTTTGGAAAAGCGAATGTGCAGCGGGTGCTGGTCTGGCAGCACGAAAACCCTGAGGGGAGTGCCATCGCGCCATAGAGTTTGACGCCCGAAAAATATTTCTCGCAGTTCATCACGGGTAAATGGTATATCCTGCTTGGTCAGGCTATAAGGAAAAACCCTGGTATCAGCAGCATAGGCGAGTTCCGGCCAGGGCATGAGCGCTGCCCCGACAGCAAGCCATGCAGCCATGCATGCTGGAGCATAAAAAATGGTTTGCCGTCGATATTTGAAAGCTGAGAACAATCGGATACTTAGCATTTTTAAATAGATAAAGCGCGTTCAAATTCCATTTGAATCAATGGAATTTCAAATTGTTGACAGCCTGGGTTAATCATTTAGGCCCCGTTAGTTTGATGGATGGTTTTCTTTGGATTTCTGGCGATAGAATAGAATAAGTTAAGCCGGGACAACGCAAGCGGTAGGGTTGCGATATTGGCAGGATTCGATGCTTTGGCTTGTTTAAGCGCATAGCGTACTAACGCGGTTTTGCGCGAATAATCTTTGTTCAGGACCAAGTATTCAAGCACGGCATAGCCTGGAGACGATGCAATGATTCGCCTGTTCACATTGTTCCGTATCTTGCAGTAGGTCAAGTGACCTTACCGCAGGTAATGATTGAGTACAGCATGACGGATTCTTGTCTTTATTTCACAGCTTTTAGTTATACAGCGTAATCTAATGATTGCACTTTTTTTCTTATATTCTAGCTCAGCTTTCAGTTTTGTCACTGATGTTATGAATAAATGATGAATGGGAAGCATGCGGGCAACGAGGTTGTCAACAAGATGATTGGTCCTCTCAGTCATGTTTTCAGATTGAACTCGGCAAATCATTATCTTTCTAATGGGCAGTTTCTGGCTGTCGGTTTATAGGATCAGCCAATTTCTTCTTTATTCAGAAAGTGATCTTGCAGGGCTTTGGCTGGGATCATTAAGCGAGTGTAAATTTTCTTAGGCCCGTTTTTTGCAAAATCTCTATGCTTGGCCCATTCAATTCTAATAAAGTGCGGCTTCAGACGTGAGTTCATAAGCTCTGCTGGTCAGTCAGCGGTTAAAAAGGGCGTTTTGATTCTATGTAAAATCATATAGAATTCCTGTATTCAATTATTTAGTGGAGAGTTTGTTGAGTATTTTAACTATCCTCGAGTTTCCGGATGAGCGGTTGCGCAAGAAAGCCGCCGTCGTCAAAACGGTCGATGATCAAATCAGAAATATAATCGATGATATGCTTGAAACGATGTATGAATCACGTGGAGTAGGACTGGCCGCGACTCAGGTAAACATTCATTATCGCATTGTTGTGATTGATGTCAGTGAAGAAAAGAACGAGCCGATTTTTCTTATTAATCCCGAAATCATTGAAAAAGATGGCGTAGAGGAGTCTGAAGAAGGCTGCCTTTCCGTGCCTGGCTTCTTTGAAAAAGTAAAACGGGCCGAGCATATTAAAGTAAGGGCTCTCAATAGGGATGGTCAGCCTTTTGAGTTTGAAGCCAGGGATTTGCTGGCCGTATGCGTTCAGCATGAGCTGGATCATTTGGATGGCAAGTTGTTCGTCGATTATATCTCACCGTTAAAGCGGCAGCGCATCAAGAAAAAATTGGAAAAAATTCATAAGATGGAACACAGCTGATCATGAAGATTATTTTTGCCGGCACGCCCGAGTTCGCCGTGCCCACCCTGCGGATGCTGCTGGACTCGGAGCATGAAGTTTGCGCCGTCTATACGCAGCCCGACCGTCCCGCCGGCAGAGGGCGTAAATTGCAGCCGAGCCCTGTCAAGGAGTTAGCTTTGAAGGCCGGCATTCCTGTTTTTCAGCCCGATACACTGAAGACCGACGAGGAATTGCAGCAAATCGCCTCCTTTAATGCCGATCTTTTTGTCGTTGTCGCTTATGGCATGATCTTGACGCAGGCCGTGCTCGACGTGCCGCGCCTGGGCTGTATCAATGTGCACGGTTCCCTATTGCCGCGCTGGCGCGGTGCGGCGCCTATTCAGCGCGCCATTATGGCGGGCGATGAAAAAACCGGCGTGACTATCATGCAAATGGTGCGAAAGCTCGATGCCGGCGACATGTTGCACAAGGAAGAGTGCGTGATCGGGCCAGATGATACGGCCAGCGATCTGCATGACAAGCTGGCGCAGTTGGGTGCCATCGGTCTGGCTAAAGTGCTGGAGCAGATAAAGGCCGGGACCGTACGCGCGGAAAAACAGGATGAATCATTGGTGACTTATGCGGAGAAGCTGGAAAAAAGCGAAGCAGTCCTGGACTGGACGCAACCGGCCGAGCAATTGGCCAGGAAAGTCAGAGGTTTGAATGCCTGGCCTGTCGCACAGACGCTTTATCGAGGCGAGGTGTTACGAATCTGGCGGGCCGAGGCTATCAATGCCGATACCGATGCCGAGCCCGGCAGTGTGCGTTGCGTCAATAAAACCATGGACGTTGCTACCGGCAAAGGCATGTTACGGCTGCATGAAGTGCAGTTGCCGGGAGGGAAGCGCATGAGTATTCAGGCTTTTCTGAATGCACATGACGTCGATGCGCTGAAGCTGGGTTGAGTTGACAGTGAATTCAAGATTGGCCGCCGCCCGGGTTCTATCCCGAGTGTTGCAGGATGGGCAGTCCTTGACGGCGGCGCTGGACAGCGTTATGCCAGCCATTGAGTCCGTTAAGGACAGGGCTTTTGTTCAGGCCCTCTGTTATGGCGTCTGCCGGTATTACCACCGGTTGGACTTTATCCTGAGCCAATTGCTCGACAAGCCGCTGAAGGATCTCGATATCAAAGCCCTGGCCTTAATCGGTTTGTATCAGCTCCAATTCATGAGGGTCAAGCCTCATGCCGCCGTATCCGAAACGGTCGCCGCCGCCCGTAAAAAGCCCTGGGCCAAGGCGCTGATCAACGCCTTGCTCAGAAGCTACCTGCGGGAGCAGGACCGCATCGACCGGCAGGCTGACCAGGAGCCATCGGCCGCCGTCAGCCATCCTCATTGGCTTATTGAACAGATTCAGCAGGACTGGCCTCGGCAGTTCTCGCAACTATTATCGGAAAACAATCGCCAGCCGCCGATGGTCCTGCGCGTCAATCTGGCGCGAACCAATCGCGAGCATTACCTGAATCTATTGGCGGAACGCGGCATCGGCTCGGCGCCGGTCGAGTTCTGCGCGTCGGCGCTGATACTCGATAATCCGGTCTCGGTTGACCTATTGCCCGGCTTCGAGCAGGGGCTGGTTTCGGTACAGGACACGGCGGCGCAGTTGGCCGCTCAATTGCTCGACGTTCAACCGGGGCAGCGGGTGCTCGATGTTTGCGCGGCTCCGGGTGGAAAAGCCGCGCATATTCTGGAAAGCCAGCCGCAACTGAAGGAATTGGTGGCTGTCGATATTGACGCGTCCCGCATGCAGCGCGTCAGTGAGAATCTGCAGCGGCTGAAATTGGAAGCCAGTCTACTGGTCGCCGATGCGGCAAACCCTGTGGCATGGTGGGACGGCCAGCCGTTTGAGCGGATTTTGCTGGATGCGCCGTGTTCGGCCTTGGGCGTTGTCCGCCGCCATCCTGACATTAAGCTATTGCGCAGACCCGAGGATATTGCGCCGCTACAGGCATTGCAAAAACATATTCTCGATGCGGTCTGGCCACTTTTAACATCCGGCGGAGTGCTGCTTTATGCCACCTGTTCCATTTTAAAACGGGAAAATGAGCAGCAAATCCAAGCTTTTTTAGCGGAGCATGGTGATGCGGCACAGTTGCCTATAGAAGCGGGCTGGGGCTCTGGCAGGGAGTTCGGGCGGCAGATTTTTACCGGCGAATCCGCGATGGACGGCTTTTATTATGCCCGTATCATTAAGCGATAGATCTCGGTTGTCGTCTATCAGGCTGCTCTTTTCGCTGATATGGCTATGGCCCGTCTCTGTTTATGCTGGTGAATTTGCGGTAAGCATCAAAAAGGCTGAGATGGTCTTGAGGGGCGATAGCTATGTTTTATCGGCCGATATCGATTATCAGCTTAGCGACAGGGCCAAGGACGCGTTGCAAAATGGAATTCCCTTATTCTGGACTGTGCAGGTTAAAGTTCAGCAGCATCGCGATTATCTCTGGAACAAAACATTGCTTGATAAAGAGATGCGTTACCGTATCCAGTATCATGCTTTATTGAATATGTACCGGGTCAGGAACGAAAGCCGCGGGACGATCGAGAATTTTTCCACGCTGTCCGCGGCATTGCATGCAATGTCGACGATACGCAATGCGCCCATCATGGATAAGGCCGATATCGCTTCGAATGCATCTTATAGGGCGGGCGTGAAGGTCAGGTTTGACCGCGATGCGTTGCCTTTGCCGCTACGCCCGGTCGCGTATATTAATCCTCAATGGTATTTGTCCAGTGACTGGTATTTATGGTCCCTGAAAAAATAAAACCCCCCGTCAGCCTATCGGTTCTCGTTCTGTTCTGCCTCATTCTGCTGTCATTGCAGCTGATGAGCTCGGCGACTCAGGAATCGTCGCAACTGAGCGCGATGTATTCCTGGCTGCTTTTGGTCAATGCCCTGGGCTCGGTCGTGTTGCTGGGGCTGGTCGGGGCCAATATTTATTCATTGACGCGGCAATTAAAAAAGCGTGAAGCCGGATCAAGGTTGACCACGCGCATGGTGTCGCTGTTTGTGGTGCTGTCTTTGGTGCCTGCCGCCATCGTGTTTTATTTTTCCATGCAGTTTCTGCATCAGGGGATAGACAGCTGGTTCAATGTGGAAATCGATAAAGCCATGGAGGATTCGCTGGAGTTGAGCCAGGCGTCGCTGGATCAGCGCATGCGTTGGCATTTAAGGCAAACGCAGCAATTGACTGGCAGGCTCCAAGAAGCCTCGGAAAGTCTGGCTACGCTGGAAATAGAGAATCTGCGCGAGCTTTCGGAAGCATCCGAGATGACGCTGTTTTCCCGTCAGGGCAGGATTGTCGCTTCGAGCAGCATTAATCCTGGTGATATCCTGCCGAGCCTGCCGGATGAACATACCTGGCTGCAACTAAGGCAGCATGCCGAATATGTTGGTTTGGCGCCGGTGCGCGAAGATCAATTAATGATCCGGGTTATTGTGACCGTTAAGTCGGAAGAACCACAATATCTGCAAGCCTTGTATCCGGTGCCGGTCAGAATAGCCGATCTGGCCGATTCGGTGGAATTTGCCTTTGTGCGTTATCAGGAAATGCACTTTTTAAGGGATTCGCTAAAATTAAGCTTCTCTCTGGCATTGTCGCTCGTTTTATTAATGAGCTTGCTGGCGGCTATCTGGGTGGCTTTTATCAGTATCCGGAATATTATCGCACCGGTAAAAGAGCTTGTTAAAGGCACGCAGGCAGTGGCTTCGGGGCGCTACGACCAGCAGTTGCCGGTCATTGTGCAGGATGATCTGGGTTTTCTGGTGGAGTCGTTCAATGAGATGACGCTTCGTATTGCCAGGGCTCGGGATGAAACCAGATTGGCCGGCCTTGAAGTCGAAAATCAACGCGCCTATCTGGAGACGATTTTGGCGAATTTGACGGCGGGCGTGATAAGTTTTGACGCGCTGTATAAAATCCGCACGGTCAATCAGGCGGCTTACAGAATTTTCCATATTCCTGTCAGTTATTTTATCGGACAGACTTTATCCGATATCGCGCACGGCTATGCCGAGCTGGCCGAGGCTTTAAAAGTCATTCAGCGCTTGTTGGAACAAGCGGATGATATCTGGCAGCATCGGATTGCCTTCTTGGGACATAATGGCCGGCGCGAGCTATTGTGCCGAGGTACGCCTCTTTTTTCCCAGGAAGGCCGGCGGGTGGGAGCTGTTGTGGTTTTTGATGATGTGACCGATTTGATACAGGCGCAAAGGAATGCGGCCTGGGGCGAAGTGGCTAGACGGCTGGCGCATGAAATCAAGAATCCCTTGACGCCGATACAGTTGTCGGCAGAACGATTACAGCATAAGCTGGCCGACAAGCTGGCAGCCGGTGATGCGGATATTCTGCAGCGTTCCACGCGAACCATCGTGCAGCAGGTTGAAGCAATGAAGGAAATGGTGGATGATTTCTCGGAATACGCCAAGCCATCCAAGAAACAGACGACGAATATTGATTTTCCCGGATTAGTGCAGGAGGTGCTGGCGCTTTATGCGGTTCAGCTGGGTGTCAAGTTTAAAGTCGATTATGAAGCAGGCCAGCTGATGATCAAGGGCGATCCTGTCAGTATCAGGCAGGTTCTGCATAATCTGATAAAAAATGCGCTGGAAGCGATTGATGCAAAAGGCCAGATTGAAATAAGCCTGAGCCGGTTAAGAAAGAATAATAGCGATTTTATCGAAATAGCGCTCTATGATGATGGCCCCGGCATAAAGGATGATCAGATTGAGAAGATTTTTGAACCCTATGTGACAACCAAGGCCAAAGGGACAGGCTTGGGGCTGGCCATTGTCAAGAAAATAGTTGAAGAACATGGTGGCGCCATATGGGTCGACACCAGCCGTAAAGTGGGAGCCGGCTTTATAATCCAGCTGCCCGCTATTTAAATTTCAAAGCATCTCAACAATATGAATACAAATACACCACGTATATTAGTCGTAGATGACGAGCCGGATATTCGCCGCCTAGTATGCGAAATTCTTGAAGATGAAGGGTATCAGGTTGCTATGGCCGAAAATGCCGGCGAAGCCCGGGAGTCAAAAAAGAATAGCGATCCCAATCTGATTCTGCTCGATATCTGGATGCCGGACAGCGATGGGATTACACTGCTGAAAGAATGGGTTGTCGAGGATGAAGAGCTTTGCCCCGTGATCATGATGTCCGGGCATGGCTCGGTAGAAGCCGCTGTCGAGGCAACTCGCCTGGGGGCTTACGATTTTCTTGAGAAGCCCTTGTCGATGGCAAAGCTGTTGTTAATTGTCGAAAGAGCCTTGGAAGCCAGTAATCTGCAAAAAGAAAACGCGGGGCTTAAGCAACAGCTGATCACTGATGTTGAGCCTGTGGGCAAGAGTGCCACAGTCGCGAGAACCAAGGAACAGTTAAAACGGCTTGCGCAGCATGAGGCTCGCGTGTTGTTTGTTGGCGAGGCGGGCGTCGGCAAGGAGATGTATGCCCGCTATTTGCACAATAACAGCGCCCATCGGCATGGGCCTTTTATTGACGTGGCCGTAGGCAGTATTTCGCCGGAAAATTCAGCCGTGGAATTTTTTGGTAAAGAGGATGCCGGTAAAGTTTATCCGGGCTTGCTGGAGCGGGCTCATAACGGCACGTTGTTTTTAGGCGAAATCGGCGGTATGGATAAGGAAACCCAATTGAGACTGCTCAGTGCTCTGGAGTCGAGTTCTTTCTTGCGGGTAGGCGGCAGCCAGGCGGTTCGCGTCGACGTGAGAGTGGTTGCCTCAACCCGGATTGCACTGGATGAAGAGGTCAAGGCGGGGCGTTTCCGGCAGGATTTGTATTATTTGCTGAATGAAGTCACGCTCGAGATTCCGCCGCTTCGGGAACATAGCGAGGACGTGCCTGCATTGCTAAGCTTCTATGTTGATTATTTCGTTAATCAGGACAAGCTGCCTTTTCGGCGGTTTTCCATAGCCGCACAGAATTTTTTGCGCAATTACAGTTGGCGCGGCAATGTGCGGGAATTGAAAAACCTGGTGCAGCGGCTCATGATTCTGGGTGTCGGGGAGGATATAGAACTGGACGAAGTCAAGCTGGCACTGGGATCGGTTGTCAGTGACGTTTATACGGCTTCGTCGGTGCCTGAATTTTTTAACTTGCCGTTAAAGGAAGCCAGAGACCATTTTGAAAAAGCGTATTTGGAATATCATTTTGAAAAAAATGGCGGCAGTGTGGCAAAGTTAGCGGCCGCTGTGGGTATGGAGCGCACACATCTTTATCGCAAACTGCATTCCTTGAATATTAAATTATGAGTAATGCTGGCGATTTGCTATCATATGTTGTTGATACGTCTGAAATGACAAATAAACTTGAAAAAATTCATGGCGTTTAGTAGAATTCTCGCTCTTTTATTGAGCCTTTAACAGAAAGACTAAGTAACGATGAAAACATTTAGTGCAAAGCCAGCAGAAGTTAAGCGCGATTGGTACGTAATTGATGCGGAAGGGAAGACGCTGGGCCGTCTTGCTTCTGAGATTGCGCGTCGTCTTCGCGGTAAACACAAACCAGAATATACACCGCATGTTGATACCGGTGATTACATTATTGTAGTAAATGCAGAAAAAATCGGCGTTACCGGCAATAAAGAAAAAGATAAATTGTATCAGCACCACACGGGTTATGTTGGTAATCTGAAAACCGTTAGTCTGGGCAAATTAAGAAAAACCTTCCCTGATCGTATTCTCAATACCGCGGTTAAAGGAATGTTACCGAACAATCCACTGGGTCGTGCAATGTTCAAGAAATTGAAAGTTTATGCAGGCCCCGAACACGATCATCAGGCTCAACAGCCAAAAGTTTTAGAATTTTAAGCGGGTAGACCATGGCAGCAGCTCAGTATTATGGAACAGGCCGTCGTAAAAGTGCGGTAGCGCGCGTTTACGCAACAACAGGCACTGGAAAAATCACTATTAACAATGTCAGCATCGAAAAATACTTTGGTCGTAAAACCGATCAAATGGTTTCCCGTCAACCGCTGGAGTGCGTCGATATGGAAACAAAATTCGACGTCAACGTGATTGTTAAAGGCGGAGGCCCTTCCGGTCAGGCTGGTGCCATTCGTCACGGTCTGACACGTGCATTGATGGAATACGATGAAGCATTACGTTCTCCGCTTAGAAAAGCAGGATTTGTTACACGTGATTCACGTGTGGTAGAACGTAAAAAAGTGGGTCTCCACAAAGCAAGAAAACGTCCACAATACTCCAAACGTTAATTATTTATGTATAACTAAGGTTATACATATAAATAAGAAAGGGTTGCATTCGTTCCAGAGTGCTGCCCTTTTTTTATGAGTTTAGGAATCTCCTGATCAGGAGCTCATATGAAAATATCTATTGTTGTCCCCGTCTACAACGAAGCCGATAATATCCTCCCGTTAATTGAAGAGATCGTTGAAACGATGGCTCAGGCGCAAGCTTATGAAATTATTTATGTCGATGACGGCAGCAATGACGATACCACCGCTGTTTTACAGCACGCACTCCAACAGGTGAATGCGCTGCGAGTTTTTCGACATGAGCGAAGTTGTGGTCAAAGTACGGCTATTCATACAGGAGTCAAGGCTGCGAATTATCCTTATATAGCAACCTTGGACGGTGATGGTCAGAACGATCCAGCCGATATTCCCCGTCTGTATGAAATATTTACACAACAAAAAAATAACCTGAATAACTTGTGGATGGTGGCGGGATGGCGAAATAAACGACATGATTCCGCCTGGCGGCTGTTTTCGTCTAAAGTGGCTAATGCAGTACGGGCTCGTTTGCTGGGTGATAATACGCCTGATACAGGATGCGGGCTAAAAGTCTTTTTAAGGGATAAGTTTCTTGAATTGCCTTATTTCGATCATATGCATCGCTTCTTGCCGGCTTTGATTTTAAGAGCCGGAGGGCAGGTTATTTCCGAACCGGTCAATCATCGTCCCAGAATGGCGGGTTATTCTAAGTACGACACTTTGGGCCGGCTTTGGGTGGGTATTACCGATTTGTTAGGTGTTATATGGTTGAAGCAACGGGCAAAGCTGCCTGTAATAATGGAAAGTGAAAATGGTCGCTGAGAATATTTGGCTGATTATTGGCTTTTTGGGGCAGGGGTTATTTTCGGCTCGTTTTATCGTGCAGTGGCTTAAAAGCGAACGCGAGAAGAAAAGTGTGTTCCCTGTAGCATTTTGGTATTTCAGTATTGCCGGCGGGGTTACGCTTTTGGCTTATGCCGTGCATCGGCAGGACCCTGTTTTCATAGTAGGTCAATTAACCGGATTGTTTATTTATCTGCGCAATCTCTATTTTATTATTTACGAACACAAGAAGCTGAAAGTCGAATAAGCTTTTTTGTATTTTTCCATATTGCCAATGTATCAACTCCTGTCTGCCCGGTTATGGCTTTTTCTTCTTTGGGGAGGCTTAATCGCGGTTAATCTCTCCACGCGCCCATTAATCCCTGTCGATGAAACCCGATATGCAGCCGTTGCATGGGAAATGTGGGGTAGGGGAGATTTTCTCGTTCCTTATTTAAATGGCGAGAGTTACAGCCATAAACCGCCGTTGTTGTTTTGGTTGATGCAGCTCAGTTGGCTGGTATTGGGGGTTAACGAATGGTCATTGCGACTTATCGGGCCTTTGTTCTCGCTGGGGGCTTTATTTTTATCCCGTGCCATTGCGCGCGTTTTATGGCCGGATAGAGAGCAAGTGGAAGCGCTCGCTCCGTTTATATTGCTGGGATGTTTCTTCTGGATCGTCTTCAGCACATTAACGATGTTCGATATGATGCTGGCTTTCTTTGCATTGCTGGGCATCTATAGCCTATTGAAACTTGCTTGGTCGGGTTTGTCTTTCAAGTATTGGCTGTTGCTGGGAGCAGCGATAGGGGCGGGTGTTTTAACAAAAGGTCCGGTGATTTTGTTGCATTTATTGCCTGCCGCGCTATTGGCGCCGTGGTGGCTGCGGACTGCCGGATTCTGCTGGCGGCACTGGTATTATCGTATTGGTTCGGCTGTTTTGATAGGCGCAGGCATCGCCTTATGCTGGGCGATACCTGCCGGTATCGCCGGTGGAGAAGCTTACAGAAAGGCAATCTTTTTGGGGCAGACCAGTGGCCGTCTGGTTGAATCCTTCGCTCATCGGCTGCCGTGGTGGTGGTATTTGGAAATGCTGCCATTGTTATTGTTGCCGTGGCTGCTTTGGAGGCCGGTATGGACAGGATTCAGAAAGCTGAATTTGAACGACGCCGGCATGCGTTTTTGTCTGGCCTGGGCGGTTCCTGTTTTTATTGCTTTTTCGCTGGTTAGCGGCAAGCGTATCCATTATCTATTGCCTTTGCTGCCCGCTTTGGCGTTGATACTGGCGCGGACAGCCGATGAAATAAAAGATCAAAGTTGCTGGAAGCGCGCCCATCTTGTTGTTATGGGAATATTCGCCTTATTTGGCATAGTCCTGACGGTGTTGCCCGGCTTGAATGATCATTATCAGTGGCGAGCTGAGCTATCAATAATTTCGCCGTTATGGGGCGCTTTGCTACTGGCTGTCGCCGTAACTCTGGGAGCTGCTAAGGCTAAGGATGCACCGGGCTCCGCTTTTTATATCTGCATAGCCTCGCTTGTGACATCACTGCTGATGTCATGCGCTTTTTTTGAGGTTAAAGCAGATCATTACGATACGAGAGCGGCGGCTCAAAAAATCGCCGGCTTAATGGAGGAAAACAGGGCCATCGCTTTGTATGGCAGCAAATACCACGGGCAATATCATTTTGCCGGACGGCTTAAGCAGCCGATTACTGTATTGTTGAACCTCAATAGTTTATCTGAGTGGGCCAGACAGCACACGGACGGCTATATCATTGTGACTTACAAGGATGCGGAAGCATTGCCTGAGTCAATCATCAGCTATCATTATCCTTATAAAAGCCAGAACATAGGCTTGCTTTCATGCAAGACACTGCTTGAAAACCCAAGCCTTGGTTCTGTTCTGAAGCCCTAGGCGGGATATTTCTTGCAGGGGCGCATTAGTAGTCCATTCGGTTAACTCCGGCGCTTCAGCTAAAGCGGCTGACAGCGCCGGTTCGGCGGGTTTACTTCCAGATGCTGACGATATTGGTGAAGTCATCCGTCCACGGTTTCACATCGAAATACAACGGCAATTTCTGCCAGTTGCCGAGAGGGCTAAGGCGCAGCGGTTCCAGCGTTTCGGCACGATTTGCCATGACCACCCAATCTGTCGCCACGACCAGCGGAATTTCCTGTTGCGGTTTGAATTCCTGAATCAAGGCGGCTAAATGCAGCTGTTTGGCATGATCGGATAATACTTTCTTTAGCTCCAAATGACGGTTGGTGATGTGAAACGCCAGTATGCCGTCAGGCTTCAGCTTATTGAAATAAAGTTTAAGTGCTTCCTGGGTCAGCAGATGCGTCGGCACCGAATCCGAACTGAAGGCATCCATGACCAATAAATCGAATTTTTTTTCAGGCTCTTTTTCCAGCGACAAGCGGGCATCGCCTATGCGCATGATTGCATTATGGCCGCATTGCTTAAGATAACTGAAATAGGCCGGATTGCTGGCGACTTCGACCACCAGCGGGTCGATCTCGTACAGCGTCCATTCCTGTTGCTGCTTGGCATAACAGGTCAAAGCGCCAGCGCCAAGACCTACGACGCCGATTTGCCAGTTCTGACTGGTATTGTCGTATTCCTTGAAAAGCTGGCCCATAGGCCCAGGACGGCTGTAGTAGGTCAATGGCGTTTGAACGTGAGCCGCCGTCAGACGCTGCGCGCCGTGTTTGGTCGTGCCATGGAAGAGTTCGTGGTATTTTTCCGGGCGATTCCGCTCATCGACTAATACGCTCTCGCGTACCGAAAGGACGCCAAAAAAGCTGCGCTCCTGATAAAGCGTATTGGAGAGCAGCCCATGCAGGCCTTGAGTAAAGAAGATAAGGGCGCCAGTCAGTAAGGCAAGCGTAATCGGTTGCCGCCTGAAAGCATAGGTCAGGCCGGTTATTAAAATCAGGCCGACGCCGATCGTATCGAGGTATTGAGGAAGGTCATCACTGCTGGCGTAAATGATCAAGCCGATAACGGTGAGAGCCGCAGGCAATATCAGTTGCGATGCCCAAGCCATTTTATGTTTGCCTATCGATGATTTCAGCCCGGGACGCAGCAATAATGCCGCGACTATCATGATCGGGTATTCATAGACCGCATTGAAGACAAAAGGCGCTACAAAGGTATTGAACATGCCGCCCAACATGCCCGCGAACGACATGATCAGATAAAAAGTGGTTAAATGCCGAGTATGGGGTCTGTTTTTAGCCAGTTCACCATGGCAGACCATGACGGCCAGAAAAAAAGCCAGTAGATGCAGCGCCAGATCCATCCAGTATGGCAGAACTGCCGGATTGATGAATGAGTAGGCAATAAACGGCAGCAGTACAACAGGTTGCAGCCTGACCATCAACGGATGGATGATGGGATTCCATTTGGAAAAGACGATGATAAAGGATAAGAGATATAAGGTTAACGGAATGATCCACAGCAGCGGCACCGATGCGATATCGGTGCTGATGAAATTGGTCAGCCCCAATAGCAGGCTGGACGGGACGAAGGCCAGCGCCAGCCAGTGCAGTTGGGTGTAAGGGCTCAGATCATTGCTGTCTGGCAAGCTTTCTTGCGGGATTTCGGTTTGTCGCCGGGTTTTCCATAAGGTAAATGCGCAACTGGCAATTAGCATGCAAAGCAGAAAGTAGCCGATGCTCCAGTATGTTTTCTGGTCGGCCAGGCCTACATTCGGCTCCAAGACAAAGGGATAGCTCAGCAAGGCTATCAGGCTGCCGGCATTGCTGGCCGCATAGAGATAATAGGGATCATGGCTGGTGTGATGGCCGACATTTGCGAACCATTTTTGAATCAGCGGCGCTGTGGTTGATACCACGAAAAAGGGCAGGCCGATCGCTAAAAGCAAAGTCCAGAATAGCCAGAAGGTCGGGTCGCTGTCTGTCGGCGGGGTGGTGTTTTCCGGCAATGCCAGAGGCAGGGCCAGAAAACTGATCAGTATTATGCCCGCATGTATAAGGATTTGCCGGTGCTGGCTTTGGCGCGTTGAAACATAGTGAGCGTAAAAATAGCCAAGAAATAAAATACTTTGATAAAACACCATACAGGTGTTCCAGACTGCCGGAGAGCCTCCCAGTAGGGGCAATAAAATCTTCCCGAACATGGGCTGCAGAACAAACATCAGTGAAGCGCTGATAAATAATGTTGCTGCAAATAAGAATATCAGAGATAGGTTACGATCTGTTTTTGCTTCTGAATGGTTACGCATTTTTTAAATCGCCCTTTGGGCATTTTATTGTTATAAAAATGCGTTAATGATAAAGCATTTGTTAGGCTCAAGGATAAGCAAAGACAAATAAAAAGGCGATTTTATCGCCTTTTTATTTGTCGGCTTTACAGCTATCGATAGTTTCTCTTCACCTCCTGAGATTGAATTAAAACTCCTGTTGCTGTTATCGAGCGCGGCATCGATTATTGATTCTTGATTTTGGCATTATTTGCCCTTTTGCTGTTAAGACGCGCAGCAATCTTGCCGGTAATCATCATTGGCGCGTACTCTGCCCTGGATAGCATTATCTGATATCCACTTTTATTGCCGGTCGTTTGGCAAAAAACGCGTTCGATTAAGCATAGGATTAAAACGGTAACAGGAGTTGAAAGGTTCATGGAAAATTCAAGATAGAGTGCAGCAGCTGGCGCTATAAAGAGCCAAAATAAGCAGCCAATGCTTCAAAATCTTCTTCGGATAGATTGGCGGTCATGGCCTGCATCGGTCCGCCCTTGCGAGAGCCATCCTTGAAGCTTTTCAATTGCTGAATCAGGTATTCAGGATGCTGGCCTGCAAGTCTGGGAAACTGACCATTGCCTTCCGCCGATGCCCCATGGCATCCCAGACACATGGCCGCTTTGGCTTTGCCCTTTTCGGCCAGCGCAGGATCGCCGCCGACTTTTTCGGCTTTCTGGGTTGAATAGTAAGCGGCCAGATTGGCCATATCTTCATCAGTCAGGTTAGCGGCCATCGGTTGCATGACCGGGTTGTTACGGTCTCCCTTCTTGAAGGCGTTCAGTTGATTGATGATATAGTTCGCTTGCTGTGCCGCAAGATTCGGCCATTGAGGGTTAGTGCTATTGCCTTTGGCTCCATGGCAGCCGCCACAGGTTTCGGCTTTTTTTTCACCGGCTGTTACATCGGCAGCTGCGGCTGGCATTATTGCGGACCAGGCCAAGCATAGAAATAGCGCAAGGATTTGCTTGAATACAACCATGTTTCACCTCACAAAAAGAATTTAGCTTCGGATGACTTTGAGTTAGACGGCTGTTGAAAGCGTCTGTCTTATTTTTATTGGGAGCATTTACTATACAATTAAAAAGATTAAGTGATAATAAAAAAGTTCAGAGGTTGAGCATGATTACACCAGATAATACCGCAAGCCTGTTTCCCATGCCTGCTATTGGCGTCGGCGGGATCGTGTTCAACCGTCAAAATCAGGTTTTACTGATACAGCGCAATCAGCCTCCGGCCATGGGGTTATGGTCCATACCCGGCGGTAAGCTGGAAGCGGGCGAGACTTTGACGGCGGCTTGTAAACGAGAAATCAAAGAGGAGACGGGCCTGGAGACGGAAATAAAAAATATTGTCGCGGTAGTTGAAAGGCGGATTGAGAATTTTCACTATGTGATAATTGACTATTTGGCCTTGTTGATCGACGAAGATCATGCGACGCCGATAGCTCAGAGCGATATTGCCGATGCCAAATGGGTCGATCTGGAAAGCATGGCTGACTATGAGTTGGTTGACGGCCTGGCGGAAATTATCAGGCGCACCTTCCGCATTTACAAAGGGGATTATCTGGCAGGGCTGTATGATATTGATTCGAAAGGTACGGACTACATTCCCTTATTATGAATTCTTATGCATGATGCCGCTTAGTGTATAAGCATCCGAATCCGGTTAAAATATCAAAAACTCATCTTCATTCAGGTACATAATCGGCATGGCGGAAAAGCATATTTACAAGGTCGTTTTTATTAATCAGGAGCAAGTCTATGAGGTTTACGTCAAGAAAGTCTATCAAGCGGAGCTTTATGGATTCGTAATTGTTGAAGATTTCATTTTTGGCGAGAAAAGCTCGATTGTTGTTGATCCGACAGAAGAGAAGCTTCGGTCTGAATTCGAAGGCGTCAATCGCTCTTTTATTCCTACCCACAAGATTATCCGTATCGATCAGGTAAAAAAGCGGGGAACGGCGAAGATTGTGGCCCTTCCCAAGGAGGGCGCGGAGGATCATGGCCGCCTGTCGGCGCTATATACGCCGGACAAGAAATAAAGCAATGCCCAATCGCTTTTGCGGATTGGGCGGGGAAGCTATTTTACGATGCGTAAATTGGGTTTGTTAGGTGGAGTTTTTTCCGGAGGCGGTTCATCGCCTTCGGTATCATCATGATCGAAGATCATGCCTTTGCCGTTTTCCTTGGCATAGATGGCCATCACGGCCGCTATCGGCGTAACGATATGCATAGGCTTGCCGCCAAACCGGGCATTGAATTGAATTTCCTCGTTGCCCAGAGAAAGCCCTTGTATGGCTTCAGGCCGTATATTCAAGACGATTTTCCCGTCTTCAATAAATTCCTGGGGCAGAACGGCGTCGCTGTTTTCAGCGTCTACCAGCAAATGCGGAGTCAGGTGGTTATCAATGATCCATTCATAGATTGAACGGATTAAATAGGGTTTTAAAGAAGTCATTTTGGTGAATCAGCCATTTCTTTTTCAGCATCGCTAAGGCTTCGCTTGAATGCCGGTCTTCTGAATATGCGCTGGGCATAGTTTGTAATAGCTTCGCTCGGCGTTGATACATCAATGCCTATGCTTGGTAGACGCCACAATAAAGGGGCAAGGGCGCAATCAATCAGCGAAAACTCATCACTCATAAAGTAGGGTCTGGCGGCAAAAATGGGCGCCGCGGACAGTAGACTTTCCTTGAGCATTTTTTTGGCACGGGCTGACTTTTTCTCGCCCGAATACAAAATCTCGTCAAGCAATTGATACCAATCCTGATCTATACGTTTAATCAGCATTCTGGCATTCGCGCGTGAAACCGGGTCCATCTGATGCAAGGGGGGATGTGGAAAGCGCTCGTCAAGATATTCCATGATAATGCGCGAATCATAGAGAACCAGATCCCGCTCTATCAGAGTCGGCGATGTGCCGGTCGGGTTCAGTTCAAGCAAATCCTCGGGCGGCTCATTCGGATCATAATATTCTATGTCTGCGACAACCCCTTTTTCGTGTAAGACAAAGCGGGCGCAGTGGCTCATGGCACATGTTGGAGATGAAAAAAGCGTCATTACAGATTTACGAGTATTAATATTTGCCACGAATAACAACCTCATTAGGACGGTGTGGGGCGGTAAAAGCGGGCATTATAGCATGGAAGATCAAGTTTTTGACCGGTAGTAAGGTATTAGAATCAAATATATATGGCGAGAAAACGTCCCTGTTTCCGCCATCACAAATCAATGGATATCTCTCCAATACTCCCGTTTCAGCAGGTAGGCTATGCCGACAAACATGAAAATGAAGAAGATGACATATTTGCCCATGCGTTGCCTTTCCAGTTGCACGGGTTCTCCGACATAAACCAGAAAATTGACCAGGTCATTGACGACACGGTCGAATTCTATCTCGGTTAAAGTGCCAGGTTCTTCTATGACCAGCTTATCGATGACCTGCTTGCCATCCACTTTTTTATACAGAGGTTTTTGTTGGCCTTGCAATTGCCAGAATACGTTAGGCATGCCCACATCCGGAAAAACCGCATTGTTCGTGCCCAAGGTTTTGCTTTTATCAGTATAAAAACCCTTCAGATAGCTGTATAGCCAGTCAGCACCCCGTGAGCGGGCGATCAATGACAGATCGGGCGGTTGAATGCCGAACCATTTTTCCGCGTCATGCGCATTCATCGCACTGTGCATCTGGTCATAGATACCGGCCCCTTCCGGCGCAATGTCTTTCAGGACTTTCTTTTCATCGACGCCAAGGTCAAGCGCAATGCGCAGATAACGGATATGCTTGACCGAATGACAGCCCAGGCAATAGGTTACGAAGTGCTTGGCTCCGCGCTGTAGGGATTCGCTATCGGACAGATCGATATCGGCCTCCTGCAATTTCATGTCCTCGGAGGCATAAACGCCCAAGGACATAATCAACAACAAAAATAGGGTGATAAGTTTTTTCATATCAATCGAGGCTCTTTTTTAGTTTTATTGCTAGTCGAGTGATGACGTTGAGAATGCCGGCAAGATTGGGCCGTCTCTTCATAACTGTTGTGCCGTCTGCTTTTGTTACCGGTTTCTGCACGGTCATTTCATGATAGGTTTCTATCAGCGCAGGAATACGGTCTTCAAGGCCGGGCTGATCCGTTACACGCGCCGGCAGCGGTTTGGATTTTTCCCAACGCGTATACAGCGGCATTAACAGGAAGAAGCCAAAATAAATCGCCGTGAAGATACGCGCCACGGTTGTCGCGGCCGGCGTTGCCGGTTGCGTACCCAGATAGCCTAGACCGAGAAAGCTGATGACGAAAAGCAACAGGGCTTTTTTATAGGCGCCGCCACGGTAGCGGATGGATTTGACTTCACTGCGATCCAGCCATGGCAGCAGGAACATCACGACAATCGCACCGCCCATGCCGATAACGCCGGCGAATTTGTCCGGAATCGCCCGCAAAATGGCATAGAATGGCGTGAAGTACCAGACCGGCGCAATATGCTCGGGCGTTTTCATCGGATCGGCCGGAATGAAGTTGGCGTGCTCCAGGAAATAACCGCCCATTTCCGGCATGTAAAAAATAACGGTCGCGAAAAACAGCAGGAATACACCGACGCCGACAATGTCCTTAACGGTATAGTACGGATGAAAAGGGATGCCATCCAGCGGAATGCCGTTAGGGCCCTTGTTTTTCTTGATTTCAATGCCGTCCGGGTTGTTGGAGCCTACTTCATGCAATGCCACGATATGCAGCAAAACCAGTAATACCAGAACCAACGGCACCGAGATGACATGAAAGGCAAAGAATCTGTTCAATGTGGCATCGGAGACGACGTAATCGCCACGGATCCAGAGCGACAATTCATCGCCGATGACGGGAATGGCGCTGAACAGGGAAATGATAACCTGAGCGCCCCAGTATGACATTTGTCCCCAAGGCAGCAGATAGCCCATGAAAGCCTCGGCCATCAGCGCAACAAATATCAACATGCCGAAGATCCAGATTAACTCGCGAGGCTGCTTGAACGAGCCGTACAGCAGTCCTCTGAACATGTGCAGATAGACAACAATGAAAAAGGCCGAAGCGCCGGTGGAGTGCATGTAGCGCACCAGCCAGCCCCAGTTGACGTCGCGCATGATATATTCGACGGAATCGAAAGCCAGCTGGGCATCCGGCTTGTAGTTCATGGTCAGCAAAATGCCGGTCACGAACTGATTGACCAGCACCAGCAAGGCCAGCGAGCCGAAGAAATACCAGAAATTGAAGTTTTTCGGCGCATAGTATTGCGCCATGTGGTCATTCCAGAGTTTGGTCAGCGGAAAACGGTCCAGGACCCAGTTGCCGTATGTCGTCAGACGTGATGGTTTCATGCGCTTGCCCCCGCGTTGGATTCTTCGCCGATGATGATCAGTGTGTCGTTAATATAACGGTAGGGAGGAATCTCCAGATTGGTAGGCGCCGGCACGCCGCGGTAAACGCGACCGGCCAGATCAAACCAGGAGCCATGGCAAGGACAGAAAAAGCCGCCTTTCCATTTGTCGCCCAGGTCATTAGGGGCAATTTCCGGACGGTAGGTCGGCGAGCAGCCCAGATGCGTGCATAAGCCTACGGCAACGAAAATTTCAGGCTTGATCGAGCGCATTTGATTCTTGCTCGAAGACGGCTGTATCGATTCCTGCGAGAGCGGGTCCCGAAGCTCGTTATCGAGAGTTTTCAGCGTCGCGAGAACCTCCTGTGTTCTGTTCAGAATCCAGACCGGCTTGCCGCGCCACTCGACTCTTAGCAATTGGCCGGGTTCCATTTTGCTGATGTCAACTTCAACAGGCGCTCCGGCCGCCATCGCTTTAACGCTGGGCTGCATTTGAGCCAGAAAAGGAACCGCTAAATAGCCTGTACCCACCGCCCCCACCACAGTCAACGCCGTGGTTAAAAACTGGCGCTTGGACTTATCGACGCCTTCATTATTCATTTATAAAGTCTCCTGGTTGGGTCTGTGCTTTAAAAAGCACATGATTTTCTAGTTTTTATAGATGCCAATATACCATTACCGCTTAACTATTTTGAAGCGTTTATGCGCAATGGTCCGGGAATCGGCATCTCGGCTCGATTGAAGGACACGATGCATGGCCGGTATCTCAATCTATGTATCTGCGCGGTCAATAGCTTGATTATCAGTTTAATGATCGGCCAGGCTTTTCCTTAACGCCATAAGAAAAGCCTTGTTTTCCTCCGACGTGCCAATTGTGACACGCAGGCAATCGCTTAATAAGCCGCCTTGCGGCGCCAGATTCTTTATCAGAATGCCCTGTTCTTTCAATGAGTCGAAAATACTGGTCGCCCGGTTTTTCGGCGTCCTGAACAGAATGAAGTTAGCCGCGCTTGGATAAGCGGTAATGCCGCCCAGGTTATTCAGTTGTTCAAACACGGCGGCCCGCTCGTTGCGGATTTGCCGGGTTTGACTGTCAAACAGCGATTTATGGGATAGGGCAAAGTCGGCGCTGATTTGCGTGAGGCTGTTGATGTTATAGGGCAGGCGGATTTTGTTGAGTTGCTCGATAATGGCCCGGCTGCCGGCAATATAGCCCAGACGCAGGCCGGCCAGCCCCAGTTTGGACACGGTGCGCATGACCAGGAGGTTATCGAATTGATCCAGCCGGCCGATAAAGCTGGCATCGGCAAAAGGCGCGTAAGCCTCATCAATGACCACGAGCCCCTTTGCCGCCTGGATAACGGCCAGTATCGCGTCTTCGCTGAACAAGTTGCCGGTCGGGTTGTTGGGATAGGCCAGAAAAATAACCGAAGGCTGATGCGCTTCAATGGCGGCCAGCATGGCCGGCACGTCCAGATCAAAATTATCGCTCCGCAAAGGGATGCCTTGGTAGCTCAGCCCCAGGCAGAGGCTCAGTTGCTTATACATGACGAAGCCCGGGTCGGGGGCCATGACGCCAGCAGTCGACGGCAGCGCCATCAACAGCAGTTGAATGATTTCATCGGAGCCATTGCCCAACAGTATATCGAACTGATCGGTCAGCTGACTCAAACGTTTCAGCGTTGCCGCAAGCGCTTTGGCTTCGGGATCGGGATACCGGTTTAATGGACAGTCTTTCAGCGCTTCCAGCCAGCTGGCCTTGATATCCTCCGGCCATGTATAGGGATTTTCCATGGCGTCGAGTTTGATCAGGCCTTTGGCATCGGCCACTTTATAGGCGGACAGGGCCAGCACTTCCCGGCGGAATACGGAGGCAATCAGATCGTTTTGTGACATAAATTCAAGACTCAAGGCAAAAGTGAAAACTAAGTGTCAAGACGCAAGGCAGACAATTTTTCGCCTTGCGCCAGCCTTAGCCTGATTTGATCCTGTATTCGGCGGAGCGCGCATGGGCGGTCAGGCTTTCGCCGCGCGCCAGTATCGATGCGGTTTTGGCCAGCCTGTCCGCGCCCGCCTCGGAGCAGTTGATCAAGCTGGAGCGCTTCTGGAAATCGTAAACGCCTAAAGGGGATGAGAAGCGCGCAGTGCTCGATGTCGGCAAAACATGGTTAGGGCCGGCGCAGTAGTCGCCTAAGGCTTCAGCGGTGTAGCGGCCCATGAAGATGGCGCCCGCATGACGGATGTGCTCGCATAGGGCTTGAGGATCCTCAACCGACAGTTCCAAATGTTCCGGCGCAATGGTGTTGGCCACTTCGGCCGCTTCCATTAAATTGCCAACTTTGATCAGCGCGCCGCGCGTGGTCAGCGAAGTTCGGATGATGTCCGCCCGTTCCATTTGCGGCAGCAGTTTATGAATGCTTTGCTCGACAGCATGCAGGAAGTCCGCGTCATCGGTGATCAGGATGGCTTGCGCGTCCTCGTCGTGTTCGGCCTGTGAGAACAGGTCCATGGCAATCCAGTCCGGATGGGTTTTGCCATCGCAGATCACCAGGATTTCCGAAGGGCCTGCGATCATGTCGATGCCGACCTTCCCGAAAACCAGTTTTTTGGCCGTGGCGACATAAATATTGCCGGGCCCGACAATTTTGGCCACGGCCGGAACCGTTTCCGTCCCGTAAGCCAGCGCCGCAACCGCCTGTGCGCCGCCGATGGCGAAGGCGCGGTCAACGCCGGCCAGGTATGCGGCCGCCAGCACCAGTTCATTGGTTTCGCCATGAGGCGCGGGAACGACCATGATCAGTTCGCCGACGTCGGCGACTTTTGCCGGGATCGCGTTCATCAGGACTGAAGACGGGTAAGCCGCCTTGCCGCCCGGAACATAGAGCCCTACGCGATCCAGCGGCGTGATTTTCTGCCCCAACAGCGTGCCGTCGTCTTCGGTGTATTGCCATGATTCCATTTTTTGCTTTTCCGCATAGGCGCGAATGCGGTCGGCCGCTGTCTGCAGCGCCCTGGCCTGGTCGGCAGGCAAGTTTTCCCAGGCCGCTTTCAGCGTCTCCAAAGGCAGTTCCAGTTCGCTGGCATCGGCAATATGGCGGTGGTCGAAACGGTTGGTGTATTCGATCACGGCTTGATCGCCGTTTTCGCGGACGTCGGCAATAATGGACAGTACGCGCTGATGAATTTCCAGATCGTCGGTTTCATCCCAGGCCAGCAGGTTTTTCAATTGCTGGTCAAAATCAGCGGATGAAGCATCCAGTTTGGCAATATTTAAATCGGACATGGCATTACCTTTCCGCAAGGGTTTTTTCAAATTGATCGAGTAGTGGCTGAATGGCTTGATGCTTCATCTTCATGGCCGCTTTGTTCACGACCAGGCGCGAGCTGATGTTCATAATGAGGTCGCGCGGTTCCAGACCGTTGGCTTTCAGGGTATTGCCAGTGTCGACGAGATCGACGATGCAATCGGCCAGGCCGACCAGCGGCGCCAGTTCCATGGAACCGTATAGCTTGATGATTTCGGCCTGAATGCCCCGGCCGGCAAAATAGCGCTGGGCGGTTTTGACGTATTTGGTCGCCACGCGGATTCTGCCCGAGATGTCCGGCGCATCCTTGGGCGCGGCGGTCATGAGCCGGCAGCAGGCGATATTCAAGTCCAATGGTTCGTACAGGCTTTCCGCGCCATGCTCCAGCAGCACATCCTTGCCGGCGATGCCGAGATCGGCGGCACCGTACTCCACAAACGTAGGCACGTCGGTAGCGCGGATGATGACCAGCTGAACGTCATCGCGGCTGGTCTGCAAAATCAGCTTGCGGCATTTTTTCGGGTCGTCGATCGGAGTGATGCCCGCCTCTTCCAGCAAGGGCAGGGCTTCTTCATAAATTCGGCCTTTGGATACGGCGATAGTCAGCATGGCAGGTCCTATCTCGGGACGCGGCGTATAGTCGCGCCCAGTTGCGTGAGTTTTTCTTCGATGTGGTCGTAACCACGGTCTATATGGTAGATGCGGTCAACTAGCGTATCGCCTTCGGCGGCCAAGGCGGCGATGACCAGGCTGGCGGACGCTCTTAAATCAGTCGCCATGACCGGCGCCGCGGTCAGCTTTCTAACGCCGGTGCAGATAGCGGTATTCGATTCCAGCTTGATGTCGGCGCCCATGCGCTGCAATTCCTGAACATGCATGAAGCGGTTTTCAAAGACCGTTTCGGTAATAAGGCCGACGCCTTCGGCGATGGTGTTCATCGCTGTGAACTGGGCCTGCATGTCGGTCGGAAAGGCAGGATAGGGAGCCGTGCGCACGGAGACGGCTTTCGGTTTGTTGCCGTGCATATCGAGTTGTATCCAGTTTTCGCCGGTTGAAATATCGGCGCCCGCTTCGGTCAATTTTTCCAGAACCACATCCAGCAGATCAGGCCGGGTATTTTTCAGTCTGACTTTTCCGCCGGTGATGGCGGCGGCGACGAGATAGGTGCCGGTCTCGATGCGGTCGGGCAGAATATTGTAGTGCAGATTTTCCACGCCCAGTCTTTCGACGCCTTCAATGACCAAGACATCGGTGCCGATGCCGGAAATCTTGGCGCCCATGGCATTCAGAAAATGGGCCAGATCGGTGACTTCCGGTTCCTTGGCGGCATTTTCGATAATCGTGGTGCCCTCGGCTAACGTGGCAGCCATGAGCAGGTTTTCAGTGCCGGTGACGGTGATCAGCTCGAGCACCAGCCGGCAACCTTTCAGGCGGTCGACTTTGGCATGGATATAGCCGTTTTCGACAGTGATATCCGCCCCCATTTTGGCCAGCCCGCTCAGGTGAACGTCGACAGGGCGCGTGCCTATGGCGCAACCGCCGGGCAGCGATACATGCGCCTCACCATGCCGGGCCAGCAAAGGCCCCAGCACAAGTATCGATGCGCGCATGGTTCTGACCAGTTCGTACGGCGCTTCGAAACTGGTGATCGAACTTGTGTCGACTTCGATATTCATTTTTTCGTCGACGATGAGCTGGACGCCCATGCGGCCCAGTAATTCCATCGTGGTCGTGATGTCGTGCAGATGCGGTATGTTGCCGACGCTGACAGGCGTTTCCGAAAGCAAGGTCGCGGCTAGAATAGGCAGGGCGGCGTTCTTGGCTCCGGAGATGCGCAGTTCTCCTGAAAGTTTCTTGCCGCCGGTAATGATTAATTTATCCATACAGAATGTCTTGGGTTATCTTGGTAAATGCTAAAGTTCAGTATACTCTGGCGTATCTGGCCGGCTTGTAAAATGGCTCGTCTTGTCGAAGCCGCTCAGTCTGGCAAGATTGAGCAGTTGCTCGGGAATGTTTTTAAAGCGCAGTTGTATTTTATGATCCCGCGTATATTTTATCCATTCGATCATGAGCGCAAGCCCGGCGCTGTCCGTGCATGCGACTCGGCTGAGGTCGACGGTGACGTGTTTCGCCGTCTTCAGGAAAGCGAATGATTTCAGTGTCTGCTTGTCTATGGTTGAAAAAGTCAAATCGCCATCGATGATGAAGTGTCCTGCCCCCTGATCAATAATATTCAGCTTGCTCACTTTTTCGTTTCCGCTTTTTCTTCGGCCGATTTAAACAGGAACTGGCCGATGACTTTTTCCAGAATGATGGCCGATTGTGTGATTTCAATCGTGCTGCCGTTTTTCAGATACTCTTCCGAGCCGCCCGGCACCAGATTGACGTACTGCTCGCCCAGCAGGCCGGCAGTGAAAATGCTGGCGCTCGTATCGTCCGGAATTGTGTTGTACTTGGTGTTGATGTGCATTTCAACGACGGACTCGTAAGTGGTCGGGTCGAAGCTGATGGCGCTGACCTGTCCTATTTTGACGCCGGCCGCGGAAACCGGCGATTTAATCTTCAGTCCGCCGGAGTTCTCAAAGCGCGCAGTCACAGTATAGGTGTCTTCCTCGATAAAAGTGCTTAAATTACTGACTTGCAGGGCAAGAAAGAGCAGGCCGACGATGCCTGCGGCGACGAAAAGCCCGACAAGCGTGTCCTGGGTACTGGTGTGCTGCATGTTAATTAATCTCCGAACATGAGTGCGGTCAGGATGAAATCGAGACCTAGAATACTAAAAGCTGAATTGACGACGGTGCGCGTAGTGGCGCGGCTGACGCCTTCGGAAGTCGGGATGGTGTCATAACCTTCGAACAGCGCTATCCAGGTTGTGACAAAACCGAAAACAATGCTCTTGATGACGCCATTGACAATGTCGTCCTGGAAGTCGATGCCGGCCTGCATCTGTGACCAGTAAGAGCCTTCGTCCACGCCCAGCATGCCGACGCCGACCATGTGTCCGCCCAGGATGCCGACCATGCTGAATAATGCCGCCAGCAAGGGCATGGATAACAGGCCGGCCAGAAAGCGCGGTGAAATAATGCGCTTGATGGGATCGACGGCCATCATTTCCATGCCGGAAAGCTGTTCTGTCGCTTTCATCAGCCCGATTTCCGCCGTTAAAGCGGAACCGGCCCGGCCGGCGAACAACAAGGCCGTCACCACGGGGCCCAACTCCCTGACCAGCGATGCCGCGACCATGAGGCCGAGCGTTTCTTCGGCGCCAAAATCGGACAGGATATAGTAGCCTTGCAAGCCCAGCACCATGCCGACAAAAAGCCCGGAAATGGTGATGATCAGAAAAGACAGCACGCCAACCGCGTACAGTTGGTTAAGGATCAGTCTGGGCCTTGGCAGAATGCTGCCGAGGCCTCCAAGCGCATGGAGCAGGAAGAACGTGCCGCGTCCCAGCTTGGTGAAACCGGCGCGCGTCGTTCTGCCTAAATTTTGTAGCAATTGAATCATGTTTATAGTTGCCCGTAACGCTTTGACACCCTGCGGGAACGTTTTTTGGACAACAGCAGGTCGTCAACGTAGTCTGTTGCAGGGTAATGGAAATGCACCGGGCCGTCTGCCGCTCCGGTCATGAATTGTTGAACCCATTCCGATTCCGACTGTTGAATTTCTTTCGGCGTGCCCTGGCCGATGATTTTCCCGTCCGACAGCACATAAATATAATCGGCGATCGCCGCGGTTTCATGGACATCGTGCGAGACGATAATGCTGGTCAGTCCCAGGATGTTGTTCAACGATTTGATCAGATGCACCAGTGCGCCCATGGAAATGGGGTCCTGGCCCGTAAAAGGCTCGTCATACATGATCATCATCGGATCCAGCGCGATCGCACGGGCCAAGGCGATGCGCCTGGCCATGCCGCCGGACAACTCGTTGGGCATCAGATCGCGTGCGCCTCTCAGTCCTACGGCCTGCAGTTTCATCAGTACCAGCGTGCGGATCATGGATTCGGGCAGATGGGTGTGTTCGCGCAGCGGAAAAGCCACGTTATCGAAGACGCTCATATCCGTCAATAGGGCTCCGCTTTGAAAAAGCATGCCCATGCGTTTGCGCAGATTGTACAGTTCCGACCGACGCAAGCGGTGGACATTCTGTCCGTCTACCGCCACCGAGCCTTGGTCAGGGAACAATTGGCCTCCGATCAATTTTAACAGCGTGGTTTTGCCCGTGCCGCTAGGGCCCATGATTGCGGTAATCTTGCCGCGCTCGAATTCCAGCGAAATATTGTCAAATATCTTTTTATTGCCTCGGGAAAACGACAAATTATGAACAGAAACTAAACTGTTTGGAGAGGAAACGCTGTTATCCATGCGTGGTCAGGATATATAGTTCGGAATCTAAACCGGCTATTTTCTATGACTAGTCCCTGCTAAGTCAATATACGGTTGTTTGGGAAAGAAAAAGTAACGCTTTGCAATTTAAAAACGCTATCGGCTGCATATTTAATATCGCCGCGGGAAGCGTGAGCGGCAAACGACAAGACTCAAACTTGAGAGAATATCTTGTAAAAGTTCCCATAGTACATGAATGAAATAAACATGGCATAATAAGCAATTTTTGAGCTGGGAACCATGGTCATCAATTTTATTGCTTTGTTAGCGGGATTGGCTGTCTTAGTCTATTCAGCGGATAAATTCGTTACGGGAACGGCTTCAATTGCCAGAAATCTCGGCGTTTCCCCATTGCTCATCGGTTTGACGATAGTGAGCGTGGGCACATCCGCACCGGAAATTCTGGTATCGACCATCGCTTCCTGGCAGGGAAATGCCGGTCTCGCGATAGGCAATGCGCTGGGCTCCAACATAGCCAATATCGGTTTGATCCTGGGGGCTACGGCGCTGGTGGCGCCTTTGGCGTTTCACTCCGGTATTTTAAAAAGGGAGCTGCCGATACTGATGGCCATTAGTATTGTCAGTTATCTGCTGTCTCTCGATGGATGGGATTTATTCGATGGCGCCTTGATGTTGGCAGGCTTGGTCACATTTACGTGGTGGCTGATCCGTACGGCGGGCAATGAAAAGCAAGGCGACCCATTGGGCGAGGAGATGGAACTCGAGCTGTCCGAGAATTTGTCCAGTAAAGAGGCATGGTTTTATTTTGGCTTTGGGCTAATCGGATTATTGCTGAGCTCTCGTGTATTGGTCATGTCGGCCGTCAATATCGCTCAGTTCTTTGGCGTCAGTGACTTAGTGATTGGCCTGACGATTGTCGCTGTAGGCACGAGTCTGCCGGAACTGGCCGCATCAGTCGGCAGCGTTTTGAAAGGTGAAGATGATTTGGCGGTCGGGAATGTCGTCGGCTCCAATATTTACAATTTGCTGGCTGTTTATTCCGTGCCGGGCGTGCTGGCGCCAGGGCCTGTTGCCGAGAGTGTGCTGACCCGCGATTTTCCGGTCATGCTGGCTTTTACCAACGTATTGTTTATTTTGGGCCATGGCATTTCCAAAGCCGGGCATATCAGCCGCCTGGAAGGATTCGGCCTGGTGTCGGCTTATACCGTTTATGGCTGGTTTCTTTATCAAAGCGCGGTTGCCGCTTGATTTTGCCGGCATCATATGAAGATCCATGATCAAAAGCTCCGCGAACTGGCGCTGGCTGTCATCCAGGTGGAAAATCGCGCGATTGCCGCATTGGCCGATCAGGTCAATGATGATTTTGTGGCCGCCTGCAAGTTGATGTTTAACTGTACCGGCCGCGTTGTGGTTACGGGCATGGGCAAGTCGGGGCATATCGCCGGCAAAATCGCTGCCACACTGGCCAGCACCGGAACGCCGGCTTTCTTTGTGCATCCGGGCGAAGCCAGCCACGGCGATCTGGGCATGATCACGCGCCAGGACGTGGTGCTGGCCCTGTCGAATTCCGGCGAAACCGGCGAAGTTTTGACGATTTTGCCGATTATCAAGCGTCTGGGCGTGCCTTTAATCGCGATGACCGGAAACCCCGCTTCCACGATGGCTAAATTTGCAACGGTCCACATTCATGTCGGTGTTGAGCAGGAAGCCTGCCCGCTGGGGCTGGCGCCGACTTCCAGTACAACCGCGGCGCTGGTGATGGGCGATGCCTTGGCCGTATCATTACTTGAAGCGCGCGGCTTTACGCGCGATGACTTCGCGTTGTCGCATCCCGGCGGCAGTTTGGGAAAGCGGCTATTGCTGATGGTGAGCGATATCATGCATGCTGGCAGTCAAGTGCCGGCCGTTCGGGAGACGGCATTGATCAGTGAGGCCCTGCTGGAGATGACTGAAAAAAAACTGGGCATGACCGCTGTTGTCGATATGGAAAATCGGGTGGCCGGGATTTTTACCGATGGCGATTTGCGGCGCATGCTGGGGCGGAATCTGGACATTCACCATACTACCATTACCGAAGTCATGACGCCGCATTGTGCCGTTATTCCGGCTGATATTCTTGCCGCTGAGGCCATGCGCATCATGGAACAGAAAAAAATTAACGCGCTGATTGTCGTCGACGAGCATCGGCGCGCGATAGGGGCTTTGAATATGCATGACTTGATTCATGCGGGAATAGTCTGATGATGGAAACAGGACAAATGCAGTCCGTGCTGGAAAAAGCCAGAAAGTTGAAACTCCTGATCCTGGATGTGGATGGCGTGTTAACGGACGGTAAGCTTTTCTTTGATAACGAGGGCAACGAATATAAATCTTTTCATTCACGCGATGGGCACGGCATCAAGTTGCTGAGGCAAACCGGCGTGGAAGTCGCTATTATTTCGGGGCGGAAATCAAACTCGGTGGCACTGCGCATGAAAAATCTGGGCATTGAACATGTCTATCAAGGCCATGAAAATAAAATTGCCGCGTTTAATGAGATTATCGGAAAGTTGCGGATCATGCCGGATCAAGCGGCCCATGTAGGCGATGACTTGCAGGATCTGCCGATTATGGTCCGGGTCGGCCTCGCGATCGCGGTTGACGATGCGAATCTTGCCGTCAAGCAGCGGGCCGATTGGTGTACGACACTGCCCGGCGGGTACGGCGCCGTCAGAGAAGTCTGCGATTTGATCATGCGGGCCCAGGGGCACCTTGACGACGTTGTGAATGCTTATCTGAAATGACCGGCTTGAGCGGAAAATCTATTTACCTGTATACCGCCATTATTGCGGTAATGAGCTGGTGGCTGGTCAAAGTGACCGGACTGGATGAGCTGCGTGCGCCGATACCGCCCCATAGCCCCGATTATTTCAGTGTAGGCTATACGAAATGGGAAATGGACAAAGCCGGCAGGTTAAAAAATAAATTGCTCGCCGATAAAATGACGCACTACAGTGATGACGGTAAAACCCATCTGGAGAAGCCCGTGATGTTTTTCCATAACCAGAAAACGCCGCCTTGGGTCGTTAAATCGGAAGCCGGCGTTTTATCGGCTGATGGCAAGGATTTGCTGCTGACGGGGAAGGTCAATGTGGAAAGGGCCAAGGGTGAGGGCGTCAACCAGCTTATCATCAATACTTCCAATGCCAGGGTCAAGCCGGAAACCAGTTATGCGGAAACTGACGAATGGGCGGAACTGATCAGTCCGCCCAATGTGACTACGGGCACCGGCATGAAACTTGTTTTTTCCAACCCGATTAATATTAAATTGCTCGCTAATGTGCGAGGAAAGTATGAAACGAAATAAAAAACCGGCAATCTTTTGCTGCTTTGTATTACTATTGGGACTGTACAGTTCCACTTCTATGGCGCTGAAAAGCGATTCCGAGCAGCCAATCACAATAGACTCCAACACGGCGACTTATGACGACAGTAAAGCCATAAGCACCTACACCGGTAATGTGATCTCCATTCAGGGCAGTATTAAGGTAAATTCCGATAAGTTAGTAGTTTATTTTGTCGATGGCGACGCCGAAAAACTGGTGTTCACAGGTAATAAGGCAAAATTCAGGCAAAAGCCCAGCGAGGGAGAGGAAGACATCACCGGCGAAGCATTGACGGGTGAGTATTATCCTAAAAAGAACCTGCTGATCCTGATTGATGATGCGACGGTCTGGCAAGGCAATGCCACCTACTCCAGCAAGTTGATCGAATACGACAGTAAAAACTCGGTCGTCAGGGCCGGCGAAAAGTCTTCCGACTCAAAGCGCGTGCGCGTCATACTGAAACCGAAACCCAAAGAAGCTAAATAAAAATGGCTAAACTAGCAGCAAAACAGCTGATTAAAAATTACAACAAGCGTAATGTTGTCAACGGTGTGTCACTGCATGTCAATACCGGAGAAGTCGTCGGTTTACTGGGGCCAAATGGGGCCGGGAAAACCACCAGTTTTTATATGATTGTGGGGCTGATCAAGGCCGATGAAGGGCAAATTACGCTGGATTCGCACGATTTGACTTATCATCCCATGCATTTAAGGGCGCAGATGGGTATCGGTTATTTGCCCCAGGAACCTTCGGTGTTCCGCAAGCTGAGCGTAGCGGACAATTTGCGCGCGGTACTGCAGATTCGCTCCGATTTGACCAAAGGGCAGGCCGAGCTGGTAATTGAAGAGCTATTGCAGGAGTTTCATATCCTGCATTTGCGCGACCAGATTGCCTTGGGGCTTTCCGGCGGAGAGCGCAGGCGCGTCGAGATCGCCAGAGCGCTGGCCACCAATCCGCAGTTCATATTGCTGGACGAGCCCTTCGCCGGCGTTGATCCGATTTCGGTAGATGATATCAGAAAAATTATAGAACATTTAAAATATCGGGGCATCGGCGTATTGATTACCGAACATAATGTCAGAGAAACATTAAGTATTTGCGACCGAGCGTATATACTTGCTGATGGAAGGGTGATTGCGGAAGGCGGAGCGGCCGCTATCGTTGCCAATCAGGAAGTGCGAAAAGTTTATTTAGGCGATAACTTTAGTCTTTAAGTTAAAATACTTGTAAAAGATTTTTATTTCGATGAAACAATCCTTACATCTTCGACTAGGCCAGCAACTGACTATGACGCCGCAATTGCAGCAGGCGATCAGGTTGTTGCAATTGTCGACTCTGGATCTGCAGCAGGAAATACAGCAGGCGCTGGAATCCAACATAATGCTGGAAATCAGCGAGGAAGAAAGCGTATCGCCGGATGCAGAGCCGGTGCCGGAAAAGAAAATTGATAATTCGGATTTGCAGACCAGCGAAGGTTCGCAAACCGACATTCCGGATGAATTGCCGATAGATTCAACCTGGGATGATATTTATGATTCCGTAATGGCTGCGAGCGCCGGTTCCGCCGATGATTCCGTTGAGTTTGAAACGCAGCGCAGCAAATCTTCAACATTATTGGATCATTTGTTATGGCAATTGGAGTTGACCCGGTTTTCCGAGCGCGATCACGCCATCGCCATGGCCATTATCGATGCAGTGGATGAAGACGGCTATCTGAGAACCAGCCTGGACGACATCTTTCAGGGGCTACAGACGCAATTGGATGATCTCGACTTCGATGAAGTCAAAGCGGTATTGCACCGCGTGCAGAATTTTGATCCGGCAGGCGTTGCGGCAGTTGATTTAAGCGATTGCCTGAGAATACAGCTGCAGCAGCTGCCGGATTCGACGCCTTATAAGGAAGAGGCGCTGGCTCTCGTTTCCCGGCACCTGGATTTACTGGCTGCGCATGACCAGTCAAAGCTGATGCGCCGACTGGGCGTCACCGAGCGGCAGCTGGAGGCGATCATTGCATTGATCCGGACTTTGGATCCCAAGCCCGGCGCGCGCGTACAGGATGCCGATTCAGAATATGTGATCCCGGATGTCTATGTGACCAAACAAGGCGGTACATGGCAAGTGCATCTTAATCCGGATATTGCGCCCAAGCTGCGCATAAATCCTTTTTATTCGGCGCTGATCAAAAGATCCGATAACAGTAAAGACAATACGGCCATGAAGGACCATTTGCAGGAAGCCAGATGGTTTATCAAGAGCCTGCATAGCCGTAACGATACCTTGCTGCGCGTGGCGCGCTGTATCGTGGAAAAACAGCCGGCGTTTCTCGAGCATGGCCCTATAGCGATGAAGCCCATGGTGCTTCGGGACATTGCCGAAGAGCTGGAATTGCACGAGTCAACCATATCCCGCGTGACTACGCAAAAATACATGCATACGCCGAATGGCATCGTGGAATTCAAATATTTCTTTTCCAGTCATGTGTCGACGGAAAGCGGTGGAGAATGTTCAGCCACAGCCATTAGGGCCTTTATTAAGGAATTAATCGGAAGTGAAAATCCGGCAAGACCGTTAAGCGATAGCAAGATAGCGGATTTATTAAAAGAAAAGGGCATCAATGTAGCGAGAAGGACAGTTGCCAAGTATCGTGAAGCGATGTTTATTTCGCCGTCCAGTCAGCGAAAGCGCATTTTATAGCGCTAACTGAGCAGTAACAAAAATCTATTATTCACCCTTAGGAGTTTATTCCATGCAAGTTAATGTTACAGGTCATCATCTTGAAATTACTGACGCGTTAAAAGCGCACGTTGACAGCAAATTTGAAACGCTCGCTCGCCATTTCGATCATGTGACCGATGTACATGTTATTTTGAGTGTTGAAAAATTAGTCCAAAAAGCCGAAGCGACTTTGCAGCTGAGCGGTGCTAAATTATTTGCCGAAGATGAGCAGGAAGATATGTACACAGCCATCGATAATATGGTGGATAAGCTGGATCGCCAAATTATCAAGCATAAAGAAAAAATCGGAAGCCATAGATAAGATGCAAGGCACAAGGTTAAAATGGGTTTTTAACCTTGTGCCTAATTACTATGAAATTATTAATCGTCAGCGGCCTCTCCGGTTCCGGTAAAAGTATCGCCCTAGAAACGCTAGAGGATTGTGGTTATTTCTGTATCGATAATCTGCCGGTTACATTGCTGGAAGATTTTATCAACCACGTCATGCTGGGCGATAAAAAAACTTATAAGAAGACCGCGATTGGCATTGATGCCAGGAACCAGACCGAAAGCCTGCTCAGTTTCTCCGATTGCCTGAATTTGATCCGCAGCAAGGGGATAGATTGCGAAATCATATTCATGCAGGCTGAAGAGTCGACGTTATTGAAGCGTTATAGCGAAACCCGCCGGCGCCATCCACTGACGGATTTCAATATACCGTTAAAAGAGGCGCTGAAAATTGAAAGGGAAATGCTGACGCCGATTGCGAGGCATGCCAACGTCGTCATCGATACCAGTCGAACGCATTATCATCAGTTGCGGGAGCTGATCAAGGATCAGATCGGCGAAAGGAACGCCCAGCATATTGCCTTGCAGTTTCAGTCGTTTGGCTTCAAGCATGGCGTGCCGCTGGATGCTGATTTTGTATTCGATGCCCGCGCTCTGCCCAATCCTCACTGGATTCCGGAATTGCGTGGATTAACCGGAAAGGATCAGTCGGTAGCGGATTTTCTTAAGGAAGAGTCTTTAGTGGCTGAGTTTTTTCGGGATATTGCTGATTTTCTTCTGCGCTGGATACCTCGCTTTGAGGCTGAAGGCCGTAGTTACTTGACCGTCGCCATAGGCTGCACAGGCGGGCAGCACCGATCGGTTTATCTGGTTGATTCATTAGCCCAGCATTTTAAAAATTGTTCTCTGAACGTAATTGTTCGCCATAGAGAATTACATTAGTCTTTTTTCCGCGTTTATCAACTAGAACTGCACGGCATCGCTCCTCTGTGGTGTTGGTTTTTATGGATGTTTCTTCTATGTCGGCTACTGCACAACAAGACAATAACGAGCTTCTTCTTAAACGCATGACGGAACTGCTGAGTACGGGCTCGCTGTACGAAGTCAGGCAATTTATTCAAGAGTTGTATCCCGCGGAAATCGCGCTTTTAATCGAATCCCTGGCGCCTGAGGACCGAAAAAAGATCTGGAAACTGATTCCACTGAACACGGTTGGAGAGATTCTGGTCGATCTGCATGTCGAGGTGGCGAGCGGGCTTATCGAAATTACTGACTGGAAAGATCTGACTACCGCAGTGGAAAGTCTGGAGTCAGATGATCTGATCGATTTGCTGCATACCCTTCCCGAGCCGTTGCTTTCCAAGGTGACGGAGTCGATCGGCATACAGGAAAAGCGTCGCCTGGAATCGGCTTTATCGTATGATGACAATACTGCGGGCGGTTTAATGAGTCTTGATGTGCTGACCGTGCGCGCCGATGTGTCTCTGGATGTCGTGCTACGCTATCTGAGAAAGCGCGGGTCCATGCCTAGGGCAACGGACAATCTGATCGTTGTCGATCGAAATGATCATTTTCAGGGCGTTTTGCCTTTGGCGGTATTGTTGACCAAAACCCCTCATGCCATGGTGTCGGAAGTGATGGATTTCAGCATGAGCGGGATTCCCTACCAGATGCCGGCCGGAGAAGTGGCTTTATTATTCGAACAGCGCGATATGATTTCCGCGCCGGTCGTAGCGGAAGACGGCAAGTTGCTGGGAAGAATCACGGTCGATGACATTGTCGACGTTATTCGCGAGGAAGCCGACCATTCATTGATGAGCATGGCAGGCCTGGATGAAGAACAGGATATGTTTTCTCCGGTGCTGACAAGCGCAAAGCGGCGTGCGGTCTGGTTGGGCATTAATCTGCTGACGGCTTTTCTGGCATCCTCGGTTATCGGTTTGTTTGAGGCGACTTTAGACCGGATTGTCGCGTTGGCGGTATTGATGCCTATCGTCGCCAGCATGGGCGGCATCGCCGGAAGTCAGACGCTGACACTGGTAATCCGTGGCTTGGCGCTGCGGCAGATCAGCAGCATCAATGCCATAAGGTTGTTTAGGAAGGAGATCGCTGTCGGCGTTGTGAATGGCGCCTTATGGGCGGCCGTGGTTGCTTGCATTGCGGGGATCTGGTTCCAAAGTGTTAGCATCGGGTTGTTATTGGGCTGCGCTATGCTTATCAATCTGGTTTGTGCCGCATTTGCGGGGGCAAGCATTCCGCTGATGCTGCAAAAAATAGGCATAGATCCTGCCTTGGCAGGCGGCGTGCTGCTAACCACAATTACCGATGTTGTCGGCTTTATGGCCTTCCTGGGATTGGCTACCTTTTTTCTGATGTAGAACCCCTACAAGGCTAAAGTATTAAGCTTTTTAACTTTAGCCTTTGGCTCTGCATTTTATTTCAATGATAAGGTTTCAGCGCGGCCGTTCATTTCAATGGACAGCTTGTCTTCCTTAGCCAGCCAGCCAATCGCGCGCTGAATATCGTTCTTATTGAGCCCTGTTTCAGAGGTTACTTTAGATACGCTAGCAGGCCCATGTTTATCCAAATAATGCCAGATTTTACCCGCAGCCTCGCCGATTTTATTAGACATATAGATACCTCTTCTATGTGGTTGGTTAAAAAATTAAGACTTTTTGGCGTGATGATGATCGGGCAATACAATGTTTAATTCAAGTATTTCCTGATCATCATCCTGTTCAAAATTAATTGAAATGGCATCCTGCTCCACGTTAACGTATTTTCGTATGACTTCCAGTAGCTCTTTTTGCAGTTGGGGAAGGTAAGAGGGCTGGTTTCTGGAGGATCGCTCATGAGCCACCAGAATTTGCAGTCTTTCCTTCGCCACCGATGCCGAGCTGGCTTTAGTGATTCTGAAATAATCGAGTAAACTCATTATTTACCCCCGAAAAGCTTCCCGAAAAGGCCTTTCTTCTCATCGATAAAACGATGAGGTTTTTCCTCGCCTAAATAGCGGGCAACGATATCGGCATAGGCTTGGCCGGCATCGCTTTTTTCATCCAGAATAACAGGAACGCCTGAGTTCGATGCATTTAATACCGATTTTGATTCTGGAACCACCCCCAGTAAATGCAGGGATAAAATTTCCTGTACATCTTTCACGCTGAGCATTTCCCCTAATTTTACGCGATCCGGCGAGTAGCGGGTCAGCAGCAGGTATTCCTTGATCGGCTCTTCGTTCTGCTCGGCCCGCCGCGATTTGCTCGCCAGAAGCCCTAGCATGCGGTCTGAGTCCCTAACCGAGGAAACTTCCGGATTGGTGACGACAAATGCGTCATCGGCAAAGTACATCGCTAAATGAGCGCCTTTTTCAATGCCGGCAGGGGAGTCGCAAACGATGTATTCAAAATCCTTGGACAGTTCTTCCAGAATCTTGCCCACACCCTCGATGCTCAGGGCGTCCTTGTCGCGTGTCTGGGAGGCGGGCAGAATGTAAAGCAGGTCGCAGTGTTTGTCACGGATCAATGCTTGATTAAGGTTGGCTTCCCCATTGATGACATTGATGAAATCATAAACCACGCGGCGTTCACACCCCATGATCAAATCCAGATTACGCAAACCTACATCGAAATCGATGACGGCTGTTTTGTAGCCTTTTTTTGCAAGCCCCATGGAAATAGCAGCACTCGTTGTAGTTTTGCCAACACCACCTTTACCGGATGTTACGACGATGATTCTTGCCAAGGGTTGTTCCTCCAAATTAGCGGTATAATTAAAGATCTTTAATGATCAAATTTTCGTTTTGTAAATAGACCTGAACGGGTTTGTTGCGGACGGAGTCATTCATATCTTCACTGATTTTATAAGTGCCGGCAATTGAAACAAGCTCAGCCTGCAGATCGGAGCAGAAAATGCGCGCTTCCGGATTGCCCTGGACACCGGCCAGCGCACGGCCTCTTAATGTCCCGTAAATATGAATATTGCCTTCGGCCATAATTTCGGCGCCGGCACTGACCTGGGCCATAATGATCAAATCCCCTTCGGCATAAAGACGCTGGCCGGAGCGGATGGGCTGGGTAATCAGCATGCTCATTACGGGCTCGGCTTTAGGGGCAGGTTCCGGAGCGATTTTTTTCGGTTTCACAGTTTCTACGGACGTGGAGGCGCTGCTGCTATGAACGGAATGGACCGGAATGCCCAGCGTTAGGGCTTGCTGGTTCTGTTGCGCGGTGCCGCCGCGTATGCCAATCGGCAGTAAATTAAGCTTGCGGATGATTTGCGTCAGTAGGGCAATATCAATTTCGCGCTCCTGCTTGTTCAGTTCCTGTAAATCAAATATCAGTGGTGAATTTTTGAAAAATTCAGGCGCTAGACTAACTTTTTCCTGAAGCTGCCGCTCGATAACTGCTGTATCGTTATCGAATAAAACCAAGACGGGTACAGAGAATGTACTGCTCTTAAATTCCAGGGCAGGCGGGAGATAAGGCGTTTGTTGAGAATCGGTCGACATCCGTTAAATCTGGCTAGTCATTAGTTGGGAAATTCTAACACTGCTGTTGGAAAAAATCATTTTTCTAACGCGACTAATTTTGGCATCGAAAACAGTAAAGCATTTCCGGGTGAACGGCGGCAAAAATTTTCACTACACCGGCCATGGAGATTTTAACCAGGCCTTATTTCAAGGCGGCGTCATGTCTGTCATCGTGAATATGCAGCAAATGGCCGCGCATTTTATCTTAAGGCAGAAGGAAGTGCTGATTTAATAAATGGAAAAGATGAGTTTAGATTAATCTTATTTTAAAAAACCTTTTGATTTATAAGGTGTTTATCATTGCGGATATAGGGGGTCGGCTTGCAAAATGGGCCATTTTCCTTTAATTTAGCGCAATATCCGTAAAGGCTAGGGGTGCTTCGAGATGCGTCTTGAGGCTGAGAGAAACCCTTTGAACCTGACCCCGGTTAATACCGGCGTAGGAAAGCCCACACTTCCCTGCGTCTTGTTTTATTGAATTTTGGAGATAAGCATGAGCGCTGTCCTTAAAGACCTTACGTCTGCTGCCAGCAGTGTCAAAATCGATTCCTACCCGGCATCGGAAAAAATCTATGTTCAAGGCAGTCGGCCTGATATACGCGTTCCGATGCGCAAGATTACCCTGTCCGACACGCCGGCTCAGTTCGGCGCGGAAAAGAACCCGCCACTGTACGTATACGACACCTCGGGCGTTTATACCGACCCCGCGGTTGAAGTCGATTTAAGAAAAGGCCTGGGCGCCATCCGTGCGGCCTGGATTGCAGAGCGTAACGACACTGAGGAACTGCCCGGCCCGAGCTCCGAATACGGCCGTCAGCGCCTGGAAGATCCTGCAACCGCCGATCTGCGTTTTGAGCATATCCGCAAGCCGCGTCGCGCCAAGGCCGGCACCAATGTCACGCAAATGCATTATGCCAGACAGGGCATTATCACACCGGAAATGGAATTCATCGCGATCCGCGAAAACCAGAAGATGGAAGAAATGCGCGAGTTATGGAAAGATCAGCATCCGGGCGATTCTTTCGGCGCGTCGATTCCATCGGTCATTACGCCAGAGTTTGTGCGTTCCGAAGTTGCGCGCGGCCGGGCCATTATTCCGGCCAATATCAACCACCCCGAACTGGAGCCTATGATTATCGGCCGCAACTTCCTCGTCAAAATCAACGGCAATCTCGGCAATTCGGCGGTCACGTCGTCCATCGAGGAAGAAGTCGAAAAAATGCTCTGGGGCATACGCTGGGGCGGCGATACGATCATGGATTTGTCGACTGGCAAGAACATCCATGAGACGCGCGAATGGATCTTGCGCAATTCGCCCGTGCCTATCGGCACCGTGCCCATTTACCAGGCGCTGGAAAAAGTCAACGGCAAGGCCGAGGAATTGACCTGGGAAATTTTCCGCGACACATTGATCGAACAAGCCGAGCAGGGCGTCGACTACTTTACGATTCATGCCGGTGTGCGCCTGCATCACGTGCCGTTGACGGCCAAAAGAATGACCGGCATCGTCTCGCGCGGCGGTTCCATCATGGCGAAATGGTGTCTGGCGCATCACACGGAAAGTTTCCTGTACACGCATTTCGAAGAGATCTGCGAAATCATGAAAGCCTATGACGTGTCTTTCTCACTAGGGGATGGATTGCGGCCGGGTTCAATTTACGACGCCAACGATGCCGCGCAGTTCGGCGAGCTGGAAACCCTGGGCGAACTGACTAAAATCGCCTGGAAGCACGACGTGCAAACCATGATCGAAGGCCCCGGGCACGTGCCTTTGCACATGATCAAGGTCAACATGGACAAGCAGCTCGAAGAATGCGGCGAAGCGCCTTTTTATACCTTAGGCCCTCTGACGACCGATATCGCGCCGGGTTACGACCATATCACCTCGGCCATCGGTGCCGCCAATATCGGATGGTATGGCTGCGCGATGCTCTGCTATGTCACCCAGAAAGAGCATCTGGGCCTGCCTAACAAGCAAGACGTGCGCGAAGGCATCGTGACTTACAAAATTGCCGCGCATGCCGCCGACCTGGCCAAAGGCCATCCCGGCGCGCAGGCGCGCGACAATGCCATGTCCAAGGCGCGTTTTGAATTCCGCTGGGAAGACCAGTTCAACATCGGCCTGGACCCCGAGCGGGCGCGCGAATTCCACGATGAAACCCTGCCCAAGGAATCGGCCAAAATCGCGCATTTCTGCTCGATGTGCGGTCCGCATTTCTGCTCGATGAAAATCAGCCAGGATGTGCGGGATTATGCGGCTGAAAAAGGCATCGCCGAAGAAGAGGCGCTGGCAAGAGGCATGGATGAGAAATCGAAGCAATTCGTCGAAGAAGGCGCGGCCATTTATCAAAAAATTTAAAAGCCAGAGTAGCGCAGAGCGCAGATTTACCGTGAAATCTGCGCTACACTTACCCGCAGTAATCTGTAATAAAAGCTATAAGGAGTGATTATGGGGGTTCTTGAGCAATTACGGGATCAGGTAAATCGAAAGCAAGATGATGCGCTGGATCAACAGAATATCGAATTGGAATTGGCAAGGCGCTATAAGGAAACTATCCTTCCCAAAATGCAAAGCATTCTTGTCTTCATGAAGGAAATGGTGGAGCATTTAACCTATCTTGAGCAGGCCATTTTCATTGACGATTACAGCTCCAAATATCCCCAGTTAGGCCGATTGATTCAAACCGACTACAAAATAAACACTGACGGTATTATGGGGTATGTCGATCCCGATAAGCTCATGCAAGTCAATGTTAATTTCTTTTGTCTGAACGAAGGTGAATTTACTTATCATCTTCAGGGAAGAAGTCTGATTGAGCAGGAGGTTGCTTTTTTGAGCGCGCATAAAGTGCCTTTTGAATGGAAGTATTTTCAAGGCATCGGCATGGCGCAAAATGCTAAATTCACGGTGACGCGAAAAATTCCGGTAAGATTTAAGTTTGAAGTGGATTATGCCGCATCAAATATCAAGATGCTCATCAATAATCACGAAAATTTTGGCGTGTATAAAAAAAGCTTTGCACCTGAGAAAGTCGATGACGATTTGTTGGATGAAGTTGCCCGGTTCATGCTCAGGATAGACAGTGATTTCATCCGGCTTGAGATTACCAGTGAACATAAAAAGATAATTCGCAGCAAGCTGGAAGAAACGCAACGAGAGTATGAAAAATGGTTGAGTCTGGTCCGCCGTGATGAATTGTTTGCTCAGCAAAAGTCTGGTAGCCGCAAAGCCGGAAAGCTGTTAAAAGTATTGGACGGATTAAAAAACAAGTTATAGCCAGCTTGATGCGAGATCCATAGGTTGGGATATAAAAAATCAAAGGCGTGCATTTCCGGTTCTTGGTAATCCTCGCGTTTTAACCAGATTATCGCCAGGTTTTGCTTTTCAGCAATTGCGAGGGGTTACGATGAAGGCAATCACTAGACCAGGCAATAATGCAAAAGACAGCAATCAGCGAAATTCTCAGTGGAGTCCAGACTATCTCAAAAAATCCTGAGACCAAACTGGAAAATGAGCCCGACAGCGGCAGAGAGTGCGCCGGACAAACAGTTCATGGCAAGGAAACTATGACCGTTGCCAATGCCCGGATTTACCGCCGTCTTTTTCCAGAAGCTGCACGGATTGAATGACCATTCCTCGATCCACGGCCTTGCACATATCGTAGATCGTCAGTAAAGCGATTTGGGTAGCATTAAGCGCTTCCATCTCCACGCCGGTCTGGCCGTTGGTTTTTACCGTGGCTTGGCAGCGTACGCGGTTCTTGTCGGTTTCCGCGGTTAGGTTGATTTCCACATGCGTGATGGGCAAGGGATGGCAGAGCGGAATCAACTCGGCGGTTTTCTTACTGGCCATGATGCCGGCGATTCTGGCAATGGCCAGCACGTCGCCTTTTTTGTGGCCGCCTTCGACGATCAGCTTGAGTGTCTCCGGCTGCATTTCAATATAGCCTTCGGTGACGGCTGTGCGCTGGGTGATTGCTTTGTCTCCGACATCGACCATATGGGCTTCGCCGGCTTGATTAAAGTGGGTTAGTTGAGTCACGAGCCTGTAAATTATCGCTAAAGAAATCGGGAGTCCCGGCAATTTGATGCCTGAATGCAATGGCATAAAAACGCAGGGGCCGAGGCATCTGCTTACTTGTATGTTCTTATGGTCATTTGAGCTGTTTTGCCGCGGCGAGGTTCGAAGTATTATTATCCATTTTTTTTATGACCGCGTGAATGACTATGTCAATTAAAGTGCGTTATTTCGCCAGCTTGAGAGAAAGCCTGGGCCGCTCGGAAGACGATCTTGAGTTTATGGGCATTGCCACTGTCAGCGATGTATGGCGCCGCGCCAATGCCGGCACGCCGATGCCGGATCATCTGCTGGCGGCTGTTAATATGGAATATGTGAGCTGGAACAGTGCTGTCAACGATGGCGACGAGGTGGCTTTTTTTCCGCCGGTAACCGGAGGCTGATGGTGGCAATTAAAATTTATGCGGAGCGCTTTGATCCTTTGCAGGAAGTTCAGGCGCATCAGAATGCAGCAGGGCATATGGCCGGCAAATTCGGCGCGACCAACATTTTTATCGGCACGATGCGCGATTTCAATGAAGGCGATGATGTTAAGGCCATGAATCTCGAACATTATCCGGGCATGACCGAAAAGCAGCTCGAAAAAATCGTTGCCGAAGCGCAGCGGCAGTGGCCGGTCCTCGATGCGCTAGTCGTGCATCGCGTGGGCTATATTCTGCCTAATGAGCCGATTGTGCTGGTGGCGGTCTGGACTTCACACCGCGGCGACGCATTTGATTCGAGCAGGCATATTATGGAAGCGCTGAAGTCGAAAGCGCCGTTTTGGAAAAAGGAAGTTTTAACGTCGGAGGATCAGCGCTGGGTTGAGAAGAATACCGATGGTTATAAGTATTGAAGGGTAATCGAGTGGATTTTAAAGGATATTTGCCGCCTTGCTATCGATTAACTGACATTGCGCGAGCATGTAATCAGCGATTAACAGCATGCTTTTAGAAGTGAGGCTTCTTCTTGGCCGAATTGTAGCGCTCTATGCTTGACATGATCTCTTCCCGAGCCGCATCCAGGCCGGCCCAGCCGTCAATTTTGACCCATTTGCCCGGTTCCAGATCTTTGTAGTGTTTAAAGAAATGGGCGATATTGGCCAATTTACTTTCGGGAAGGTCTTTGAAGCTTTTGACGCGGTTGTAGAACGGCGTCAACTTTTGCACCGGCACGGCCAACACTTTGGCATCCGCTCCGGCTTCATCAGTCATTTTGAGGATGCCGATAGGTCGGCAGCGCACTACGCAGCCGCTCAACAGCGGCGCAGGGGTAATCACCAAAACATCAACCGGATCACCATCGTCCGAGAGACTGTGCGGAATATAGCCGTAATTGGTCGGGTACTGCATTGAGGTGCCCATGAAACGATCAACCATCAGAGCCCCCGTGTCCTTGTCGACTTCATACTTAACCGGGTCGCTGAAGGCGGGTATTTCAATGACAACGTTAATGTCGTTCGGAAGGTTCTCTCCAGACGAGACTCTCATTAATGACATGCATATCCTCCCTCTTTAGTAGATTATCAAATCGTGACATTATATCAGTTGTTATAAGCTTTTTTTGGGGGGATACCCGCATGCAGGGACAATTAAGAAAAATGCGTACCCAACTGGATAATCCGGTTCGGTATGAATTGCCATTGACGGATCAATTGATCGCCTTGAATCCGTTGATTGGAAAGCCGGTCAAGCTGGTCTATACCGGCAGGATTTTTTGTGTGCATTGCGGCAGGCAGACCAAAAAAAGTTTTAGCCAGGGTTATTGCTATCCCTGTTTCACTACTTTGGCGCAATGCGATATGTGCATCATGAAGCCGGAAACTTGCCATTATGAGGCCGGCACCTGTAGGGAGCCTGAGTGGGCCGCCGAATTCTGTTTTCAGCCGCATATCGTTTACCTGGCAAACTCTTCCGGTATCAAGGTGGGCATTACACGCCAGAGTCAGATTCCAACGCGCTGGATCGATCAGGGCGCCGTGCAGGCTCTGCCGATTCTTAAAGTGCAGTCGCGCTATATTTCCGGCTTGGTCGAGGTGGCTATCGCCAGACATGTCAGCGACAAGACCAGCTGGCAGCAGATGCTGAAAAATCACGCGGAGCCGGTCGATCTGACGGCCAAACGCGATGAGTTGCTCGCCGTATGCAAAGCGGAACTGGCCGACATAAGCGAGCGCTTTGGACCTCAGGCGATCGAATTCCTGGCGCATGAGCAGGCGGTCGACATTCATTATCCGGTGGATAATTATCCGGTAAAGGTTAAGTCCTTCAATCTTGATACACAGCCCGAAGTCGCAGGCGTTCTGCATGGCATTAAAGGCCAGTACCTGATGCTCGATACCGGCGTCATCAATATTCGTAAATTTGCCGGCTACGAGGTCGAGTTTACTGCGCCGTAGGTCTGTCGGATTGCCGATTTGATAAGAAAATGCCTATCAATGGCGAGAGCCGTGCGGTGGCTTTTTACGGATGGGTTAGATAAGTCCCCGTCTTGCCAAATGGCCAATGACATGGCCTGCATCTGCCCGCTGCCGGCGGGTTGTTTTTACGCCATGTGACGCCGAGAGGTGTGAGCAGTGCAAAAAGAATGCATCAGTAAAGGCTGGCTAAGGGAATGGTGTTCAGCATGGTCTGTGCTTAACAAGTAACCACGGAATGCCAAGATTCCGTGGTTATCAATGCGAGCTTGCGCCCGAGCTCTTCAGGAAGAGCGTTAGGCAAGTTAAACGGTAAACTCAGCCAGTTTTTTAGCGATTATCTGTTTTTTCATGGTCACATAATCCGGCAGGCCGTTTTTATAAGGCGGATAGTCTTCGCCCATGATCAATGGTTGCAGATAACGACGGCAGGCTTCGGTAATGCCAAAGCCATCCTCTGAAATAAAATCGGCCGGCATCATTTTCTCGACATTGGCGACGTCCTTGAGTTCAGCATGACTTGTGTGCCATTGATAAGGCGAATCCGATGTTCTGACGATGGTAGGCATGACGGCCGATTTGCCCGAGATAGCCAGTTCCACCGCGGCTTTGCCCATGGCATAAGCTTGATCCACATCGGTTTTCGAGGCGATGTGACGCGCCGCTCTTTGCAGGTAATCGGCGACCGCCCAGTGATACTTGTAACCCAGCGCATCCCTGACGATATTGGCGACCACCGGCGCGGCGCCGCCTAATTGGGCATGACCGAACGCGTCGGTGCCGCCAGCCTCCGCCAGGAATTTGCCATCGGCACCTTTCACGCCTTCCGATACAACGACACAGCAATAGCCGTACGCTTTGACTTTTTCGTCAACCTTGGCCAGAAACTTGGCTTGATCAAACTTAACTTCGGGGAAAAGAATAACCAGCGGGATATCGTTGTCGGCATCGGCCGCCAGCCCACCTGCCGCAGCAATCCAGCCGGCATGACGGCCCATGACTTCCAGCACGAAAACCTTCGTGGATGTGGAGCACATGGAGGCCACGTCGAAGCTGGCTTCGCGCATCGAGACGGCAATGTACTTGGCAACAGAGCCGAAACCCGGACAGGTGTCGGTAATGGGCAAGTCATTGTCCACAGTTTTCGGCACGCCGACGCAGATGATCGGATAACCCATCTGATCGCTCAATTGGGAAACTTTATACGCCGTATCCTGGGAATCGCCGCCGCCGTTATAAAAAAAGTAACCGATGTTGTGCGCTTTAAAGACTTCAATCAGACGCTCGTACTCGACTTTATTTTGTTCCAGGCTTTTCAGCTTATAGCGGCAGGATCCAAAACCACCGGCCGGTGTATATCTCAAGGCCGCAATGGCGGCATCGGACTCCAGGCTGGTATCGATCAATTCTTCTTGTAAAGCGCCGATGATGCCATTATAGCCGGCATAAACCTTGCCGATTTTGTCAGGATGCTGCCGGGCGGTTTGCAAAACCCCGCAAGCGCTGGCGTTAATGACAGAAGTAACTCCCCCAGATTGGGCATAGAAAGCATTTTTTATTGACATTTTAATCCTCATGTTGAGTGCGTTAGCTTTAAAACAATAATGGATTGTCATTGACTAGACAAGCATTAAAAGAAAATCAACAAGATCAAAATTACAATTTCATTAAGAACCTAGTAAAATAGACGACCTATCTTGACGGAAACAGACAATATCAGTAATTTATGCAACTTTTTTCAAAATAAAACTGTCGACATCGGGCCTGAATTTTGAAAAGCGAATATAATCGACTTGAATCGAAAGTCCTATTAAGTTTATTGAGGAAATTAGCGTGGAGCTAAATGGCGCACAAATAGTAATTCAAAGTCTCAAAGACGAAGGCGTGGAATATATTTTTGGCTATCCTGGCGGAGCGGTATTGCATTTATACGATGCTATTTTTCAGCAAGACGATGTCAAACATATTCTGGTCCGACATGAACAGGCGGCAACACATGCCGCCGACGGCTATGCCCGTGCAACCGGAAAGCCCGGCGTGGTGCTGGTGACCTCGGGGCCTGGCGCGACAAATGCCGTGACCGGTATTGCCACGGCTTATCTGGATTCGATTCCGCTGGTTGTCATTTCCGGTCAGGTGTCATCACCGGTAATCGGCAGCGACGCGTTCCAGGAAGTCGACATGGTCGGCATTACCCGGCCATGCGTGAAGCATAATTTCCTGGTCAAAGATGTCACCAAGCTGGCTGAAACGATAAAAAAAGCGTTTTATGTGGCGACGACAGGACGCCCCGGACCGGTCGTCATCGATGTGCCCAAGGATATAACCGATCCGAAAATCAAGGTACCTTACAAGTACCCTAAAGAAGTCACGATGCGTTCCTATAACCCGTCCGTGGCCGGGCACAAAGGCCAGATAAAAAAAGCCGTGGAATTATTGTTGGAGGCAAAAAAACCAATGATTTATTCCGGCGGCGGCGTTGTGCTGGGCGAAGCCAGCCAGGAATTAACGGAGTTGACCCACCTGCTGGGCTATCCCATTACCAATACCTTGATGGGACTGGGATCATTCCCCGCGACAGACAGGCAGTTCGTCGGCATGTTGGGCATGCATGGCACCTATGAGGCCAATATGGCCATGCACGAGAGCGATGTGATCCTCGCCATCGGCGCGCGCTTCGACGACCGCGTCACCGGCAAGCTCGACCAATTCTGCCCGTATGCCAAGATTATCCATATCGACATCGATCCGGCTTCCATTTCCAAGACCGTTAAGGTCGATGTGCCCATTGTCGGCGATGTCAAGCCGGTGCTGGAACAAATGCTCGAGCTGATCAAGGAAAGCGAAAAGGAACCCGACAAAAAGGCTCTGGAAAGCTGGTGGAATCAGATTGAAAAATGGCGCGCCGTCAACTGCCTGGATTACGATAGAAGCAGCATCCTGATCAAGCCTCAATATGTGATCGAGCAGCTTTATGAAGTCACCAGAGGCGATGCTTATATCACTTCGGATGTGGGCCAGCATCAAATGTATACGGCTCAGTATTATCATTTTGATAAGCCTCGCCGCTGGATCAACTCTGGCGGTCTGGGCACGATGGGTTTCGGCTTGCCGGCCGCGATCGGCGTTAAGTTGGCCTTTCCCCAAGCCGATGTCGCCTGTGTTACGGGCGAGGCCAGCATCCAGATGTGCATTCAGGAATTATCGACGGCGCTCCAGTACAATACGCCGGTCAAAATCGTCAACCTGAACAATCGCTACATGGGCATGGTGCGCCAGTGGCAGGAGTTCTCTTACGAAAGCCGCTACTCGCATTCTTATATGGATACGATACCCGATTTCGTGAAACTGGCCGATGCCTATGGCCATATCGGCATGCGCATCGACAAGCCGGAAGAAGTGCGGCCGGCGCTAGAAGAAGCCTTTGCGCTGAAGGACCGTACGGTGTTTTTGGATATCATAACCGATCGGACCGAGAACGTTTATCCGATGATCGAAGCCGGCAAAGCCCATCATGACATGAAGCTGAGAGTGGCGCCGGGAACACCGACAGACAGGGAACTGGCATAATGAGACATATTATTTCTATACTGATGGAAAATGAGGCTGGCGCATTGTCACGCGTTGCCGGCTTGTTTTCGGCGCGCGGCTACAATATCGAGTCGCTGACCGTGGCGCCGACGGAAGATCCCAGCCTGTCCAGAATGACATTGGTCACTCGTGGCAGCGACAATGTTATCGAGCAGATCACCAAGCAGCTCAATAAGCTGATCGATGTGGTCAAGCTGATCGATTTGGCTGAATCCGCGCACATTGAGCGCGATCTGATGATGGTGAAGGTAAAAACCACTGACGAGACGCGCGAGGAAATCAGAAGCCTGACCAATATCTTCCGCGGCCGAATCATCGATGTGACGCCGACGTCGTATGTTGTCGAAATGACCGGCGCCTCGGATAAACTGGATGCGTTCATCGCGGCTATTGATTCGAACAACATTATTGAAGTCGTGCGCTCCGGGCCGATTGGCATTTCGCGCGGCGAAAAAGGGCTGCACTTGTAGTCCTTGCTTTGATTATTCGGAATCCGGTCAGCCGGATCTGGTTTGAAATTTTAACAAACAGAAAACACAGGAAAACTCATGCAAGTTTATTACGACAAAGATGCTGATCTCTCGATCATCAGAAGTAAAAAAGTAGCCATTATCGGTTACGGCTCACAAGGCCATGCCCACGCCAACAACTTAAAAGATTCCGGGGTTGAGGTGGTCGTAGGCTTGCGTGCAGGCTCCGCCTCAGTCGCGAAAGCGCAAAATGCCGGATTGACCGTTAAAGACGTGCCCGAAGCCGTCGCCGGCGCTGACGTGGTCATGATCCTGACGCCTGACGAGTTCCAATCTCAGCTGTATAAAGCCGAGATTGAGCCAAATATCAAACAGGGCGCTGCTTTGGCATTCGCGCACGGTTTCTCTATTCTTTACAACCAGATTGCACCGCGCGCCGACCTGGACGTGATCATGATCGCGCCTAAAGCGCCGGGCCATACCGTGCGTTCGGAATTTGTCCGCGGCGGCGGCATTCCTGACCTGATCGCGGTGCATCAGGATGCTTCAGGCAAAGCCAAGGACATCTGCCTGTCATACGCATCGGCTATCGGCGGCGGCCGTTCAGGCATCATCGAAACCACCTTCCGTGACGAAACCGAAACCGACTTGTTCGGTGAACAAGCGGTGTTGTGCGGTGGCGCCGTTGAACTGGTCAAGGCCGGTTTTGAAACACTGGTTGAAGCCGGCTACGCGCCTGAAATGGCTTACTTTGAGTGTCTGCACGAGTTGAAGCTGATCGTCGACCTGATGTACGAAGGCGGCATCGCCAACATGAACTACTCGATCTCCAACAATGCCGAGTATGGCGAGTATGTGACCGGCCCGCAAGTCATCAACGAAGAAAGCCGCTGGGCGATGCGCGAAGCGCTGAAAAACATCAGAAACGGCGAATACGCCAAGAAATTCATCCTGGAAGGCATGACCGGCTATCCCGAAATGACAGCCAAACGCCGCCTGAATGCAGAGCATCCGATCGAAGTTGTCGGCGCAAAACTGCGCAGCATGATGCCTTGGATCAAAGCCAACCAAATCGTTGATAAAACCAAAAACTGATCAAATTCAGTTTAACCGTTTTAAAAAAAAGCCCGTTCTATGACGGGCTTTTTTGCTTGCGACTCTGGGTTTTAAAAACAGAACTTGCACAGGCAAGTCTGTGGGGCGACTCGGCGCGTGAAGAGCAAAATGCGTAAGCCTTCTCGAATGCGCATTAGACGACTACCCGCCACTGTCTTTTCGGCTCAATTTCCTCGACAGTAATGCCAACGCCCAGCATTTGCCTTATTACGTCGATATTGGTTTTACAGTGTCCGGATAATGGTCCGGTGACAAATGAGCCGCCCGCGCCCAGGCATAGCGGCAGCAGCAGTTGGTCCGCCAGATAGTGCCCCACTGGAGCGGCAAAACCTTGATAGCGACGCAGCAGATCAACGGCATGATTCGCCACCTGTTCGGCGTTGATGCCCATTGCACCATGACTTTCCATGACTTCTGTGATTTGGGGATAACGCGCTTTGATCATCACGCTGTTACCGGGGCCCAATGATTTCACCTGACTGACGCTGATCGCATCGTCTGCCCATTTTAGCCTGCGGAGCAGTTGCTGTTTTTCTCTGGCAACCACATGGCCCGGAATCCCTGCACTAATGCAGTGCGCTTCAGCGCCGAGCAGCTGCCCTCGCGTTTCCAGTGTCAGTTTTCGAAAGCTTGCAGGCGGGTTGATGGTGATTGTCCATTGCCCGGCACCGACCGGATAAAAACCGTAGCGCTCCAGCCTGGCATCGAACTCGCAGCCGATTTGCCGTAGCACCGGCAAAAACGTATGCTGGATAAAGTCGAAGCTGGGCGCCAACGGATTATGAGTGCCGCCAGTCAGCGTCAGGCGCGAGGGTTTGTCGGCCATCAACAGGGCAGGCAATACGGTCTGGAATACCAGTGTGCTGCTGCCGGCACTGCCCACAGCAAACCGGTAATCCCCGGCTTTGATCTTGCCGGGGATAAACATTACCGCTCTCGATCCTATCGACGCGCCCTTGACTTCGGCATCGCACACTGCGGCAATAGCCTTGACGCAAGCCAGATGCTGGCGCATCAGCCCTGGATTTTCGCGACCTTGGCGGATATTGTGGACATATACTGGAGCACCGCGGCAGGCGGCCAGCGACAGCGCCGTTCTCAGCACTTGGCCGCCGCCTTCGCCCTGGGCGCCATCGATTTCGATCATGTTGCTAGCCTTTGACACAAACCACCTGCTTTAACGTGTGCATAATTTCCACCAGATCGCTTTGCGCTTGCATGACCTGCTCTATGGGCTTGTAGGCGGCCGGGGTCTCGTCGATCACCGACTGGTCTTTTCGGCATTCCACACCTTCGGTCGCGGCGATATGTTGTTCAAGCGATACCCGCTTTTTCGCCGCCGTTCTCGACATGATTCGACCGGCGCCGTGGCTGCAACTGCAAAAACTTTCTTCGTTGCCCAGGCCGCGGACGATAAACGACTTGGCGCCCATGCTGCCGGGGATGATGCCCCATTCGCCCAGACCGGCGCGCACCGCGCCTTTACGGGTTACCAGCACGTCTTTACCGTAGTGATGTTCACGGCTGATATAGTTGTGGTGGCAATTCACCGCCGCCAGCCGGGCTTCGAAATCCAGGTTCAACACCACTGACAGGGTTTTCAACACCCGCGCCATCATCACGTCGCGGTTGACGCGCGCAAAGTGCTGCGCCCATTCGACCGCCTGCACATAGTCGGCAAAGTACTCGGAGCCTTCGGGCAGATAAGCCAGATCCCGATCCGGCAGTTGAATCTGCCAGCGCTGCATTTCCTTCTGCGCCAGCTCGATGAAATGTGTGCCGATGCGATTGCCGACGCCGCGCGAACCGCTGTGCAGCATCACCCAGACTGCATTGCTCTCGTCCAAGCAGACCTCGATAAAATGGTTTCCGGTTCCCAAGGTGCCGAGATGGTGGGCATTGTTGGTGTTTTTCAGCAGCTTGTACTTTTCGCACAGGCGATCGAATGGCTCCGCCAGTCCGGACCAGGCCAGGGCGATATCGTCCGGCAACTCGCCCCAGGCGCCTTTGTCGCGTCCGCCGCGATGGCGCTGCATTTCCCGGCCATGCGGTACCGCGCGCTCAATCGCGTGCCGGACATCGCGCAGAGAATCGGGCAGTTGATCGGCACGGATGCCGGTTTTGACCGCCATCATGCCGCAGCCGATATCCACGCCTACAGCCGCCGGGATAATTGCGTTCATGGTCGGCACGACGCTGCCGATGGTCGCGCCTTTGCCCAGATGCACATCCGGCATCGCCGCTATCCATTTATGGATAAAGGGTAATCTAGATAAATTGATTAATTGCTGACGGGCTTCTTCTTCAAAATGCACGCCGCGCGTCCAGGATTTGATCGGTACGCCGCCGGCGACCTGGGTGACTTCATAATTTTGTTGGCTCATGGTTGTTCCTTGATTTTTAATCTAGCGCCCCCGATAGTGCAAATGCGATGCCAGGTCGGCAATCACAAATTAATTCATGAAATATCAAGCGATTACATCGAATGAGAGGCTTTTTATAAAGGATGAGCTATAGTTATTTAATCGAATAACCACTTATCAAAATAGATAGCATGAAAACCATTGTCATCAGCCTGCTCGGTACGATACTCGACAATCGCGGCTTTAACGGCAAACGCTGGGAACGCTGGCGGCCAACCTTGTCGATCTGCCAGCACGAAAATCTGATCGTCGACAGGCTGGAGCTGTTATTCCAACGGCATTATCAAAACATCGCCGATCAATTGAGCCAGGACATTAAAACCGTCTCGCCGGAAACCGAGGTCAATCATCACATTATCAATCTGGCCGATCCGTGGGACTTTGAAAGCGTCTATGCCGAATTGCTGGATTTTTCCCGCGGCTATCCGTTCGACATCGAACACGAGCAGTATTTGCTGCACATCACCACCGGCACGCATGTCGCACAGATTTGCCTGTATCTGCTGACCGAAGCCCGTTATCTGCCGGGACGACTGATCCAGACCTCGCCGCCGCAACGTCAGGAAGCGGTAGTCGGGCATTATCAGATCATCGATCTCGATCTGTCCAAATACGACCTGATTGCCTCGCGGTTCTCCAGGGAACATCAGGAAGGCACTCATTACCTGAAAGGCGGCATCGAAACCCGCAATCCGGCGTTCAACAGGATGATCGAGCAAGTCGAAAAAGTGGCGGTCCGCTCCCAAGAACCGATTTTGCTGACCGGGCCGTCTGGCTCCGGAAAATCGCTGCTGGCCAAGCGTATTTATCAACTGAAAAAGAAGCGCGGCCAATTTCCGGGGAATCTGGTTGAGGTTAACTGCGCCACCTTGCGCGGCGACAATGCCATGTCGGCGCTATTCGGGCATGTCAAAGGTGCGTTTACCGGCGCCGCGACAGCTCGTAAAGGCTTGTTGGCCGAAGCCGACAATGGTCTGCTGTTTCTCGATGAAATCGGCGAACTGGGTCTGGACGAACAGGCCATGCTGCTGCGGGCGATCGAGGACAAGCGCTTCATGCCGATAGGTTCGGATAAGGAAGCCAGCAGCCGTTTTCAGCTGATCGCCGGCACTAACCGCAATCTGTTTCAGCAAGTCGAGCAGGGGCGTTTCCGGGAAGACCTGCTGGCCCGCATCAACTTGTGGTCGTATGAATTGCCGTCGCTGAAACAGCGTTTGGAAGACCTGGAAGCCAATATCGATTACGAGCTGGAAAAATACAGCCAGAAGGCCAACATGTTGATCGGCTTCAACAAACAGGCCAGAGACTGTTATCTGCGTTTCGCCAGATCGCCGGAAACGACCTGGAACAGCAACTTTCGCGACCTCAACGCCAGTATCACTCGCATGGCGACACTGAGCGATGGCGGCCGGATTACGCCGGAGATAGTGGAAGATGAAGTTCGGCGCCTGCGGCACGATTGGAAACAATCAGGCGAAAAGAGCGAGACATTCGCTATTGAGTCACTGCTCGACAAACCCGTTGATCTGTTCGAGCGGCTGCAACTGGCCAGCGTTATCCAGGTCTGCCAGGCTTCGCAAACGGCTGCGGAAGCTGGCAGGAAACTATTCAACGTCAGCCGGTTAAACAAGGCATCCGTTAACGACAGCCACAGGATCATCCAGTTTCTGGACAAATTCGGCCTAGACTTTAAAACCGTTAAGCAGTGGCAAGAGCGGGATGAACCCATCGACTATCAAATAGACCCTGATAATACTCATACCCGTTTATCATGATCAAAATGTATGTTATCCCGTATAAAAATACAGAGCTTTCAAAGAACCGTTGCCCTACAGATACTCTGGCATATAAGATATGCTGACTAGGATAATTTTCTCTGTACACGACAAAAATTAAAATTCCGGCTCTTCATCACGCCATGAGAGCAATTGCTCTGGGGTCCTGCTCATCGACCATCATCTTTTCGGGAGGCCATAAAAACAGCACTAACAACCTGATCT
>Ga0196965_1000070_pt1 | contig 82733 bp, 76 predicted proteins | sample S1_20metaG_FD_148668 | JGI IMG/M metagenome (GOLD analysis project Ga0196965, IMG submission 148668) | Soil microbial communities from Anza Borrego desert, Southern California, United States - S1_20 | ecosystem: Environmental > Terrestrial > Soil > Desert | place: USA: California | collected...
GACGAACGATCCGACAGCCGACGCCGGACCCCGGGTGGCCACCCGGGGTCCGGCACTGCTCATGCAGCCAAGGAAGAATACACCTTTTCGCTACCACGAGGGTGACGTTAAGGGCGAGGATGCGGCCGTCAGGACGCCGGTTCCGCCACCGGCTCGCGAACCTGGGTGAACTTCTCGGTCGTCACGGTCGGCGCCCCGCATATGTCGGACGGCCGGGGCGGGAGCTCGCCATGGGCGAGCATGTGGCCGAGGCACATTTCGAGGACGAACTTGGCGCGGTAGAGCGCGTCCTCCTCGTCGCGGCCTTCCGCCACCGCCTGCGGAACGTCGGGGAAGACCACGCGCACGTCGCCCTCCCTGGTCGGCACCAGCCGTACCGGGTAAGCGAGCATGGCCTCAGCCCTCCGCCAGGTTGAGCGGCAAAGCGAGCACCGGCCGCATCTGCTCGTCGTCCACCTCCACCACCGCATCCGGCGGGAGGGTACCCGAGATCAACGCCGATTCGACCAGCTCGGCCGCCAGCCGCTCGGCCTCGGCCCGCGCCGCCGAATCATCGGACAGGCTCTTGCCGGCGAGATCGGGCAACTCGAAATTCTCGCCGCGCAGGGTGAAATAGTAAGTCGGCATCATGGGCCGCAAAGCGCATAACATGGATCAAGGTTGCGGAGGAAACGCCGCCGCAACAAAGATTTGCGTCAGGCCGTGGCCTTCGCCGAGTCGGGCCGAGCGAGAGCTCGGCCGGGGCGGGGCGTCCGCGGCCGGGGGAGCGGCTCGTGCGGACGCGCGATTCGGCGGACCGCCCACCAGGCGCCGGCTGGCTCGGGCAGGGCGAGAGGAAGCTGCGCCGGATCGGCGGCTCGCTCGGGCGGCTCGCTTCGCCAGACGATCCGGTAGCCGCGCGGAACCGGCCGCCAGCCGGAAGCGGCGAGGATGAGGTCGCGGCCGCAGCCCCGGCAGCGGCCGAAGCTGGCGCCGCCATTGGCGCGAACGCTCGGCGCCGGCTGATGATGTCCGAGCCTGCAGAGGATGCCCATGCCTCCACTCCCCCATTGCCGAAGGAAATGATCGCCGGAGGGAGGTTAAAGTTCGGTGAGCGCACCGGAACCCTGCCGCCGACCTACTCGTTCCGCCTCCGCAACCCACCCCCGAAGAACGGAGCGTCCCATGTCCAACATCCCCAGCAGCGCCATGCCCCATGCCAAAGCCACCACCGAGGATTCGGAGCAGCAGCAGCAGGAGCAGGGCGGCGGAGCCACCATCTCCGAGCGTGCCGGCAAGCTGCGCGATCAGGCGAGCGATTATGCCCGCGAGAACCCCAAGACCGCCATCGCGGCCGGCGCCGCGCTCGCGGCCGGAGTGATCGCCGCCGCGGCCATTCCGCTGGTCCGCGGCCGTTCGGGCTCCGGCGGCGCCAAGAAGAGCGGCGGCGCGAAGAAGTCCGGCACGAGCAGGACCACGACGGCCAAGAAGAGCTGACGGGCGCCGCATAGAGGATGGGCGAACCAGGCCGCGACGAGAGGCTGCGGGAAGCGGCGGCGAATCGCGGCCTGAAGCTCGTCAAATCCCGAATCCGCACGCCCGGCAAGGGCGATTACGGCCGCTACGGGCTGACCGACGCCGGCGGCAAGGCGCTGCTCGGCTTCGGCAAATCGGGCCTGACGGCGACGGCCGAGGAGATAGAGGATTATCTCCACAAGGGCGCGCTCGCCGACTGGAAGACCTCGCTCAAGGCCGCCGGCGCCAGGCCGCCGCGGGGCCGCAAGAAAGGTCCGGCCCCGGAGCCTTCCCCGCGCAGACTTCGGACTCTTGAACCCGAGCCCGAACCGGAGCCGGAACCCGAACCGGAGCCGCCGCCGCTCTCCGTCCGCCCCGCCCGCCCGGCGGACGCGGAGGCGATCGCGAGGCTGGTCGGCGGCCTCGGCTTCGAGGCCGGTTCCGAAGACATCGCCGCTCGGCTGCCGGCGCTGAAGAAGGCCGGCGAAATGCCCCTGGTCGCGGAGCAGGGGGCGGTGATCGGGGTGCTCAGCTGGCATGTCATGCCCGTTCTCCACCGGCCTCACCCGGTCGGCAGGATCACGATGATGGTGGTCGCGGACGGCGAGCGCCGCCGCGGCGTCGGCCGGGCGCTGGTCGACTCCGCCTGCGAGCGTCTGCGGGCGAAAGGCTGCGGCCTCGTCGAGGTCACCAGCAACGTCGACCTGTCGGGCGCCCATGGTTTCTACCGCAAGCTCGGCTTCGAGCGGACCAGCTACAGGTTCGCGAAGGCGCTCTGACGAGGCTTACCGCCCCTGCTGCCAGGCGAGGTCGCGGCGGCCCTGCGGCGGCGGCGAGTCGCAGGCCTTGAAGTAGAGGTGGCAGACGAGAAGGAAGAGCGAGACGCTGTAAAAGGCGTTGGCGAGCTGGTCGATTCGGGAGACGCTGATCGGCAGCGAGATGAGCAATATCACCCGGAACAGCCATTCGCGCATCCGCGCAGTCTGGACTCCGAGCGAGGATCCCGCCTGCCGGCAGGCGATCCGGCGCGCCGCCTCCATCAGCAGCAGCCAGGCCAGCGCCACCAGCAGATTGGCGAAGATGCCGTCGGTCATGCCCTTGCCGCCGATCGAGAAGGCCACGCCCGCCAAATAGAAGACGAGGTGGCCGTTCAGGCATTCGAGCGAAACGCACCACTGGCCGATCCCGAGGCGATGCTCCGCCCATCCCGCGATAGGCGAGAAAATCTTGGCGAGGGCGAGGTCGTCGATCCGAGTCACAGCCTCACGTTTATCAAGCCGAAAAGTTGAGAAACGGCAAAAATCGCCTCATGGTTAAAATTCCTCGCCGCCTGTTGCAGCGCCGCAACCCTTGCCGCTCCGCCACGTTGTGCGCCTGCCATCCCGACCGAGGAGCCGAGCCCATGAAGATTCCGACTTTCGCGCTGGTCGCTCCGCTGATCCTGATCGGTTGCGGCCAGCAGGGCGCGGCCGGCAACGATGCCGAGGCGCTCGAGCGGGCGGCGGAGCAGAGCACGCCCGAAGCGGCGAACGTCCTCCTCAACGCCGCCGATCAGGGCGCCAACGTCCAGGACGCGATGCAGGCGGCGGGCAACGTCCAGGCGGCGGCCGACCGGCCCCAGGCCGCGCCCCCGGCGCAGGGCGCCAAGCCCCATGCGGCGGGCGACCCGGTGCCGCCGCCCAAGATTCCGGCGGGCGGCAACGAGGCCCATGGTAACGGTCACTGATCAATCTTCCCCTTCGGTTGGCGACGGAGAGGGCTGGCCGAGCAGCTCCTCGACATAATCCCTGATCGCCTCGGGCCACCCGGCGATGAGCGTTCGCAAGCGCTCGTGATCGCCGCGGTAGAGCGCTCGAAGGGCCTCCTCGTAGCCGGGGCGGTCGCCGCACATGTCGGACATGAAGCGGTAGGCGGCATCGCGCCTCTCGCCGGCTTCGGAGCCCTTGCGCCGGGCGTCCTCGACCAGCCGCCGGATCGCGGCGGAGGCTCCGCCAGGCTGGCGCGACAGCCATTCCCAGTGGCGCGGAAGCAGGGTGACCTCGCGCGCCGCGACGCCGAGGCGGGGGCGGCCGCGAGGGCGCGGCGGCGGCGGCGGCGCGGAAGCGGCGGCGTCCCAATAATCGAGATCGACGATCCGTCCGCTGCCGTCCTCGAACACGCGCAGGGCGCCGAGATCGGCGGGATAGAGCCGCTCCAGCTCGCGGGTCACCGCGCCGCGCTCGCCGCGCGCCACGATCCTGTCCTCCAGAAAGGCGGTTACCGGGTTCATCGTTCAGCTCCTTTTAGGAGATCTTTATACCCGGATAAAATGTTACGTCAATTTATATCCGGGTAAAATGCCGGATGTCCGCTGTCCCGCTTGCGACGGACCCGTCCCTTGCCGACGAAGGCGCGGCAGGGTACGAAGGGGCAAGTCACCGGCGGCCCGGTCGCAGGAACGAGAAAAAAAGAGTGTCATCGCAATGGCGCAGCAGGTTGCTACGGCCCCGCTCCCGCCGGCACCCGGTCCGGCTGAACTGGCGACGCAGGCGCTCGCTCAGCGCCCCTTCCGCCCCCGGCACACTTATGGCGCCCTCGATCTCGGCACCAACAATTGCCGGCTGCTGATCGCCCGGCCGGCGGAGGACGGCTTCGTCGTCATCGACGCCTTCTCGCGGGTGGTCCGGCTCGGCGAGGGGTTGGCGGGCAGCGGCCGGATCTGCGACGCGGCGATGGACCGGGCGGTGGCGGCGCTCTCCGTCTGCGCCGAAAAGCTGAAGCGGCGCCACGTCTCGCTGGCGCGCTCGGTCGCGACCGAGGCCTGCCGCCGCGCCGTCAACGGCCGCCAGTTCGTGGAGCGGGTCCGGCGCGAGACCGGCATCTGCCTCGAGATCATCGCGCCCGAGGAGGAAGCCCGCCTCGCCATGCTGGGCTGCCACCGGCTGCTCGAACCGGGCGACGCTCCGGCGCTGATTTTCGATATTGGCGGCGGCTCGACCGAGCTCATCCTGATCGACACCGACGGCGACGGCACGCCCAAGATCAAATGCTGGTGGAGCGCACCCTGGGGGGTGGTGTCGCTGACCGAGAGCGAGGGCCGCGACTTCGCCGACGCGGACGAGAGGCTCGCCGCCTACGGCCGGATGAAGGAGCGGGTCAAGCACGCCTTCCGCCGCTTCGCCGAGCTGCTTCCGCCGCGCGAGGGCAATATCCGGCTGCTCGGGACGAGCGGGACGGTGACGACCCTGGCCAGCGTCCATCTCGCTTTGCCGAGCTACGACCGCCGGGCCGTGGACGGGCTGATGATGCCGGTCGATTCGATGCGCGCGGTCAACCGGATGCTGTCGCGGATGAGCTTCGCGGAGCGGGCGGAGCTGCCCTGCATCGGCGCCGAGCGCGCCGATCTGGTCGTCGCCGGCTGCGCCATTCTAGAGGCGATCATGGACATCTGGCCGGCGCGGACGCTGGGCGTTGCGGACCGCGGGATACGCGAGGGCATTTTGCGCTCGCTCATGGCCAAGGACGGGCACCGGTTGTGAGAGGATATTGCCTCCCCATGCCCCCGGCATGGGGAGGGGGACCATGCGAAGCATGGTGGATGGGTGACCTCTCCAGGCCTCGCCAGGTCACCCCTCCACCACCTTCGGTGGTCCCCCTCCCCATCTCCGATGGGGAGGCAGTTTGGTGGTAACCCGGGTCAAGACGGCCAAGGGCCGCAAGGTGGGTTCGACCAAATGGCTCGAGCGGCAGCTCAACGATCCCTACGTCAAGCGCGCCAGGGCCGAGGGCTACCGCTCGCGCGCCGCCTACAAGCTGATCGAGCTCGACGACCGCTTCGGCTTCCTCAAGGGCGTGGAGCGGGTCGTGGATCTCGGGGTCGCTCCGGGCGGATGGACCCAGGTGGTGCGCAAGCGGGCGCCCAAAGCGGCGGTGGTGGGGATCGACCTGCTGCCGACCGACCCGATCGACGGCGCCAGCCTGCTCCAGCTCGATTTTCTAGCCGACGAGGCTCCGGAGCGGCTTCGCGAGGCACTCGGAGGTCCCGCCGACCTCGTCCTGTCCGACATGGCGGCGAACACGGTCGGCCACCCGCAGACCGACCATCTGAGGACCATGGCGCTCGTCGAGGCCGGCCTCGAATTCGCCGGCGAGGTTCTGAGGCCCGGCGGAGCCTACGTCGCCAAGGTCCTGGCCGGAGGCGCCGACAACCATCTGGTGGCGGAGCTGAAGCGCCGCTTCACCGCCGTGAAGCACGCCAAGCCTCCGGCCAGCCGCAAGGGCTCGTCCGAATGGTATGTGGTCGCTCAGGGCTTCAAGAGGTGACGTCATTCCGGCGAAGGCCGAAATCCATGAATACTGCCGCGGGTAATTTCGCGCTTCCGTGTTCATGGATTCCGGCTTTCGCCGGAATGAGGATCAATCCGCCGGAGCGGGGCAGACCGGTATGTCCTCGGGCTCCGGACGGGGTCCGACCGGCTCGAACTGGGCGAAATAGGATTCGGATTCGGGCAGGCGCTCGAAGCGGGTGAGCTGGTAGCCGACGGCGGCAAACTCGCAGATGAGCAGCCGCGGCGGGGTCCCGTGCCGGTCGGTCGGCCGGTCGGCGTCGACGACGACGACCCGGCCGCGCGGCTTGAGATCGGGCCGCATGTTCCAGAGGAACTCGCTCGGCCGCTCGATCTCGTGATACATGTGGATCATGAAGATGCGGTCGAACGAGGCGTCGGGAAGCAGCGGATCGTTCGGCTTGCCGAGCTTGACCGCGACATTGTGGAGATCCTCGCGGGTAACCCGGCTGGCGAGCATGTCGCGGGTTTCGGGAACGATGTCCTGGGCGAGCACCCGCCCCCTGCGGCCGACCAGCGGCGCCAGGCGCACCGTATAATAGCCTTCGCCGGCACCGATATCGGCGACGTACATGCCCTCCTCGATATCGGCGAGGTCCATCACCTTCTGCGCCTCGCGGACGCTGTCGCGCGCATCCTCGTTCGAATAGGAGGCCGAGACGATCGGCGACACCGGCCGCTTCGGCTTGGGGAAGGGCGATTCGGGCGCCGCGTCCTTGCAGGCCGCGAGAAGGAGGAACGGCAGGAGGAGCGCGGCCAAGATCCTCCCCGCCATTTGCCGGGGAGGGGGACCATGCGAAGCATGGTGGAGGGGCAAATGGCGCAGGCCCGTGCCGGCTACCCCTCCACCACCCTTCGGGTGGTCCTCCTCCCCGAGCAAGCTCGGGGAGGATTTCTGACGCCTAATCCACATCTTCGACTTCGACCTTCTCGCCCGTCACCCGCTGCGACAAAGCGGCGGCCATGAAGCGGTCGAGATCGCCGTCAAGGACGTCGGAAGGCGCGGTGGACGTGACGCCGGTGCGCAGGTCCTTCACCAGCTGATAGGGCTGAAGGACGTAGGAGCGGATCTGGTGGCCCCAGCCGATGTCGGTCTTGGCGGCATGCTCGGCGCTCGCCTGGGCCTCGCGGCGCTGGAGCTCGGCCTCGTAAAGCCGGGCCTTCAGCATCTTCATCGCTTCGGCCCGGTTCTTGTGCTGAGAGCGCTGGTTCTGGCAGGCGACGATGATTCCCGAGGGGATGTGGGTGATCCTGACCGCGCTGTCGGTGGTGTTGACGTGCTGCCCGCCCGCGCCCGACGAGCGGTAGGTGTCGATCTTCAAGTCGCTCTCATTGACCTCGACGTCGATATCGTCGTCGACCACCGGATAGACCCAGACGCTCGAGAAGCTGGTGTGCCGCCGGGCGTTGGAATCGTAGGGGCTGATCCTGACCAGCCGGTGCACGCCGCTCTCCGTCTTGGCGTAGCCATAGGCGTTCTCGCCCTTGATCATCAGGGTCGCCGACTTGATCCCCGCCTGCTCGCCGGCATGGTGGTCGACCAACTCGACCTTGTAGCCGCGGCGCTCGGCCCAGCGGCTGTACATGCGCTGCAGCATCTCGGCCCAGTCCTGGCTCTCGGTGCCGCCGGCGCCGGCATTGACCTCGATATAGGTATCGTTGGCGTCGGCCTCGCCGGCCAGCAAAGCGGCGACCTTGTCGCGCTCGGACCGCTCGGCCAGCTCGGCGAGCGCCGCGACCGCCTCGGCCTCCATCGCCTCGTCGCCCTCGGCCTCGGCCATCTCGAGCAGCTCGACCGTATCGTCGAGCTCCTGCTGGATGGCCCGGGTGGCGCCGATCGCCTGCTCCAGCCGGCGGCGCTCGCGCATCACCTCCTGGGCGGCCTTGGGATCGTTCCACAGGGCCTGGTCCTCGACCTTCGCATTGAGCTCGTCGAGTCGCTTCAGCGCTCGGTCCCAATCAAGGAACCGGCGGAGGAGATCGAGCGCCGACCTGATCTGGTCGACATGGGCTTGCGCTTCGGCGCGCATGGTACGTTACCTTTCGCCGGCCGAGGCCGAGTGTCCGTCATCCCGGCGAAAGCCGGGCTCCCAGGACGAGAAGTCTCGGCGGGTCTCTCCGAGGTCCCGGCTTTCGCCGGGATGACGGGTTTGGCCGGGGACTAGTAGATTCCCCCCTGATTTTGCAAGAAGTCGCTGTCGCGCGGCGCCGCTTGCGTGCGCTGCACCCGGACCTTGCGGACCGCCTTTTCGGGCGGTCGGTTGGCCATCTCGTCGCGGCGGATCGAGCGGCGGGGCTCGCTTTCCGGCTTGAACGCTTCCCAGATCACCGCCGCCTTGGGGTCGTCGGTCGGCCAGGCGCCGAACACCTTCTTGCCCGAGCGCCGGTCGATCCGGACCATTCGCACTCCGGGCGGCGCCCGGAACGGCAGGACCGGCATGTCCTTGAACGCGACCTGCGCGAACTGCTTGAAGATCGGCGCCGCCAGGGTTCCGCCCTGCGCGTAGCCGCCCATCGGACGCGGCTGGTCGAAGCCCATATAGATTCCGGCGACGATCTCCGCGCTGCCGCCGATGAACCAGACGTTGGTGGGCCCCGACGTGGTTCCGGTCTTGCCGAACAAGGGCCGGCCGAGGTCGCGGAGCACCTGGGCGGTGCCGCGCTGGACGACTCCCTCGAGGATATGGACCATCTGGTAGGCGGTGATCGGATCGAGCAGCTGCTTGGTCCGGAGCGGCGGCCGCGGCATCGGCCTGCCGTCCCAATCGCGAGCGTTGCAGCCTTCGCAGGGACGCGTGTCGGCGCGGTAGATGACCTTGCCGTTGCGGTCCTGGACATAGTCGACCAGCGTTGGCTTCACCTGCCGGCCCTGATTGGCGAGGATGGCGAAGGCGTTGGTCATCTTGAGGACCGTCGTGTCGCCGGCGCCGAGCGAGATGGCGAGATAATTGGGATAGTCGCCGACGCCCATGATCCGGGCGAGGCGGGTCACCTTGTCCATCCCGGTCTGGTTGGCGGCGCGCACAGTCATCAGGTTGCGCGACTGCTCGATTCCCCAGCGCATGGTCTGCGGCCCGGCATTGCCGCCGGAGAAGTTGCGGAAGCATTTGTTGCCGAGGCCGGCGCCCTGCCAGACGCAGAAGGCGCCGTCGACGATGATCGAGGCGGGGGTCATGCCGTTGTCGAGCGCGGCCGAATAGACGATCGGCTTGAAGGTCGAGCCCGGCTGGCGCTGGGCCTGGGTGGCGCGGTTGAAATCGTCGCCGCGCGCGTCGAAGCCGCCCTGCATGGCAAGGATCCGGCCGGTCGCCACTTCCTCGACGACCATTCCGCCCTTGACCTCGGGAATCGAGCGAAGCGACCAGATTCCTCCGTCGCGCTTCACCGCGATCACCATTCCCGGCCGAAGGAAGTTGAAGGCGGCCGTGGCGGTGCCGCGCTTGGGCATCGCCGCCGCGTAGGCGGGCAGGTCGCCGGTCGAGCCGTCGGTGAAGCCGAGGGTCGCGCTCTGTCCCTCGCGGGAGAGCACCACCGCCGCCCGCCAATCCTCATAGCCGACTCCGAACGGCGCGCGCGCAAGCTGTCCGCGCCAGTCCCCGGAAACGTCGACCGAAAGCCCCGGATCGCGCCAGCCCTTGCCGCGATCGTAGCGCATCAGGCCGTCGCGCAGCGCCAGTTCCGCCGCTTTCTGCTTGGGTAGGTCGAGCGAGGTACGCACCCAGAGGCCGCCGGTATAGACGCCGTTGGGCCCCTTTTCGGTCTGCTCGCCCCAGCGGGCCATGAGCTGGCGCCGTACTTCCTCGACGAAATAGCCGCCGACGTTGCGGACGCTGGCATTGGCGAAGCGGACGGTGCCGAGCGGCTCGGCCTGGGCCGCGGCGCGTTGGGCGGCGCTGATCTTGCCGTTGCGCTCCATCTCGGCGAGCACCCAGTTGCGCCGGTCGAGCGCGCGCTGGGTGCGCCTCTGCGGGTCGTAATTGCTCGGCGCCTTGGGAAGGATGGCGAGATAGGCGACCTCGTGCAGCTGGAGCTGCTCGACGTCCTTGTCGAAATAGGCCCTCGCCGCCGCCTGGACTCCATAGGCGTTGCGGCCGAGGAAGATCTGGTTGAGGTACAAAGCGAGGATCTGCTGCTTGGTCAGGACGCTCTCGATCCGTCGGGCGAGGAAGGCTTCCTTGATCTTGCGGGTGACCGAATATTCGTCGCCGAGCAGCAGGTTCTTGGCGACCTGTTGGGTGATGGTCGAGCCGCCGCGGGCGCGCTCGCCGCTGCCGACCTTGGAGATATAGTCGCCGACCGCTCCCACCAGGCCCGGATAGTCGATGCCGCCATGGGTGAAGAATGTCTTGTCCTCGGCCGAGGTGAAGGCGTCGACCAGCTGCTGCGGGAATTCGTCGTAGGAGAGCTCGACCCGCCGCTCGCGGGCGAAGGTCTGCACCGGCTCGCCGTCGATGCCGCGAACGTTGGTGGGAAGCGGCGGCTGGTAGGTGAGCAGGGTCTCGGCCGAGGGCAGGTTGCGGGCGAAGAGCAGCCAGAGGAGGAAATAGAGGACGACCGGAATCGCGGCCAGGTAAGCGAGGATCCGGACCCATTTCCTCCGCCACGCCCGACGCACGGCGCCCCCGAAGCGGCTGCCGGCGTCGCGATGAAGGGTGAAGCGGGTGGAGGCGGCGTCAGCGGACATTCGGCGTAGCTCTAGCCGATCATCGCGATTGGGTGAAGCGGCTCCGGCCTTGACTTTTCGGCTTTATCGTATATACAATAATTATGTGAAAATCGAATTCGACCCGGCGAAGCGTGAATGGACGCTAAGGAGGCGCGGCTTGGATTTCGCACAGGCGGACCGAATCTTTGGTGAGCCTGCGTTGACCGTCGAGGACGAGCGGCAAGAATATGGCGAGGAACGTTTCCTGACGCTCGGTGTCCTCAATGGCGAAGTGGTAGCATGCGTCTGGACCCAACGCGGCGAAGTGCGCCGCATCATAAGCCTTCGGAAGGCGAGAAGAGATGAGCGAGAGACCTACAGCCGCAACCGACGATCAGCCTGACGATCATGATGCTGAGGCATATGATCCCGATGATGCCCCGCACTTCACACCAGAGATGGCGGCCCGGGCGCAAATCTCCATCGGCGACAAGATCATCCGGGAAGCCGATCCTCCCCTCGGCACGCGCAGAGGCCGCCCTCCCAAGCCGGAATCCGAGCGAAAGGAAATGGTGTCGCTTCGCCTCTCTCGCGACATCGTGGAGTGGCTGCGCGCCAGCGGACCCGGTTGGCAGACGCGAGTCGAGAAAATGCTGCGCGCGCAAATGGCAGCACGCCCTGCCGATTGAGGTGATTCAGCGTGCCGCCACCCTTACCAGCCTTTTCGCGAAATGGGTCTCGATCGCGCTCTTCATCCCAAGCGCGATCTGCCGGCGGCCCTCGGGCGAGGCGATATAGGCGGCGTCGGTGGGGTTGGTGAGGTAGCCGGTCTCGAAGAGGATCGAGGGCACGTCGGGCGCCTTCAGCACCACCAATGAAGCGAAGCGGTGATATTCCGGCCTGAAGGGGAAATAGGCGGAAGCCTCCCGCTTCAGCAAAGCCGCGAACTCAGCCGAAACGGTCATGCTCTCGCGCTGGGCGAGGTCGATGAGGATCCGGTCGACGCCCGTCTCTCCGCTCAGCGAGGCGCCGGCGATCCGGTCCGACTGGTTCTGCTGCTCGGCGAGAAGCGCCGCCTCGCGGTCCGAAGCGACTTCCGACAAGGTGTAGATGGTGGCGCCGCGGGCGCCGTCATTGGCCGGAGCGGCGTCGGCGTGGATCGAGATGAACAGGGCGGCGCGCATCTTACGGGCGATCTCGTAGCGATCCTTGAGGACGAGGTAGCGGTCGTCCTCGCGGGTCATCGCCACGCGCACCCGGCCGGAGGCGGCGAGAGCGTCGCGGATCGCTGTGGCGATTGCGAGCGTCACGTCCTTTTCGCGCCTCGCTCCGAACGGCGAGACGGCGCCGGGATCGTGGCCGCCATGGCCGGCGTCGAGCACCACCAGCGGCCGGCCGCGGTCGCCGACGATGCGGGGCAGCCCCGTCGCGGGATCGCTTCGCCCGGCGACCGCGATGGGCACTCCTTCGTCCCGCTGCCCCCACGGCGCCGCCGGCACCGCCGCCGTGACGAGGGCGACCAGAAGGGCGAGCAGCGCTTCCATCGATCAGCCGGGCAGCCTGGACGTCATGGGGTCACTATCCGGACGCGCCCCGCCCTTGGCAAGCAGCGCTTTTGGCCGTTGCGGCCGGGGAAGCGAAGCTATTGCCGCTCAGCCCAACCGCCAATGCGCAGCGACACCAGCTCGGCCGCGCTGCGCCGGCCGCCGCCCGAAGCGTTGACCCTGCGGATGAAGTCCGCGGTGACTCCGTGGGTGCGCAGCTGGACGATTTCGTCGGCGGCGAGGCCCGCATAGCCGAGGTCCTCGAGCTCTCCCAGGTAATCTGAGGTGACGCCGTGGTCGCGCAGCCGAATCAGCGCCTCGGTGGGGAAACGGTAGCCGTGCCGGGCCGCCGCTCCGACGAACTCAGGCGAGACTCCGTGGTCGCGCAGCTTGACGAGCTGGTCGGCCGGAACGTTCTTGATCCCGAGACGGTCGAGTTCGCGCACGTACTCCGGACTGACCCCATGGTCCCGCAGCCGGACCAACTGGTCGATCGGGAGGCTGTAGCCGGCGCTTCGGAAGGCCGAAACGAAATCGGGCGTTACGCCGTGATCGCGCAGCTTCACCACCTGATCCGCGGAAAGGTCGCGGATGCCGAGGCGGGCGAGCTCCGAGACATAGTCGGGGGTCACACCATGGTCGCGCATTTTCGTCAGGGCGGTGAGGTTGCCGACCCGGTAGCCCCGCCCGCCCATGGCTTTCAGATAATCGAGAGACGCGCCGTGGCTGCCGGCGCGGACGAGGTCGGCGACGGTGGGCCGCGCATAGCCCTGGCGGCTCAGTTCGTCGAGGTAGGCACGGCCGATCTCGTAGAGGGCGAGCGAGAATTGCTGGCTCTCGCTCGGCCGCCCGTAGCCGCGATCGCCAAGCTCCGAGGCGAAGCCTGCATTGGCGTGGAAGAGGCACTCGCCGGCCCCGCGCCACCGCCGAACGATGCCTTCGCAGACGATGGCGCCGGCGTCCCTGTCCAGCACGAAGGAGACGGGACTGCCGCTTTCGGACCCGAGCTGCGCCGCCGTCACGCCGATCAGGCCCGCGAGCGGGCGGGTGCTGCTGTGCATCCATGTGCTGTTGGCGGTCCGCCGGGTGAAGGCGAGCTGGACGTCGCCCTTGGCGCGCTGCTTTGGATCGGCATCGATCGTCCAGTTGAGCCTGCCCTGCGCGGTCTCCGCTTCAGCGTCGGCACCGGGCGCCGCGCAGGCAACCGGGATCGCGGCCGGAAAAGCGAGGGCGGAAGCTAAGAGGGTGAAGAAGGCTTTGCGCATGCCGGAGCTCCAGGTGTGGCGTTCGGCCCGGCGATGCAAGGAGCGCGCCATGGCGGGAGGGACGCTAATGGGCCGATTTGCCGGAAATAGCGGGCGAGTCTGTCCGCTCGCGGACTCGCCGGTGTCCGGGGGCGGACATTGGGCGCAAGGCCCGGAGTGCCGGGAGACCCGGCATCTGTGAAAGGGAAGCATGAATTTCGCGAGCATGAATTGGCAAGCCGCCGGCGCGGATCTCGGCGAGCAGGGCTGGACGATCCTCCCCGCCCTGCTCGGCCCCGACGAATGCCGTGAGGCTGCTGGCTCATGGGATGAGGATGGCCGCTTCCGAAGCCGGGTGGTGATGGAGCGCCACGGCTTCGGTCGGGGCGAATATCGCTATTTCGACTATCCGCTGCCGGAACCGGTCCAGCGGTTGCGCACGGCGCTTTATCCGCCGCTCGCCGCGATCGCGAACCGATGGCAGTCGGCGCCCGGCCGGCCGGAGCGATTCCCGGAGTCGCACGACGACTATCTCGCCCGCTGCCGCGCCGCCGGCCAAAAGCGCCCGACGCCTTTGCTCCTGCGCTACGGAACGGGCGACTATAATTGCCTCCACCAGGATCTTTACGGCACCGAGACCTTCCCGCTGCAGGCCGCCATCCTGCTCTCGCGGCCGGGAGCGGATTTCGACGGGGGCGAGTTCCTCCTCGCCGAGCAGCGCCCCCGCCGCCAGTCGCGCGCGACCGTGGTGCCGCTGAGGCAGGGGGACGCAGTCGTCTTCGCGGTCAGCGAGCGGCCGGTGCGCGGGAGCCGGGGCTGGTACCGCACCCGGATGAAGCACGGCGTCAGCACGATCCGCTCGGGCGAGCGCTTCACGCTCGGGCTGATCTTTCACGATTCGGCCTAGCACCGGCGGCTTTCGTTGGTCCCTCGCCCGTGCTAACAATTGCCTGAAGACAACTGTTAGCACTACTAACGTAGAGGTGCCACCTGAACGACGAGCAATTGCATGATATGGCGAGCGGCCTCCACGCTGCGGCGGTGAGAATGCTTCGGCTGGTTCGGCGGGAGGAGCGCGACAGCGACATCAGCCCGCCCCGGCTGTCGGCGCTGTCGGTTCTGGTGTTCGGCGGGCCGGCGTCGCTGGCCGATCTGGCCGGCGCCGAGGAGGTCAAGGCGCCGACCATGTCGCGGATCGTCGAGGGTCTGGTCAAGGACGGCCTGGCGAATCGCGAGCCGGATCCCGCCAATCGCCGCAAGGTCCGGATCGCCGCCACCGAGGAGGGCCGGCGGCGGCTCGAGGGCGGTCGCGAGCGCCGGGTGCGGGCGCTTCGCGAGCGGCTTCGCCGCCTGGCGGATTCGGAGCAGCGGGCGCTTGCGCGAGGGGCGGAGGTGCTGGAGAGGGCGCTGCGTTGAAGAGGCCTGCGGCGGGGATTCGTCATGCCGCACCTGATCCGGCATCCATGAGCAGGGTGGGACCTATCTATCCGACGGTGTTCATGGATTCCGGCTTTCGCCGGGATGACGGCAAGGCTGCCCTTGCCGCGCCACGTTGTGGTGCTTATGGCCGCCTCGACCTTTTCCTCACCTAAAGAGTTATAGCTTCATGAGCCTCCGCAACGTGGCCATCATCGCGCACGTCGATCACGGCAAGACCACGCTTGTCGACCAGCTGTTCCGCCAGTCCGGCACCTTCCGCGAGAATCAGCGCGTCGAGGAGCGGGCGATGGATTCGAACGACCTCGAGAAGGAGCGCGGGATCACCATCCTCGCTAAATGCACCTCGGTCGAATGGCAGGGCACCCACATCAACATCGTCGACACGCCCGGCCACGCCGATTTCGGCGCCGAGGTCGAGCGCATCCTCTCGATGGTCGACGGAGTCATATTGCTCGTCGACGCGGCGGAAGGGCCGATGCCGCAGACCAAGTTCGTCACCGGCAAGGCGCTGGCGCTCGGCCTTCGCCCGATCGTCGTCGTTAACAAGATCGACCGGCCCGACGCCCGGCCGGCCGAAGTGCTGGACGAAGTGTTCGAGCTTTTCCTGACGCTGGAAGCGAGCGACGAGCAGCTCGATTTCCCGACGCTCTATGCCTCGGGCCGAGCCGGCTATGCCGGCCTCTCGGATGATGTCCGCGAGGGCGACCTGACGCCTTTGTTCGACACCATCGTCAGCCATATTCCCGCGCCCGACGCCAATGCGGAAGGGCCGTTCCGGATGATCGGCGTGCTGCTCGACCGCGACCCGTTCCTCGGCCGGATCCTCACCGGGCGGATCGAGAGCGGGCGGCTCCAGGTCAACATGCCGATCAAGGCGCTCGACGTCGACAACAACGAAGTCGAGACCGGGCGGGCGACCAAGGTCTTCGCCTATCGCGGGCTCGAGCGGGTCCCGGTCGAGAGCGCACAGGCGGGCGACATCGTCGCCATTGCCGGACTCACCAGGGCGACCGTCTCCAACACCATCGCCGAAATGGCGGTGACCCGCGCCATCGCCGCCCGGCCGATCGACCCGCCGACGCTGGCGATGAGCTTCGCGGTCAACGACAGCCCCTATGCCGGCCGCGACGGCGATAAGGTGCAGAGCCGGGTGATCCGCGACCGGCTGGAGCGCGAGGCCGAGACGAACGTCGCGATCCGTCTCACCGAAAGCGCCGAGAAGGATGCTTTCGAGGTGGCCGGGCGCGGCGAGCTCCAGCTCGGCGTGCTCATCGAGACGATGCGCCGGGAAGGCTTCGAGCTGTCGATCAGCCGGCCGCGCGTGCTCTATCGCGAGGGCCCGAACGGCCGCGAGGAGCCCTATGAGACCGTCGTCATCGACGTCGACGACGAGCATGCCGGCACCGTCGTCGAGAAGATGGCGATGCGAAAGGGCGAGATGACCGACATGCGCCCGTCCGGCGGCGGCAAGACTCGCCTGACCTTCTCGGCGCCTTCGCGGGGCCTGATCGGCTATCACGGCGAGTTCCTTTCCGACACCCGCGGCACCGGCATCATGAACCGCCTGTTCGAGCGTTACGGCCCCTACAAGGGCCCGATCAGCGGCCGCCAGAACGGGGTCCTGATCTCGATGGAGCAGGGCGAGGCCGTCGCCTATGCGCTTAACGCGCTGGAGGAGCGCGGCGTGCTGTTCATCTCGCCCGGCGAGAAGCTCTACGAAGGCATGATCATCGGCGAGAATGCCAAGCCCCAGGACCTCGAGGTCAATCCCCTGAAGTCCAAGCAGCTCACCAACTTCCGGGCGAGCGGTCCGAAGGACGAGAGCATCCGGCTGACTCCGCCGCGGCGGATGACCCTGGAGCAGGCGATCGCCTACATCCAGGAGGACGAGCTGGTCGAGGTGACGCCGCGGGCGATCAGGCTGAGGAAGCGCTATCTCGATCCCCACGAGCGCAAGCGCCAGTCTCGCAAGGCGGAGGCGGCCTGAATCCCGTCCTGCTCGCGTGGCCGCCACGTGAGGTTAGACCGACAGTCACCGGGCTGTTGCCATTGAGAGAGGATCCGACGAACCATGCCGCCCTTCAAGGACACCTTCCAGGATCGGGTCGGCCAAGCCGCCGAGGCCAAGCGCAAGGCGCTTGAGAAGCTGAAGTCGAAGCCGCCGGTCGACGAAGCGGTGGCCGCCGCTCGCCGGGAGGCCGCCGAGCAGCGCGAGGCCCGCGCGGAAGAGAAGCGTTCGGCCAAGGCGGAAAAGGCCAAGGCGGCCGCCCGAAGCGTCGAGGATGCGAAGGCCGCCGCGGCCGAGGCCCAGGCGGCCGCGGTTCCGCCGCCCACGGAGGCGGAGCGTAAGGCTGCCCGCGACGCCCGCTACGCGGCGCGCAAGAGCCGCAAGTGAAGCCGCCGCCGGCTCGGGCTGAGCCCGGCCCGATCCGGGTGCTCACTTCGCCCCGCGCCGCTCCGCCGCGATCCACGTTTCGATATTCGCTCTGAGCGCCGTCAGCGGAATGGCGCCGCTTTCGAGTACGCGCCGGTGGAAGCGGCGAATGTCGAAGCGCGGCCCGAGCGCCGCCTCCGCTTCACGCCGCAAGGCCAGGATTTCGAGTCCGCCGCTGTCGTAAGCGGTGAGCTGGCCCGGCAGGATTGCGATCCGGTCGACCAGGTCGTCGGCCTCGGGCCCGCTGAAGCGGCCCGACTGGCGGACGAAATCGATAACCTGCTGGCGGCTCCACCCCATGACGTGGAGCCCGGGATCGACCACCATCCCGCGCGCGGGCCACAGCCGCCGAGTCATCGGGGCATAAGGCGTGCGGTAGATGCCCGCTTCCTCCGCGAGCGCTTCGGAATAGCGCGCCCAGCCTTCGACATAGGCCGAATTGCCCGTCATCTTCGTGATCGGGCTGGTGCCGGCCATGTTCGCGAAGCTGATCTGCATATGGTGGCCGGGATAGCCTTCGTGGACGGCCGTGATCTCCGCACCGCCGCGAGTCTCGGCTTGCCAGTTCTCCGACGCGATCCGGTAGAAAGCCGGCAGTGCCGGGTCGACCTGGCTCTGGTAGTAGGAGCTGCCGCCGGAGCCGCGCCGGAAGGCGTCGAACGGCTCCACCCGCATCTCCTGGGCCGGCATCGACTCGAAGAGCGGCCGGCTGAGCTCCCGGGCACGGCCGACCACCTCGCGCGAAAATTCGATCAGTTCCTGCTCGGAAGCGAACAAATTGTCGCGCGCCCGAGCGATCCGCGGGACGATGACGGCGAGGTCGTCGGTTCCGAACCGGGCCTTGCCCAGCTCGCGCACTCGGGCCGCGTTGGCGGACACCGTCTGCTCGCCGAGGCGGAACACTTCCTCCGGCGGCCGCTTCAGAGTCGTGTAGCTCCGCAGCGAGGCGCTATAGCATAAGGCGCCGTCGGGATTGGCCGAGACTCCGAGCGCCTCCCGCGCGCGCGGCAGATATTCGTCCCGGAGAAAGTCGCCGTAGCGGCGGAAGGCGGCGTTGACCGGGCCGGCCAGGACGCCGCGGAAACTCGCCCGGAACTCCGGGTCCGCGGCCCGGGCCGCCGGCGCGAAGAAGGGCAGGGATTCCGGCTGGGCGGAAACGATCCCGTCGATCTGGCGGATCACTCGCCTCACCACCGCCTTGGGCGCCGAATAGCCTTTGCTCAGGCCGAGCCGCGCATTGGAGATCTCCTGGTCGATCATCACAGGAAGGGCGGACCAGCGCGCGATCGCGTCGGAGCGCCGCTCGGCGGTGTCGACCGGCTGGTCGCGCGCGACGTTGGAGAGCGCGTTGAGGTGCCAGCCGAACATGTGGTTGACGGCCCACAGGTCGAAGCGGCAGATCCGCGCCTGCCGATCCGCCTCGAGCTTCTCCAGCATCGCCGCATGGATCGAGCGGCGCTGCGGAGTCGTCAGCCGCTCCGGATCGATTCGCCTCAGATCGGCGAGGATCTCGTCGTTCTGCCGCTGGAAGGCCGCGATCGCGGCCTGGCTGCGGTCGGGCCAGCGCCGATGGTCGGGGGCGGGCACGCCGAGGTTATAGGCGGCGGCCGGATTGTAGGAGAGCTGCAGCGCCACCGTTCGCCCGGCGAGCGAATCCAGCGCGGAATCGGCGCTCGCGATCGAGCCGCCGGTCGTCGCGCAGGCCGCGGCGAGCAAGGCGGCCGGCGCGGCCAGAGCGGCTTTCATCTTCCTCATCCTCCCTCCCTTCAGATATCCGCCGCAAGGGTGAGCAGCAAACGCCGTTCGTCGATAAAGCGAAATGCCGAGCTGGAGCCGACTTTCCATCGATAGGTATCCAACAGGTTCGTGATCTGGGCCCTCAGCGTCGCCGGCGTGGCGCCGACCTTGAAGCGGTAGCGGGCGCCGACGTCGAAGATCGTCTGCGGCCGGGTCATCAGCTGCCGGCCGCCGAGCTCCGCATATCCGGGAGTGCTGGCCACCTGTCCCGCCTGGTGGGTGATTGCGAGATCGACCGAAACAGGATCGAGGAAAGGCAGGCGATAATCGAAATTGGCGCGCATGATCCTCCCCATCGTCCCGACCGGCCTGGGGCCGATGCTGCCGAAATCCACCGCCTCCCCGGAGACTTCGGCGTCGAGGAAGACCGCTCCGGCGACGACGCTCAGCCCGTCGGCCGGCTGCCCCGCCAGGGACAGCTCGATGCCGCGATGCCGGACCGTCCCGAGCTCGCGGTAGACGAGGCCGGGATCCAGGTTGAAATAGGGTTTGCGGACGTCGAAGAGGCCGGCGACGAGGCTGAGCCGCGGCGAGATGGCGTAGCGAATGCCCGCGTCGCGCTGGCTCGTCCTGAGCGCGGGCGGCGCCGAATTCCGGTTGACGGCATTGGGCGGGGCGACCCCGCTCTCTTCCAGGCCGCGCGTATAGCCCGCATAGGCGACGAGCTTGTCGGAGAGGTGGACCGCCAGCGTCCCGTTGTAGAGCCACGGGCTGTCCTCGGTCACGAGCGCGGAGAGGCCGGGAATGAGCGTCTTCTTCTCATAGTCGGTCTTCTGGAGCCCAAGGCTGAGCTCGGCCGTTCCGGGCCAGCGCAGCTCGTAGCCGATCCCGCCGGTGAGCTGACGAACCTCGTCGCGGGTGAGCGGACCGAATTCGAAGTCCGGCTCCGGTACGTCGCTCGGCATGCCGATGACTCCCGGTCCGAGGTTCCGTACGTCGGCGCCGCCATAGGCCCGCCGCGTATCGCGGCCGCGGACCGCCAGATGAACGAGGTGCCGCCGGTCGCCTTCCGTGATCGACCAGGAGGAGCGCAATTCGCCCGAGGTAGACTTCGAAATCTGGTCTTTCGTGGCGACGAGCTGCCGCTGTGCGGAGCCGTCGGGCTGGACGTTGAGATAGAGCTCGGTCCTGCCGCGCTTCACATCGCTCTCCCAGCGGAAGAGACCGGCCCGAACCTGCCAGCTGTCGGACAGCTGCGCGGAGCCCACGCCTCCGAAGAATTGCCGGTCGATGTCGTTCCCGGCATAATCGAGACCGAAATTCCGGCGTTCGATCCTTGGGGGCAGATAGGGGCCCGCGACGAAGATGGAGGGAATGTCGACGTCGTCCCGCACCTTCATGCGCCCGTAAAAGGATTTGATCTCGAACCGGTCTTCCGGCCGCCACCGCAGGACTCCTCCGCCGTGCGCGGACCGGCCGTCTTCGCCGGGGAAATTCTCCTCGTAGCGATATGACACGCCGGCCGCGAGGCTCAGCCGGTCGCGAATGAGGGGGATCTGGGCGTCGACCTCCAGTCCCGCGGTCCCGTAGGGGCCGAGATAGAGGACCGGGCTCAGCACAGCATCGTTGCCGGAGCTCCTCAGCGTATAGTCGGCGATCCCCGTCGGAGCCGGGAAGGGGTAGCCCTGGGCGGTCAGGCCCACCCTGATCGTGGAACCGCTCACGACCCGGCTGGTGAAGCCGCCATGTTCGGTGACGGATAGTCCCTCGACCCGGATGTTGCCGGCGGTGATGGGGCTGAAGCCCCGGACGTCGCCGGCACCGTAAAGGCCGATCTTCTCGTTGCCGACGCTGGTGCCGAAAGCGTCCCCGGCAGCCTCCACGGCGTTCTCGTTCGCGCGCTGGGCCAGGGCCGGCGCGGCGGAAGCGAGCAGAATGGCGGTAACGCTGACGGCCCGTAACATGGTTGGTCCTCCAATTGGGCCCGTTCTCTGCCGCGTCCCCCCAATTCGGATAAGTGCCGTAGGTCTCACCCGCGGACCGTGACCTTCGGCACATGGCAAGCGGCTCGCGCTGTGGCAGTATCTCCATCATGAAAGGCCGCACCGGTCGGCCAGCTATGAGGAATTTCGATGCCTGCCTTTTTCCGCGGATTAGCGATCGCCATGCTGCTGCTGATCGGCCTTCAGGCGCCGGCGACGGCGCAGCAGGCCGGCGCCGGGAACATCGCGGTATCGCTGCTGCCCGGCGCCAAGGCGGCTCCGGCGGGCGGCTCGCTCCCCCTCGCTCTGGTGATGAAACCGAAGCCCGGGTGGCACGGCTATTGGAAGAATCCAGGCGATGCCGGTGCGGAAGCGACGATCGCCTGGACCTTGCCGGAGGGCGTCACGGTCGGCGCGCTTCGTTATCCCGTGCCCGAACGGCTGATCGTCTCGGGCATTATGAATTATGTCTACGAGCACGAATATGCCTTGCTCGCCGAGCTGAAGCTGGCGCCCGGCGTGGCGCCGGGCACGAGGCTGCCCCTCAAGGCTAAGTTTGATTATCTCGCCTGCACGAAGGAGTTCTGCGTGCCGGAGAGCTCCGAGATTTCAGCGGAGATCGTCGCCGGTGCCGCGGGCGCAGCGACGGCGAAGGACCCGCGCTTCGACGCGTTCGAGGCCGCTATGCCGAAGCCGCTCGGCGTGGACGGCCGGTTCGTGGTTCAGGATGGCCGGGTGCGGATCGGCGTTCCGCTGCCTGCCGCCATGGCGGTGGCCGATCCCTATTTCTTCCCGCTCGATTACGGCAGCCTCGATCATGGCGCGGCCCAGACGATCAGCCGCAATGGCGACCTGCTGATCGTCGAGACCAAGGCGGGGGCCAACGCGGCCGGCCTCGCGGCGATGGGCGGGCTCCTGAAGATCGGCGAAGGGCAGGGGCTGATGCTGACCGCCAGGCCCGGCGCGGTTCCGACCGCGGGCGCACCGGTCGGGGCCGGCGGGGCGGAAGCCGCGGCCGGAGCGGGCGTGGTTCTCGCGGCTCTCGCCGGCGCGATCCTCGGCGGCCTCCTCCTCAACGTTATGCCCTGCGTGTTTCCGATCCTGGGTCTGAAGGCCCTCAGCCTCGCCAGAGCCGGCGGGGACGAGGCCGGGGCGCGGCGCGAAGCCCTTGCCTATACGGCGGGCGTGGTGCTGGTCTGCCTGGCGCTCGGAAGCCTTCTGCTCGGCCTCCGAGCCGGCGGGGCGGCGGTGGGCTGGGCCTTCCAGCTCCAGGATCCGCGCGTCATCCTGATCCTGCTGCTGCTCGTCACTTGTATCGCGCTCAATCTCGCCGGCCTGTTCGAGCTTCCCGCGATCGGCGGCGGAAGCGGCCTGGCGGGCAAGGGCGGCGCGCAGGGAGCCTTCTGGACCGGCGCGCTCGCGGCCTTCGTCGCGACGCCCTGCACCGGGCCGTTCATGGGGGCCGCTCTGGGCGCTGCCCTCGTGCTTCCGACGGCCGCCGCGCTCGCCATCTTCGCTGGGCTCGGCCTCGGGCTGGCCTTGCCCTTCCTTCTTCTCGGCTTCGTTCCCGCCTTGAGGCGCCGGCTGCCAAGGCCGGGTGCCTGGATGAACCGGCTTCGGCGAATCCTCTCAATCCCCATGTTCCTGACCGCCCTGGCGCTTGCCTGGATCCTCGGGAGGCAGGCGGGAGTCGATGCGATGGCCCTGGGGCTCGGTGCCGCCCTGATCCTCGCTCTCGGCCTGTGGTGGGTCGGAGCCCGGCAGGGCCGTTCGCGCGCCTGGCTTCCGCTTGCGCCGGCCCTGGCCGCCGCCCTGGCCGCGCTCCTGATCGTGCCGCTCGAAGCGCCCGCGGGGGCGGAGTCGAAGGGCGTGCTCAATTCCGAGCCGTTCAGCGAGGCGAAGCTCGCGGCGCTCCGGAGCGAGGGCAGGCCGGTCTTCGTCTATTTCACCGCCGACTGGTGCATCACCTGCAAGGTGAACGAGAAAGGCGTGCTGTCGGGGGCGAAGGTGGCGCAGGCTTTCAACGACCGCAAGGTCGCGGTCCTGAGCGGCGACTGGACAAGGGGCGACGCCGCGATCGGGCGCTTCCTCGCGCGGCACGGCCGCTCGGGCGTCCCGCTCTACCTTTATTACGGACCGGGGCAGGAAGCGAAGGTCCTGCCCCAGATACTGACGGTCGGTGATCTGACCGCGCTTGGAACCTGAGAGAAGAAGAGGAGACCATGATGAAGCATCTTTTCCCGATATTGGCCGCCGTCGCTCTGGCGGCCCCGGCGATCGCCGCTCCGCAGATCGGCGGCCAGGCACCCAATTTCCGGCTCACGGACACGAACGGCAAGGCGGTGACGCTCGGCCAGTTCAGGGGGAAGGTCGTCGTCATCGAGTGGAACAACCCCGGCTGCCCTTATGTGAAGAAGCATTATGGAAGCGGCAACATGCAGAGGACCCAGGCCGCGGCGAGGCAGGCGGGGGCCGTCTGGCTCACCGTCAACTCGAGCGCGACGGGCAAGCAGGGCCATATGAATGGCGCCCAGGCGAACGCCTTCGTCGCGGCTCAAAAGGCGCAGCCGACCGCCTATCTCCTCGACCATAACGGCATCGTCGGCAAGGGCTACGGCGCCGTCACCACGCCGCACATGTACATCGTCGATAAGGGCGGAAAGCTCGTCTACGCCGGCGGAATCGACGACAAGCCCACCGCCAACCCGGCGGATATCAACGGTGCCCGCAACCACGTGCTGGCGGCGCTCGCGGAGCTCAGGGCCGGGAAGGCCGTGTCGGTGGCGACGAGCCGTCCTTACGGCTGCTCCGTCAAATATGCCGACAGCTGAGCCTGACCCGCCGGAGCGGCCCGCCGTTTCCCCGACGCCCGCTTTTCGACGCGCTCGTCCGCGGTTCGCCGCTCCGCTGCGGGCTCGGGAACGCCCGGGCCGCCGCCCCCTGCTTCACAGGTAGAAGACCGCCATGCCCAGATTGTTCGTCCTATGCGCTTCGGCTGCCCTCGTGGCCGCGCTTCCGGCAGGCGCCGCCGCTGGCGCCCCGCAAGCCCCGTCCGAGGCAGGGGCGGTGCCTTCGGCTTCGAAGCCGGAAGCGGCGGTCCTGGCCTTCGTCTCGGCCTTCAACGCGCTGGACCGGTCTCGCTTCGACCCGCTTTTCGCGGAGGATGTCACGCTCTTCTTCCCCTCCGCTCCTTTTCCGGTGAGGCGAGTCGAGGGCAAGACGGCGACGCTCGAATGGTTCGGGCGCTTCTTCGATTCGCTCCGCAAGCGCGGAGCCGGTCCGGGCATCCAGCCGCAGGACCTCACGGTGCAGGATTATGGCGATGTCGCGGTCGCCACCTTCCACCTGGGCGGCGGTGAAAGCGTCTCGCGCCGGACGGTCGTGCTTCGGCGCCAGCGAGGCCAGTGGGCGATAGCGCATCTCCACGCCTCCTCCGAAACCGAGCGGCGCTGAGCCGCCGCTCCCAATGTCCCCACAGTTTCGCCGACTTCAGGAGAATCAAGATGAACAGGAAAAGCAAGATCGCCCTCGGTGCCGCCGGACTGGCGGCGGTTGCGGCATTGTCGTTCACCCTCGCGGCCGGAGGAACGGAGGTCGCCTCGACGCTGGCCGATCTGCCGGTCGGCAAGGCCGCGCCCGATTTCCGCGCCAGCGACGTCGACGGCCGACTCGTCAGCCTCGCCGACTTCCGCGGCAGGACGGTCGTGCTCGAATGGAGCAATCCGGAATGCCCCACGGTGAAGAAGCACTACGACAGCGGCAACATGCAGAAGACCCAGGCGCAGGCCGCCGCCGCCGGCGTGGTCTGGCTGACGATCAACAGCAGCGCCGAAGGCGAGCAGGGCCATATGACGCCCGTCAGGGCGAAAGCGCGGACCGCTCTCGAGCAGAGCCGCCGCACCGCCTACATTCTCGACCCGAAGGGCGAGATTGGGCGACGCTACGGCGCCAAGGCGACCCCGCACATGTACATCGTCAATCCGGCCGGCACCCTGGTCTATAATGGCGGGATCGACGACAAGCCGACGACGGACCCGGCGGACATTGCCGGCGCCCGCAACCACGTCCTCGCCGCTCTGGGCGAGCTGAAGGCCGGCAAGCCGGTGTCGGTGCCGACGAGCCGGGCCTACGGGTGCTCCGTCAAATATGGGTGAGCGGGACGGATCGAGGAGCGGAAGCCGCGATCGATACCGCGCCTACACCCGGCGCTATTCGGCCGCGGCGGCGGCTTCGGGACCGTTGCGGGGCGGGCTTCGCACGAGCCGCTCCAGCTCCGCCAGCCGTGCCTCCAGCGCGCGTTCCCGTTCCTCGCGCCTGCGCACGATGTGGATGGCGCGCGCGATCGGATCGGCGACTTCCTCCAGCGCCTGCCGCTCGTCCTTGCCGGGCGACGTGCCGTCGGGCCGCGGCCCGAGCAGCAGGCCGCCCACCTCCTCGCCGCGATGGCCGATGCGGAGCGGAACGCGCAGCGGCAGCGAGGCCGCGCCGCCGTCCCGCGCGATGATGCGGCCGTCAATCTCGACGGCCGCCGCGGTGGCCTGCGCGCCGGTGCGGACGCGCGCCAGGATTTCGCGTAGCAGCTCGTCAAGGCCGGCGGTTTCCCGCAGGTCGCCGACGCAATCCGGAAGGTCCCGGCGCAGCTCCAGCACCCCCTTCTGGAAGCGCCGCTCCGCCCACGCCTGGATGCGCGTGCTCAACGGCACGACCAGCAGCACCGCCAGCGCCGCGCCGACGGCACCGGGCCACAGGCCCCCTTCGCGCCCGAAGCTGGACTGGAACAGGGTCTCGATGGTCTGGGACGCCGCCGCATAGACCGCCGCCAGCGCCAGGGTCAGCGCCGCCGCCGCAGCGGAGCGGCTGATCACGACATCGGCGTCGTAGAGCCGGAATCGCAGGAGCGAGATCAGGAGGCCCGCCGCCAAGGCGAGCGGCGCCGCCGGCAGAACGATGGCCAGCAGGAGGCGGAGCCAGGCGTAGGTCGCCGGATCGTCGGCCCCTGCCATCGCCTGCTCGGCGATGGCGGTGGTCGCGGCAAGGGCGGCGCCGACGACGAAGCCGAACGTCGCCCAGCGTATCTGCTGCCGCTCGATCGAAGGGGGCAGGCGTCGGTAGCGCCCCGCCAGCAGCGCCACCGACAGCAGCGCCAGCACGCCGCCCGCGAGATTCATCTGGCCTTCGCTCGCCGGAAGGTCGCCGAACTTGACCGCGATGGCGAGCGCCGCCCAGGCCGCGATGACCGGCGCCAGCCAGACTGCCCGGCGCGGCCAGAACTGCCCATTGGGGAACATCAGGATGCCGATGAACAGCGCGGCATAGCCGATGGTCTTGAACGTGAAGGGGATCGCGGGCGCGCCGACCAGCTGGAAAGTCGCGTCGGCCGCATTGCCCTCGCCGGAGAGCAGCAGGAAGGCGAGCGACAGAACCGCCGCGACTCGATCGCGGCCATGTCGCCGGTAGAGCAGGACCGCGGCGGCGATGCCGAGGAGGCCAGCGAGAAACTCGAGCGGGTTCTCGATCCACAACAAGGTCGAGGCGCTGATCGGCGAGCCGGCATAAGCCTGCTCGAGATGGTGCGGCCCGCGTCTCAGCTGGTGAGTCCTGATGTCGCCGTCCGGCCCGCTCGTGACCAGGGTAAGCCTGTCTCCGCTGACGCCGGCGATCAGCTCGGACGGGGATTGGCCCGGAGCGTCGGCGTCGGGCCGCCGGCCGTTGACCGCCAGCACGGTCCGCCCCGCTTCGACGCCGGCGGCTCGGGATTCATCGCCGAGCGGCTGCCCCAGCGTTTCGGTGTCCGAATTCCAGCGGAGGCCGAACTCGGAGAACGGCCGCCACTGCGCGTCATAATCGCGGGGGATGGAATAGGGGCCCGCCAGGGTCGCGGCCGTCACCAGCAGGAACAGCGGCCACCAGATCAGCCGGAAGAGCGGCTCGAACCGGCCACTTCCGCTCCCGGCCTCCTCAGCTTCCTGCCCTCCGCTCACCATCTTTTCTCTCGCGCAGCCGAGCGGAGAATGCGCCGGAACGCCTTTTCCCGCAACTCCGTCACGCTCGCGCCGGGTCTACGCCCGAATCGCCCGGCCTCCTGATCGTGACTTTCGGCCTATGGTAAGGCGGCCCGCTCTGTGGCAGCATTCAGCCATGGCAAGCCTGCTCAGAACTCCGCAACCCTGGCTCTTTTCCATCGCGGCGCTGGCCGTATGGCTTTCCGTGGGCTCGCCCGTACTTCAGGCGCTCATGGCGGGCGGGGAGATCCGCGGAGCTCCGGTGCCGGCGCTTTGGCTCGCCCCCTTCACCCTGTTCGTTGCGGCCGCCGTCGCGGCCATGGTCCTGAAGCTTCGGCCCGGCCTTCGCTGGACCTTGCTGGGAGTCCAGCTCGCTTCGGTCGTGGCGATGGCGGTGCTCGTCAATTGGGCGATGATGGCGATGTTCCTGATCATCATCGCCTGGCAGGTCGCCATGGCGACCGAGCCTTTCAAGGCGCTGGGCTGGGTCCTCCTTCAGACGCTCGCACTGGTCGCCACGCTCGCCGTGGTGCCGAATCCGGATCTGTGCTGGGTCCACTGGATGGCTTTCGGGCTGCAGCTGGTCGTCCTGTTCACGGCCAACGCGCTTCGGCGGGAGGCGGAAACGGCGCGGGCCCTGGCGCAGGCGCAGGCCGTCATCGCCAGCACGGTCCGCGACGCGGAGCGCCTGCGCATCTCGCGCGAGCTTCACGATGCCTGGGGCCACGAGCTGACCGCGCTGGGGCTGCAGCTGGAGATTGCGAGCCACGTCACCGAGTCCGGGCGGGCGAAGGACCATGTCATTCAGGCGAAAGGCCTGGCCCGCGATCTCCTCGCCAAGGTGCGCGACGTCGTCTCGACGCTGCGCGAGGCCGAACGCTGCGACTTGAAGGATTCGCTCGACGCGCTGGCGCGAAGCGTCCCGATCCCGGCCATTCACGTGGAATATTCTCCCGGCGTGCGGGTCAGCGCCGAGCAGGCCCACGCCTTGATGCGTTGCGCTCAGGAAGCCGTGACCAACGCCATCAAGCATGCGCAGGCCGCCAATCTGTGGCTTCAGGTGACCTCGGACGGCGAGGGCGTGCGGCTCGTCGCGCGCGACGACGGCAAGGCTCGGCCGGTCGCCTCCCCGACCGGCTCCGGGCTGCTCGGGATGCGCGAACGGATGGAGCATCTCGGCGGCCGGCTGGCGGTGCAGGCGGGCGCCGGACGCGGCTTCACCATCGACGCCTGGCTGCCTTCCGCTACTCGGCGAGCTGCATGATACGCCGCTTATGATCCGGGTGGTTCTCGTCGACGATCAGACGCTGGTCCGCCAGGGCGTGCGCGGTCTGCTCGAGCTGGTGCCCGACATAGAGGTGGTGGGAGAAGCGAGCGACGGCGAGGAGGCGCTCGAGAAGGTTCCCGAGCTGAAGCCCGACGTGCTCCTGCTCGACATAAGGATGCCGCGGATGAGCGGCATCGCCGTTCTGGAGGCGCTGAGCGCGGCCGGCGCTCTGCCGCCGACCCTGGTCCTGACCACCTTCGACGACGGCGACGCCGCGATCGCGGCGATCAAGGCCGGCGCCAAGGGCCTGATGCTGAAGGACGTCTCGCTCGAGGATCTGGCTCAGGCCATCCGCGCCCTGGCCGACAACCGGACCGCCTATCAGCCTGCCATGACGGAAAGCCTGATGGCGGCGATCCGCCGAAGCCCGCCGGCTTCGTCCGACACCTACGTCGCCGAGGCGCTCACCGCGCGGGAGCGGGAGGTGCTGCACCTGATCTGCGCCGGCTACAGCAACAAGGAAATCGCCGATCTCCTGGCCCTGGCGGAGGGGACGGTGAAGAACCACGTCTCCAACCTCCTCCTCAAGCTCGACGCCCGCGACCGGACCCGGGCCGCGCTCAAGGCCCTGCAGCAGGGGCATCTGGGCTAAGAGGGGCTTTTCACACGCGAGGTCGCCCAGGCGGAGCCGGCTAGGTGTGGAGCCTCAACAGGTTCTTCGCCTCCAGGCCGAGTCGGCTGATGGTGGGAGAGGGCGTAGACCCGGTCCGCGGCGGCGATGGCGAAGCGGAGGCGGACCAGCCAGTAGAGCATGACGGCGAAGGGCGCGAAGGCGAGGACGAACAGGATGGGCGAACCCCGCACGGCCATCGGCAGAACGTCCTGCTGGCCGAGGAAGAATGAGCCGGTCGCGATGAAGAAGGCGACGCACATCCGCCACAGGTGGCGCGAGAGACGCCGGGCGGGCGTCGGCCGCGCGCGGAGAATTGCGTTGAGGTCGAGCAGACCGGCGAGCAGGCAGACGCCGGCGAAGATGAAGACCGGACCGCGGCCCGCCGGCGTCGTGGCGCCCGTCAGGCCGCCCCAGACGATCGCCGACGCACCGGCGAGCACGAGCCCGCAGGCGATCTTCTCGATCCACCCGGGCGGCCCCTCGCGCCGGCGCGCGGTGAGCCAGCCGGTGGCGACGAAGTAGCAGACCATGATCCCCCCCAGCGGGGAGCCCGGCGGCGACCTGAACGGCTCCAGGATCGCGGCGGTGATTCCGAGAACCAGCATCGAGACGCTGAACAAAATCCCCGCCGCGGCGTGCGTTCCGCCGCCCTTGCGCACGGCGACGGCCGCCGCCCCGGCCGCCAGCGCGACCATGCCGCCGGCGATATGGATCCCCATGACGGCGTTCACGAGCGGCCTCCGGCGCTCGCCACGGCGGGCTCGTCCGCTCCGACCCCGCCGGCAGGCTCGAACGCCAGCAGGTCGCCCGGCTGGCAATCGAGGGCCTCGCAGATCGCCTCCAGAGTGGCGAAGCGAATGCCCTTGGCCTTTCCGGTCTTGAGGATGGACAGGTTGGGGAGGGTGATGCCGACCCGGGCCGAGAGTTCGGTCAGGGTCATCCGGCGGGCGTAGAGGACATCGTCCAGCTTCACGAGGATAGCCATTTCAGACCATCGCTTCCAGATCGGCGCGGATCCGGGCGCCTTCCTCGAATACCCGCGCCAGCACGAACAGCAGCAGCACCGCCACCCAGCCGCTCAGCGAGGGCGACCATTCGACCGGTGCGCCGGCGGAGGACAAAATCCCGGCGAAGACGCCGCACGCGAGATCGAACAGCTGTATCCCGAGCAGGCACCAGGCGATCGTTTTCATCCGGGCCGCATTCTCCGGGACGAAGGGCTCTCCGGCGCGGACAGTGTCGACCATCGCCACGAGTCGGGAGATGAGGACATGAACCGCCGCGAACATCGGCATTCCGAGCACCACCCAGGCGCGGAGCGTCGGAATGATCACCTCGGCGTCGAGCGCGGGCCGCCGGCTGTAATATTCCCGGAACGAAGGTTCGAAGACGAAGGAAGCCAGCAGCAGGAGGACGAAACCCGCGGCAACCGCGATGTTGAGGACCCGCCAGATCCTGAGCAGGATCCGCGACACACCGAGCAACTGGCCATAGCGATCGGACATCGGTTCCTCCCATCCTTATTGTTTTACGATAAAATATATATTGTTCTGCGGCAAGTCCTTTATTGGCTGGCGGCAAAAGGGGCGAGTCGTTGACGCGGGTCCGCTCCGCCGGCGGTCTGCACCGATTCTCCTTTTCGGCGGCATCCGGGCTGCAAGACTTTATGGGAGAAGCGAAGCTCCTCACTCTGTAAAGGCGATGCCATGGCGGGAAATACGATGACGGCCGGCGGACGAAACCAAGGTTGGCGAATCGCCGTCTGGGGAGGGGCGGCGGCGCTTCTGCTGGCGCCGGCGGTCGCGACCCGGGTCAGCGGCGGGATGGCGTGGGACCCCGCCGATTTCATCCTCTTCGGCCTCATGCTGGTCACCGCCTGCGGCATCTGGGAATTGGCAATGCGCAAGTCGAGCAACTGGTCCTATGCGGCGGCCGCGATCGTCGCCGCCGGCACCGCGTTCCTGCTCTTCCTCGTCAACGGCGTGGTCGGGATACTCGGCGGCGAGGACAATCCGGTGAACCTGCTCTATTACGGAGTGGCGACGCTCGCTTTGGGGGGCGCCGTCATCGTTCGCTTCCGGGCCGAGGGCATGGCGAGGACCATGGCCGTCACCGCCGGCGCGCAGGTCGTGACGGGGGCACTGGGCCTGATGCTGTTCCCGGACCTCCAGGGTTTCCTGCTGGGGACGGCGATGTTCGTGCCGCTCTGGCTGCTGTCCGCTTGGCTGTTCCGCCGCGCCTCCAGGACGGCCTGAGGCCCCAAGCCGCGCGTAGTCCGGCAGGCGGCCTGCATCTTGTAGGACAAATAGCGAACGCAGCGCGCTATGACCGTTCCGTCGAAGGCCGACTCAGGGGCGTCGGACCCGAGCCTAAGAAAATGCGCGCGCTTTACCCGTTGTAAAGGCGGCATTTCCTAAGGTCGAGGCACTTAGGGGGGAATAAAATGTCATCTTTCGTCCGTTCCGGGGCCGCGTTCGCGGCCAACAGCCTCACCGCGTCCAGCCAGACCCGGTCGTCGATCACCGCGCTCTCCGACGGCGGTTTCGTCGCCGTCTGGCAAACGGCGGCCGGGGGGATCAAGGCGCAGCGCTTCGACGCTCAGGGCATCGCGGCGGGGGCCGAGACGCTGGTCAATCAGGGCACGGCCGGAAGCATGGTCTGGCCGCGGGTCACCTCGCTGGCGTCGGGCGGATACGTCGTCACCTGGGAAACCACCGACCAGACCCGCGACACCTACGGCACGGCGATCATGGGCCGAATGTTCGACGCGGCCGGGGCGCCGGTCGGCAACGAATTCCGGGTCAACACCCAGTGGTTCATGGACCAGCAGCAGCCGACCATCACCGGCCTCGCCGACGGCGGCTTCGTCGTCGCCTGGCAGACCACCGACACCTCGGCGGACGGATCGGGCTGGGCGGTGAAGGCGCAGCGCTTCAGCGCGGCGGGGGTCGCCGTCGGAGCGGAGTTCCGGGTCAACAGCGTCGCCTTCGGAAGCCAGAACAATATCGACATCGCCAGCCTGGCGAACGGGGGCTTCGTCGTCACCTGGCAGACCGGCAACAGCCTCGGCACGCAGGTCTATGCCCAGGCCTACAATGCCGACGGCACGGCGGCCGGGACCCAGCTGCTCGTTACCGACGATTTCGGATCGCGCACCCACGGCCGGGTGGCTGGCCTCCCCAATGGCGGGTTCGTCGTCACCTGGATGACCGAGGATGCCGAAGGGCTCGGAGTCTATGCGCAGCTGTTCGACTCCTCGCGCAACAAGTCGGGCGCCGCCTTCCAGGTGAACACGCTCTCGGCCGGAAACCAGCACGAGCCGGACATCGCCGTCCTCGCCGACGGCACGTTCATGATCACCTGGCAGTCGAGCATGGGCGGGATCAAGGGCCAGACGTTCAGCGCCTCCGGGCAGCGGATCGGCGGCGAGGTCCTGGTCGTGGACGATTCGGGTACCGAGACGCAGGCATCGGTCGCCGCGCTCGCCGGCGGCCGCTTCGTCGTCGCCTTTACCTACAATGGCGGCACCACCAGCGGCGACGATATCAAGCTGCAGATGCTCAAGCCCAATGCCGCGCCGGACTTCGGCGCGGAGACCCGGTCCTATTCCCTGACGGAGAATCTCGGAACGACCGTCGGCACGGTCACCGCGACCGACCCGGACGGCCCTTCGCCGCTTTCCTATTCGATCGTCGGCGGAGTCGACTCCGCCCGTTTCTCGATCGCCGCCTCGACGGGCGTCCTGAGCTTCCGCTCGAGCCCGGATTATGAAAACCCGACCGATTCCAACGGCGACAATGTCTATACGCTCGTCGTGCGAGTCACCGACGGCGACCTGGAGGATTTCCAGACGATCAGCGTCACCGTCCTCAATCAGGGCGACGCGCCGGTCATCACCTCCAACGGCGGCGGGGCGTCGGCGGCGATCGCGATCCGCGAGAATATCGCCCTGGCGACCACCGTCACGGCGACCGATCAGGACAGCGCCCAGCTCGCCTATTCGATCTCGGGGGGCGTCGACGCCGCCCGCTTCGCGATCAATGCCGCGACCGGCGCCCTGACGTTCGTCTCCACCCCCGATTTCGAGGCGCCGGGCGATTCGAACGGCGACAATGTCTACCTGGTCACGGTCCGGGTCAGCGACGGCGGGTGGGCCGATTTCCAGAACCTCACCATCACCGTGACCAACGCGAACGATGCTCCCGTCATCGTCTCGAACGGCGGGGGTGCCTCCGCCGCGGTCGATCTCGACGAAGGCCAGACGGCGGTGACCGTGGTTTCGGCGACCGACGTCGACGCCCCGAACGGTCTGACCTATTCCATCACCGGCGGCGCCGACGCGGGCCGGTTCGTCATCAATCGACTGACCGGCGCGCTCACCTTCGCCGAGGCCCCCGATTTCGAGGCTCCCGCCGACGCTGACCGGGACAATGTCTATAATGTCGTCGTGAGGGCCAGCGACGGCGAGCTCGGCGGCTCCCAGTCGCTGCAGGTGACGGTCAGGGGCGTCAATGAAGCTGTGGCGATCACCTCCGGCGGCGCCGTGTCGGTGGCCGAGAACGGCACCGCCGTGACGACGGTGACGGCGAGCGACCTCGACGGCGACGCCGTCGCCTTCGCCATCGCGGGCGGCGCCGACGCGTCCCTGTTCGCGATCGACTCGGCAAGCGGGGCGCTGAGCTTCGTCGGCGCGCCGAGCTTCGAGGCGCCGGCCGATTCCGACGGCGACAACGTCTATCAGGTCCAGGTGTCGGCGACTGACGGCACGCTTTCGGATTCGCGCTCCATCTCGGTGACGGTGACGGACGAGGAGGAGGCGATCGCCTTCGTCTCGGGCGGGGGCGGGGACGTGGCCTCGGTCACGATCGACGAGAATAGCGGCAACGTCCTTGCCCTGGAGGCGGCCGATCCGGACGGGACGACTCCGTTCTACGGGATCGCCGGCGGCGCCGACGCCGCCTCGTTCCGGCTCGATCCGGTCACGCACATGCTGCAATTCGCAAGCCTCCCCGATTTCGAGGCGCCGGGCGATTCGGACGGCGACAATGTCTACGAAGTGGTGGTCGGCACCAGCGACGACCAGTCCAGCGACTTCCAGACGGTCCGGGTCACCGTCGGCAACGTCTACGAAGGAATCCGCTTCGAGCCGTCCTTCCAGGCTTTCTCGGTGGATGAGAACGAAACCGCGGTAGCGACGGTGTCGGCCAGCGGAGAAGCCGGCGCCTCCTTCCATTATTACCTCAGCGGCGGAGCCGACTCGTCGCGGTTCGCCATCGATGCCGCCGGAGTCCTGAGCTTCGTCGGCGCTCCGGACTTCGAAGCGGCCGGGGATTCGGACGGTGACAATGTCTACAGCTTCGTCATCTCGGCCACCGACGGGATCGCGACCGCCCGGCGGTCCGTGACCGTCACCGTCGGCAATGTCGACGAGCCGGTCGAGATCGTCTCTTACGGGGGAGCCGCCGCCGTCGCCCTGACGATGGCCGAGAACATCTTCGAGGTCGCCCTGGTCGAGGCGCGGGACGACAACGGCGGGCCGGTCACTTTCGCCATCTCCGGCGCCGACGCCGACGCCTTCGAGATCGATCCTTACAGCGGCGCCCTGTCCTTCCTCTATCCCAACGCGCCGGATTTCGAGGATCCCGCCTCCGTCGACAGCGACAATGTCTACGACGTCGTGGTCACCGCGAGCAGCTCGACCTCGAGCGCGAGCCAGGCCTTCTCGGTCACCATCGTGAACGCGAACGACGCGCCCTGGATCGCCTGGTATCCTGACGGGTCGACCTCGGTGAACGAGGGCGAGACCGTCGTCACCACCGTCGTCGCCCGCGATGTGGACGGAGACGTGCCCACCTATTCGATCGTCGGCGGACCGGACGCCGCCTTGTTCGAGATCGATGCGGTGACGGGCCTCCTGACCTTCATCGACGCTCCGGACTTCGAAACGCCGCTCAGCGCCGCGGGGACGAACGTCTACACCGTGCGGATCGGCGCCAGCGACGGTCTGGATATGAGCTGGGAGAATTTCCACGTCGCGATCAACGACCGAAACGAGGGGGTGACGATCACCTCCGGCGGCGGCGGCGGGACCGTCGCCGTCGCGCTCGCCGAAAACGGAACCGCGGTGACGAGTATCGCCGCGAGCGACGGTGACGGCGATGCCGTGACCTACTCGATCGCCGGAGGCGCGGATGCGTCGCTCTTTGCGATCGACGCGCAGACCGGCGCTCTCAGCTTCGTCCGGGCCGCGAATTTCGAGGCTCCGGCCGATGCCGGCGGCGACAATGTCTATGACGTCACCGTGTCGGCCACCGACGGCACCTTCACCGACAGCCAGTCGATCGCCGTCACCGTCGGCAATGTCGACGAGCCGGTCGAGATGCTTTCCTACGGCGGAGCGGCCGCGGTCGCACTGACGATGGTCGAGAACAGCGCGGCGGCCGCGCTGGTCCAGGCCCGGGACGAGGAGGGGTGGCCGATCACCTACGCGATCACGGGAGGCGCCGACGCCGGCACCTTCCAGATCGATCATTATACCGGCGAGCTGTCCTTCCTTCATCCGAACGTGCCCGACTTCGAGGATCCGGTCGATTCCGACGGCGACAATATCTACGAATTGGTCGTCACCGCCGTCTCATCGACCTCGAGCGCCGACCAGGCCTTCTCGATCACGGTGATCAACCAGAATGAAGGCGTCTGGATTTACTCGAGCCCCGATCCGACCAGGAACGAGGGCGACCATTACGTCACCACCGTCGTCGCCATCGATCGCGAAGGAACTCCGCCGGTCTATTCGATCGTCGGCGGTGCGGACGCCGCCTTGTTCGCCATCGATCGGGTGACCGGCGTGCTGACCTTCGTCGATGCGCCGGACTACGAGGCGCCCCGAAACGCCGAGGGGTTCAATTCCTACTCCGTCGAGGTCGCCGCCAGCGACGGCGAGTTCACGGACCGGCAGATGATGCGAATCACCGTCCAGAACGTCAACGAGGGCGTGACGATCGTCTCGGACCCGGCCTTCACCGTCAACGAGAACGGCCTTGCCGCTCTCGAGATCGTCGCGAACGACATCGACGACGATCCGCTGACCTACTCGATCGCCGGAGGCGCCGACGCTTCGCGCTTCACGATCGATGCCCGGAACGGAGTCCTCCGCTTCCTCGACGCGCCGAATTACGAGGCGCCAGCCGATTCTGACGGAAACAATGTCTACGATGTCGTCGTGTCGGTCACGGACGGCACCTTCACCGACAGCCAGGCGGTGGCGGTGACCGTGGCGAACCTGGCCGAGATCGTCACCATCACCTCGAACGGCGGGGGCGCCAATGCCTCGGTCGCGGTGGCGGAAAACGGAACGGCGGTCACGACCTTCGCCGCCAGCAATCCGGACGGCGGCGGGGCGGTGACCTGGGCCATCGCCGGCGGCGCCGACGCAGCGCGCTTCACGATCAACGCCGGCACCGGCGCCCTCGCCTTCCTCGCCGCTCCGAATTTCGAGGCTCCGGCCGACTCGGGCGCAAACAACGTCTACGACGTCGTCGTCTCGGCCAGCAACGGAGCGACGGTCGACACTCAGGCGCTTGCGGTGACGATCGGCAACGTCAACGAGCAGATGGCCATCACGTCCAACGGGGGCGGCGCGAGCGCGGCAGTCTCGGTGAACGAGAACAGCACCCTGGTGACGACCGTGGTCGGGACGGATCCGGACGGCGCGGCGGTGACCTACGTCATCCTTCACGGCGGCGATTCGGGCTTCTTCACGATCGATTCGACGACGGGAGCGCTCTCCTTCCGGGCCGCGCCCAATTTCGAGGCACCGGCCGATTCCGACCGCAACAACGTCTACACCCTGGTCGTCATGGCGAGCGACGGCCACTGGGCCGACGATCAGACGATCACCGTCACGGTGGGGAACGTCAACGAGGCTCCCGTCATCACCTCCAGCGGCGGCGCCGCCAGCGGCAATGTTTCGGTGGTCGAGAACGGCCTCGCGGTGACGGTGGTGGCGGCGACGGACCAGGAGGGCGTTTCGGCGACCTACTCGATCATGGGCGGCGCCGACGCGGCGCGGTTCACGATCGACGCCCGGACCGGGGCTCTCCAGTTCGTCGCGGCACCCGACTGGGAGCTGCCGAGCGACGCCAACCAGGACAATGTCTATTCGGTGGTCGTGCGCGCGAGCGACGGCCAGCTCTTCGACGACCAGGCGCTGAACGTCTCCGTCGCCAACGCGCGCGACGGCAACAACGTGACCGGCACTTCGGGCGGCGACTCGATCTCGCCCTCGAGCCTCAACCTCGCGCTGCGCACCTCGAACGAGGAAGACACCGTATTCGGGCGCGACGGTCATGACAATATCCAGGGCGTGGCCGGGGATGACGATCTGTACGGCGAAGGGGGGAACGATACCCTGGTCGGCGGCGCGGGCCTGGACCGTCTGACCGGCGGCTTGGGCAAGGACCAGTTCACCTACAACAGCGTCTCCGACTCGACCGGGGGGCTTCGTGACCTGATCCTCGACTTCAGCCGGGCCCAGGGCGACAAGATCTCGCTGAGCGCGATCGACGCCAACACCAACCTCAGCAGCAACCAGGCGTTCACCTTCATCGGCTCGGCCGCTTTCACCAAGGTCGCCGGCCAGCTTCGCTACGAGACTTCGGGCGGCATCACCACCATCTCCGGCGACGTGAACGGCGACGGCGTGGCCGATCTCCAGATCCAGCTGTCGGGGTCGATCGCGCTGATCTCGTCGGACTTCGTGCTTTAGGCAGAGGGTCGTCCCAGGCCCGTCATTGCGCGCGAAGCGAAGCAATCCAGATCGGGGGCCCTTTCCTAAGGCGCCGCCGCTGGATTGCTTCGTCGCTTTTGCTCCTCGCGACGACGCTAGCGGCGGCGGCGATTGAAGCGGCGGATGGATTCGAGAAGACTCGGCTCGTCGGCGGTTGCGACGTCGGCGACGCGCCAGCCGGCGGCGGTGCGGACGAGGCTTAGGCTCAGGTCGCGGCGGTCGCTGCCGAAATCGATGCGCACCCCGACCGCCGCCCGGGCGCGGCCGGAGCGGCGGACCTCGCCGATTCGAGGCCGCAGGCCGGCCGGATCCTGGCACTGGCAGAGCGGATCGGCGTCCATATAGCCGACTTCCTCGCGCGACAGCCGGGCATCTTCCCGGATGGCGGCAACCAGGGGCGCGGCGAACACCCGGTCGGGGTGGGAAAGCGGGCTGTAATCGGGATCGCGATAACCGGCATAGAGGCGTTCGACGAACGCGCGGGGAGTCTCCGCGGGCGAGGCGGCGGCCAGCAGCGCGGCGGCGAGGGCGAGGCTCATTCCGCCTCTCCGGCCAGCTCGAGGATCGCTGCCCATTCGGCTTCGCGCACCGGAGCGACCGACAGCCGGGACTGGCGGATCAGCTCCATCTTCGCGAGGCGGGGGTCCGCCTTGATCGCCTTGAGCGTCACGGGGCCGAGCGCCCGCACCGGCTCGACCGCGACCGATACCCAGTCGCCGTCTTTCGGATCGGGCCTTCCTTCCCGGGCGACGCGCATGATTCCGACGACAGCGCGCTGGTCGCCGCTATGGTAGAAGAAAGCCTCGTCCCCGGCCTCCATCGCTTTCAGGTGCAGGCGGGCGGCGGGGTTGCGGACCCCATCCCATTCGGTGCCGCCGTCCTGGACGAGGTCGTCCCAGCCGTAGCTGCCGGGCTCGGATTTCATCAGCCAAAAGGCCATAGGTCGGATCCTCCGCCGCCAGCGTAGATTTTTAGCGCGCGGCGCGCCACAAGGAGCCGCATGCGACGACCGATCATCCTGCTGGGCCTGGCCCTGTCCGCCTGCGGCGAGCCGGCTGTCGTCGCCAACCGGTCGGCGGACCGGAACGAGGTTTCGGAGGCCGCCGTGGTGACGCCGGGATCGCGGCCGGTGCGGATCGGGGAGCTCGGTCCGAATTTCAGCGCCTGCAACGCGGCCGGCACCACCCGCAGCCTGAAGGCGGGAGAGACGCTGCCCGTCCGCTCCGCGCCGTTCGAAAATGCGGACGAGAGCGGCAGCGTGGCGTCCGGTGCTCGCTTCTTCATCTGCACGCGCAGCCACGATCAGAAATGGTTCGGAATCGTCGCCGACGAGGATGGCACGCTCGCCGAGCGGTGCGGCGTCTCCGAGCCGGTCACCCGCCGCCGCGACTATGAGGGGCCGTGCCGCTCCGGCTGGGTGCAAAGCGCCTTCGTCAAGGTGATTGCCGGGGTTGAGCCGGGGCCGGCGAATCCCGGCGACGCCGAGAACGTTTCGGAGGCGGCCAATTCCGGCGCACCAGGCCTCTGATAAATATGATTTTTTAGAAAAGTTCCGGAAGATAGCGATTTTATTTTCGCTGTGTCCCCGGAGTCACACGACTCATCGCTTCGTCGCCGCCGACGGGTTGATAACCCCCCCGACTTCGACCATCTGCCACTCAGCTTAGTAGCGAGAGCGGGTCCGCCGCAGCCGATTAGCGGCCGGCGGGAGCTCGAGACGGGGGGCGATCAGGGGATGCGGTTCTCGCATCCGGGGGATCAGCCGGCCGCATAAAAAAAAGAGACTAGATGAACCGTATCGTTCGCGCCGCGGGCTTCGCCGCGGCTTGCTTTGCGCTCGTCGCAGGTGCCAGCTATTCCGACCCGGCCACCGCCGGCGAAACCCTGGCTCCGGCCGTGGTCAGGACCGAGGCGCCCAAGGCGTCGATCATGACCGATCGCAGCCTGTTCTCCAAAATGTGGGCCAACGTCACCGCCCTGGTGACCCCGGCGCCGGAAGCCCCGGCTCCGGCCACCGTCCCGGCCCCCGCCAGAAACCTCTCCGAACTCGTCCTCGCTTATGCGGGCACCCAGACCAGCGACCGCGAGATGGAATGCCTCGCCAACGCGGTCTATTTCGAGGCCCGCAGCGAGCCGATCGAAGGCCAGCTCGCGGTCGCCGAAGTCGTTCTCAACCGCGCCGCCTCGGGCCGCTACCCGACCGACCTATGCTCGGTCATCACGCAGAAGGCGCAATTCTCCTTCATCCAGCGCGGCCGCTTCCCGCGCGCCGACCGCGACTCGCAGGCCTGGAAGAAGGCCGTCGCCATCGCCAGCATCGCCCGCCAGAAGCTGGCCGGCACCCTGCCTTCCAGCGTGCTCTGGTATCACGCCACCTACGTCTCGCCGAGCTGGGGCAAGCGCCTCACCAGGCAGACCCAGATCGGCCTGCACATCTTCTATTCCTAATTACCTCCCGCGCGAAGCGGGGGGAGGGGGACCAGGCGAAGCTTGGTGGAGGGGTAGCTGGCGGGCTTCGGCGTATCCCGCGCGAACCTCCCGATTCCTCGCCTTCTACCCCTCCACCACCCTGCGGGTGGTCCCCCTCCCCATCTCCGATGGGGAGGCAGCCAACGTCCTCAGCGTCACCGAATAACGCAAAGTCTCCAGCTGCGGGATGCTGTGCTCCCATTGGTGGCGCACCTCGCCGCGCAGCAGATAGGCGGAGCGCGGCTCGGCGGTCAGGGTGAAACGATCCCATCTGGCGCCCACCTTCCGCCGGAAGCGCAGGGGTGCCGGCGCGAGCAGCGAGATTCCGACGACGTCGCCGAAGACCGGCCGGTCGCGGTGCCAGCCGATGCCGGCGCCGGGAGCATATTCGATCACCAGCGCATGAACGAAAGCCTCGCCGGCGAGCCCCGCCAGCGCGGCGGCCCGGGCGCGAAGCGGTTGCAGCCATTCGGGGATCGGCTCGGCCTCCCTCAGTCCGCTGCCGTCGAAGGCGTAGTGGAGGCCGAACGAAACGGTGCGCCGGTTGCCGGTGAAGCCATGGAACTCGAACGGCTTGAAGGGCAGGGCGGCGATTCGCCCGGCCAGTGCGGCTTCCTCTTCCAGGGCGAGGAAGTCGGGCACGTAGACCAGTCCCGCGGGCGCCGCGGCGGCCGTGTTCTGGAACAGGCTCAGCTGCGGCTCGGGCATGGAGAAAGGTCCTCAACGGGTTCGGCTAGCGATTCGGTAATCATTTCTATGCGATAGGCGCCTGACACGCCGATCCTGGGGGCCGAAATGCACGAACTCCGCTCAACGATCCTTGCCGGGGAGGCCAAGGCGGCCTCGCTCGTTGCGCGCAAAGCCAAGACGAAGGAGGGCGCGAGCGCCGGCGGCCTCACCAAGATCGCGATCAAGCGCGAGGAAGCACGGGTCACCAACCAGCGCCTCGAAGACCGGCTGCCCGGCATCGTCGAGAGCACGACGATCGTCTTCCGCCGCCGCCGCCAGCAGGTCGGAGTGGTCAACGTCTCGTCGCGCGGGGCGATGATCCGCGCCGAAATCGAGCCGCGCATCGGCGAGCAGCTCGACGTCCTGTTCGACGACAAGAACCGCACCCGCTGCATCGTGCGCTGGGTCCGCGACGGCCGGATCGGCCTCGAATTCGTCAACGAGACGATTTTCTGGACGTCCGGCCGCGACGGGCCGGCCTTCGAGCCGGAGAAAGCCCCGCCACCCGCCATTCATGCCGTCGCCGAGCGCGAGCCGCGCCAGAAGCTGCTGCGCGCCGGAACGCTCTACTGGAGCGGGATCTCCATCCCCGTGCGCCTGCGCAACATTTCCGGCGGGGGCGCCCGGGTCGAGAGCGGCCGCGACCTTTGCCCCGGCGCGGAGGTCGAGCTCGATCTCGGCGAAGCCGGCTTCCAGGTCGCGGAGGTGCGCTGGTCGAAGGACGGCCAGGTCGGCCTCAGGTTCGCCCAATCCTTCGACATCGAAACACTGGCGCCCTCGCACGTCGCCGAGCGGCCGCCGGAGGTGCTCAAGCCCGCTTATCTCGAGACCGAGCTGCAGCCCGATTCGCCCTGGGCCGCCCGCTTCGAGAAGCTGAAACTGACGGACCTGAGGCCGACCGACGCGAAATAAAGTTTCTGCCTCCCCATGCTCCGCATGGGAGGCAGATATTCAGCCGGCGAACGAGCGCCAGAACAACCCGAAGCCGATGAACAGGAAGCCGAACAGGGCCATCACCAGGTAGATCGGCCCCGGCTTCCTGGTCTCGAGAACGCATTCCTCCGGCCGCTCCGGATTGTAGCGGACGATCGGATTCGCCCCCACCGGATAGGGAGACAGGGCCGCTTCCGCCTTCTTGCGGCTGGCGCTGCGGTAATTGCCGAAGCGGAGGCGCTGGCTGGTCAGCTCGCGGCCGCCGGCGGTGTAGGCATAGGTCACGACGGGATTGTACCAGGTGCTTGTGCCGCCCTCGCGGTCGCTCGATTCCTCCTCCACGACCTCGCGGGAAAGGACCCGCCCCGTGGCCGTCGGCCAGGTCTCGGCCGCTTTGGCTTTGCCCACGGCCCGGATATGCGCGTAGCCGAAGCCCGCGACCCACAAAATGCCGAGCAGCAACAGGCCGAAACCCACATATTCCATCGAAGACCCTCCCTCGGTGCCGCCGCCATTGAGCATCGGCGCCGCCCGGGAGTAAAGCCCCCGCGGCAAGGAGGAGCCCATGCTCAAGCTCGTTATCGCCCTGTTGGCGCTGGCCTGGGGCGCCGCCGCCGCCGCCCAGGCCGATTATGCCGCGCGCCTCGCCGAGGGGGACGCCGTGCTTCGCGACTTCCGCTTCCGCAGCGGCGAGCGGATGGACGAGCTCAGGATCCATTATGCGACGCTCGGCACCCCTAGGCGCGATGCCCATGAGGCGGTGACGAACGCGGTGATGGTGCTCCACGGCACCGGCGGCTCCGGGCGGCAGTTCCTCCAGCCGCAATTCGCCGGCGAGCTGTTCGGGCCCGGCCAGCCGCTCGACGTCAGCCGCTATTACGTCATCCTCCCGGACGGCATCGGCCATGGCAAATCGTCCAAGCCCAGCGACGGCCGGCGCATGCGATTCCCCAAATATGACTATTACGACATGGTCGACGCGCAGCGGCGGATGCTGACCGAACGCCTCGGCGTCCGCCGGCTGAGGCTGATCATGGGCACGTCCATGGGCTGCATGCATATCTTCGTCTGGGCCGAGGCCCATCCCGATTTCGCCCGGGCGCTGATGCCCATGGCGTGCCTGCCGGCCGAGATCGCCGGCCACAACCGGATGTGGCGCAAGCTGGCGATCGAGGGGATCAGGAGCGACCCGGCCTGGGCCGGCGGCGATTATTCGGCCCAGCCGGCGCAGGGGCTTCGCACCGCCGTCAGCATCCTCCAGATCGCGGGCTTCGCGCCGCTCTACCTTCAGAAGGCCTATCCGAATCGCGAGGCGGCCGACGCCTACATAATGGACCGGTTGGCCAGGGACCTGCCGACGCGCGACGCCAACGACCTCATCTACCAGCTGGAAGCCTCGCGGACCTACAATCCCTGGCCGCGGCTGGAGCGGATCCGGGCGCCTATGACCTGGGTCAACTCCGCCGACGACTTCATCAACCCGGCCGAATACGGAATCGCCGAGGACGCCGCCCGGCGGCTGAAGACCGGCCGCTACATCCTGGTCCGGGCGACGTCGGACACGCGCGGCCACGGCACCCACACCTGGGCCAAATTCTGGCGGCAGGAGCTGATCGACCTGCTGGCGCGGACGGAAAGTCCGCGCTGACATCGTCATCCCGCGAAAAGCGGGAATCCGGCAAAGCGCGACGGGGTGAAGTTCACGGAAGGCCCCGCGAAATTTCATTGTGACCTTCCACGCGGGCGGCCCGGGCCCTCGGACCGCGCAACCCCTCCCGCTCCGCCGGAGTTGGATCCTCGATGCGAACGGCGCTTCTCCCGCCGGCCTTCTTGACGAGCCGGTGCCAGACGAGCGCGGGCTTCGATGTCCCGCGCGGGCGGGCGGCGAGGATCGAATCCCAAGCGGCGGCGAAGCTCCCGGCGCCCTTGCGCCGCCTGAGGCAGTGGGCGCTCTCCCGGCTCATCCCCGCCGCTCGAGCGGCGGCGCACACGGACAAGGTTTCCGCGAGAGCCCTGATGAACGCGAGCTGCCGCTCCGCCGTCCAGCCGTCGAACCGCGCTCGGACGGGAACCGGCCTGAAGGACGGCAAGTGCGGCGCGGCCGCCGCCGGAGAAGAGGCCGCGATCATCCGGAAACCAGAACACAAAGAGAACAAAAATGCAAGTCCCTGCTTGGGCGGAAGGCTGAGTCTCCCCTTCCGCTTCCCCGGGAGAGGGGAATGACGCGCCTTAGCTTCGCCCCGTTCCGTCATTATAAGTGAATCATGCAGGAGATGCTTCGAAGCCTCGTCGCGGCCGAGCTGGCCGAGCCGGTCGACCCTCGCGTGAGCGCGATGGCGGCGGCGGTGGCGGCGCTTTATCCCGACGCGGCGCGGGCGGTGCTGTTCTACGGGTCGTGCCTGAGGCAGCGCGAGCTCGAGGGGCTGATGCTCGATTTCTACCTGATCGTGTCCGACTATCGTTCCGCTTACGGGCGGAGCTGGAAGGCGCCGGCCAACCGGCTGATTCCCCCCAACGTCTTTCCCTTCGAGCATGAGGGGCTCGTCGCCAAATATGCGGTGCTGAGCGAAGCCGACTTCGAGCGGCTGAACGGCCCCGAAACCCTGTCCGTTTCGGTCTGGGCGCGGTTCGCGCAACCTTCCCGGCTGGTGTGGAGCGCGGGTCCGGCCGCGTCGGGCCGGGCGGCGGCGGCGGTGGCGCGCGCCACGCCGACCCTGCTCGGCGAGGCCCGGCCGCTGTGGGAAGGGAGCGGCGACCCGCTCGACCTGTGGCGATGCGCCTTCGCGCTGACCTATTCGGCCGAGCTCCGGGCGGAGCGGCAGGGGCGGGCGGCGTCGGTCGTCGAGGCCGAGCCCGAGCGCTACCGGCGCTTTAGCGGTCCGGCTCTCGCGGCCGCCGGGATCGACCTGGCGGCGCCGGTGCCGGAGGCGGAGCGCAAGCGCGCGCGCCGGCGCTGGGCGGCCCGGCGGCGGGCGGGGAAGGCGCTGACCGTGCTTCGGCTGGTCAAGGCGAGCGGCACCTATGCCGGCGGCATCGATTACCTCGCCTGGAAGATCAACCGCCATGCCGGCACCAAGATCGAGGTGAAACCCTGGCAGCGGCGCTGGCCGCTGGTCGCCGCTATCGGCCTCCTGCCGCGGCTGCTGAAGCGGGGGGCCATTCGTTAGGCCGCCGGGCGAGGGCTCCGGCGACGGCGCCGGCCAGAGCGGCGACGGTGAACGGCTTCCTCAATATGTCGTGGCCGCTCAACTCCTCGCCGCCGGCCTCGCCGACATAGCCGGTGACGTAGAGGATCGCGGTCGAAGGCCAGCGGGCGGTGGCGGCGCGGACCAGCTCGGGGCCGGTCATTTCGGGCATCATGATATCGGTGATGACCAGTTCGATGCCGCCCTGCTCCCGCTCCAGTATCTCGAGCGCCTCGCGGCCGCCGGCGCAGGCGGTCGGCCGGTAGCCAAGCTCCTCCAGCGCCGCCACCGTCGACCGGCTGACCCGCGGATCGTCCTCGACGACGAGAATGGACGTGCCGGCCGCGCCGGGGACCGCCTCGTCCATGTCCGGCAGCGTGGCGGCGGCCGATTCCACCGCCTTGGTCGAGCGGGGAAGGTAGAGCGAGACGGTGGAGCCGACGCCGACAGTCGAATCGATGATGACGTCCCCGCCCGATTCGCGCGCGAATCCGAAAATCTGGCTGAGGCCGAGGCCGGTGCCCTTGCCCACCGGCTTGGTCGTGTAAAAGGGCTCGAACACCCGCTCCAGAACCTCGGGGGGCATTCCCGAGCCGGTATCGGAGACGCTGATCCTGACATAGTCGCCCGCGGCGAGAGCGCCGATCTGGCCGGAGGCGAGGCCGACATTCTCGACGCTGATCGCGAGCTGGCCCTCGCCGTCCATCGCGTCCCGGGCGTTGACCGCGAGGTTGAGGATGGCGTTTTCGAGCTGGTTGGTGTCGACGCTGACGTTCCACGGCTCCTCCGGGAAGCGCGTGCGGACCGTGATTCGCTCGCCGATCGAGCGGTCGACCAGCTCGAGCATGCCCTCGACCAGGGCGGCGGGCGCGACCGCGACCGGAAGCAGCGGCTCGGCCCGGGCGAAGGCGAGCAGCCGGCGGGTGAGCGCGGCGGCTCGGGTGGCGCCCTCCATCGCGTTGTCGAGGTGGAACTCGACCTCCCGGCGCGGCCCGGTGAGCTTGCGCCGAGCCAGATCCAGGCCGCCGACGACGACGGCGAGCATGTTGTTGAAATCGTGGGCGATGCCGCCGGTGAGCTGACCCACCGCCTCCATCTTCTGGACCTGGCGAAGCTGCGCCTCGGCGGCCTCGCGCTCGGCCGATTCCTCCTTGAGCTGCTCATAGGCCTCGCTCAGCTCGCGGGTGCGCTCGCGGACCGCCTGCTCGAGCTGGCGGGCCCGGGTCGCCTCGCTGTCGGCTTCGCGAAGCGCCGCGAGCCGCTCGCTGATCGCCCGGAAGGCCAGCCAGCCGAGCACGATCGCTCCGAGCCCGATCAGGACCGCGGCCCAGCCGAGCCATTCGGTGAGCTGGTCGGAACGGCTGCTCGAGAGGCGCGTGGCGACCATTCGCGCGCGCAGATCCTCGCGCTCGGCGGTGGCGATCTGCGCGAGGGTATTGCGCAACTGCTGACCGGTGGGGCTGAGCGCGGCGCCGTAGAAGAGCGCGAGGCCGCCGCTGCCGCGCTTTCCCTGGGCGGCGACGGCCGCCGGCGCCAGCTCGCGGCCGCGGGTGTCGAACAGGCGCTCGAGAGTCTCGACCCGGGCCAGCTGCTCGCGGTCTCCGCGGACCTGCCGTCTCAGCTCGGCGATGAGCTGACGCGCCTGACGCCATTCCGCGCCGTAGACGCTGCCGCTGGTCGCCACGTCCTCGTCGAGCACGTAGCGGCCGAGCGCCGCCTCGGCACGGGCGATGGTGCCGTCGACGGTCCGGGTCAGAAGCATGACGTCGTAGCTGTGGCGCTCCGAGGCCAGGGCCCGGTCCCGGACCTCGTTGGACGAGGTGACCATCAGCATCAGGGCGACGAGCAGCAGAGCGGCGAGCACGGCCCCCGCGCTCGCCAGCACCCCGCGCCATGCCCCGGAAGATCTTTCCTCGGACATGGCGTACATGTCCTCGCCCGCCATCAGGGGAGTCTAGATCAAGCGGGAGGCGGATGGAAAGAAGGTTCCATGACGTCCCAATCGGTTCGGCGCTTTTTGGGGGGAAGTGGTCGCGACCTCCCCTCCCTGGATGGGAGGGGCTGGGGGTGGGTAGGCGAGCATGGCGAGATTATGCTGGCTCGGAGTTTCGGCCGCCTTCGGCGGACCCACCCTGACCCCTCCCTTCCAGGGAGGGGAGAACGAGAGATGCTGTGACCGACACTGAACCCGTTCCGCTCCGCGAAGCGGCCCGAGTCTGGGCCAGGATCGCGCTGCTGAGCTTCGGCGGGCCGGCCGGGCAGATCGCGCTGATGCACCGTGTCCTGGTCGAGGAGAGACGCTGGCTCAGCGAGGCGCGATTCCTTCACGCCCTCAATTATTGCATGCTCCTGCCGGGCCCGGAGGCGCAGCAGCTCGCCACCTATGTCGGCTGGCTGATGCACCGCACCAAAGGCGGGCTGATCGCCGGCCTGCTGTTCATTCTGCCGGGCTTCGCGGCGATCATGGTCCTGTCCTGGATCTATGCCGCGGCGGGCGATGTCGGCTGGGTCTCGGCCCTTTTCTTCGGGCTCAAGGCGGCCGTGCTCGCCATCGTCGCCGAGGCGGTGCGCCGGATCGGCGCCCGAGCGCTCCGCAACAACGTCCTGCGCGCCATCGCGGCCGCGGCCTTCGTCGCCATATTCTTCCTCGGCGTGCCGTTTCCGCTGATCGTGCTCGCGGCCGGCGCGATCGGCTATCTGGGCGGCCGGGCCGGTGCGGCCGCCTTTAGCGGCGGCGGGGGCCATGGGCCGGAGCCCGCCGGAGAGACGCTGCTCGGCGATCGCATACCCGGCCATGCGATGCCGAGCCTGCGCTGGGCTCTCCGCATCTCGGCGATCTTCCTCCTGCTCTGGCTCGCGCCGCTGGCCGTCCTGTACGCCACCGCCGGGCCCGACAGCGTCTTCAGCAAGATCGGCCTGTTCTTCTCGCAAATGGCGGTGGTGACGTTCGGCGGCGCCTATGCGGTGCTCGCCTATGTCGCCCAGCAGGCGGTCGAGAATTACGGCTGGCTCGAGCCCGGCGAGATGCTCGACGGCCTCGGAATGGCGGAGACGACGCCTGGCCCGCTCATCATGGTGACCCAGTTCGTCGGCTTCATGGCCGCCTATCGCGATCCGGGCGGGCTTCACCCGATGGCGGCGGGGACGATGGGCGGCCTCCTCACCACCTGGGTGACTTTCACGCCCTGCTTCCTGTGGATCTTCCTCGGAGCGCCGTTCGTGGAGAAACTGCGCTCCAATCGCGGCCTCACCGGGGCGCTGACGGCGATCACCGCCGCCGTCGTCGGAGTGATCCTGAACCTCGCCATCTGGTTCGCGCTCCACACCCTGTTCCGGGAGGTGCGCGAGGTGAGCGCGGGGCCGCTGCGCTTCGACCTGCCAGCGCCGGCCAGTGTCGACCTCCCGGCCCTGGCGCTCGCCCTCGCGGCGATGGTCGCGATGTTCCGTTTCAGGCTCGGCGCGCCGGTCGTGCTGGCGGGCTGCGCGGCGGCGGGGATGCTGTGGTGGGCGGTGGGTTCCCCCTGATTCCCCTCCCTCCAGGGAGGGGGGAGTTCAGGCGAGGATTCCGGTCGCCTTGCCGGCGCTCTCGAACATGCCGAGGATCCGGGTCACCTGCTCCTCGCTATGGTCGGCGCAGAGGGAGCAGCGCAGGAGGTACATGCCGGCGGGGGTAGCCGGCGGGCGGGCCATGTTGACATAGACTCCGGCCTCGAGGAGCGCCTGCCACATCCGCACCGTCCTATCCTGGTCGGGCAGCAGGATGGCGATGATCGCCGATTGGGCCTCGGGCGTCGCGAGATCGAAGCCGAGGTCGCGAAGCCCCTTGTGGAGGCGGCGGCTATTTTCCCAGAGGTGCTGGCGCTTGTTGCCGGCGAACTTGAGCTTGCGGATCGAGGTGGCGGCGGTGGCGACGACGCTCGGCGGCAGCGACGCGGTGAAGACGTAGGGACGGCAGACGAGGCGAAGCACCTCGAACTTGGGGTGGTTGGAAACGACGAAGCCGCCGACCGTCCCGACCGACTTGGAGAACGTGCCGACGACGAAATCGACCTTGTCCTCGACCCCCGCTTCCTCGAAGACGCCGCGGCCGTTTGGGCCGAAGAAGCCCATGCCATGGGCCTCGTCGACGACGACCATCGCGTCGTGGCGCCTGGCGACCTCGACCATCTCCCTCAGCGGAGCGATGTCGCCGAGCATCGAATAGACGCCCTCGAGCACGACGAGCCGGCCGCCCACGGCGGGGAGCCGGCCGAGGCGCTTGTCCAGATCCTCGACATTGTTGTGGCGGAACCGGACGATCTGGGCGTCGCCCAGCTTGCAGCCGTCGTAGATCGAGGCGTGGCTGTCGGCGTCGAGGATGATGTAATCCTCCTTGCCGGCCAGGGTCGACATCAGGCCGAGATTGGCCTGGTAGCCGGTCGAGAAGACCATGGCGTGCCGGGCGCCGTAATAATCCTTCAGCGCCTCCTCGCATTCCTTGTGGCCCTGATAGGTGCCGTTGAGGACTCGGCTTCCGGTGGTGCCCGAGCCGAACTCGTCGAGGGCGCGCTTGCCCGCCTCGATCACGTCGGGATCGAAGGTCATGCCCATATAATTGTAGGTTCCGAGCAGGATCGTCTCCCTGCCGCGGACGATCGCCCGGGTGGGGGAGAGCACCTCCTCCATGACCAGGCCGAACGGGTCCCGCACCCCGGTGTCGAGCAGGGCCTCGCGCTCGGCGATCAGGGCGTCGAACTTGGAGAAAAGGTCTCGTGCGCCAGTGTGGCCGGGCGGCTCCTCGGCCGGGTCCATCGGATTGGCGGCGGCTTCAGTCACGCGGTCCTCGTCGACTTGGAATTGGAGTTCACGGTCTGGCGGTCCCGTCCGGCGGCAGCATCTCGACCTCCCCGTCCGGCGGAACGGCGAGACCGGCGGCCCGGACCTTTTCGGGGGAGAGCAGGCGGTGGAGCGAGATGCCCGGAGCATGGCTCATCGCGACCGTGGCCATCAGCTGCGCATTGGCGTAGGTGCTGAGTCGGATCAAACGGGCGCCGAGGGGCGACGCTCTCAGCCGAGCCACCGCGGGTGAGGTGATCTTAGCACATTCCGCTTCGATCTCGGACGGTAACTCCCCGCGATCCTTCAAGAGTTCGCACTGGTAGAAGCCCCGTCGCTGGAGCTCGCGCAGCGCCATACCGTCCGGCGTCCGGGCCAGGCGCGCCAGCTCCAGCAAATCGCCGTTGGCGCGCGCCGCAGCGGCGGCGGTGATTCGGCGATGGCCTTCGGCATAGGCAAGCTGGTCGGTTCCCGAGACGCCGCGGCTCCCCGCGTGCTCGGCGGTCCCCCGCTCCAGCAGGGCTTCCAACTGCGGGACCAGCTCCGGGTTGAGCAGCTCCACCGCCTCGTTATCCACGATCAACGCGACGGTTGGCAGATAGACCGCGAGCTCTCTGGCGCGTTCGGCCGCGGCGAAGCGGCGCGCTGCTTCAGCCTTGACCGGGTTTGCCGCCACCAGGGCGGAGGCGGCGGGTCGCCAGAAGCTGTCGATTATGCGGCCCGCCTGGTCCTCAAGGCCGATGGCCTCGACGAAGTCGGTCGCCGCCGGGAAGCGCAGTCTGGCCGGATAATGGTCAGCTTCGGTCGCAGGCGGGGCTGGCTCCTGCGCCGGAGCTCCGCCGGTGGCCGCGAACAGCAAAACCGAGGCCAGGACGCGCCCGATCATCCCTCGTTCCGGAGCTCTTCGACGGCGTCGACCAGCTGGCCGACCGTCTCGATCTCGGCCTGCATGTTCATCGTGATCAGGATGTCGAACTCGTCCTCGACCGAGGCCACGAAGTCCATGACGATGAGGCTGTCCCATTCCAGGTCGCCCGCGAAGGTGGTCTCGTCGGCGAGCGGCACGTCCTTCTTGTTGAAGGGCTCGATCAGCTGCGCGACCTTGGCGAACGTCTCTTCTCTGTCGGTCATCCCAGCCCCTTATGTCGGGCGTCGGGCTCTGCCAAGCGATTAGGGCGGTTGTGGGGCGGCGCCTAGAGGGACTCGAGCAATTCGCCGGCGAACTGGCTGAGCGTGTCGTCGCGGGCGCCCATGACGAGGATCCGGTCGCCCGGGCGGGCCAAAGCGGCAAGTCGGCGGCCGACGTCCGCCCGGTCGGGGATGTGCTCCGCGTTTCGCCCCCTGGCGCGAATGTCGCCGACGATGTCGGCGCTGGTGACGCTCCGCTCGACCGTACCTCCGAAATAGGCCGGGTCGCAGAGGATCAGAACGTCCTCCTCCGCCATCCCCCCGGCGAAGGCGGCGGCGAGTTCGCGGCGCATGGCGCGCAACGGCCCGTAGCCGTGAGGCTGGAAGAAGATGAGGAGCCGGCCCGGAAATGCGTGGCAGGTGGCGAGGGTGGCGGCGATCTTGTCCGGGTTGTGGCCGAAATCGTCGATGACGGTGACTCCGCCTCTCGCGCCGACGATGTCGAAGCGCCGCCTCAGGCCTTCGAAGCTGCCCAGCGCCTCGGCCGCGGCGGCGAGCGGCACGCCGGCGGCGCGGGCGGCGGCGATGGCGGCGAGGGCGTTGGCCGCATTGTGACGGCCCGGCACGGGCAGCCGCACGGGCACCGTCTCGCCGCTTCGCCGTTCGGCGACTCTGAAGGCGACGGCCGTCGGCTCTTCGGCGATTTCGGCGGCGCTATAGTCCGCGCCCCGGTCGCGGAGGCTGAAGGTGACGGCTCCCGCGCCGGCGAGCGCCCGGGCCTCGGCGTCGTCCAGATTGACGATCGCCGTTTCCGCCTTGGCCAGAAAGCCGCCGAACAGGGCCCGAAGCTCCTCCATCGACTTGTGGTCGAGGCTGACATTGTTCAGCACGGCGATCTTCGGCCGGTAGAGGGCGATCGAGCCGTCGCTCTCGTCGACCTCGCTGACGAAAACCCGGTCCCCGCCGATCAGGGCGCTGGCGAAAGGGGCGTCGGCGGTCGCGAAATTCTTCATCACCGCGCCGTTCATCACCGTCGGCTCCAGCCCCGCCCGGTGCAGGATCCAGGCGATCATGCCGGTGACGGTCGACTTGCCGCTGGTGCCGCCGACGGCGATCCCCATGCCGGCGGCGTTGAACAGGCGGGCGAGCAATTCGGCGCGGGTGATCCGCTCGAGGCCCAGGCGGCTCGCCTCCCGGACGTCCGGCACGCTCTCCTCGACGGCGGCCGAGGCGACGAGGATCTGGTCCGGCGAGGCGAGGCCGCTGCCGTCCTGCGGATAGAGGTCGATCCCCTGGGCACGCAGATAGTCGAACTTGGCGGCGGTACGGCCCTGGTCGAGGGCGCGATCGGAGCCGGCCACGCGGGCGCCCCTGGCCCGGACGATCGACGCCAGCGGGAGCATGCCGCTGCCGCCGATGCCGCAGAAGAAATAGGATTTGGTCCCTGACATGGCGCCGCCCTATTGACCTTGGCGAGGCTTTTCAAACGCCAGGACCCAGGGAGCAGGAATGCGCATAGGAATCGTCGCTCCGAGCACGCCGATCCTCAGGGAAACGGCGGACAGGGTGACGGCCATGGCCGCGGCGGCCTGTCCGGACGTGGAGCTGGTCTTCCATCCGCAATGCTTCCTCAGGCACCGCCATTTCGCCGGCGAGGACAGGGTCAGGAGCGAGGCGTTCGTGGCGGTGGCGAACGATCCCGGCTTCGATGCCCTCTGGTTCGCCCGCGGCGGCTACGGCTCGTGCCGGATCGCCGAGGAGGTGGTGGACCGACTGGGGGCGGCGGCGCGGGACAAGGCCTATGTCGGCTACAGCGACGCCGGCTATATGATGGCCGGCCTCTATCGCGCAGGCTTTCCCCGGCTGGCGCACGGGCCGATGCCGAACGATCTCCGGCGCGAAGGCGGGGCGGCGGCGGTGGAGCGGGCCCTGGCCTGGCTGACCCGGCAGGATCCGGCGGCGCTGGAGCCGAGCCTGGGCGAGGAGCCGGCGGCGGCCTTCAACGTCACCGTCTTCTCGCAGTTGCTCGGAACGCCGGTCGAGCCGAACCTTGCCGGCCACGTGCTGATGCTCGAGGATGTCTCGGAGCATATGTACCGCACCGACCGGGCGCTCTTTCACATCACCGGCAATGCCGGGGTTCGCGCCGTCGCCGGGATCAGGCTCGGACGGTGCACGGAGGTGCCGGAGAACGATCCGGACTTCGGCGCCGGCGAGGAGGAGGTGTTCCAATATTGGTGCGAGCGCTCCGGAATCCCCTATTTGGGCCGGGCCGACATCGGCCACGACGCCGAGAACAAGGTGGTGCCGTTCGGGCGGGCGGAGGCGAATCGGGTTCGCTAGCGGCCCCCGGAGCGGCGCTGCCCTCTCTCCGGACTGCGATTTCAGGCAATGATCCACATCAAAAACGCGCTGGAACGGCTCTGAGCGGCGTTCCGGCGAATTCCCTCCTTGGAATCTCTTGCGCTCGCCGCGCGTTTGTTGCTTATCAGCCGAGCATTCACAGGAGGGAAAACTATGGCAAAGGGCACTTCAGGCGGCGGAGCGAGGGGCGGACTGTCGCGTCCGGTGACGCCGTCGGCGGATCTGGCGGCGATCACGGGTTCCGACCCGCTGCCGCGCAGCCAGGTGGTGAGCAAGATGTGGGATTATATCCGCACCAACAAGCTGCAGAATCCGGAGAACAAGCGCGAGATCGTCGCCGACGACAAGCTCAAGAAGATCTTCGGCACCGACCGCTGCTCGATGTTCGAGATGAACAAGCATCTCTCGCGCCATTTGAGCTAGAGCCTTTTTCGCTCCGGCGGAGAACAGATCGGCCTCGCCCGGAGACGGGCGGGGCCGATCTCGTTTGCGGCGGCGCCCGCCGCCTTGCCGCGGCAGGCGAGCGCGCTAAAGGGCGCTATATGTCAGCCCGGATCATCCTTCTCGCCAAGCAGGAGCGGTTCAGCCGCGAGGCGCAGGCGATCGCCGAGGCCGCCTTCGGCGCCGACCTCGCCACCTTTACCGGCGCGGTCGGCGACCCAGAGCCCGAAGCCCTGACGACGGACAGCCCGGAATATCTGATCTCCTTCCTGTCCCCCTGGATCGTGCGCAAGCACAGCCTCGACCGGGCCGGAGCCGCGATCAACTTCCATCCCGGATCGACCGACTATCCCGGCATCGGCTGCTACAATTTCGCGCTTTACGAAGGCGCGACCGAGTTCGGCGCCGTGTGCCACCACATGCTGGCCAAGGTCGACACCGGCGACCTGATCATGGAGCGGCGCTTCCCCGTCCTGGCCGAGGACAGCGTTGAGACCCTGAAGCTGCGGACGATGGAGACGATGGTCGACATGTTCCGGGAGATCGTCGACCTTATCGCCGCGGGCCGGCCGCTGCCGCGCGCCGACGTCCACTGGACCCGGCGGCCGTTCACCCGCCGCGAGATGGAGGCGCTCAAGGTGATCGAGCATGACATGCCGCAGGAGGAGATCGACCGCCGGGTACGGGCGACCGTCTATCCGGGCTATCCGGGCCCGGTCATGCGGCTTCCGGACGGCGGCACCTACGCCTTCCCGGTCCCCGACCGGCCCCCCATAGCCTAGCGGCAGCCGCGCCAGCCGAGCGCGCCGCGTTCCGCCTGGTCGAGGTGGAAATGGTCGCGGTGGGCCGCATTGTAGTCCGGTGAGAGAGTGGTGGCGAAGAGCCGGCAGGCGCCGTCGCGGACCTCGCGCAGGAAGCGCGCCTTCGGGCCGTCGCCCTTCCAGTCGCCGACGACGGTGACGCGGCGGCCGTCGGCGAGGCGGAAGCCGGCAATGTCGACGGCGTTGGCCGAGGCATGCTCGCTCCACGCCCCCTCGGAGCGGCCATAGATGCGCCGGCAGCTGTAGCTTCCGAAATGCTCGACGGCGGCCACCCTGGTGCCGAAATGCCGAAGCGCCGCGGGCTGAACGAAATGCCACTCCCACAAGGCGAGGCCGGCGGCGACCGGGCAACTCGTGCCGAGATCGGCGGGCCGATAGGCCAGCGTGACGGCGCCGCCCCGGGCGAAGCGGACCGCGTCTTCATAGCCGCATTGTTCGCCGCCGCGCGGAGGAAGGGCGACGAAGCGGATGCCGGCGCGGCGCAGGTGGGCGCGGCAGGCCTCGCCCTCTCCGCCGAGCGCGGCGAGCTTGCGGCCGGTAAAGGTCCCGACCGGAGAAGCGAGGTCGAGCTCGGTCCAGGGCACATCTTCGGGGTGATTGCGCGCATAGCCCCAGGCGAGGAAGGCCAGGAAGGCGAGCAGCGCCAGCACTAGGAAGATTTTTACCCCGCGCGCGTATCTCATGCCTCGAAGACTCCGGACGACGGGCGCCGGTTTCGCGACGCGTAAGGACGACATGTGACGGCGAGCCGCCTCGCTTCAAGGCAGGTCGAGAAATTGTGGGGGCGCGCCGAGCTCCCGCAAAGCTTCGGCGCGGCCTCGGCCGGCGGCGAGCCGATCGGCGAGATCTGGTTCCAGGACGGACGCGGACCGGAGGCGGATCTGCTGGTCAAATATCTGCTGACCCGGGAGAAATTGTCGATCCAGGTCCATCCCGACGACGAGGCGGCGCGGGCGGCGGGCCACCGCCGCGGCAAGGACGAGGCGTGGATCGTGCTCGAGGCGGAGCCAGGGGCGCGGATCGGGCTCGGGCTCAAGCACAGGGTCGGGAAGGCGGCGCTGCGGGCGGCGATCGACGAGGGCCGGATCGAGGAGCTGGTCGACTGGCGAGAAGCGGCCGCGGGCGACTTCTTCTATTCGCCGGCGGGCACGATCCACGCCCTCGGCCCCGGGCTGACCCTGGTCGAGATCCAGCAGAATGTCGACCTGACCTACCGGCTCTACGATTACGGCCGTGACCGCGCGCTGCAGGTCGAGGCGGCGGTGGCGTCGGCCCGGCCGGAGCCCTGGGCCGAGAGGCCGCGGCGCGAATTCGGGCCGGGCCGGGAGATCATGTGCGAGGGCGGGGCCTTCGTCGTCGAACGCTGGACCAGGGCCGCAGGGGGGCGCCTGGCCGGCGAGGTCGAGCGGCCGGTCTGGCTGATCCCGGTGAGGGGCGGCGGGCTGATCGACGGCGAGGCGCTGGAGCCGCCCTCCGTATGGCTGGTGGAGGACCAGAGCCGGGTCCGGATCGACGAGGGTTCGGAGGTGATCTTCGCCTATCCCGGCGCCACCGTGATCGAGGCCCTGTTCGTGGACACCCGGCAGGGGCCGGCGGTCGAGCGGCTCGACGAGCGGCGCCGCTACCGGCCGCCGACCCGGCTGGAGCCGAGCTTCCGCTGATGCTTAACGGTTCGCCGCAACCGTCGGAACTTGAGGACTCGCGGAGCTTTGTCCCCTCATGATGTACGCGTTCCCGATCCTTATCGCCCTCATGCTCACCTACATGTTCTGGCTGGCCGCCTATCGGCTCCGCCGGGACCGCCTGGCCGTGGCCCGGCTGGCGCGCCGCCCCAGGCGGCGATAACCTTCCCTCCCTTGCAGGGACGGGATTTAACGGCGGCGAGCGCTTTCATAGGCCTCGGCCGTCACCGGATAGCCGATCCCCTCGGGGATGCAGACGAAGCGCCGGCCCTGCCGCTCCTCGACCCATGGCGTGATCCGCCGCACCTCGTGGCGGGCGGCATCCGTTCGAGCTTCCGCGAGCGAGCCGAAGCCGGCGAGGCGTTCCAGATTGCGGCGGGTGGGGAAGATCGCCTTGGCCCGGCCGGCCTCGATCTCGGCGAGAACCTCCGCCGCGCTCGCCCAGAAGGTGTGGACGCTCTCGGTCTCGTCGGCGCTGTGCAGCCTCCCCCCGCCGGGCGGCGCCTCGGCGAGATAGAATAGGGTATCGAAGCGGCGCGCCTCCCGGAAATTTGGGCACCAGCGGGCGAAAGGGGTGAGGGCGTCCAGGTCCAGGGTCAGGCCCATCTCCTCGATCACCTGCGCGAAGGGGCGGCCGGCGCTCATCGCCTGGCGCAGCGCCGCCGCGTCCGGGGCGGGACAAAGCGCCGGAGCCACCCCCGTCTCCTCGATCGTTTCCCTGATGGCGGCGATACGGGCGGCCGCATCCCCGATCCCGGGAAAGCGCGCCGCCAGTTGATGATCTTCCGGATCGATCCGGCCGCCGGGAAAGACGAGCGCGCCGGCGGCAAAGGCCATCGTCTCGGCCCGTTCCAGCATCAGGATCTCGGGCGGCCCGCCCGAGGCCGCCGGCCGCATCAGGATCAGGGTGGCAGCCGGGATCGCGTCCGGCAGGTCGTCTTCCATGGCTGGAGCGTTAGGCGCGGACGTTCGCCGGGGGAAGTGACCTAGGCGAAGTCGGGCGACTTGACGACGTGGAGCAGGGCGCCGGGCGCGTAGGGCTTGGTGAAGAAGATGGCCCGCTCGGGGTAAGTGCCTTGCGGCGGGCGGAGCGCGCCGGAGACGAGCACGATGCGCAGGTGCGGCCAGCGCTCGGCGGCGACCCGGGCGAGGGTCATCCCGTCGCCCGGGCAGGCGACGTTGAGGTCGGTGACGAGGACGGCGGTGTCGGGCTCGGCCTCGAGCCGCGCCAGCGCCTCCTCGCAGCCGGTGCATTCGGTGACGTCGTAGCCGTCCTCGATGAGCAGATCGGCGGTGTTGCGAAGGACGAGCGGCTCGTCCTCGACAAGCAATATCCTGGTCCCAGACACTCGGACCTTCCCCTGTTCCCGGCCGGCGAAAGCCTGGCCGCCAAGCGTTAACCCAGATCAGCCCGCGGCGTTCCCCTCAAAGCCTTCGAACCGCAAAGAAAGCTGGGGATCGTGCGGGTGGGGGACAGCCTCCCTGATCCGTCATTCTGAACCTGTCTCAGCATCCAGTCCGTCGCCTCCCAGGCGGGCGACCAGCTGGACCCTGAAACGAGCTCAGGGTGGCGGGGTCTCCAAGTCGGCGGAAGTGCGAGCCTTCAATCCGCGAGCTTCAGCCGCTCCGTCACCGCCTTCGAATAATTGGGCCCGACCTGGACGACGGCGCCGTCGCGAAGCACAAGGGCGCTGACGGTCCGGCCGAGGCGCTGGACCTCGACGACGTTGGCGGGGCGGGCGAAGGCGGAGCGGTGGACCCGCATCAGCTGCGCCGGATCCAGCTTCTCCTCCAGGGCGCGCATCGAGATGCGCAGGATGTGGCTCCTTGTCGCGGTGTGGAGCATGACATAGTCGCGCTGGGCCTCGATCCAGTCGATCGTCTCGACGGGCACGAAGACGGCGCCGGCGCGGGTCGGGACCCACAGGCCGTCCTCGCGCCCGCCCGCGTCGGGTACGGCCGCCGCCTCCGCCCGGCCCGCCATGGCGCGCAGATGCTTGCGGCGCTTGGCGCGCTCGACCGCCTGCCAGAGCCGGTCGAAGCGGACCGGCTTCAGGAGATAGTCGGCGGCCTCCACCTCGAAGGCGTCGGGCGCATATTGCTCGAAGGCGGTGACGAAGATGATCTCCGGCCGGTCGCCCGGCGGCAGGGTGGCGGCGACCCGAAGGCCGTTCTGCTCCGGCATCTGGATGTCGAGCAGGGCGAGGTCCGGCTTCAGCCGCTCGATCGCCTCCGCGGCCTCCTTGCCGTCGCGGGCGGTGCCGATCACTTCGGCGCCGGCAATGTCGCGGAAGAAGACCTGCAGCCGCTCGAGCGCGAGCGGCTCGTCGTCGACGAGGAGGGTGCGCAGGGTCATGCGACCAGCCCGAGCGCCGGCCTTTGCGGCACCGGGATCCGGACCAGGGCGGTGAAGCCGCCGTCGTGGGCGAGCGTCTCCAGCCGGCCGCGCCGGCCGTAGATGACTTCGAGCCTGCGGCGCGTATTGTCGAGCCCGACGCCGGTGCCGGAGCCGCGCCCGACGGACGCGGTGCCTCCGTTGTCGCTGACCGAGAGGATGAGGTCGTCGCCGTCCCGCCGGGCACCGACCCGAACGATGACCGGCCGGCTGGTCGGGGCGACGCCGTGCTTGATGGCATTCTCGACCAGGGGCTGGAGGAGGAAATTGGGCACCGGATATTCGAGCAGCTCGTCGGGCGCCGCGAACTCGACGGTGAGGCGGTCGCCGAAGCGGATCGATTCGATTTCCAGATAGGTCTGCAGGGTCTCCAGCTCTTCGCCCAGGGTCACCTCGCTGCGCCCATCCCCGACCAGGGCCGTGCGCAGGAACAGGCACAATTTGGCGAGCATCGCCTCGCCGTCCCGGTTGCGGCCGGTGACGATCAGCGAGGAGATGGCGTTGAGGGTATTGAACAGGAAATGCGGGTTGAGCTGGAGGCGCAGGGCGGTGAGCTGTGCGGTCTGGGCGAGGGTCCGGGCCTCGGCGAGCTGGAGGTCGCGCTCGCGCATCGCGGCGTTGGTCTGGAGGATGACGAAGGTCGTGCCGAGCCAGCCGTAGAGCCAGGAGAAGCTGATGAAGTTCGAGACGGTGCGGTTGACCACGTCCGGCGGAATGTGATGCTCGCCCATGAACATCTGGACGATGTTGCCGCCGAGCATCGCGTCGCCGAGCGAAAAGGCGAAGGCGGTGAGGCAGACCGCCCCGAACACGCCGGCCACTCTGAGCGACCCGGACGCGAATTGCAGCCGGGCGCAGGCCCAGTAGAGCAAGGCGGAAAGGAGGATTCCGAAAGCGACGACGATCGCCGTGAAGCCGATGGCGAATTGCGGAAGCCGCCCGGTCGCCGCGACGACCGGCATCAGGAAGAGGATGAAGGTGAAGGCCCAGACGCCGAGCGTCAGCTTCGCGGCCTGGCGGGCGACGGCGGGACGGTGGAATGTCTGGTCCATCGAGGCTCTTCTTCGAAGCTTGCCGCGCATCCTATCGCGCGAACGCGCGAAGTGCCGCCCTTTTCGTCGCACCAACGGCGGGTTTCGCAGACTCACTGGCCGGAGGAAGACGGCGGCCTGGGGGCGGGCGGCGCCGGGATGAGATTGTCGACGATCAGCCTCCAGCCCTCCTTCCGGCGCTGCCAGATGCGCACATAATGACCGTCGACGGCGGCGCCGTCCCTGTGCCAGCGCGCCGACCCATAGGTGTAGGCCATGTCGCCGGCGGCAGAGGCGGCGCCGCCGAGCCGCGCGGTCTCGATCCGCTCGGGACCGGCGGCGAGAAGGGGAGCCCAGGCGGCGGCGCCGACCGCGGGCTGAGGCCCGGCGCGCATCAGCCGGCCGTCGGCGGCGAGGAAGCGGGGGAAAGCGGCGCGGGCGTCGGCGGCGAGGGCGGCGGCGAGCCGGGCCTCGGCGGCTTTCACGGTCTCGAAGGCCCCTGCTCTGGAGGAAGGCCGGCCGGCGGGGAGGGCGGAGACTTGCGCATCCGGCCCGAACGGCGCCGCTTCCCGGGTCGGCGGCCCGTGATCGATCACCCATCGCCACTGGCCATCCGGCTGGCGCCGCCAGATGGTGAAGTACCAGCCATGACCTTTGCGCCGGCCGTCGCTGAGCGAATAGGGGCCGGTGGTGAAGCCGAGGTCGGCCGAGGCGGCAATGCCGGCATAGACCGGCCACCAGTCGAGATGAGCCCGCGGCATCGGACGAGCGGCGAGGGCCTGCCGGGCATTGACCGGGCCGGGCTGGAAGACGATCCCGTCGGGCGCCGCATAGTGCAGGAAAGCCGCGTTGATATCCGCGTCGCGGGCCATCCGGGCGAAGGCGCGTTCGGCCTCCACGACCGGGCCTATGTCGACGGGGCGGACGGCGGGCGCTTCGGATGCCGCGAGCAGGGCGATCACGGTGGCGATATATTCCTTCACGGGCGGTTGTCTTTCGAAAGGGGCCGCCGCGGGAGGAGGCGAGGGGGCGAGCCCATGTCCCGCGGCGGTGCCCTCCGGATAGCCATGACCGGTGCGGCGGCGCAGGTCCCTCGCGACAATGAGCCGCGGCGGCGCTGCGAACCGCAGCCGGCACGACGAAGGAGCCGTTCGGGACGATGAAAACCGTGGTCGGGCTATTCGGCGCGATTCGATGCGACGTGTCTTGCGCTGGTCATGATCCACTGACATTGTCGGACCTGGCCCCGGGGGATTCGCTAGCTCGCTCAATACTTTGCCGGTTTCAACCGTGCCGAATGGCACGCGCCGGAGCCTGAGCGGGATCGCTTAGCCCACGACCTCGAGCGCCCGGCGGCCTTGCCGCTGCGCCTGGAGGTCATGCGGAGCCGCTGCGACATTGCGAAAGGATGATTTGATGGCCGGCCCCGGTTCGATTGCGTTTACTGGCTTCAATGCTGACGGAACCGACGACGTCACGTTCGTCGTGCTCGAAGACCTGCCCGCCGGCACCGTCATCTATCTTACCGACAATGAGTGGAACGGCAGCGCCTTTGTCGAGGGGGAGGGCCGTCTTCAGGTCACGCTGGGCTCGGGGGCCACGGCCGGGACGGTCATCAGCGTGTCCAGCATGAGCTCGGGCGTGACGGTCAGCCACGGCACGGTCACCCAGCTTTCCTCGAACGCGCTCAACCTCAACGCCGAGAACGAGGTGCTCTACGCCTACCTCGCCAACTCGGCGACGCCGACCGTGCCGACCGCGTTTCTGGCGGCGATCGCCAATGGCGGGTTCAACGCGACGAACGGCCTCATCACCGGCACCAGCCTCGTCGAGGGCACCCATGCCGTCAACGTCGGCGGCATCGACGACGATCTCGACATCGCCGCTTACACCGGCGCCCGGACCGGCGAGGGCGCGTTCGCCAATTATCTGACCTTGATCAACGACAGCGCGAACTGGGTGGCGCAGGACGGCAGCGGCAACCAGCATGCCGACACCATCAATCCGGATACGCCCTTCTCAACCGTAGCCTTCGCGATCACCGGGGGCGTCGAAACCCAGTCGGTCGTCTTCAATCCGGTCTCCGTCACCCACGACGAGGGCAATTCGGGCGCGACGCTCTACACCTTCACCGTGACCCGTACCGGCGGCACGACCGGAATCCTCGATTTCTCCGGGACGATCGCGACCGGGACCACGGACGGCGCCGATTTCACCGGCGGAGTCGCCCCGACGACCTTCAGCGGCTCGATCGCGGCCGGCGAGACCAGCGCGACGGTCACGGTGAGCGTCGCCGGCGACACCGTCATCGAGGCCAATGAAGCTTTCACGCTCACCCTGACCAGCGTCACCAACCAGTCCGGGATCGCCGCGAGCGTCGGCGCCAATGCCGTCGCGACCGGCAACATCACCAACGACGACACGCCGGTCCTTACGATCGCCAACGTCGCGATGGCGGAAGGCAATGGCGGCACCCTCACCTACACCTTCACCGTCAGCCTCGACCGAGCCGCTCCGACCGGGGGCGTGACGTTCGACATCGCAACGGCGGACGACAGCGCCACGACCGCCGACGGCGACTATGCCGGCCGCACCCTGACCGGCCAGACCATTGCCGCGGGCGCGACCAGCTACACGTTCGACGTCACCGTCAACGGCGACACCGCCTTCGAGCCCGATGAGGTCTTCCTGGTCAATGTCACCAGCGTAACGAACGCCACCGCCGGCGATTCGCAGGCGACGGGCACGATCCAGAACGACGACGCCGCTCCCGTGGGCACGTTCAGCGTGAACGACGTCACCCATGACGAGGGCAATTCGGGGACGACGAATTACAGCTTCACGGTAAGCCGTACCGGAGGAAGCGCCGGCGCCGCGACCGTCGATTACGAGATCGTGGCGCCCGGCGGGGCCGGCCTTGCCAGCGCTGCCGATTTTGCCGCGGGCGCCGTCTTCACGGGCACTGTGAGCTTCGCGGACGGGGAGACCAGCAAGACGATCTCGATCGATGTCCAGGGCGATAGCGACGTCGAGGCCACCGAGACCTTCGCGGTCAACCTTTCCAACGCCACCGGCGGCGCGTCGATCGGCGACGGCACCGGTACCGGGACCATCACCAACGACGACAATCTGCCGCCCGCCGGCAGCGTCTCCATCGCGGATGCACAGATCGTCGAGGGCAATGCCGGCACCTCGACCCTGGTGCTGACCCTGAGCCGAACCGGCGGCGCGGCCGCCTTCTCGGTCGATTACGCGACCGCCAATGGCGGCAATCCGAACAACGCGTCTGCCACCGCGGGCAGCGATTATGTCGCTCAGAACGGCACGGTGAGCTTCGCCGAGGGCGAGGACGTCAAGACGGTCTCGATCACGATCAACGGCGACACCGCCTTCGAGCTCAGCGAAGAGTTCAGCGTGACGCTCGGCAACCCCACCGCGGGCGCGACCATCGCCGATGCCGCAGCGGTCGCGACCATCACGAACGACGACGCCGCGCCGACGACCGTCCGCATCTTCGAAGAGGATTTCACCGGCTTCACCGCGGGCGGATTTGCGCCGAACCCGACCGCCACCCAGATCGATTCCGACATCTGGCGAGTCGTCGGACTCAGCGATATCCCCAATCCGGCCTACGGCTTCACCGCCACGACCGGCGACTTCGCGCGGGGCACGATCGGAACCAACGACCCGGTCTCGGCCGGGGTCTACTCGCCGACCTCCAACCCTGCCCTGGTCCTGCAGCCGACCGGCGCCGAGATCGAGAATAACGGCTTCATCGAAGCGCGCGTCCAGAATAGCAGCGGCAGCACCGCCACCGGCCTCAATATCGCCTTCGACTGGGCCTATCGCAACAGCGGCGACCGCTCGAGCAGCCTGCAATTCTCCTACTCGACCGACGGCACCAACTTCATCCCGGTGCCGGATGCGGCGGCCTCCACCCCGGCAACCGCCGCGGCCGCGACCGGAGTCTTCACGCTGCAGAATGAAATGGTGGCACTGACCGGCCTCTCGATCCCGGACCAGGGCTTCGTCTATCTGCGCTGGACCCATCTCAGCTCGGCCGGAAGCGGCAATCGCGACGAATTCGGAATCGACAACGTCACGGTGGACGCGACGACTTCGGGGCCGCCGGCGCTCGCCGTCTCCGTCTCCGACGTGTCGGTCAACGAGGCGGCCGGGACGATGACCTTCACCGTCACCCGCAACAGCCTCGTCTCCGGCGCCTTCACGGTCGACTATGCGACCGCCGACGGCACCGCAATCGCCGGTCAGGATTACACCGCGACCAGCGGTACGCTCAGCTTCACGGACAACCAGGTCCAGGCGACGGTGACGGTGCCGATCACCGACGACGCCACCCCCGAATTCGACGACACGGTCCTGCTGAACCTCTCCAACCCGACCGGCGGCGCCACGCTTGTCGACAGCCAGGGCGTCGGAACGATCGTCAACGACGACGGCGCTCCGATCAGCGTCTCGATCGGCGACGTCACCGTCACCGAAGGCCAGTCGGGGACGACCACCGCCACCTTCACCGTCACCCGCACGGGCGGGACCGGCGCGTTCAGCATCGACTATGCCACCGTCGATCAGACCGCGGCGGCGCCGGGCGACTATCTCGCGGCGAGCGGCACCCTGAACTTCGCCGAGAACGACATGAGCGAGACGATCACCGTCACGATCAACGGCGACACCCTCAGCGAGGATTCGGAGACCTTCCGGGTCCAGCTCTCGAACCCGACCAACGGTGCTCTCATCGCCGATTCGGTCGGAGTCGGCACGATCGCCACCGACGATCCGATCTACATCCATCAGATCCAGGGCTCGTCCTATTACAGCCCGATCCTCGCCGCCGAAGGCAAGACCGGCTTCAACGTCGCGTCGACCACGGTCGTCACCATCCAGGCGGTCGTCACCGCGGTCGACAATGAGGGCCCCCGCCAGGGCTTCTACATCACCGAGCAATCCAGCGACTGGGATTCGAACCCGCTGACCTCCGAGGGCATTTTCGTGATGACCCGGAACGATGCCGAGGTCGGCAGCGTCGTCACCGCCGCCGCTCCCGGCATCCAGGTCGGCGACCTTGTGACCTTCAGCGCGCAGGTCATGGAATATCAGGCCTTCCAGACCATGCCCCGGACTGTACTGGTCAACATGGCCGGATTCTCGATCAACAGCAGCGGCAACGCGCTCCCGGTGCTGACGCTCGACGCCAGCCGCCCGATCCCGAACTCGATCCTGACCGGAGTCACGCCCGATTATACCGATTCCGCGGACGGCGCCGGCGATACGTTCGACGCTTCGCTCTACGCCTTGTCCTTCTTCGAGACGGTCGAGGGGATGCTGGTCACGATCCCCGACATGGTGGTCGCCGACGGCTTCGTCTCGACGGTGGGGACCGCCAACGATCCGGTCTTCCAGGCCTATTCGCGAGTCCATGCCGACGCCGATCAGATCAACTCGCGCGGCGGCTACACGGTAGCCGGGGATCCGCCGCTCTCGCCGCCGGACACGGCCGATACGGACGACGGCACGATCCATGGCGGCCGCCACGTCCATGACGGCGACACCAATCCGGACATCATCGAACTCGATTTCTCCGACTTCGCGACCTCCTATCCGGCCGGTCAGCTCGACAAGATGTCGATGGGCGACGGCCTGGGCGACGTCACAGGGATCGTCGAGTTCGACTTCACCGACCGCAAGCTGTTCGTGACCGACATCGATCCGGCGGCCTATCAGGACACCGTCCCGGCCCGGGAGACGACGGCGCTCGGCAATGACGATCGCGCCCTCACCGTCGCGACCTTCAACGTCGAGAATCTCGATCCAACCGACGGCGCCGAGCGCTTCGCCGAGCTGGCGGGCATCATCGCCAACAACATGAACTCGCCCGACATCATCATCATCGAGGAGATGCAGGACAATAACGGCGGTCGCGAAAATAACGAGCCGTCCACCAAGGGAGCGGGTGACGGCACCAGCCCGACAGGCACCGACGCCTCGCTTTCCTGGCAGATGCTTGTCGACGCTCTCAATGCGGCGGTGCCCGGCGCCAATTATCAATGGGTCGACGAGGCGCCGGTCTACAATTCGGAGGGCGGCCAGAGTAACGGCAACATCCGGGTCGGCTTCCTCTACGACACCAACCGCGTCCAGCTCGGCGACCTCGCGCCCGACGCGACCATCGCCGAGCGCCGCCAGTTCACCGACCGGATCGGCGACGGGATCCGCGACGCGGGCGACCAGATCCAGTTTTCGGACGATATGATCGCCGGCGAGATCAACGCCGCGGACTGGCAGGGGACTCGCAAGTCGCTGCTCGGCGAGTTCACCTTCAACGGCCAGACCGTGTTCGTCGCCGCAAACCACTTTCCGGCCAAGTCGGGCTCGGGCAGCTTCTGGCAGCTCAACCAGAATCTCGAGGCCGGTCAGCCCACCAACAGCGATTTCGCGCAGCGCAACAACGTGGCGAACGACCTCTACACGATGCTCAACCTGATCGAGGGCAGCGCGCCCGGCGCGGGCATCGTCAGCGGCGGCGACTATAACGACTTCTACTTCTACCGCCCGCTCGAGGTCGCCACCGGATACGTCCTGACCGACGGCACCGCTCGGACCGGCGGCGCCCGCTTCGACAACCTGACCGTCACCGAGCTTCCTGAGGCGGAACGCTACAGCTACACCTTCGACGGCCGCAGCCAGACGCTCGACCATATCATCGTCGATGGCACGCTCAGCGCCGTTGCAAGCTATGACGTGGTCCACGTCAACACCGGCTATAGCGGCTTCGGCACCGGCGCGAATGCGAGCCCGGCCCTCTCCGACCACGATCCGGCCGTCGCCTCGTTCGACTTCCGCAGCCTGTCGGAGACGCTGGTCGGCACTCCCCAGGCAGACAGCTTCGACCTCAGCCAGGGCGGGGACGACACGGTGACCCTGCTCGCCGGCAACGATATCGTCTATTTCGGCGGTGCGCTGACCGCCGACGACAATGTCGACGGCGGGCCCGGCACCGACACGATCGTCCTACAGGGCGACTACAGTGCGGGCCTGACGCTGGACGGGTCGGTCGTCGGGATCGAGAACATCTCGATGCTCGCCGGCAACAACACGGCCTTCGGCAATCCCGGAACCAGCCTCTACGATTACGACCTCGCCATCGACGACGTCAATTTCGCGGCCGGCGTCGTGGCCCGGATCAACGGCGGCGCCTTGCTCGCGGACGAGGATTTCACCTTCGACGGCTCGGCCGAGACGGACGCGAAGTTCGTCGTCTACGGAGGCCGCGGCAAGGACGACCTGACCGGCGGCGACGGCAACGACATCTTCTTCTTCGCCGAGGGCGGACGCTTCGCGGCGGGCGACACAGTCGACGGCGGGGACGGCTATGACGGCCTGTTCCTGCGCGGCAATTACACGATCGACTTCACCCAGGCCGGCTATGCCGGCGCTCTCACCAACCTCGAGAACCTGACGGTGACCGGGGCGGCCGACGAGCGCTACGCCCGCGGTGGAGGCACGGAGTTCGATTACAGCATCACCTGGGACGGCGATCTTCTCGGCGGCGGCCAGACGATAACGATCAACGGCAGCACCCTGCAGTCCGAGGAATCGCTGGCGTTCAACGGCTCGGACGAAACGGACGGAAACTTCAAGATGTTCGGCGGCGCCGGCAATGACGTGCTGACCGGCGGCGCCGGCACCGATCTGCTTTTCGGCGGCCTGAGGGGCGATGTCCTGACCGGCGGCGCGGGCAACGACATCTTCCGCTACGATTCGGTGGCCGAATCGAACTCGGTGGAACGCGACGGCATCCAGGATTTCAACGCCGGCGACCTGGTCGACCTGTCGAGGATCGATGCCAATAGCGTCCTCGCCGGGGACCAGGCGTTCAACTTCATCGGGAACGCCGCGTTCGGCGGCAATGCCGGCGAGCTGCGCTTCGAGAACATCTCGCTGGGCGGGCCGGTCTGGCTGGTCCAGGGCGACACGGACGGCAACGGCCAGTCCGACTTCGAGCTGGTCCTGGTCATCAACCCGCCGGACCCGATCACGAGCAGCGACTTCATCCTCTAGTCCGGCGCCGCTTTCCGGCGGGTCCGGACGACCCGCCGGGGCGCTGCGGGACTCCGCGGCCGAGGGGAGGCGCTAAGGCGCCGCAGCGGCCTCGCCTTACAATTCCGGGCGGCCCGTGATAGTTGCCCGGCAATGCCATTCACGTTTCGGGACGTCCTCGGGAGCTTCGACACCGCCGCGATCGCGGAAGGCATGGCGGAACGCCGCCTCATCCACCGGCCCGAAGCCTGCGGCGTCCGGCCCGAGGCGCTCTTCTCGCTGGAGGATCTGGAGCAGCTCGTGCTCCGGGACGGCATGGACCGGAAGGATTTCCGGGTCACCGTCAACGGCCGTATCCCCAATCTGGAGATGCTCGGCCTGGTCAAGGACCAGCGGCTTCGGCCGCTCGTCCTGCGCCAGCTGGCGCGGCAGGGCGCGAGCATCATCGTCAACGATCTCCACCGCTACGACTCCAAATTCTCGGCCCTCGCCGACGACGCCGAGCGCGTTCTGCAGGACCGCGTCGCGATCGCCGCGATCGCGTCGTTCAGCAAGCTTCCCGCGCTGCCGGCGCATTACGACCCGCAAGACCTGATCATCGTGCAGGTCGAAGGAAGCAAGGTGTGGCGTTTCTTCGGCGAGCCCGCCGATTGCGGAGTGGCCAATCACCCGCGGGTGAAGGTGCCGGAAGACGTGTCCGCGACGGTGACGATGCGGCCGGGAGACATATTGTTCGTACCGGCGGGACTCCATCATCAATGCGAGGCCGAAGGGATCTCGCTGCATGTCGGGATCGTCATCAAGCATGAGGTCCTGCTCGACTTCCTGAACGATCTGGTCCGCGACCATCCCTCGCTGAACCGGCCGCTACGGCCGTTGCTGGGCAGCGAATCGGTGGCGCGGCAGGCCGCGGCGCTCAGATCGGAGCTCATATCCCGGTTCGATCAGGCCGACGTCGCCGAGTGGCTGGCGGAGCGCAACGTTTCCCGGGCCCGAGTGACCGCGCTCGATCTCCGGGGGGTTTCGGACCCCGGTTCGGCCGAGGGGATGGCGGCGCTCACGGTGACGATGATCCCGCCGGAACGGCCTGGCCGCCGCTGGAAGATGGGCGGCATAGACTTCCAGCCCGGCACCGGCGCGGTCGCCGTCGCATCGGCCCTGAAGGAAGGCCCTCGAATTGTCCGGGAGGTTCTGCACGAAGCCGGCCGCGAGGTAGGTCCGGACGAAGCCCGTGCCGGCCTCGACCAGCTCGTCACCAAGGGCATAGTGCAGATTGAACGGCCGGGCGCCTAGGGGAGCGGCCTTCGCGGCCGGGCGGGCGAGCCGAAACTGGCGGGAGGAAGCGCGCCCTTCCCTTCCGAGCCACTGCCGCGGCGCGCGCAAAAGGGCGCAAAAATGCCGCCGCGACTAGTCGCGGCGGCCTTCCGCGCTGACTCGATCAGGACGGGTTGATGACGGCGTCGATGGCCGGACCGGAGGAATCCTCCGCGCTGCCCGCCGAAAGCAGTTGAATCGCCGGCCGGATCCACTCGCGCTGGCCTGCGGTCGCCTCGACGGCCACTTCAACATTCTCACGCGAAACGGTCATTGTGTCACCCTGTCACTTAAATCGGAGAACCGCATGGGTACCGGCAACGGGCGGGGCTGTCAAACCGTTCGGCTGCAAAACAAATCCAGGTGAGTGAGGTTGCGCCTCGCCCCGCTTCCCCGGTAAGGGGGCGCCACACGTACAATGAGGCCGCCGGCGAGGTTGCGCGCAAGCCCGCGCCACCCGTAAGGCGAGCGGCCACACGCAACAAGGAGGCCATGGTGGGCGAAGATTTGCTGGTGAAACGGCGCGGAGAGATGATCGAGACCGAGGTCGACGGGGAGCTGGTCGCCCTGCATATCGACAACGGCACCTGCTACGGCTTCAACAGCACCGCCACCCGGATCTGGGCGATGATCGAGCAGCCCAAGCGCGTTTCCGAGCTGACCGAGGGACTGATGCGCGAGTTCGACGTCGACGCCGAGACCTGCGAGACTCAGCTCAGGGAGCTGCTCGACGAACTTGCCGCCGACGGTCTGGTTGAAATCCGGCCTGCATGACCGCGATCGCGGGCTTTTGGAGCCTCGACCAACGTCCCGATGCCGCGGCGCAATGCGAGCGGATGCTCAAGTCGCTGCAAATTTACGGCCCGCAGCCGCCGGCGGTCGCGAGCGACGGTCCGATCTCGCTCGGACAGCGGCTGTTCGGCCTGCTTCCGGAGGAACGGCGCAGGCAGCGCGTGGCCGCCGGCGACGGCGGCGCGACCCTGCTCGTCGCCGACGCCCGGCTCGACAATCGCGAGGAGCTTTTCGAGGCGCTCGGAATCTCTGCGGCGGAGGGAGCAGGCCTGTCCGATCCTGCGATCATGCTGCGCGCGCTCGAGCGGTGGGAAGAGTCGGCGGTAGAGCGGCTGCAGGGAGACTTCGCCTTCGCCTTCTGGGATTCGCGCCGTCAGCGCCTGCTGCTGGCACGCGATTTCATGGGCCAGAGGCCGCTCCATTATGCCCGCCGCGAGGGCTTCTTCGCCTTTGCCTCCATGGCCAAGGGCCTGCACGCTCTGCCCGAAATCCCGTCGGCCCCCAACCGGGAAGCGGTCGCGAGCTTCCTCGCCTTGATCCCGGAGGACGGGTCGGAGACCTTCTTCGCCGGCATCGAGAAGGTGCTCGCGGGGGAGATGGTCGCCGTCACCCGGGACGGCCTGCGGGCGACGCGCTGGTGGCAGCCGGAGCTGAAGCCGCTCGGGCTGAAGCGGCCCGAGGATTATGCCGAGGCGCTGCGCGAGCATTTCGACCGCGCCGTCACCGCCCGCCTCCGCGGCACCGGCTCGGCCGTCGCCGCCCATCTCAGCGGCGGTCTCGACAGCGGCGCCGTGGCGGCCACGGCGGCGCGTCTGATGGCGGCGCGAGGCGGGCGGGTTACCGCCTTCACCGGAGTCCCGCGCGAAGGCTATGATGCCAGCGGCGTCAGGAACGCCTTCGGCGACGAAGGACCGCATGCGGCCGAGGTCGCCGCGATGTATCCCAACATGGACCATGTGCTGGTCCCCAACGGGGGTTCGCCCTTTGCCGGCCTCGACCGCTACTTCTTCGTCTACGAGCGGCCCGTCCTCAACCTGTGCAACGGGGTCTGGATGCACAGGATCATGGACCTCGCGCGCGAGCGCGGGCTTCCCATCCTGCTCAGCGGCGCGCGCGGCAATATGAGCTTCAGCTATGACGGCATGGCGCTGCTCACCCGGTTGCTGTCGAGCGGACGGCTGCTCAGGCTGGCGCGGGAATCCCTCGCTCTCGTGCGGAACGGGACGCGGGTGGGGACGGTGGCGGCGCAGACACTCGGTCCATTTCTTCCGGTGCCCTTGTGGCGGGCGATCGGCCGGATGCGCGGAAGGGGCCGCAAGCTCACCGACTATACGGCGATCAGCGCCGAGGCGGTCGACGAATTCCGGCTCCTCGAGCGCGCCGCCGAGCGCGGGCTCGACTTCAGCTACCGCCCCCGCCGCGATCCGGTCGAGGCCCGGCTGTGGACGCTGCGGCGGGTCGACGCCGGCAATTACCACAAGGGCCATCTCGCCGGCTGGGGGGTCGACGTGCGCGATCCGACGTCGGACCGCCGGCTCGTCGAGTTCTGCCTGGCGGTGCCGCCCGACCAGTATCTGCGCGGCGGAGTCCGCCGCGCCCTGGCCCGCACCGCCTTCGCCGACCGCCTGCCGGCCGCCGTCGTGAACGAGCGCCTCAAAGGCTATCAGGCCCCCGACTGGCATGAAGGCCTCGTCGCCGCGCGCGACGACCTGCGAGGGGAGCTGGGGCGGATCGAGGCCTGCGGCGACGCCGGCGCAACGCTCAACCCGGCGATGATGCGCGACCTCGTAGCGAACATGCCCTCCGGAGGGTGGAACCAGCCCGACACGACCCAGAAATACCGCCTGGCGCTGCTCCGGGGGGTTTCGGCGGGACACTTCATCCGCAAGGCCGTCGGCTCCAACGAATAAGCCGGCGCGCCCCCCCCGCATCAACCGAAATTGACGGGCGCCGGCTCCCCGCTCTCGGCCGGAGCCTGATCCCGGTAGGCGCCGTCGCGCTCCACCCAGTGCAGAAAGACATGGGCGGACCAGCGGTTCGGATTGGGGGCGGTGCGGCCGTGCCGGCGATGGATGCCGCGATAGAGGACGGCGTCCCCCGGCTCCATCGCGACCGAGACATGCTCCTCGCCCTCGAAGTCTTCGCTCAGGCGCTTCTGGCGCCCGGGAAGGGGAAGGCGGCCGATCTGGAGCGGCCAGACCTTCCCGTCGCTGTAATCGAGCGTGAGCGAGACGCTGTGCTCGCACGCCTCCCGGTCGGAATGCACCCGGCACACGTCGCCGGCGCGGTAGACGCGGAACAGGTCGTAAGTCGGCACGAGCTCGCGTCCGACCAACTGGCTTACGAGCGGCGTCAGCCCCCAGAGGAAGAACTTCATCGGCGGATAATTCTCGCCATGGACCTGCAAAGCCGGACCCTTGAGCACTCCCGGCCGGCTCTCCTTGCCGGTCATCGGAAGGACCGTGCGGCCGAGATCCCTGGCGAGGTTGCGAAGGAACGCGCGGGCCAAGGACGGGTCGATCAGCGACTTCAGATGCGCAAAGCCATCCTTGTCGTAGCTGCCGATGATCTCCATCGGGATGAGCTACGGCGCCGCCTTTCGGCGCGCAAGCCGTTCCTGCGCCGGGCTTCGGCGCGTTCTCCGCCCGCTTATTGCCATTGCCAATCAGAGCGTTCATGAGGCTCCCATGCTTTCTCAACGAACGCGCTATACAATCCGCGCGCTCCTCCACCTCGCCGACCGCTACGGGGAAGGGCCGGTCCAGCTGAGCGAGATCGCCGCCCGCCAGAACATCCCCCCCAAGTTCCTGACCGTGATGCTGTCGCAGATGATCCGGGAGAAGCTGGTCGCCAGCCGCCGCGGCCGCGACGGCGGCTATTGGCTCGCCAGGCCGCCCGCCGAGATAAGCTACGGCTCTATCGTCCGCCTCACCCGCGGCTCGCTGGGCCTGCTTCCCTGCGCGAGCCGCTACCGCCACGAAACCTGCAAGAACTGCATCAGCGAGGACCAGTGCCGGCTCCACCGAGTGATGCTGATGGTCCGCGACGAGACCGCTCGGATACTCGACGGGCTGAGCCTGGCGGACGCGATTCCGGAAGATGCCTTTGCCGACGGGGCCTTCGATACGGGTCTTCGCCGGGGCTCAGCCCCTACTCAGAATGAGCGGTCCTTCGATACCGGTCTTCGCCAAAGCTCAGCCCCTACTCAGGATGAGCGGAAATCTTAGCCGCCCATCCTGAGTAGCCGTTGAGCCTGACGAAAGGCGTATCGAAGGACGGGATGACCGTGCCTAAAGCAAAATCCTGAACAGCGCCCCGCCGCTGTCGCTCCGGCCGACTCCGATCGAGCCGCGATGGGCGAGGACGACCTGGCGGGCGAGGCTGAGGCCGACCCCGGTCCCTTTCGCCTTGGTGGTGAAGAAGGGCAGGAAGACGTCCTGGCGCATGGCTTCCGGCACGCCCGCGCCGTTGTCGGCGATCTCGATCTGCACCCGCGCGCCGGCGACGGCGGTGAAGGACAGCGATACCGCCGGGGCCTGGGCATGGTCGCAGGCGGCTTCGGCGGCGTTGCGCAGCAGGTTGATCAGAACCTGGCACATCAGGTCCGGATCGGCGTCGAGGGTCAGCCGGTCCGGGTTGACCTCGAGCGACAGGGCGACGCCGTCGGCGCCGTCGCCGGCCCGGAACAGCGACTCCAGCTCGCGCGCCCAGGGCAGAACGTCGAAATGGCGGCGGCGGACGACCGGAGTCCGGCTGATCTGGCGGTAGCTCTCGACGAAATGCATGACACCGTCGGCCCGGCGGGCGAGGGTCTCGACGGCGGCGCGGGCGTCGGCGACGAGCGGATTGTCGCCCTTGTCGACTTCGCCCATCAGGCTGGCGGCGCTCTGGGCGAGCGAGGTGACGGGAGTCATCGAGTTCATGATCTCGTGGGTGAGGACCCGGACCAGATCGCTCTGGGCGGCGATCTCGACCGCGTTGAGCTCGCCCTGGATCGGCTGCACCGCGACGACCCGGACCATGCCGCCGAGCCGGTGAACCGAGGCGGTGCTCACCATCGCCGTCTGCGGCAGCTCGTCGAGCATCAGCGGGACGAGGCGCGGCTTGCCCACCGCCTCCTCGCTCAGAGCGGCGGCGAAGGTCTCGCCATAGACACGGTAATCCTCGATCCTGACGCCGTGGTGGCGAACGAACAGGCGCCTCGCCGCCTTGTTGGCGAGCTCCACCCGGCCGTCCGTATCGACGGTCAGCAGCGGCGCCGGCGCGTCGTCGAGCACCGCCTCGCAGAATCGGTTCGCCTCGGTGAGGCGCAGGCGCTCGTCGCGCAGGCTTCGAATGCCCTCGTCCAGCGCCTCGCCGATATCGGTGAAGCCGCTGCCGTCCGCCCGGTGGGCGAAACTCTGGGAGAGGTCGCCCAGGCGCACCGCCTCGAGGAAGCGGGCGAGCTCCATGTTGGTGCGCTGGATGTAGCGCCAAAGCTCGAACAGCGCCCAGAGGCACAAAGCGGCGGCGACCAGGCGGGCGACTCCGAGGCCCTCCACGTCGAGCGCGGCGACGAACAGGAAGAGCGTTCCGAGAAGCGCGCCCGCCCGCCAGCCGAGGCCGGCGATGAAGCGGCTTCTAAAGCCCATGCTTGTCCATGCGCCGGTAGAGCGAGGCCCGGGTCAGGCCGAGCTCCTGGGCGGCGAGCGAGATATTGTAGGCGTGCCGCTTGAGCGCCTGCTCGACCATCTGCTTCTCTGCCCGCTCCAGGTTGAGATCGGCGGTGAGGCTCGGCGGCGTGCTCGTGGCCTGCCGCGGCGCGGTTGAGCGGGAGAGGGAGAAATCCTCGAAGGTGAAGGCGCCGTTGCCGGCGAGGATGACGGCGCGCTCGGCGGCGTGGCGGAGCGCCCGGACATTGCCGGGCCAGTCATAGTCGACCAGGGCGGCCATCACGTCGGGCGGAAGCGCGCGCGCCGGCTTGGCATATTTCTTCGCGTAGAGGGCGACATAATGCTCGACGAGAAGCGGGATGTCCTCGCGCCGCTCGCGAAGCGGCGGCAGCTCGATCTCGACCGTGTTGAGCCGGAACAGCAGGTCCTGGCGGAACAGGCTCTCGTCGGCGAGCCGCTCGGGCGGGAGGTTGGTGGCCGCGACGACCCGGACGTCGATCGGCACGGGCTTGTTGGCGCCGACCGGGGTGACCTGGCGCTGCTCGAGCGCGGTCAGAAGCTTGGGCTGGAGGTGGAGCGGCAGATTGCCGACCTCGTCGAGGAACAGTGTGCCCCCGTCCGCCGCCTGCAGCCGCCCGACGCGATCGCCGCGGGCATCGGTGAAGGCGCCTTTGACGTGGCCGAACAGCTCCGATTCGAACAGATTCTCGGCGACCGCCCCCAGATCGACCGAGACGAACACGTTCCCGGCCCGCCGCGACTTGCCGTGGAGCTCGCGCGCGACCAGCTCCTTGCCGGTGCCGTTCTCGCCGAGGATCAGCACGTTCGCCTCGGTGGGGGCGGCGCGTTCGATCAGCGAATAGACCCGGCGCATCGGCGGCGAAGCGCCCAGCAGGGGAGTCTCGCCGCCCGCCGCCGGGGCGGAGATGGCGACGGCCCGCTTGCGCTCGGTGGCGACGGCCTGGCGCGACGTGCGCAGCGCCGCGGCGGTTCGGACGGTGGCGAGCAGCCGCTCGTTGGACCACGGCTTGGAGACGAAGTCGGTGGCGCCGCGCTTCATCGCCTCGACCGCGATGTTGATCCCGCCATGGGCGGTGATCATCACCACCACCGCCTGCGGATCGCTCGCCAGTATCTCGCCGAGCCAGTGAAAGCCCTCCGCGGCGTTGGTCGCGCCGCGGCCGAAATTGGCGTCGAGCAGGACCACGTCGGAGGCGTCGCCGTCGATCGCCGCCATCGCGTCCTCGGGGGCCTGGAAGGTTGCCACCTCCTCGAACATGTCGCGAAGCAGGAGCCGCGCGGACAGCAGGATATCGGGATCGTCATCGATGACGATGCACCGCCAGAACGGCTTTCCCTCCCCAGCCACGTCGGTCCTCCTACAGCTGCGTCCGGGAACGGACAAACAATAATCGTGCCAATGGTGCCGCGGAGCGTGACCGCGGCGTCCGAGGACGGACTCCGCTCCGTCCGGAAGCGGACGGATAATCGCCAATAATCGCCGGGAATCGCGCTTTTCCGCATTTGGCACGCCTCATGCTTTGGAATGACCGGACGCGAATCGGGGAGTTTTCGCCAATGCGCAATTTCGAAACCTGGCTGACCGGCCTGCTCCTGCTGGCAATCGCCTTGCTTCTGCCGATGGCGGCGCTGGAGCCGGTCCGGCTGGCGCGCGCCGCGGTCGCGATGGGCGCCTGCGACGACGGAAGCGCGCATCTGGCGATGGGTTGCGCGAGCATCCTGCTGTGATCCTGTCCGTCTGCGTACAAGGGTGTGTCCGGAATCGGACGGCATGAGGTTGGGATGAGCGTGATCAAGATCAAATCTTCCGAAGCTCCGCCACGGGCGGAAAGCGGCACCGGCATGGACAAGGCGGTGGTCGCCACCGGCCTGTCGCAGCGCACCAAGATCGCCATCGGAGCGGCGGCCCTGCTCGTCCTCGCCTTGCTGTTCTGGTGGTTCGCGCCGAGCGCCGGCAGCCAGACCGTGGCGGCGGAGCGGCTCACCATTTCGACGGTCAGCAAGGGGACGTTCGACGACTTCCTGCCGCTGCGCTCCCGGGTCGAGCCTCTGGTCACCGTCTATCTCGACGCGGTCGAGGGCGGCCGGGTCGAGAAGGTGCTGGTCGAGGATGGCGCCATCGTCCAGCAGGGCCAGCTGCTCGCCGTCCTCTCCAATTCCGACCTCGCGCTGAACCTGCTCGCCCGGCAGTCGGACGTGTCGCGCGAAGTCAACTCGATGCGCAGCCAGGAGCTGGCGCTCGCCCAGACCAGCATCGGCGACGAGCGCGCCGTCATCGAGGCCCAGCTCGCCGCCGACAAGGCCAGGCGCCAGTACGAGATGCAGAAGCCGCTGATGGAACAGGGCTACGTGCCCGCCAAGGTGTTCAACGACAGCCGCGACGAATATCTCTCCGCCAGCCGCCGGGCGGAGGTGCTGAGGCGCGCGCGGGCGGTCAACCAGAGGCTTCAGACCAGCCAGCTGGCGCAGCTTCGCGCCTCCAACGCCTCGCTCAGCGGAAGCCTCGACATCGCCCGCTCGACGCTCGACGCGCTCAACCTGCGCGCGCCGGTGTCCGGGCAGCTCACCGCCTTCTCGATCCAGGTCGGGCAGTCGCTGAACCGCGGCGAGCGACTCGGCCAGGTCGACAGCGCCGGCCGCAACAAGCTGGTCGCGAGCGTCGACGAATATTATCTCGGAAGGGTCCAGCCGGGCCAGACCGCCACGGTCGAAATGGGCGGCAAGACCTATCGGGCGAAGGTCGCCAAGATCTACCCGCAGGTCAAGAACGGCGTCTTCGAGGCGGACCTCACCTTCGTCGGCACCGAGCCGCCGGGGCTCAACCGCGGCCAGACCCTGCAGACCAAGCTGACCCTCGGCGATCCCGCCCCGGCCCTGCTCATCCCCAACGGCGCCTTCTACAACGAGACCGGCGGCGCCTGGGTGTTCGTGGTCGCTCCGGACGGCGGCGAAGCGGTCAAGCGCAACGTCCGCCTCGGCCGCCGCAACGCCGATTATATCGAGGTGCTCGAAGGGCTGGAGCCCGGCGAGCGCGTCATCACCTCCCCCTATACCGGTTTCGCCGACAAGGATCGGCTGGACCTCGAGACCTGACGAAGGAGCTGGAAGCTATGCTGAGCATGCGTGAATTGTCGCGGGTCTACCGCGCGGATACCGTCGAGACGACGGCGCTCGACCGGATCGACCTCGACATCGCCGACGGCGAGTTCGTCGCGATCATGGGCCCTTCGGGCTGCGGCAAGTCGACCCTGCTCAACGTCGTCGGGATGCTCGATTCGCCGACCAGCGGCTCCTACGTCTTCGACGGCATGGAAGTGGCCGGCCTGCCCGAGGCCAAGCTCGCCAACGTCCGCAAGCAGAATATCGGCTTCATCTTCCAGAGCTTCAACCTGGTCGACGAGCTGAGCGTCCGCGAGAATATCGAGCTCGCCTTGCTCTATCACGACGTCGCGGCCTCCGAGCGGCGCTCGCGGGTCGAGGCGGTGATGGACAAGGTCGGGGTCGCCCACCGCGCCAAGCACCGGCCGAGCCAGCTTTCGGGCGGCCAGCAGCAGCGCGTCGCCGTCGCCCGCGCCCTGGTCGGCAATCCCAAGCTGATCCTCGCCGACGAGCCGACCGGCAACCTCGACACCCAGCATGGCGAGGAGGTGATGAAGATGCTCCAGGCGCTCAACCGCGAGGGCTCGACCATCGTCATGGTCACCCATTCGCCCGCCCATGCCGATTATGCCGGCCGCGTCGTCAACATGCTGGACGGCCGGATCCTGATCGAGCGGCGCCGGGCGGCGTGATTTTCGCTCGGAAACCGTTCGTGTCGAGCGAAGTCGAGACACCCATTCGAGCGGAGCCGAGGATGATCTCCCGGACCGTCTCGGCTTCGCTCGACAGGGCCACTCGACTTCGCTCGGGGCGAACGGTTTCTCGCGCCGGCCTTATCGGCCTCCTCTCAGCCGCGGCGATGGTCGTCCCCGCCGCCGCGGCTGGGGCCGGCGAGCGGCAGCGCTCGACGGTGCTGATGAGCGAGAATGAGGGCGCCCGGAAGTTCCAGGAGCAATGGGGCTATAGCGACGCGGTCGTCGCCGGCGACACCATCTATCTCAGCGGCATCGTCGTCGGCCTTCGCCAGGGCGAGACCGACCTCGAGGTGGCCTACGAGCGGGTCTACCGGCAGATCGGGGCGATCCTGAAGCGGGCCGGCGCGAGCTGGGACGACGTCGTCGACCTGAGCAGCTTCCACACCGACGTCGACGGCCAGATCGAGAAGATGGCCGCCGTCCACAAACGTCACGTCAAGGCGCCTTACCCCGCCTGGACCGCCATCGGGGTCGCGAAGATCCTCGGCGGCGGAATCACCGAGATCAAGATCGTCGCCCGGCGTCCGGCCGCGGCGGCCAGCAAATAGAGCCGAATGGGGGCATTTTCGAAATGTGGCGCAATTATCTGACCGTCGGCTACCGCGCCCTCTCGAGGCAGAAGGTCTATGCCTTCATCAACATCTTCGGCCTGGCGCTGGGCCTCGCCGCCTGCCTGCTGCTGCTCCTCTACGTTCGCTACGAGACCAGCTACGATAGCTGGCTGCCGGATTCGGACCGCGTCTTCCAGGTCCAGACCACGGGGATCGACGACAGCACCGGCGGAAGGGTCGCGATGCAGGCGACGACCCAGCCGGTCGCCGCCGCCCTCGCCAAGGACTTCCCGCAGCTCGAGGCGGTGTCGAAGCTGGAGGGCGACAATATCGTCGTCATGAAGGACGGGCAGCCGCATCGGATCGAGGTCCATGCGGCGGACGAACGCTTCTTCGACATCGTCGGCGTGCCCTTCCTCCGCGGCAGCGGCGCGGCGGCGCTGAAGGCGGTCGACGGAGTCGCTCTGAGCCGGACCCAGGCGATGCGGCAGTTCGGCTCCATCGACGTGATCGGCCGGACGCTGACGACGGTGCGCGGGGGCACCACCTACGACCTTCGGGTGACCGGGATATTCGAGGACATTCCGAAGAACAGCCACCTGAACTTCGAGATCGTCCGGCGCTTCACCTCCGCCGAGGAAATTCCCTGCCCGTGGGGCTGCGTCAACGGCGGCGCCTATGTGAAGCTGAAGCCCGGCGTGGACGTGGCCCAGATCAATGCCGCGATGCCGGCCTGGGAGAAGCGCAACGTGCCCGCCAAGGACGTCGCCGGCGGCGACCTCGCCAGGCAGTGGGACTGGCGGCTGGTCAACGTCCGCGACGTCCATCTGAGCGGCGCCGAGGGCGACCGTCCCGGCAACGACATGCGCACCATCGTCACCTTCGCGGTCGTCGCCCTGCTCATCCTCGCCATGGCCTGCGTCAACTTCGTCAACCTGACCACGGCCAGGGCGAGCCGGCGGGCCCGGGAGGTCGCGGTCCGCAAGGTCCTCGGCGCCCGCCGAGTGCAGCTGGTCGCGCAGTTTCTCGGCGAATCGATGCTCCTCGTCGCATTGGCGATGGTGATCGCGATGGCGCTGGCCGAGCTGCTTCTGCCGGTCTTCTCGGGCTTCCTCGACGCGGACCTCCGCCTCACCTATTTCGACGAGGGCGGGATGGCCCTGCCGATCCTCGCCCTGACCGCGATCGTCGGCTTCGCCGGCGGGCTCTACCCGGCCTTCTACCTGTCGCGCGCCCAGCCGGCCTCGATCCTGAAAGGCGGCAAGGGTGCGGCCGAGACGGAGGGCGCGGGTCGCCTGCGCAACCTGCTGGTCGTGGCCCAGTTCGCGGTATCGATCGGCCTCATCGTCTGCACGGCGATCATCTATCAGCAGACCATCTTCGCCCGCACCGTCGATGCCGGCTACGACCGGGAGGGTCTGCTCGAGATACAGGGGCTGAACCAGCCCGAGGTCCGGCCGGTTCGCGAGACCCTCCAGCGGCAACTGGCGGCGATCGATGGAGTGACCGGGGTCGCCGGAACGAATATCGAGCCCGGCTCGAGCCGGACCGACTACACGACCGTCGCGGCGCCGGGGCAGTCGACGCCGGTGAAGCTCGGCTGGTACAGTGTCGAACCCGCTTTTTTCGACGTCCTCAAGATCCCGATGGCGGCCGGCCGAGCGCTTTCGCCGCGCTTCGCCAACGACAAGGCCTTCATCGACGAAGCCACCATCGAGTCCGAGACCGCTTTTCCCGCGGCTCAGCAGCGGATCGCGCAGCGGGGCGTCAACGTGGTCGTGAACCTGCTCGCGGCGCAGAAGCTGGGCTTCGACGAGCCGCGCTCCGCGCTCGGCAAGCAGATCCGGATTCCGATGTTCCAGAATGACGTCATGGTGCCGGCGACGATCGTCGGAGTGACTCAGAACAGCCGGTTCCGCTCGGTCCGCGAGCCGGTCGAGCCGATGATCTACCATGACAGCGGCTATTATCGCTGGGGTGTCGTTCGCTACGAGGGCGTGAACCCCGAGCAGGTCCGGGCCGAGGCCGAGCGGGTCTGGCGCCGTCTCACCCCGACCGTTCCCTTCGAATCCCATTTCGCCGAAAGCCGGCTCGCCGAACTGTACGGCGCCGACGAGGCGCGGGGGCGGACCTTCGCGGGCTTCGCCGGCCTCGCCATCCTGATCGCCTGCCTCGGCCTGTTCGGCCTCGCCGCCTTCACCGCCGAGCGGCGGACGAAGGAGATCGGGATCCGCAAGGTGTTCGGCGCCCGGATCCGCGACATCGTCCGGCTGCTCGCCTGGCAATTCTCCAAGCCGGTGGTGATCGCCAATTTGATCGCCTGGCCGGTCGCCTGGTGGGTGATGCGCGACTGGCTGAACGGCTTCGACGCCCGAATTCCGCTCGGTCCGGGGCCGTTCGTCATGGCCGGACTGCTCGCCCTCGCCATCGCGCTGGGCACGATCGCCGGCCACGCCGTCAAGGTGGCGCGCCTCAACCCCATCCACGCCTTGCGGTACGAATAGGAGCGCAGCAGATGTGGCGCAATTATCTGACGGTGGCGGTCCGCGGCCTGGGCAAGAACAAGACCTATGCCTTCATCAACATCTTCGGACTCGCCGTCGGGCTCGCCGCCTGCCTGCTCATCCTGCTCTACGTCCGCTACGAGACCAGCTACGACGAATGGCTTCCCGACAGCGAGCGGGTCTTCCAGGTGCAGGCGACCTGGCATGAGCCCGGCCAGCCGGTCACCAAGAACCAGCACAGCCCCTTCCCGGTCCGCGACACGATCGCCGCCGGCTTTCCCGAGATCGAGGCGGTCAGCGTCGCGCTGCCCGGGCAGATGCAGACGATCCGGGAGGGGCAGCCCGTCTATGTCGACCAGCTCTATGTCGACCCGGCCTTCTTCGACATCTTCAAGCTCGAGTTCGTCCGCGGATCGGCGAAGACCGCGCTTCCCAACGTCAATTCGCTGGTCCTGACCGAGAGCGAGGCGATGCTTCAGTTCGGGACCCTCGACGTGCTCGGAAGGACGGTGACCGAGCGGATCAGCACCGGCACCTACGATTACAAGGTGACCGGAGTGATCCGGGACCTCCCGCCCAACACCCACCTCCAGCTCGCCACCGTCGCCCGCTACGATCCGGCGTCCTGGGACAGCGTTCCGGCCGCGTTCAAGAGCTGGGGCTCGATGAACCAGCTCCATTACGTCAAGCTCCGCCCCGGCGCCGACGTCGGGCGGATCAACGCAGCCCTTCCCGCCTGGGAGAAGAAGGTCATCCCGCCCGAGGTGATGGAAGGCCGCAGCTTCACTCGCGCCGACATCATGGACCTGAAGCTGGTCAACGTCGCCGACGTGCATCTCGGCGAGGCGCAGCTCGGGGCCCTGACTCCGGGCAACGACCGCCGCACCGTCGTGACCTTCGCGATCGTCGCGGCCCTGATCCTGGTCATGGCCTGCATCAACTTCATCAACCTCTCCACCGCCCGCTCGGGCCAGCGAGCCCGGGAGGTGGCGCTTCGCAAGGTGCTCGGCGCTTCCCGCCGCCAGCTCGTCACCCAGTTCCTCGGCGAGTCGCTGCTGGTCGTCGGAGTCGCGATGCTGATCGCTCTGGCCCTGGTCGAGCTGGCCGCGCCCCGCCTCGGCGCCTTCCTCGGAGCCGACCTTCGCTTCGGCTATTTCGGAGGGGACGGCTTCCTCGTCCCGGTGATTCTCCTGGCGGCTCTGGTAGGGGCGCTGGGCGGGCTCTATCCCGCTTTGTATCTCTCCCGCTTCCAGCCGGCCGCCGTTCTGAAGGCCAATGCCTCCTCCGCCCAGGCCCAGGGGTCGCCGGGGCTTCGCAACGCCCTGGTCGTCGCCCAGTTCGCCATCTCGATCGGCCTCATCATCTGCACGGCGGTCATCTATTCGCAGACTCGCTTCGTCGAGACGATCGACCCGGGCT